>Ga0209254_10000353_pt1 | contig 35737 bp, 28 predicted proteins | sample FrelakmetDIP11DI_FD_187148 | JGI IMG/M metagenome (GOLD analysis project Ga0209254, IMG submission 187148) | Freshwater lake sediment microbial communities from the University of Notre Dame, USA, for methane emissions studies - DIP11 DI (SPAdes)... | ecosystem: Environmental > Aquatic >... | reverse complement strand
GTCATATTTAAAACTACTGTCAAAAAACAGATTATCAAAAAGGGTTAGGCTCATCCAAACCCGAATCAGCCGTTTGTGAGTCAACCCCTCTCTCCAATGACCTCCAAATCGTTTCCTGGTCAACTGGCAGACGATCCACGCGTACGCCCACCGCATTATAAATGGCGTTAACGATCGCCGGCGCGGTGGGGATACCAGCAATCTCTCCCACCCCCTTCGCCCCGTACGGGCCGTCGCGAGTGGGCTGCTCAACCACAAAGCTGGTTATTTCCGGCGTATGCTGTATGACCGGTACCCGGTAGCGCGCCATCCTGTCGGTGAATACATAACCATCCTCGACGATGAAGTCTTCCAGCAGCGTTCCCCCAAGGCCCATCATCACACCCCCCTCAACCTGGCCTTGTAAACCGAGCGGATTCAAGCACTTACCTACATCATTCGCAGTGATCACTTGCAAAACCACCACTTCACCCGTACGGATATCCACTGAGACCTCGGCTGCTTGTGCTGCATAAGAGTATGCAATATGGGTGTCACCTGCTTCACCAATTGGCGTCGTATCGGGCGCTTTGTACTCATATCGAACCCGGGTCTCATGCCCTTCAGATCGCATCATGTCTACAACCTCTGCAAAAGTGAAGGATTGATCACCAGCCTGCACCATACCGTCGGAGAAATGAATCATTTCCGGCGCAGTATCAATTTTTTCAGCCAGCACACCGATGATGGCATGCCGCAGAATGCCTGCAGCCAATCGCACAGCATTTCCACTGACGTAGGTCTGGCGCGAGGCGGTTGTCGCCCCTCCATCCGGTGTCAGGTCCGTATCCATTAAAACCACTCTCACCTGGGTGGTTGATACATCCAATTCCTCGGATACGATCATCTGAAGCACGGTCGATAATCCCTGTCCAAGTTCAGCTGAAGAAGTCCTTGCCTCCACGCGGCCATCAGCCAGCATCTCAACCTCTGCACTGGCAGCATCAACCGCACCACCGCCAAAGCCAGTATTTTTATAACCGACTGCAAATCCCCATGCTTTGTGGATGTGACCTTCGATGCGAGCTGTAAATGGATCATCCCTGCCGCGTGTTTTCAGTTCAGCTTCTACCTTATCAATACATTCCTTCAGCCCCACGCTATCCCGTAGAATCTGTCCAGTGCTGGTCGTGCCCCCCTCGCCCAGGGCATTCTTCCGGCGGAAACCAACCGGATCCATGCCCAATTCCGCAGCCAGCATATCCATCATACTTTCAATCGCGAAGGTAGCCTGGGTGACCCCAAAACCACGGAAGGCTCCGGCGGGCGGATTGTTGGTATACATGGCGTAACAATCCGAGGCCACGTTAGGGATTTCATAGGGCCCGGTGGAATGCGTGGTTGCCCGCTCCATTACCTTTTCTCCCAAAGAAGCGTATGCACCTGTATCCCCAAATAATTCAGTTTCCACTGCTGTCAGCCTGCCATCCCATTTTACACCTGCTTTAACCCGAATCAGGGTGAAATGTCTTTTGGGATGAACCAGCATGCTTTCATGGCGGTCAAATAGCAGTTTGACCGGTTGTCCGGTTGCCTGGGCCAGGAGTGCCGCGTGGATCTGTCCGGCGATATCCTCCTTGCCTCCGAAGCCACCACCTACATACTGGCCAATCACTCGCACCCGCTCCTCTGGCCAGCCCAGCGCCTGTGCCACCTGCTGGCGATCAGAATATGGGATCTGCGTACCACAATAAATCTCCATTTTCCCCTCGAGGGTAGGCCTGGCAATACTGCATTCTGGTTCCATGAACAGGTGTTCAGCTGCTGGTATCTGGAAAGTGTGCTCCAACACCAGGTCGGCTTCTTCGAAACCCTGCCCCACATCTCCTTTACGTACCTGGATATGTTTTAGCAGGTTGCCCTGGCTGTGCAGGACGGGTGCGTCGGGATGCCGTGCTTCAACCGGGCCTGCCACCACACTCTGCAGGTCAAAATCAACCGTGATCAGTTCCAGCGCCTTGGTCGCAGCCTCCCAGGTATCTGCTGCCACGATCGCAACCGCATCACCCACATACCGTATACGCTCACCCCTTCCAACCAATGTAGACCAATCCGCCCTGACCAGGCCATGGTTATGCTCACCAGGTAGGTTTTCTGCCGTCAGCACTACCCGAACCCCGGGCAATGCACGTGCCTGGCTGACATCCACCTGGCGAAGGATAGCATGCGGAACTTCTGCCCGTTTCACCCGCCCGTATAGCATGTCATTAAAGATAAGGTCGTCTGTGTATTTTGCCTCACCAGTAACTTTCTGGACTGCGTCGGGGCGGATCTGGATTTTACCAACCTCCCTGTGTTTCTCTCCAGATAGTGGAAGAGATGGCGTAGAGATGGGTGAATTATTTCGGATGGAATCTGAAGCGGCCTGGATGGCGCGTTCAATTGCCGGATATCCTCCACAGCGGCAGATCGTACCCCTCAGTGCCTCGCGAATTTCTTCCCGCGATGGATTGGAGGTTCGTTTCAACAGCGCATACGCGGTCATGATCTGCCCTGGTGTGCAGAAGCCACATTGAACAGCACCATGTTTTACAAAAGCCTCTTGCAGGGGGTGTAAGCCTGCTGATTCATCCCCAGGGGAAAATAACGCTGCCAAACCTTCGATGGTTAGCACTTCTTTTCCTTGGGCACGCGCAGCTAGAAAGGCGCAGGACAGGATAGGTTCCCCGTTTACCAGTACCGTACACGCCCCGCATTCAGCTTCGTTGCAGCCGATTTTCGTACCGGTCAGCCCCAGGCGTTCGCGCAGTAGATCAGCCAGCATCTCTCCAGGTAGGGTGGGAAGTGAGATTGGGTGCCCGTTTACAACCAATGAGAGCGTGTTCTCTGGTTTCACATTATCTAGCATTTTCATTCAGCTCTCTGCCAGGCTGTTATTAATGCCTCCTGCAGCAGCACTCCAGCCAGATGGCGTCGATACTCGGCGGTCGCTCGATGCGGGCTGGTACGGAAATGGGCTTCTTTAAGCAGTTCATCTAAAGCATGCGTCTGGACCTCAGGGGATGGAGCGTTCCCAACCATTGCCTTTTCAGCAAATATCATTCTCAGCGGGACAGGTCCGGACGGTCCAACGGTGATCCGGATATCAACGATCCTGTCTTCTTTGCGCTGCAGCCATATTGCCATATTCAACATTGCCAGAGCAATTCCCTGCGGATTTACGCGGCGTGCAAACGCCGACCCTTGTCCTGTTTCTTTCAGGGGCAGGTAAAACCCTACCAGAACGTCCTGGTTGGGGTCTAAGGTAGATTCGCCAGGACCCTTGAACAAAGCCTTCAGCGGAACCCTGCGCCTGCCGGCTTTATTCGCCACCTCAGTCTCCGCCTCAAGAGCTAACAGCGCGATCGTCCCATCAGCAGCAGGCAAGGCATGGGCAACATTGCCTCCCAGGGTTGCGACATTGCACACCTGCGGGTTAGCCATCAATACCGTTGCGTCTGTCAATGCCTGGGCATGCAGCTTTGTTAAATGTGAATGGGTGATTTGGGACAGTGTGACAGAAGCACCAATAAATAAACATCCCCCGCGTATCTCCAGCGCGCACATCTCCTCAACTTCCGTTACATCAACCAGCAGTCCGACCGGTGGATGGATTCCTTGCTGTATCTCCAATAATAGATCCGATCCCCCGCTGATGATGCGCGCGGAGCCTTGCGCTGCAGACAGAGTTGCTACAACTTCCTCGATCGTATGAGCAAGAAGGTATTCCTCACACAGGCTTTTCATGGGGTATATTGAACGACCACCAGTCTTTTTTTATCAGATGTACTTTAGTTCAAGTGCCGTTATTGTGTTATTGCGTAGTGATCCTGGTAGCGGCAAGTTTCGCGCATGCTGCAGAAATCACAAGCCCTGCCAGCCGATTTCAAATTCGCGCCAATGCCCATGATCATGGTCAATGATTTTTGCGGGATCATGATGCAACTGGGCGTCAGGTTTACAATCGACCCTTCCTCGCCAAGCAGGTTGAATATTTGCGGTTGACCATCGCGTACAGTCCAATCCACCATCCCAGGGCTGAATGGAATAGAAGCCTCCAACTTCTCCTGCTCTGCCTGTTTTTCAAAATACAGGCAGGCTGCATTGGCAAGGGCTTCCACCGATGCCGAACCCGCTCCATCCAACGCCAGGGCATAAACCATGTCGGCATCCCAAATCTTTGAAACCTGCTCTTCCAGCTTTTCGCCGATGGTGGCAAGGATGACAATTAGCCGGCTCGCTCCTCCAAGATGCTGGGCGAGCAACTTGCTGTCAATTTTTTGCCCGCCTTGCAGGAGGATGCGCTCATGCAAAACTCCCTCAACTGCATATTCCTGGTAGATCACTTTGGGGAGCAGCAAGGAGAAGCTTTCCTGCATGGCTTTCTCTGCCACCTTCACCAGCCCAGGTCTGCGGGCGCGTAGAATTGCTGCATCGGCCCCCTGCCCACGCAGTACTGCATCCACATCATAGATCAGGTCAAGGTTTTCCTGCAGCTCCATCGGCAACCAATCCTAATGCTTGTCGTTTGCGGAAATCCTTAATGAACCGCCCCGCGAAGGCATCCCGCCCTAACAGCAGGTCAGATGCCCGGATGATGGGGGTCAGTTTTTCAGGGTTGGTGATCACACAGCTTGCACCTGCTCCCGCTCCCAGTGCCAAGAAAGCCTGGTTTACCGTATGGCGGTCAGGTAGGCCAAAAGAAACATTGCTAGCGCCCAGGTTGATATTGACCCCAAATTCACGGCGCACCATCTCGATGGTTCTAAGCGTCACACGCCCGGCATGTTGGTCAGCACCTACGGTCAGCACCAATGGGTCAATAACCACATCCTCAGCAGGGATCCCGAGCTTGCCTGCCCGTTCAAGGATTTTTGCTGCAATTCCCATACGCACTTCGGGATCACTGGAGATACCATTCTCGTCCATGGTCAGGCCAATTACCGCTGCACCGTATTCCTTGATCAGTGGCAGCAATCTATTTAAATTCTCCTCTTCTCCATTGACCGAGTTAACCAGCGGTTTCCCAGGAACTACTTTAAGCGCTGCAGCTAAAGCATCTCGGTTGGATGAATCCAGGCAGATGGGCACATCAAAGCGCTCACTCACTGCCAGTGCCACCACTGACAGCATGCGCACTTCATCCACACCGGGCGCGCCAACATTAATATCCAGGATGTCCGCGCCAGTATCGATCTGGGTTTGAGCCAGCTCAAAGATGTAATCCATCTCTCCTGAGAGCAGCGCGGCAGTCAATTTCTTGCGTCGGGTTGGGTTGATGCTCTCGCCAATGATGGCGACCGGTCCATCGGTGATAATTCGATATTCTTTTGTCCTGCTTTTTAACAAGGTCTGCATATTCATCACCTATTTTATTTTGTTTCCAGGGTTATCCTGGCAAATGTCTTTGCTATGTGAATATACCAGAAAATTCCTTTTACGCGGATTAATCGTACGGTCCAGATATAAAAGTCAATCCCAGTTTGGTCAGGGTTTCCTTGGCATGCCTGTAACAATCCTGCCATTCCTGCTTGGGAGTGATCGTCAGGGTATTATACAGTTCATGGAAGGGTTGACCAAGTTTTGGATTATTGAAGGTATCCTTGTACAACGGCAATAACTTGAGGGCAATCTCATTTGCCTTCTCACGTGTGATACCGCTGCGGGTTGCTGCCAGTCCCACCTCACCCTGCCAACCTGCTTCCAGGCCGGTGTGGTGGTCCACAATATTCCCACCAGTGCTGCCAACGCCATGTTCCTGGTAGCCGCATACCGCACCAATGATGGCATGCCCGGCAACCTCGTACAGGTTCTCAACCGTTCCTGCACCATTCACACAGAATGGATCGTTCGTCCACACAATGTGTGAGTTACGCGCCATCGCCTGACCGGCCATGGCTAAAACATACATGCCCCACGGGTCCGAATTGTTGGTCCACTTAATATGGGTAATACTTAGATAATGATAAGTTGCAAAATAGCACACCACTCCCATCAGGGTTTCTGCCACCGAGACTACGGCTACGCCTGTCGGTCCACCACCCACCCCGCCCGTCAGAGGCGTCATCAGGTTGATGATATGCGAACCATAATTGAGCAGGTGCGGCACGCGGATGAGCTGGTCGTCATTCACCTTCATTTCGCACATCTGGGCCACCAGACGTCCATCACATGGGCGCAGCAGGTTGACTGGCTCACTGGCAGCCATCTTGCCAACGGCAGTCATTCCGGTGGCTGCATCACCAATGTGCATTCCGGGTTTACCCACCCGGCGGATAGCTTCGCGGGCGGTTGCCGCGTCCCGCTGAACGGCTTTTACCTCCATCAGCGTGTTCGCCATGATATCCATGCCGTTATAAGTTAATGTCGCCCCCGATTCGATAGCATGCACATATGGCTCCTGGGCATAACTGATCATTAATTCCAGGTAATGCTCTTCACTGCAGGGTTGCCCAGCTGGGCCGGTCAGGTTCAATGGAGGCGTCGGATCTTCTATATTGCGGTGCCTGGCAATGACCATATCACGTCCTTCGCCCAGGTATAAAGTATCCGGTGCGTGGCGTAATGCGTCCAGTATTTCGTCACGGCTGAACTTGATCACACGCTGTGTGTCCAGGTGATATGCACCTATATCAACGAACAGCTGTAAGCCAGCCTGGAAGACCCGGTCTGCCATGCTATCGTCTGCAGGGCAGACATTCTGCGGATCAAAGGTAATGTTATATTCTTTAACCAGCTCCTGTGTTCGGCGTGCTAAAAGCAGGTCGTACTCCACCTCCTTCATGTATTGCCCGCTGCGTGAGCGCTGAAATACTTCAACAAGACGGTCGTTGGCGTACATGTTATGCTCCTCTCTTGCTTGCGATCAAGGTTTTAACCAGTTCTACCGCGCCACTGCCCGTCTCCGAAAAGCCGTTTGCGCCAATCTCATCCGAGTATTCCTGGGTGATCGAGCCTCCTCCGACGATGTAGAGATATTTTTCCTTCAATCCTCGATCGCGTAAAAGGTCAGCCACCTCACGGCATCCGGCACGGGTGATGCTCATCAAGGCCGAGACAGCAATAAAATCAGCATGGTTGGTTTCAGCTTCATCGATGAAACGCGCCGCCGGAACATCCTTGCCCAGATCGACTACTTTATAACCATGTGCTTTCAACAGGCTGATGACAATGTTTTTACCAATGTCATGGATATCCCCCTTAGCGGTACCGATGACCACAGTACCTTCGCTCTGCATCAGGTTGCCACTTTTTACAATCGCCTGCTCGATGAGAGCTGTACAGGCATTACCAGCTTCTCCAGCAGCCATTAATTCCGGAAGGAAGATGTCTAAATTCTCAAACCGCGTGCCTACCTCCGTCAGAGTTGGAACAATGACCTCCTGCACAAGGGTAAGGGGCTTTATCCCCAGGTCGAGCGCTTGTTGAGTTATCCTTACTGCCGCTTCCTTGTCTCCAAGTGTCAGGGCATCCGTCAATCCATTTACGATCTCTTTCGGAAGAGATGATCCGTTCATCATGCAAATCTCCTTTCGTATTTGACATTCTTCTGATTTTAATGTATTATATTGTTAGATGGCAGCCATCAGACATTTTACACCAGATAATCCGAAATATCAAGTGCCTCATGAATAAAACCCCTGTCCGCCAATCCTCCTTGTCTTCGCAGATCCTTACCATTCTCGTTGAGCAGATCCGGGATGGTACTTTCCCTCCTGAAACCCCCCTGCCTCCCGAAAATCAACTGGCAGAGAATTTTAAAGTCAGCCGGGCAACCATCCGTAGCGCCTTCGACCGGTTGGAGGCGATGGGCTTGATCACCCGTCGCCAGGGTGTTGGGACATTCGTCCGTAAAAGCTCAAATATCTCCAACCTGCTCAACCAGTTTATCGACTTCCCTCACCTGATTGCTGACAACGGCTTTGAACCTGGGTATAAGCAGTTGCGCACCGAAATGATCTCCCCAACCCCCGAACTGGCTCTGAGTTTTAAGCTGACGTCTGATGACATGCTCTTGGAGATTGAGAAAATTTTCCTTGCTGATGGTGATCCGATCATCTACTGCATCAACCATATCCCACACTGGGTGTTCCACGAAAACTTTACCGATGACCAGGTTATCGAACCCGGGCTTACTGAACCTATTCTCGAATTCCTGGAGCAGAAATGCGGGCAGTCAATCGCCTATTATGTCTCTTCAGTTCGTGCAGATATTTTGAAGAATTGTTGTATTCCAACCATATTCAAAAAATTAGATCCTCTAACCCCCGTCCTGGTCATTGATGAAATCGGTTATAACCGCGAAGAACAACCCGTACAACAGTCCATAGAATTTCACCCTGGGAATCGCATGAACTTCAAGCTGATCCGCTCCCGGAATGGGACGTAAAAGTTAATCCGATAGAAAACCAATCTTACCCCCTTTCCTGTAAAGTTTGGAACGTGATTTTGGCTTAGTTTAAAAGAAAAACTTCTTATGGTTCACGGAATACCAGATTTATACCCATGCACAATACAATGAGGAGACAGTCTTGCCATTAGAAGGTTTTAAATGTACAAAACCGTACGAAATCCTTTCAAGCCACGATATTGAAAGGATCCACCAGGGTTCCTTGGAAGTTTTATCCGAAACGGGGATGATTGTTGCTCATCAACGCTCGCTTAAAATTCTCGCAAACGGTGGATGCCAAGTTGATTTCGATACCCGGCGCGTAAGATTTCCAACCAACCTCGTTGAATGGGCCATCACTCAATGCCCAGAAACATTTTCGTTAAAATCACGTAATCCAGATTTATCTCTGAATCTTGGTGGCGAGACGGTCTATTTTGCTTCTTTTCCGGGTTTCACCTGGCTTGACCCCGACACGCAGGAGCGTCGCGAAGCGACGGTTGAAGATTGTGCGAAGTTGGTCAGGTTATGCGATGCGCTCCCCATGGTACATACCCTTTGCCAACCCGTAGCCCACCTGGGAGATAAACCTCCCCAGGTTGAGCTTGAATGGGTGCATGCGACCGAACTCCGTAATACCGACAAAACAATCATGGGCACAGCTTTTGGGGGCAGCTCAAAGTGGTTGGTGCAGATGGTAGCAGCCACCAGCCAACAAACCCTGGGTGGGATATGTATTTCTTCCCCCCTGGCTATTCCTTCAGATCAAGCCCAGGGAATTTTGGATTATGCCGAGTCTGGAAACCCCCAGTTAATTCTCAGCGGTCCATCCAAAGGAGCGACGGGTCCGGCTGCCATGGCAGGAACCCTGGTCTTACAGAATGCAGAGATCCTGGGGGGCACTGTGCTTGCCCAGCTGGCGAGCCCGGGATGTGGTGTCATGTACATGGGCTATTCCACTCCCATGGATATGCGTTACGGAACGATGGCCAGCGGGGCTGTGGAAGTGGGACTTATGGCAGTTGGCACTGCCCAATTAGCCCGTTTTTATGGGATGCCCTCGGGAGTGTTTTTTCCAATGACCGATGCCAAGACTCCCGACCCGCAGGCGATTTTCGAGAAGCATTTACAGACCTATTTATGTGCAACAGCCGGGGTAAACTACATCATGCCACTGGGGGGTCTGGACAATGAGGGGTCACATTCACCTGTCCAAATGGTCATTGACAACGAAGTATGCAGGATGGTTGGCAAGGTGTTGGATGGGATCATTGTCGATGACGAACACCTGGCGATCGATCTGATCAAGCAGGTCGGTCCGCCTCCGGGCAATTATTTAAAGACCAAACATACCCGCACACACTGGCAGGAAGAATATCTTCTGTCGGATGTTATTGTCCGTGAAAATTATAAAGCCTGGGTGGATGGAGGTAGCCAGGGAATTGTTGAGCGTTCTGCCGATGTAGCCCGTCATCTGATGGCTACCCACCAACCGAATCCCCTGCCACCCGAGGCAGACAGGGAGCTGGCCAGGATCCTGGTAGCTGCAGAAAAAGAGAAACTAAAATCCTGACCGCTAGATTTATTCCGTGGATCATAAATTTTTAACTCTTCTATCTATATAAAAGGTGAAGCATGCTGAATAATCGACTCTCACTCATTGTTGATCGATCCGAAAATGGTTCATTTATGAAGGAAACAGCCTATGACCTGGCATTGGCACGCAAAACTACTGAGCTGGTGCAGAAATATGCTGTTCGTTTTGACCGTTCAACGATCGTGCCCGCAGACAATGATATGGCAGACCGGCTTTATCAGGCTGGTCTGGATTTGTTCGTCGAAATGGGTGTATACAACCAGTCGACTGAACGCTGCTTCCATTTTTCCCGCCATGAAGTGGAAAGCGCAGTGGCAGCAGCCCCGAGATCTATTACCCTCGGGACCGGAAAAGATGCCCGCCTGATGCGCCACCGTGAAATTGGGACGACTGATCCGTGTATTGTCCATAGCGGTCCCACCGGCACACCATCCAGTGAACGCTATCACCCGCTGATTCTGTATAGCTGTGCCCAGGAACCGCTTGTGGATGTTTTGGGTGGTGGATCGGTTTCCACCTACATGGGGCAGCTCATCATCCCGGGTTCCCCCTCCGAGATCCTCGGCTGCCGGAAACAGGCTTCGGTCGCTCGCCAGGCGGTGCTCATGGCTGGCAGGGGTGGGATGGGGATTAACGATGTGGCGGTGCCGCTGACCTGCTCTGGGAAAATGGCTGCCTACGACCCTGAATCTGGACTGCGTGCGTGTGACAGCATGTTGGTGGCGATCATGCCAGAGCTCAAGACCAACTATGACCAGCTGTCACGCGTGGCCTTTCAACAGAGTATTGGCATGCACATTGTCAACCTGATGACGCCTCTGATTGGTGGTCTGGGGGGTGGTGCCGAAGGCACTGCGGTTGTCACAGTCGCCAGCCATATCATGGGTGCGGTCTGCTACAGCGTTGCATACCATGATATGGGCCACATGAGCCTGCGTTGGTCCCACAACACCGATCGCCTTGGGTTGTGGATCTATGCCATGGTAGGGCAGGCTATCGCCCGTAACACGCCCATGATCACCACCAATGCCATCTATACCCGCAACGGGTTGGGGACGGCTGAGATGCTTTGGGAGGTGGCTGCTTGCGCAATCACCTGTACGCCGTGCGGCGTGCACCAGATGGGGATTGGTACTACGGGTGGGAAGGAGACTGACCATACCAGCGGCCTGGAAGCGCGCTTCAATGCCGAGGTCGCCCATGCTGCGCTTGGTTTGGATCGCCAGCAAGCCAACCAGTTCGTGCTTAACTGCCTGGAGTTTTACGAGCACACCATGAACAATCCGTATCCGGGTAAGCCATTCCCGTTTCAATATAATACCGATACGGTTGAGCCCGTCCAGGAATGGCTGGATGTATATTTTCAAGTCAGGCAGAAATTGATTGAGCTTGGCCTGGACATGGATGGCGGCTGGAAAAAAGCAAGGAAAAATATCGCCTAGCGCTCTCATTTTGTCGGTCATGATATGTGAAAATTATCCTGTGAATCGGAGACCAGATGCAAAACAATCGTCTGCCTGAGATCGTCAATCGATCGGAGAACGGTCCTTTCATGAAGGAAGCGGCATTTGATCTGGTCCTGGCTCGTAAAACCATGCAGCTGGTCAAAAAACACACCATTAAATTTGATCGAACTGTGCTTGTGCCTTGTGACGACGCGATGGCTGACCGGCTCTACCAGGCTGGCCTGGAATTATTTATCGAAATGGGTGTCTATAACCAGTCCACCGAGCGCCGTATTCTGTTTGCCCGTGAAGAGGTCGAAACCGCAGTGGCAGCTGCACCCAATTCAGTCGTTTTAGGTTGTGGGAAAGATGCCATTATTGAAAGGCATCGTGATGTTGAGAGCACAGTTCCCTGCCGGATGCATAGTGGCCCAACCGGCACCCCCAGCAGCGAAAGGTTTCACTCCCTCATCCTGCAGTCCTGTGCTCAGGAACCTCTGGTGGATTGTCTAGGCGCCGGGTCAGTAGCCACGTATATGGGACAGTTGATCGTATCTGGTTCGCCGACCGAGATCCTGGCTTCCCGGAAAGAGGCTGCACTGGCTCGCCAGGCGATTCGCAATGCGTGCAGGCCGGGTATGCACATAGAAGATGTAGCCGTCCCTCTGACCTGTGCCGGTAAGATGGCCGCCTTTGATCCAGCATCTGGTTTACGACCTTCGGATGGCTTGTTGGTATCGCAAATGCCCGAACTGAAGACGGATTATGATCAGCTTTCACGCGTGGCTTACATGCAGAGCGTTGGTATGCATATCGTCGACCTGATGACCCCCCTGGTTGGTGGCTTGGGCGGCGGAGCAGAAGGAACAGCCATCGTAACCGTCGCCAGCCATATTCTGGGTGTGCTTTGCTATAGCGTGTCGTATCATTTCATGGGTCATATGAACCTGCAGTGGTCGCACAACACCGATCGCATGGGCTTGTGGATTCAGTCCATGGCTGGCCAGGCCCTGGCGCGCAACACCCCGCTGATAACCGTGAATGACCTGTATACCCGCTCGGGATTGGGCACTCCGGAAGTCCTCTGGGAAGTGGCTGCCGGTGCCATTGTTGGCGCAGTCAGTGGGCTGAATCAGCACGGCGTTGGGGCAACCTGCGGCACCAAGACCGATCATACCAGTGGGCTCGAAGCCCGTTTTCAAGCCCAGGTAGCCCATGCTGCACTGGGATTGACCCGCAGCCAGGCAAATGAATTCGTGCGGGAGTGTCTCTCGCATTACGAGCACACTTTAGCAAATCCAAATCCTGGCAAAGCATTCCCGGAGCTATACAATACCGACACTCTCGAGCCAGGCCAGGAATGGCTGGATATTTATAATGAAGTATGTCATGCGCTCTCTCAGATGGGTCTGGGTAGAATGCCATCGGCCAGGTCATAAGAGCCCAGGGTGCTTTTATAAACGATAAGGTTGGCTTGGCTGAGATACTTTATTGCAAAAACGATCAGGCTTTATCAAGCGATAAAACGACAAGCCAACCGACAAATGATTGAAAATGTTAGAAGTAGCGAATATGAAGCAGCTGGCTGAGGTTTATCTTTTGAATATATTTCCTGATCTCCACAAAATTATTGCCCGGAGGAGCTTATGACAATGAATCCAGAATCTGTGAAGCAAGAATTGAGCGAAGCCCTGAGGAATGGTCTGACTGCTGAAGCGGAACAGCTCACCCAGCAGGCGCTTGACAATGGAATGGACCCGCTTGAAATTGTTCAAAGAATATTAGTCCCTACCCTGACCGATGTAGGTCAGCGATTTCAAAACTTCGAGATCTATCTGCCCGAGTTGATGATGGCCGGTGAATCTGCTGAACGCGTGACTGCCCTATTGGAAGAAACGATGCTGAAGGCTGGTAGACCTACCGTTTCCTTTGGCACGATCATCCTGGGTCAGGTCGAAGGTGATATTCATGATATCGGCAGGAATATCGTCAGCATATTGCTTAAATCGCATGGTTTTAAGGTCATCGACTTGGGTCGCGATGTGGCTGCCAGCGCCTTTCTGGATGCAGCCCACAAGGAAAAAGCGGATATCATCGGCCTTTCTGCCCTGATGACCACCGCTCTGCCTGCCCAACGCCGGACCATTCATCTTTTTGACGAAGTGGGTGTTCGCAACCAATTTAAGCTCATCATCGGCGGAGGCGCTACAACCCAGGGTTGGGCGGATGAGATTGGAGCAGATGGGTATGCCCCAGATGCTGCCTCAGCTGTCGATCTATGTAAGAAGCTGTTGGATCAACCCTCACCTAAATAATATCCAGCCCCATTTGGACGGGGCGGATAATGCGATATACCTCAGTTCAGCCAGAGGTAACAATTGGAAGCGCACATTTCCATATGGGAATAAACCTATGAAGAATACCGACCGATTGATGAATATCATCCAACGCTGTTTGAATGGCTCAATTATCGACGAAGAGCAGTTCGACTCTGAGCACGTCACTCAGGGAATCCGTCGGGTTGTCAAAAAGTATGCCATCCAGCTCGATCGTTCCCACGTGGTCAACCTGGACGACGCTCTGGCAGACCGGGTTTGGTCAGCTGCTCTCGATTTCCTGGTCGAATGTGGCATCTTCTGCCTGGATACCGGGCGGGTTATCCAGTTCACCCATGATGAAATTGAGCACATCCTGGCAGAGGCTCCCAGTGAAGTACAGCTTGGCAGTGGGGTGGATGCCGTACGCGAGCAATACCGCTGCGTTGAAGACACGCACCCTCCGCTCAACATGGGGGGACCGGTTGGCACGCCTGTTAGTGAGCAGCTCTTCCTCCCGGTGATGCTGAGCTACGTCCAGGAACCCAATGTGGATGTGGTTTGCCCCGCCACCCTGAGCACGGTGGCTGGAAGCGAAATTCGCACCCGTTCGCCCCTTGAAATCATGGCAGCCTGGGAGGAATGCGACTGGATGATGCAGGTCCTTCAGCGTGCAGAGCGCCCGGGGATGGCGATAAATTGCGTGCAGATCAGCGTCAGCGACGTTGGTTTCCTCTCCGCCATCAGCCGCAATGGCTACCGTCCCACCGATATGCACACCCTGGGGATGATCAGCGAATTAAAGGTCAATTTTGAACAGCTCAACAAGGTTGCTCATACGATATACCAGGGTGGTATCATCGATCCGTTTGCCAATCCCATTTATGGCGGCCTGGGTGGCGGCGTGGAGGGGATTGCCGTTCTGCTCACCGCAGAGATGGTGGCGCTTAACCTGGTGTATATGGCTGTCTGCCACGGCTCCTCGCCAACCCACCCGTTCAACTTCAACGATACCGGGCGTGAAATTATGCAAGCCACCAGCCTGTCTCTCCAGGCACTGGCACGCAACTGCCACCTGATGACCAACATGACCGTATCCCCGGTGGGTGGTCCCGGGACAAAGACCCTCCTGTACGAGTGCGCAGCCTACACGACGATGTGCACGGTGTCCGGGATCAGCCGCATCCTGGGACCGCGCTCAGCCTGCGGGACGGTCCAGGACCACGTCTCCGGGCTTGAGGCGCGCTTCAATGGACAGGTTGCCCAGGCTGCTGCCCAACTGAACCGTGGGCAGGCGGATGAAATCGTTCAGCGTGCCCTTACGTTCTATGAAGACTTGCAAGATAAAAAACCGGTTGGCAAGCCTTTCCAGGAAGTCTACGACCTGAAAACCATCCAGCCCAGCAGGGAGTGGGTAAAGTGTTACGATGAAGTTTTGGCTGAAGTCTCAGGTTGGGGTTTGCCGGTGCATTGATTGCGTCTTGCTGCTGAGTATCATAGCCTCTCCCCTTTGAAATCATAACATCCCTGGCTATTCTTCCAGGGATGTCGGTGTTATAAAAGATTTGATTACTTGTTGTTGATGTCTTTACCCAATTTGACGGACAATAGTGGGTGGATCGCTCAATTTAATGAAACAGGGCATGGGCAACTTTTACAGCCTCAACCGCGTTATCCCCATAGGCATCCGCGCCAGCTTTTTCCGCCCATTCAGTGCTAACCGGTCCACCCCCGACCATGACCTTGAAGCGATCCTGGTATTTGGGGTTTTCGTGCAGGATATCGATCACATCCTTCATGGATGGCAGCGATGGCAGCATGAGCGCTGATAGGGCGATGATGTCAGCGTTGAACTCGACCGCTGCTTTGATCACATTTGCCGCGCTAACATCCACGCCCAGATCGCGCAGCTCAAAACCATTCACCTCCAGCATCGTTCTGACAATGTTTTTCCCAATATCGTGCAAGTCTCCCGAGACTGTGCAGATCACAATCCTGCCTTTCTTAGCCTGTGTCTGGTCACCTGCCAGGTAAGGCAGCAGCGCTTCCTGGATCGCCTTTACGGTTGAAGCAGAGTTCATCAGCTCGGGTAAAAAGATATCCAGGCGGCTGAACCGGTCTCCAACGTCGACCAGGGTTGGCTCGATGCATTCAATAAAGATCTGTGGCACCTTTTTCCCCCCATTCACAAGTGCCAATGCTTCCCTGATCCCGGCTTCTTTATCCCCGGCATGAATTGCATTTGATAATGATTGATATTCTTCGTTCATTTTTTTCTCACTTTCAGGTTTTTTTTAGTGCTGCCTGGTTTGATGATGGATGATGCCTTCTTCTTGGTTGCTGAGCTCGCCCTGGGCTATTGCTGGCCCTTAGGCATCCGGATAAAAAGGAGAGATGATTTTGTGCTCTCTAACATCGATCAAGCCCATGTCAGTCAAGCCTAATTCTGGTACGGTTGGCAATGAGATGAACGAGAGCGTCATAAATGGGGCGGGTAGGTTGCAGCCCATACTCCACGCTGCTTCGTTCAAACCTTTTAGCGAATGGATTACCTTTTCCGCAGTCTGGTCGCTTAATAACCCTGCAATCGGTAATGCCAGTTCAGCCAGCACCTCTTCCCCATTGCATACGACCAAACCACCTTGCATTCGCTCGATCGCCCTCACACAGCCTGCCATGGAAGCCTCATCCGCACCAACGACAACGATATTATGGTGGTCATGTGACACCGAGGAAGCCATGGCTCCGCTCTTAAACCCAAATCCGCTCACGAATGTGATCCCGATGTTTCCATTTTTTCCATATCGCTCGACTACGGCAAGTTTTAAGATATCCTGCTCCGGGTCAGCCTGGGCGTTCCCTCCAATGACCTCAAGCACAGCCGCTTTTTCTTGATTGACGATCTGGTCCGGGAATATCTGTATCACCCTGGCGTTGACACGTGAACCGGCCACCTTCAGCTCAAAATCCCCGGCCGACATGCCTCGTGTGATTTTTACCGTATGGTGCAGCCATTTGGGGAAGCGTTCTGTTTTAATTTTATTAACCAGTTTCCCATTTTCAGCCACCAACTCACCTTTGAAAAAGACATACTCGGCGCGCGGCTCATGCAGGTCCCTGGTCAATACGATATCTGCCCATCTCCCTGGCGATAAACTGCCAAGCACATGTTCTTTCCTAAAATGTACCGCCGCATTAATGGTCGCCATCTGGATGGCTTTGATCGGGTCAAGCCCCAAGGAGATCGCCTTACGCAGCATATGGTCGATATGGCCTTCTCTGGCGATATCATCCGGATGTTTGTCATCCGTGCACATCATCCAGCAGTGTGTGTCAGCCTTCTCCCGAACCAACCCACCAACAAGTGCCTCAAGATTCCGCTCCGTGCTCCCTTCACGCACCAGGATACTCATCCCATGGGCAAGCCGCTCCTTGGCTTCATCGTAGCTGATGCATTCATGGTCATCTGCAATCCGGGCACAGGCATATGCCACCAATTTCTTCCTGGACAGACCAGCGGTGTGCCCGTTAACAATTTTTCCGGCTGCCTGTGCCAGTAAGACTTTCTCAAGGTATTCCCTTTTTCGTTCAATGATCTTAGAAGGATCGATTTCACCCAGGCTGATCGTGTTATCCCAGCCAAGCATTGCTCGGGTTTCTGCCAACCCAAGCACTCCTCCGGTCGTCTCCAGCCCGGGGGCAGATGGCACCCTGGATGGCACTTCGACAAACAAGTGGTAAGGCAGGCTTGAACTCGATTGGATGAACGCCTTCACGCCTTCCATTCCAGCCGCATTGGCAATTTCCATCGGGTCAGCGAAGGCTGCCGTGGTACCGCAGGGTGTGATCAGGTCTGCCAGGGCAGATGGTGTCAGCAAAGTCGAATCAATATGTACGTGTGTATCGATCAAGCCCGGCAGTGCAAACAGGTGCTTCCCTTCAAAAATCTTCTTAGCCTTTGCTTGCTCAGGGATATTAGGCGATACGATCATGCCATGGTAAATCCCGATTGAGCCTGTGTTGATTTCACCGGTGAAAACATTAACCACCTGTACGTCACGGATGATAAGATCGAGCTCTCGGGTACCGCAGGCAGCTTCGATCAGCTCAATGGTGCTGTCCAAATTATCCATATCCATAGGGTTCAATCATCATATCCTGGCAATATATATACTAAACATCCAGACCCATCGAGCGCACTTCTTCCTTTACCTCGTCATACATTGCTGACCATTCCAGCGTCGGTTGGATTGTCTCGGTGTCATATGCCTGGCTGAACGGTTTTCCCGGATTCCCCTCCGGGAGATCAAACACGTGTTCATATTTATCGATCAGCTTGTTTACCAAGGCGTTTGCGTCATCATGATCCAATCTTTGACGGGCTGCTGCCCGGCCGACATCACCCATCCAGCGTGCCTCGAGTCCGCTGCAGTTCGGTAGCAAGCCATCCGCGCTGGCTGGTCCTTTCAGGTGCCCGCCAGAAACAGTGATCAGGATCGCACTGGCTGCCACCTCGTAAAGCAACTCTTTGGTCAGCGCACCGCTCTTCGGGTAGATATCTCCGAATAGGATGCACGGCGCATGTTGTGCAAATGCCTGGATGACAACACTTTCAACCCATAGGACGCTTCTCGTCGTGGTGGCAACATGCCGTATGTGGATTGGGTGGCAGCTGTGAAAATCTGCCAGGCAGGCAAGGTTGGAGAGGGCGAAGGATGCGATATTCAGTACCGCTGATCCAGGCGCGTCTCCGCCCAGCCCGCCCACAACAACACAGGCCAGGGATGAATTACGCATGCCATATTCGATCGAGTTGGCAGCCTTCATCAGGCTGGTATAGTCTACTTTGAGTTCATTCTGCATAGGGATCAGGTGGGCATCACACCGCCGCAGGAATTCCGGGTTCGCCACAGATAAGTCCCCATATGCGGAGACCGAGCTCTCAGCCCCCATCAAGCCCATCCCTGGGCGGCCGGCATTTTCGATCGCTTTTCGAAGCAGCTTTAATTCCCGCTGCGTTGCTATCAGTTCATAGGGTGTCCCGGTGCGAACCTCACGTCCATCCACCGTAGCCAGCGAACCGGTAGAAAGCATGTCGATGTTTTTTTCCTTCGCATAGCTCGTTTCAATCCTCAGGAATAGATCTTCTGGGATGGAAGTCCCTGGGCTGCCTCCCCAAACGAGCGGAGGGCGTACATCCCTTACCCCACGCGCAAACAGGATTCGGGCATCCTTTCCCTCCCCCATCGTCAGCTCCGTTGGCATAGACGATAATTCCGCTTGAATTTCTTGCAAGCCATATGAAACAATGCGCTGGGTATCGCGCACGTAAACGCCTAGCCGGCTGGCAAGCTCAATTCCTGCCTGGAATATTGCTGCTATTAATTGGGGGGCGTCAGGGATCAGTCTTTCCGGGTTCCAGGCAAGCTCATATTTCTTGACCATCTGGCGGGTAGTTGCCGCCACCTTATCCAGGTCCCAGGATTCTTCATCTATATATGCACCACTGTTGGAAAGATCAAGTACATGGTTGATCCTCTCCAATTTCCACTCACGCGAGTGGAGCATAACTCAGCCTTCCTCACGGATATATGGGATCCCCAGGTTACGCGGTGCCAGTGATCTGGCCCGGCTTCCCATCAGGACCACGATTGCCAAAACATAAGGAGCAGCAAGTAAGATTTGGAAAGGAATTTGGATGCCAATTCCCTGTAATTGGAGCTGAAATGCATCCATAAATGCAAACAATAAGGCAGCTAACAGGATCCTGCCGGCTCTCCAGTTGCCTGCGATCACAATCACCAGGGCCAGCCAGCCTCGCCCGGCAGAGATTTCGGGTAAAAACCGCACCGTGGTTCCGATGGTGATAAAAGCACCTGCCAATCCCGACATGACCCCACCGAATATCACCGACAGGTACTGAAGCCTGGTCACGTTGATGCCTTTCATATCGACCGCCCGGGGGTTTTCTCCAAGGCTGCGGATCGCCAATCCCGTGTATGTCCGGTAGAGAAAGAATGCAATCACCGGTACCATGATAAATGCCAGGTAGGTGAGCAAGCCCTGGTTGAAGAAAATCTCGCCCAGGTATGGAATGTCTCCCAGGATGGGTATCTTGACGCTTCCCATGGTTTGAATGGTTGGAATAGACTCGGTGCTTGTCCCTTTAAAGGCGACCCTGTACCAGAAAAGCGAAATGCCTGAAGCAAGCAGATTGAGGGATAACCCGGTCACCGTTTGGTCAACTTTCATGGTGGAAGCCATGAATGCCATGATCAAACTCATCAATGCACCCGTCAGCATGCCAGCGCCGACGGCAAGTATGATCGAGTTCGTTTCGAATGCCACCAGGAAGGCAATAAATGAGCTCATCAGCATCGTGCCTTCGATACCCAGGTTCATAACCCCCGATCGTTCGGTGACCAGTTCGCCCATCGCCCCCAGCAGCAGTGGGGTAGCGATACGAACTGTCGAAGCAAGGATGTTTACGATGATTGTTGCTTGTAGGAGGCTATCAAGCATGATCTACTCTCCTGACCCGGAATCTTGTCAATACCTGTGCGCTTAACAGGGATAACAAGACGATTGCTTGGATGGCAAATGTCAATGCCGTCGGCACACCGGTTGCTATACGCATTTGCGCTGATCCATTGATCAACGCACCAAAAAGGATCGCGGCAGGGATCACACCGATCGGGTTCAATCCCGCCAGCATTGCCACAATGATTCCGGTATAACCGTATCCTGGAGAAAGGTCCGGTCTCAGGCGATACTGGACGCCAAACAACTCTCCCGTTCCTGCAAGCCCAGCCAGCCCACCGCTGATGAACATGGTCAGGATAATGATTTTATTGGTGTTGATACCCTTGAATTTGGCAGCGCGTGGATTAGAGCCAAAGGCACGCAGCTGGTATCCAAATGGGGTGTGATTCAAGATCAGGTAGACAATCATGCTGCATGCGATTGCGATCAGGAAACCCATGTGTATGCGGGCATTTGCAAATAATAGCGGGTAATATGCATTTTCAGTAATCTCTGCTGTTTGCTGGTAGTACGAGCCTGGTTCCCGCCACGGTCCTGAACCGGATAGCATAAAGGAGAGAAAATAGTCAATAATATAGTTGCCCATCACCGTGCTGATGATCACATCCACATTGAAATAGGCTTTGAGCAAACCTGCCAGCATACCGCCAAACGCTCCCACTAAAAATGCTCCAAGGATAACAATCGGCACTAGGGCAGCCGCAGGTAGTCCTTCAAAGATGCGATACGCCCAATATCCTCCAATTGCTCCCAGGAAGAACTGCCCCTCCTGGCCAATACTCCAGATTTTTCCGCGAAAGGCGATCACGGTCGCCAATCCGGTCAGGATTAATGGGGTGGATTTGGTCAGGGTTTCAAGGATGGCGCGTTTATTCCCGAACGCTCCTTTGAATAAATTAATGAATGCTTCCAACGGGCTTGCATTGGCGAGCTTGATCAAGATCGCCGAGACAAGCATTGCCGCTATCAGTGCCACCACGATCGCTGCAGTCCTCCCGAGTGGGCTGATATCATCCCTTTTCTCAAACTTTAGCTTGTCTACCGGGCTCATTGGGTTTCCTTGTCGGTGATACCAGCCATCAAAAGCCCGATGCTTTCAATATTTGCTTCACGTGCTTCGAATATTTTTAATATCTTGCCCCTAAACATTACCGCGATACGGTCCGATAATGTGAATATCTCATCCAAATCTTCGGAAATCAGCAAGATCCCAATCCCATTGCGTCTCATTTCGAGCAATTGCTTGTGGACGTACTCGATCACCCCAACATCCAGTCCACGCGATGGTTGGTTAGCGATCAGCACCTTTAGGGATTGCCTCAACTCACGCGCTAAAATGACTTTTTGAAGATTGCCTCCCGAGAGGTAGGAGGTTCTTTGTTTCATGGATGGCGTTACAATATCATATTGAGCTATGCTCTCTTCTGCATATTTCTTTATATGGCTTTTATCCAGAAACAGCCCTTTTCGATAAGGAGGGTTTTCCTCCAGGCCCAGGATTAAATTTTCTTCAACCGAGAAATCCGCGATCAATCCCGCACCAATTCTATCGTCTGGGATATGTGAGATGCCTTCATTGGCAATCTTGCGTGGGCTGTTATTGACAATATTTTTACCAGCAATGATCACATCGCCAGCTGTAGCTTTACGAACACCGATCAGGGCTTCAAATAATTCTTTCTGACCATTCCCTGCCACACCAGCAACACTCAGAATTTCACTCTGGTGAATGACTAGATTAACACCGTGCAGCGCTTCCAGCCCCATATCACTCTTGGCAGTCAGGTTAGTAAGTTGAAGGATGGGGTCTCCTCGTTTAATCTCATCTTTGTTTACCTGAAATACAACTTTTCGACCCACCATCATGTAGGCCAGTTCTTCCGTCGTCACATCTTTGGTGTTAACAGTAGCAACCTTCCTGCCTTTCTGTAGCACCGTGACACGATCCGAAACTTGCATAACTTCTTTCAGCCTGTGGGTAATAAATATGATGGATAAACCTTCATCCTTCATCCGTTGCAGCACGGAGAATAACCGTTCAGCTTCCGGTGGTGTCAGCACCGCGGTTGGCTCATCCAGGATCAGTAATTTCACGCCGGTATATAAAGCTTTTAGAATTTCGACCCATTGTTGTTCGCCGACCGATAATTGCCAGATCTTGGCGTTTAGATCGATCTTTACATCATATAGCAAACATAAAGAATCTAGTTTTTTTTCTGTTGCCGCGAAATCTAGCAGCACCCCCTTGTGATCTGTACCCATCACGATATTCTCAATCACGCTTAGCGGTTCAACCAGCACGAAATGCTGGTGCACCATTCCAATTCCAAGGTGAATGGCGTCATTGGGAGATGAAAGGTTCACACACCTTCCATTAAAACGGATGTCACCTTCTTCAGGCTTATAGAAACCATACAAGCATTCTGCCAGCGTGGTTTTGCCAGCTCCATTTTCGCCTAACAGGCAGTGGATTTCTCCTCGCCGGACATTAAAATCCACCCGATCATTGGCAAGCACCATTGGAAAGCGTTTGGTCAATTGGACCGCTTCTAATAAATAGGTTTCCTCTTTTTTATGGGCGGTCACTGGATCATTATTTAATTCCAAATAAATCCTCCAGGATGGGAGTGCCCTCGCATATCTTGATTGGTAAGAATGACGAGGGCACTTTTATTATATCTGCTGGCTTAAATATTATGGGGTGGAAACAGGCGGTTCTACATTGAGCTCAATTTCAAGGTTTCCATCCATGAAATCTTGTTTAGCCTGGTTGAATTTATCCATGCATTCCTGGGGGATTTCCGCATCCAGGCCGTGGAAGTCTGCCAAGCCTGATGCACCATCCAACATGGAGAACCAGTTTTTATCTGCAGGTGCATTATAAGGCTCACCGCTGGTCATATGGGTGTACCAGCCATCGATAACCCACTTGATGTCAGGATCCCAGAATGCCAATGCGCTGGTCAGCACATTTTCAGGCGCCGCGAAGTTGTAATCCATGTATGGGCCGTAGCAATAGATATCATTCTCGGTGCACGGCTCATAGGATTCCGCAATCATGAACAGGTGATCCTCTCCGACTGCAATCTGCGCGTTGGCAGCTTCATATGCCTTTGCTGGATCATACCAGCTTTCGACAAATGACACTTTCTGCTTGATATCAGGATTTACCGACTTTGCACCTGCAAAGAAGGCATTAATTTCATCATTGACATCATCGAATGCGAAGGTACCCACCGCACCAATTACATTGGAACTGGTCATGCAGCCCGCCAGGATCCCCATCAAGTACGAAGGTTCGTGGATGCGCTTGTATACCCAGTAAACATTTCCACCAAGGCCTTCGTTGCCCGAGCCAACCACCACCCACGCAATCTCAGGGAACTCGTCTTTCAGGTTCTTCACCTGGTCAGAATAGGTACTGTGCGCCCAGATGATGTCGTATTCACCCGACTCGGCATATGCTCTCAATACGGTCTCTGCTTCATCCCCCCATACGCCTTCGGTGTATTCCAGGTCGGCAATCGTGAGCCCGTACGGTTTCTCTTCCTGTACGCGTTTGAATGATTCAACAAAAGTCCTGTCCCAGGCATTATCAAGGCCAACGGTTAAAATGGCGGCCATTTTTAACTCGGTCGGTCCTTCAACGACTGGCTCGGTCGGCATCACCGGAGCTTCAGTTTCAACTGCCACAGGCTCCGTCTCGACTGGAACCGGGGCTTCGGTTGCGGTGCCAGCACAAGCACTCATGACCATTGATAGGAGCACAAGTACGAGCAACATCTTCAACAAAGATTTATTTAACATTTTACGGCTTCTCCTCGTTATCGATTTTTGTATTGTTTTTTTTCTCTGCATCGTAATGGAAATGATCGAAATTTATTATACCTGCCTCCCTTCCGTTCCCACGTTGTAGCGGATAGCGGAACAACGCGTGATAGCTTGGCGATTTTAGGTTTGATTGCTGTTTCAAGGGGGTGAGAAAGATTCTCTTTGTCATATCAATAAAATTGATACACTTTTGGTATAATTACCGCGTCATTTGTCAGATGTCAGCCATCATACATCAATAATATAATCGATATAGCATTCTTTGTCAACGCAGAACTGAATCTAAGCATATCACATACAGGTTAAATACAATGGACAAGCTCTCGCGTTTCCTTGAAGTGATTGACCGAACCTACACCGGACCTATGGTGGATGAAGATGAATTTGACCTTAAATATGTCGCTGGAGGTGTCCAGCGGGTGCTCCAAAAATACGCCATCAAATTCAACAAGGATCATATCATTCAGCAGGATGATGCTTTGATCGACCGGGCTTTCGAAGCCGGGCTGGATTTTCTGTTGGAATGCGGTGTTTATAATCGCAGCACCGGTCGTCTGATAAAATTCTCCAGGGATGAGATTCTGACTACCCTTCACTCCGCCCCCTCTGGGATAACGATCGGGGAAGGGGCAGATGCTCGGGATTATCGTCCCCGAAAAGTGGAAGACACTACCCCTCCCCAGGTCAGTGGTGGACCGATTGGCACCCCCCTCTCTGAGAGCCAATATGTCCCCATCATGCAATCCTATTGGCAGGAACCCATCCTCGACCTGATCGTCCCCGGCACATTGGCAACCACCTATGGCAGGCAGCTCAGGGCAAAATCTCCGCTTGAGATTGCCGCTTCCTGGCAGGAAGTTTATCTGGGGAATGAAGCCGCCAAAAGAGCCGGTCGGCCTGGTTTGTCGCGCATGTGTGTCGAGATGTCCATCAGCGATATCGGTCACCTTTCCTCGATCAGTCGAGGCGGGTTTAAACCAACCGATGTGCATGTGGTTCCCATGATTGGTGAAATGAAAACCAATCATGAATTGCTCAATAAGATTGCGCATAGCATCCATCAAAACGGCGTGATCCTCGGTTTTTATAATCCAATCCTTGGCGGATTGGCAGGCCCTGAAGAAGGTGTCGCTGTACTGATTATTGCCGGTTGGATCGCTTTGCACATGATCTATATACCGGATAGCGTCGAGTCCTGTCCCACCCACCCGTTCACCTTCAATTCCACTGCCCCAGGGATATTGCGTGCCGTCAGTGTTGCTGCGACCGCCTTCGCACGTAACACCCACCTGTTGACAGAATTCATGACCTCACCGGTCAGTGGACCAGGCACTGAATCCCTACTGTATGAGTGCGCCGGGATGGCTTTGGTAGCCTCAGTTTGTGGTGCTTCCCGCATCCTGGGAGTTCGATCAGCTGTCGGTGTGGTGGAAAATCACTGCTCAGGGCTCGAAACCCGTTTTAATGGAGAGATTGCCCATGCTGGCGCTGGTATGAGCCGCTCCCAGGCCGATCAGATTGTCAAACTTGCCGTAGCCAAATACCTCCGTCAATTGGAATCAAAACCCATTGGTCTTCCCTTCGAAAAGGTATATGACCTGGAAACTGTCCAACCGAAGAAAGAATGGACAGATGTTTATCACAAAGTTAAGCAACAAGTATCAGAATGGGGTTTACCCCTTGGATAGGTTTGTGAATTTTTACTTTAAATTCTGATGAAGAAAAATGAATAAGATCCTCATCCGTAATTGTCAATACCTGGTAACACGTCCTGGCTCAATCGATGGAATTATAGAGGATGGGGCTGTATATATCGAGGGCTCCAGCATCCTGGCTGTTGGAAAATCCTCGCAGCTTGAAGCCCAATATGGTCAGCAGCCTGGTATGGATATCCTGGATGGTCACGCGAAAGCCGTCATGCCAGGCCTGGTGGACGCCCATAATCATATAGGCGAGGTTCACACCCTGTTGGTACCGGGCTGGTTGGATACTCCAATCACCGGCATCATCGATGCGATGGACCGCATCTATTGGCCTGCCTATAACTGGCTGACTGAGCAAAGTGCCTATGACCTTACCTTGTTTGGTTTGCTCAATGTGCTCAAACACGGAGCCACGACTCATGCCGACGCCATGATCTTCCCGGACGCGATCTACCGCGCCTCCCTGGAAGCCAGGGCACGCACATACATCCAGCCCCAGATGCTTTCCAGTGTGAAATTATCCGATGCAACAGACGAGCAGGAATATTTGGCTCATACGGAATCAGCCATACGGAATTTCAACCAGGCCGGGGATGGCTTGATCCACGTGGATGTGCACCCCAGTGCCATTTACAACTGCTCCGAAAGCTTGCTCGTCAAGGGCATGGATCTCGCCTGTAAATATGGCGTCCACTTTGTATCCCACATCGCCGAATCACCGGACGAAATGGACCGGCAGGAAGAAATATATTCGCATCGTGGCGGCCTTATCCATTATTTACGCAGTATGGACCTGCTCGGTCCGCAGACAATCCTGTTCCATGGCACTTTGTTGAAGGAACGCGATATTGATGTATTGGCTGAAACCAGTACCGCGCTGGTTCATTGCCCATCGACCAATGCCTGGTTTGGCTATTGTGCTTATCTGCCATATATGTTGCAGGCGGGTCTGCGCATAGGCCTGGGCACGGATTGTGTCACCCATAATATGTTTAATGTCATGTTTTCAGTGTTGCAGCACCATAACATCATGCCCAGACACTTGCGTGGTGTGAACCCGATGGATATCTTCAAGCTTGCCACACTTGGCGGGGCGCGCTTGCTGGGTCTGGATGATCAGGTCGGCTCGCTCGAACCCGGCAAAAAAGCAGACCTCATCACCCTGGATCTCAAGGACAATACGAATCTTTTTCCACTTAGCCCACAAGTTTTTTATTCCATGCTTGCCCTCAATGGAGCAGGCAGTGAAGCCTGTGATGTCCTCATTGATGGGGTGTTCGTGCGTCGTAATTCCGAATTCACTTTTCTGGACGAATCGGCCATTATTGCGCGTGCCCGCCAGTGGTGTGCTAAATTTTCTCTCGACTATCGCCGGATGAAAGGGGCACACCAGCCCATGTTTCGCCGCTTGTACCAGGAATTTCAATATCCCAAGGAGAGCTCATTATGACAACTATACTCATTAAAGGTGGCTATCTCATCACCCTGGATGCCGGAGATCATCGTTTTCATGCTGATCTGCTCATCGAAGGAAACACCATTAAACAGATTGGAGATCAAATCAGCACTCCGGCTGATAAGGTCATTGATGCCACAGGCAGGTTGGTGCTGCCAGGTTTTGTCCAATCCCATATTCACCTTTGCCAATCGCTCTTTCGAGGCCAGGCAGATGACCAAAATTTGCTAAACTGGTTAATTACCATCACCACCCTTGAATCAAATCATACTCCGGAAACGCTTTACGCCTCTGCCCGTCTTGGCCTGGCGGAGATGATCAAGTCTGGGGCGACTGGTGTCATCGATATGGGCACACTCCATTATCAAGATAGTGTCTTCCAGGCCATTGAAGAATCAGGCATCCGCGCACAGGCTGGCAAGGCCATGATGGACCTTACTGGAAATCTTCCCCCTGCTCTGCAGGAGACAACCGAATCCTCGGTCAGGGAAAGCCTTGACTTGCTCCATCGTTGGCATGGCAAGGCTAATGGTCGAATCCGCTATGGTTTCGCCCCACGTTGGCAATTGTGGAATACGGAAGGTTTACTTAAAGAGATAAAACAGGAAGCCGACCGTCAGGGTGCGGGTATTCATGGTCATGCTGGTGAGATTTATGATGAGGTCCCGCAGATGCTGCGTGAGCGTGGTCGTCGCAATTTGAAATACCTTGAACACATCGGCGTGGTCGGTCCGAATGTGCAGATGGCACACTGCATCTGGCTGGATGATGCCGAGCTGCGTGTATTGGCCGAAACGGGCACCCATGTACTGCACTGCCCCTGCTGCAACCTGAAACTCGGCTCTGGTATTGCCCAGGTGCCCGAGATGCTAGCCCGTGGGATTAACGTAGCCCTCGGCTCGGATGGCACGCCCAGTAACAACAACTTTGACATGTTTATCGAGATGCGATTTGCGTCTCTGATTCACAAGTATCGCCTTGGAGCCTTAACCATGCCAGCTGCTTCCGTCCTGCGCATGGCCACCCATAACGGCGCCAGGGCATTGGACCTGGGGGGTTCTGGTTTTGGTTCCTTGGAGGTGGGAAAGAAGGCTGACCTTATTATCCTGGACGATGGCGGCTTGCGTGCTGCACCCCTGCCAGACTTCGAGCGGGATGATCCAGTTAAAAGGATTGTCTCCGCCTACCAATCTGACAGTGTACAAACCAGCATTATTGATGGTCAACTGGTCATGGAGAATAGAAAATTACTGACCATGGACGAGGGTGAAGTTTTTTCAGAGGCTTCCAAGGCATGGAATAGCATTGCCAATAAAATAGCTGCTGGATGACCGCATACTATAAAAATGTTTCACACTGATTATGTAGCACCTGCCTCGCTGGAAGAGCTGCTCACCGCGTTGCATTATTACGCTGGTGAGGCGAAAATAATTGCTGGAGGTACAGACCTGGTTCCTCAGATGCGCCTGGGTAGGATTAACCCAAGGGTATTGGTTGACCCAAAACGCCTGCCATCGGTTGGGATTTCTGAAACAAGTTCATACATCCATTTAGGTGCCAGTGTCACCCACACCCAGGTTGTTAATTCACCACTCCTGCAAGCCGAATACCCGGCACTTGTGGATGCCTGCCATCAGGTCGGCGGACCACCTATCCGCAATCGTGGTACCCTGGCAGGCAACCTGGCCAACGCCTCTCCGGCCGCCGATTCAGCCCTGCCCCTGTTGGTTTATGAAGCGCAAGTAGTCACTGCCAGCCTTGCTGGAGAGAGGGTAATCCCACTCGCAGAATTCTATATCGGTCCAGGTCAGGCCTGCCTGGCTGCAGATGAGTTCATCTGTGAGCTAAGACTGCCAAAACTGCCACCTCGAACACTGTCCATTTTCCTCAAGTTGGGCAACCGTAAAGCCATGGCGATAGCCGTAGCAAGTGTTGCCGTGCGCCTGTCGCTGGATGAGCTGGGACGAATGACCGAGGCGCGGATTGCCCTTGGATCGGTCGCTCCCACGCCTGTGCGTGCAACTCAGGCGGAAGCCATCTTGCAAGCGAATTTTCTGGATGGCGAGGTAATTTCCACTGCAGCCGAGGCTGCCCAGCAGGCAGCCTCGCCCATATCCGACCTGCGTGCCTCCGCCGGGTACCGCTCTAAAATGGTCACAGTGCTTACGCGTCGAGCCCTGCAGATGGTCTTCAGCCAACTTACAGCAGGTGAAGCCCATGTCTGATATTGAGCTCCATCTGGTGGTCAATGGCGCACCATGCACGGTACAGGCTGAACCATGCCTCACCTTGTTGGAAATCCTACGCGATAAGCTAGGCTTGACCGGAACCAAAGAAGGCTGTGGGGCAGGTGACTGTGGTGCCTGTGTGGTGCTGATGGATGGGCAGGCAGTCAATGCCTGCTTGGTCCTTGCTGCGCAAGCACAAGGCGCACACATTATTACGGTGGAAGGGTTGGCGCAGGAGGGCAATCTCCACCCCTTGCAGCAAGCCTTTGTGGATAAATGGGCATTGCAGTGCGGTTTTTGTACCCCGGGGATGCTCATGTCTTGTTATGCCTTGTTGCTCGGTAATCCGGACCCCAGCCCTGAAGAGATCCGTGAGGCCATCGCCGGAAATCTTTGCCGTTGCGGTACCTACCAGAGCGTGGTGGAGGCAGTTCTTTCAGCAGCCAGGTCCACCAGGGAGGCTCGCCATGCTTGATTTTAGTGTCATCGGCAAGCCTGCCCCTGCAAACCGGAGCCGTGATATCGTCACCGGTCAGGCACGCTACTGCCCGGACATTCGCCTGCCCGGGATGCTGGTGGGCAAACTGCTCTACCCAAAATACAGCTCCGCCATCATCACTCGGCTGGACGTGAATTCAGCACGCATGTTACCCGGCGTTGTCGCTCTACTGACAGCCAGGGATATCCCAGGCGAGAACAGCTACTTATACGCCCTGCCTGCCGATCAACCTTTACTGGTTACGGATATCGTCCGCTATCAGGGCGATGCATTGGCAGCAGTTGCGGCTGAGACAGAAGAATTAGCCCAGGCTGCTCTTGACGCCATAAAGGTCGAATATGAACCATTGGAAGGATTGTACGACGTTCTCGAAGCCATGCAGCCTGGCGCTCGGCAGGTTTGGCCTGATCGGGAAAATGTTTATGACCACCTGATTATCGATCATGGGGATATTGACCTCGGGTTCAAAGCAGCGGACATTATTATTGAGCATACTTATTACACCCCCCTGGTCGAGCACGCCTTCATGGAAACCGAAGGTGCTGTGGCATATCTCGATGAGAACGGGGTGATGGTGGTTTATTCTTCCTGCCAGGCACCCCACCGTGATCAGATCCAGATTGCCCGAGCTCTTGGAGTACCGGAAAGTAGGGTCCGTGTGATCACCCCCCATATCGGTGGAGCATTCGGTGGCAAGGATGAAGCCCATGTTCAGATCCACACTGCCTTACTGGCTCAATCCTCCGGTCGTCCCGTCAGGATTATTCGCTCGCGCGAAGAGTCGATCCTGACCCACGTCAAGCGCCATCCGATCATCATCCGCTATCGCACTGGTATCACCCATGATGGAAAACTAACCGCTGTGCATGCCGAAGCCATCGGTGATACGGGTCCCTACCTCAATGCCGGTCGGGATGTGATGAACTTTGTCGCCGCCACCCTCAGCGGACCCTACTACGTACCAAACGCACGCTTGGAAGCTTATACGGTTTTTACCAACAACCCCATTTGCGGTGCCATGCGTGGTTATGGCATTCCCCAGGCCAGTTTTGCCTATGAAGCCCAGATGGATCTCCTGGCACGTCGCATTGGCATGGATCCACTGGAGATTCGCTTGCTCAACGGTTTGGATACGGGAATGCAGGTTCCCACCGGCGTAACCATCCGGGAGGGACGCGGTATGAAAGCCTGCCTGCAGGAAGCTGCCCGCTTCTCCGGTTGGAAGGGACGTCTCAATGAAACACCTCAGCCTGCACCACACCTGCGTCGTGGTTGGGGTATGGCTTCCATTTGGTTCAGCATCGGCATGGGGCGCGGCATCCCCGATCACGCCACTGCCACACTCGATATAACCCTGGACGGATCGGTCATCCTGCACACCGGTGCGGCCGACATGGGACAGGGCGCTCACACTGCCCTGGCTCAGATGGCTGCTGAAGCGATCGGCGTTAAATTCGAAACCGTCAAGGTCATTGGGCCTGATACTGCCATCACCTTTGATGCTGGTCCATCGGTTGCCAGTCGACAGACTTTCATCTCTGGCAATGCCGTCCTAAATGCTGCCCAGCCGATTCGGGAAGTGCTCCTGCAAACTGCCAGCGAGTTAACCGGGCTGCCAGTAGGGATATTACAACTGAGGGATGGTCTGGTGTTGGCTGAGGGTGAGCGCTTATCTCTGACGATTGCTGAACTGGCAATCAAAGCTACACAAGAAAACCGCTGCCTGCATGCCGATGGATTCTATGCCATGCAATACCCCGAACCGCTGCAGCCCAATAGTTACGCCTATGCCCCTGCGGTATTCACGTTCGGTACCCAGGTAGCCCAGGTTCTGGTGGATATTGAAACCGGGCAGGTAACCATTGAAAAACTGGTTGCAGTCCAGGATGCGGGTCAGGTCATCAACCCTGGTGGTGCGCGCGGGCAGATCGAAGGCGGCGTCATCATGGGCTTGGGCTATGCCCTCATGGAAGAACTGCTTGTCGACCAGGGCAGCACGCAGAATCCCAACCTGGGCACCTATCTCATCCCTACCGCCAAAGACGTACCCGCCTTAATTGTTAAAATCGTGGAGATTCCTGAACCCTTTGCCCCCTTCGGTGCCAAGGGCTTAGGAGAACCTCCGCTTACGCCCACCGCTCCCGCCATCTTGAATGCAGTCGCTGATGCGATTGGCGTTCCCTTATACCGAATTCCGCTTACTCCTGAGCGGGTATTAACTGCCATCGTGTCTGTGCCTGAAATATTTCCAAATAATGGCAGCTAAAACCTTTGACACAAGTGAATCGATCGATTAAGTCTGGGGTACCCTATGGCTGAAAACAAGTTGTTCCGTAATGTCCTGCTTGAAAACTCCACCTCCCCTGTGGATATTGCCGTGCGCCTCGGCAGGGTGGCTGAAATCGGACCCGGGTTGGATGCAAATGGTTGCCAGGTCGTGGATGCGCGTGGTATGCTGGCCTCCCCGCTCTTCATTGACCCGCACCACCACCTGGATTGTGCCTTCCTTTCCGAGCCGCCCAACCTGTCTGGCACGCTGCAGGAAGCCATCCAGATCAATGCCCGCCTCAAGCAAAGCAGGTCCGAACAGGACATTTTCGGGAAAGCCTGCCTCGCATTGCAGATGGCTGTCCAAAATGGCACGGGCTGGATGCGCAGCCACACCGATATCGACTCGGTCTCAAAACTCAAAATGCTCCCACCTATTTGCACTGCTAAACAAAAATATAGCGGGCAGCTGGATGTGCAAATTGTCGCCTTTCCTCAGTTTGGGTTGATTGCTGACCCACAGAGCATCGACTGGATGCGCCTCGCCATGCGTGAGGGTGCCGATGTGGTCGGAGGTATGCCGCATGCGGAAGCCTCCATGGACGATGCTGCCCGGCATATCGAGATCGCCTTTCAAATTGCCGAAGAGTTCAGTGCCGATATTGATATGCACGTGGATGAAACCGATGACCCAAATTCCCGCACCCTCGAGCTGTTGGCTGACGCCACCATCCGCCATGGCTTCCAGGGTCATGTAACTGCCGGTCATTGCTGTGCCTTAGCTACCTACCCCGACGATTATGCTTGCATGGTGATCGAAAAAGTCGCCCAGGCTCGGCTCACCGTTATCACCAATCCCATGGTCAACCTCTATCTCCAGGGTCGGCAAGATCAACAGCCTGTCCGGCGCGGTATCACGCGCGTCAAGCAGCTGATCGAGGCAGGCGTCAATGTGGCTTGTGGGTCAGATGACATCAGCAACCTGTTCTTTCCCTTCGGTCGTATGGACATGCTTGAAGTCGCCATGTTCACCTCCGTGGTCTCGCACCTGACCCGCCCGGAAGAAATCCAGGCTGCTTTCGATATGCCGCGTTACCGCGCAGCCAAGGCTCTAAACCTGCAGCAATATGGGATAATGGTTGGTGCACCAGCCAATTTCGTCCTGCTTGCTGCTGAAAACGCCCGCCAGGCACTTCAGCTTCAGCCAGTCAACAGGCTGGTGGTCCGTAATGGAAACTTGATCTCAAGCCGTGAAGAGCGTATCACTTATCAACCATGAAACGAGGACAATACCGATGACAGACAATGAATTGATTGCCCAGATTGCCCAGGCTGTGATGGACGGTGAGGCTGGAATCGCACAAGATGCCACTCGCCAGGCGCTTGAAGCTGGCATAGACCCATTACGCATCCTCAATGAAGGACTCATGGCTGGCTCAGACGAGGTCGGAAAGCGCTTTGAGTCCGGTGAATACTTCCTGCCCGAATTGATGTTGGCTGGTCGCGCCCTCAAGGCTGCCATGGAAATCCTCAATCCCTCCCTGGCCGGCCGGATCCAGTCCGCTGACAGCCAGGGCGGTATGCGTGTGGTCATTGCCACCATCCAGACCGACATCCACGATATTGGCAAGAACATCGTTGCCTCCATGCTTACTGCCGCTGGCTATGATGTAATGGATCTGGGTGTGGATGTTCCCCTGAAAACAATTTTGGATAAAGCAGAAGAGGTTGGCGCTAAGGTCATTGCATTATCCGCCTTGCTCACCACCTCCATGCCTTACATGAAAGATTTGGTCAACCTGTTGGAGGTGCGTGGCTTGCGCCAGAAATACATCGTTGTGGTCGGAGGCGCTTCCGTGACCGAGATCTGGGCTCGCGAGATTGGCTCGGATGGCACAGCCCGTAACGCTGCCCAGGCGGTCACATTGGTCCGTAACCTTCTTAAGGCCTCATAAGGAGTGGACAATGACTGACTATCTCGAAATCCTCGAACGCTCCAACACGGGTGAATATATCACCGAAGAGAATTGGGATTTAGAAAAGGTCGCTGCCACTGCCAGGAGGCTGGTGAAGAAGTATGCGCTTCACTGGGATCGTAATCAGGTTGTTAGCGATGATCCATCCCTTGCAGATGCGGTGTACCAGGCTGGCTATGAGATGGCGCTTGAATTGGGTGTATATTGCCGTTCCACCGAGCGCATCATTCCGCTAACCCAGGCAGAGATCGACGCGGGTATCACCAACACACCTCAGACCCTGGTGATGGGCGAAGGTAAAGACGCTCGCACGCTTTATGCCCGCAAGCTCGGCGATGAACGCCCACCACTGTTCTTTGGCGGCCCTCCGGGCAACCCCATTCCTCAGCACCTGCTCCTGCCCAATGTCATTTCCTATGTCCAGGAACCACTGATCGACCTTGCCACCTGTGGCACCCTGACCGAGGTGAATGGCTTCGCCGTCCGCACCGGTCACCCAATGGAGATTGTCGCCACCCGCCTCGAATCGCAAATTGTGCATGCCGCTCTAGATAAAGTCGGACGCCCAGGCATGGGAGTGCTGGGGGCTCAGTCGAGTGTCTCCGAGTTGGGCAACCTGGCTGCCACCCAGCCGCGCTACTTGCGCAGGTGCGATTCGCACCTGGTGCCTCTGCTGAATGAACTCAAGATCGATAACCGTAATTTCTCCCGCGTGGTCAACTCGCTGGACTATGGCATGATCAACGCCTCACTCGCCTGCGTGATCGTCGGTGGCCTGGGTGGAGGCGCTCCCGGATCGGCTGTCGTCACCGTGGCTTCCTTCCTGGTTGCCAACGTGATCTGCCGCGCCGGCTATCATCTCCTCCATCCCATCCACGTCAGGCATGTTGCCACCTCCACCCGGGATGTGCTGTGGGTGACTGGTATTGTCGGCCAGGCTTTTGCAAGCAACGCCCCCTCCATTATCGTTGCTGATATCTATCCCAAGTCGGGTACTGGCACCATAGAGCTCCTCTATGAGACAGCCGCCAACGCTATCGTCAACTCGGTGACTGCCAGTCACCTGGAGGGTTGTGGCTCAGCCGATGGTGCCTTGCCGAACTGCTCTGGTTTGGAAGCGCGCCTGATGGCCGAAGTAGCCCTGGCTGCACACCGTTCAAAGATGACTCTCAGTGAGGCCAACCAATGGGTGCTCAAGTTGCTCCCCTTGTATGAGCATGTATTTACCCTGGAAGAGGGCAATCCCGGTCTGCCCTTTGACCAGGTCTACGACCTCTCATCCATCCAACCGCGTGACTCCTGGCTCAAGCTGTATGACCAGGTCAAATCCGAATTGAAGACCATGGGCTTGCCGTTATAACACACCACCGATTTACATCTTAAACAATAGAAGCGTGACATCTTCACGGTCAAGCTTCTTTTTATGGTGACCCCGAGGCGGATCGAACGCCTAACCTAACGATTAAGAG
>Ga0209254_10000352_pt1 | contig 35770 bp, 30 predicted proteins | sample FrelakmetDIP11DI_FD_187148 | JGI IMG/M metagenome (GOLD analysis project Ga0209254, IMG submission 187148) | Freshwater lake sediment microbial communities from the University of Notre Dame, USA, for methane emissions studies - DIP11 DI (SPAdes)... | ecosystem: Environmental > Aquatic >... | reverse complement strand
TTGGGCGTGGTGTATGTCCTCCGCAGCCGGACCGTTGAGCGGATGATGCGCTTCCCGCAGTCGGCGGCCATCACCTTATTCGGCGCCCTGTACCTGGGCACGACGCTGAATCACATCCTGCTCATCCGGCGGGATTTCGGTTTCCTGGCCGTCTATTTCCTGCTCGTGGCCGTCCTGCTGGGAGATACCGGAGCGTTCCTTGTCGGAAGCCTTTTCGGCCGGCACAAGATGCTTCCCATCGCCAGCCCCAAGAAAACCTGGGAGGGCGCGGTCGGCGGACTCATTTGGGCCGGAGCGGCCGCAGTTCCCGCACAAATGTATTTAATGCCCGAGCTCCCCCTGGGCCTGGCCGTCGGCGCCGGGGTCCTGGTGAGCGTCGTGGCCCAGCTGGCCGACCCGCTGGAGTCCCTGTTCAAGCGGGCGGCGGGCGTCAAGGATTCGAGCAACATCTTTCCCGGCCACGGAGGAGCCTTGGACCGGGTGGACAGCCTGATCCTGGCCGGTCCGTTCTTCTATTATTTCCTCAAGCTCGTCTTGAAATGAAGAAGCGTCCCTCCGCCCGGAAGAACATCGTCGTCCTCGGTTCCACGGGCTCGATCGGCACGAGCACCCTGGCCGTGGTCGAGCACCTGCATCCCCGGTTTCGGGTCGTCGGTCTTTCGGCCGGCCGAAACGTGTCCCGCCTCATCGAGCAGGCGGAGCGATTCCGGCCCGAGCTGGTCTCGGTCGAGACCCAAGCCCAGGCCGACGAGTTCCTCGGCCGCTATTCCGGCCCCCGGCTGCGCGTCAGCCACGGACCGGAGGGCGCCGAAGAGGTGGCCCGCCTGGCGGCCGGCGATATCGTGGTCTCGGCCATCACCGGCATCAAGGGACTCCGGCCCACTCTGGCCGCGGTCCAATCGGGCAAGCGGGTCGCCCTGGCCAACAAGGAATCCTTGGTTGTCGCAGGACGGCTCATCCGCGACGCGGCCCGGCGGTCGGGCGCGGAGATCATTCCCGTGGACAGCGAGCACAGCGGCGTTTTCCAGTGCCTGGCGGGCGTCGACCGGAGCCTGGTGCGGAAGGTCATCCTGACGGCGTCGGGCGGCCCGTTCTTCAATGCGCCCCTGAAGGACCTGGCGTCCAAGACCGTCGAGGAGGCGCTCCATCACCCCCGCTGGAAGATGGGGCCCAAGGTGACCATCGATTCGGCCACGCTCATGAACAAGGGCCTGGAGCTCATCGAGGCCCGGTGGCTGTTCGACCTCGACCCATCGCAGCTCGACGTCCTCATCCACCCCCAGAGCGTTGTCCATTGCCTGGTCGTGATGCGGGACGGGTCCATCCTGGCCCAGCTCAGCGCGACCGACATGACCATCCCCATCCAGTTCAGCCTGACCTATCCGGACAGGCAGCCCGCGCCGCCGCCGCCCCTGGACCTGGCCAAGGTCCGGAGCTTGGAGTTTCATGCTGCGGATGAGGCGCGCTTCCCGCTTCTGCCCCTGGCCCGCCGGACCCTGGCTGGCGAGGAAAGCCTGGCCGTGGTTCTGAACGCGGCCAACGAAGCTGCGGTCGAGGCCTTCCTGACCCGCAAGATCTCCCTTCCGGCAATCGCCCGGGTCGTGGCCCAGGCCCTGGACGGCCACGTCCCGGTCCGGCTCCGCTCGCTCGAGGACTTCCTCAAGCTCGACGCGGAGACGCGGCGCCTGACCGAACAATCCATCCAACGAGGTTCATGACATGATTTCTCTGCTCGGGACCCTGCTCGCCTTCATCATCGTCTTCGGCATCATCGTCTTCGTCCACGAGTTCGGCCATTTCTTCATGGCCAAGGCCATGGGCATCCGGGTCGAGGTGTTCTCCTTCGGATTCGGCCCGCGGCTCTTCGGCTTCAAGCGGGGCCACACCGACTACCGGGTCAGCCTCATTCCCGCCGGGGGCTACTGCAAGTTCCTGGGCGAGGGCGTGGTCAATCCCGGTCAGAAGCTCGAGCCCGACGACTACAACGCCAAGAAGCGGTGGCAGAGGTTCCTGGTCATCGCCGCCGCGCCGCTGGCCAACGTCCTCCTGGCCATCGTCCTGATGGCCGCGGTCAACATGGTCGGCGTGGACGCGCCGGCCTACCTGGACCAGCCCCCGGTCATCGGCTGGATCGAGCCCGGCTCGCCCGCGGAGAAGGCCGGGCTGCTGCCGGACGACGTCATCCGGAGCCTCAACCGGAAGCCCGTCTCCACCTGGACCGACGTGGAGATGGCCGTGACGAGTCAGCCCGACACGAAGCTCCAGGTCGAAGTCGAACGGGGCGGCCGGCCGCTCAGCCTCGAGCTCCTGACCGAGAACCTGAGGGCGGAGAAGAAATCGAAATTCGACCTGGGCTACGCCGGGTTCTTCGGCAAGATCCTCACCCAGGTGAGGATGATCAACAAGAATTCGCCCGCGGAGCAGGGCGGCCTGAAGCCCGGAGACGTCGTCCGGGAGATCGACGGCCGGCCGGTCTATTTCTACCAGTTCATCGAGATCCTGGAGAAGAGCGCCGGGAAGCCCCTGGCCGTGACCGTGGACCGCGGCGGGACTCCCGTGACCCTGACCGTCACCCCGCGCCTCGAGTCCGGAGTGGGCAAGATCGGGGTCATGCAGGGAGCCCAGTCGGTCAGGAAACAGTACGGGTTCTTCATGGCCATCACCCAAAGCCTCAAGGAGAACGCCAAGCTCGTGACCCTGGTCGTCGACGTCATCCGGAAGCTGTTCACGGGCGAGACCTCGACCCGTCAGCTGGCCGGGCCGATCGAGATCGCCAATTTTTCCTATGCCGCGCTCAAGCTGGGCCTGGCGGCCCTCATCAGCTGGATCGCCCTGTTCAGCCTCCAGCTGGGAGTCATCAACCTCCTGCCCATCCCGGTCCTCGACGGCGGCCAGCTGTTCATCCTGTCGATCGAGGGGTTGATCCGGAGGGACCTCGGCCCCAAGCTGCGTCAGATCTGGCTGAACATCGGCTTCGTGATCTTCATCTTCCTCATCGGGTTCACCATTCTGAACGATATCGTCCGGCGCCTGCCGCGCGGCTGGCGCAGCTTAATTCCATTTTAACAACATGCAGGTCAGATGATCATATGAACGCCAAGCCCTGGATGCCCCGCCGGAAGACCCGCCGGGTTTGGGTCGGGTCCGTAGCCGTGGGCGGCGGCGCGCCGATCTCCGTCCAGTCCATGACCAAGACCGACACTCGGGACGTCCGGGCGACCGTCGCCCAGATCGGGAGGCTCGAGGCCGAGGGCTGCGAGATCGTCCGGGTGGCCGTCCCCGACCGCGAAGCGGCCGAAGCCCTGGCCTCGATCAAAAAAAAGTCCGGCTTGCCCGTCATCGCCGACATCCATTTCGACTACAGGCTGGCCCTGGCGGCGCTCAAAGCCGGCGTCGACGGCCTGCGCCTCAATCCCGGAAACATCGGCTCGCGGGACAAGGTCAGGGAAGTGGTCCGGGCGGCCAAGGAACGAAGCGTGCCCATCCGCATCGGGGTGAACTCCGGCTCGCTTGAGAAGGACCTCCTGGCCAAGTGCGGAGGAAGGGCGACGGCCGGAGCGATGGCCGAAAGCGCCCTGCGTCATGTCCGGATCCTCGAGGACCTGGATTTCCGCCTGATCAAGATTTCGCTCAAGGCCTCGGACATCCGGCGCACCGCGGCCGCCTACCGGCTGCTGGCCGGCCGGGTGGATTATCCTTTTCACGCCGGGATCACCGAGGCGGGCGGACTGCGGACCGGTTCGGTGAAATCCGCGGCGGGCCTGGCCGTCCTTCTCAGCGAAGGCCTGGCCGATACCATTCGCGTCTCGCTCACCGCGCCGCCCGAAGACGAAGTCCGGACGGCGTATCAGATCCTGGGGGCGCTCGATTTTCGCCGCCGGGGACCCGTGATCGTTTCCTGTCCGACCTGCGGCCGGGCCGAAGTCGATGTCCTGGCCGTCGCCGCCGAAGTGGAAAAGCGCCTGGCCGGCCTCGACTCGCCTCTCACGGTCGCGGTCATGGGCTGCACGGTCAACGGGCCGGGAGAGGCGCGGGAGGCGGACATCGGGCTCGCTTGCGGCCGGGGCAAGGCGGCGATCTTCAAGCGGGGGAAGCTCGTGCGGCAGGTCTCGGAGCGGGCTATCGTCCGGGAATTCCTTAAGGAAGTGTTCAAGCTGGCCGGGGAGCGTCCGCATGGCAAGAGCTAAGGCCGCCCGGAAAGCCGGTCTCAGCCGCGAGCTCCGCTCCAAGCTCGAAGCGCTCGAAGCGGTCCTCGCCTCGATGGGCCGGGTCCTCGTCGCATTTTCGGGCGGAGTGGACAGCACTCTTCTCCTCAAGGCGGCCAAGGACGCGATGGGAGACGGCGTCCTGGCCGTCGTCGCCGGCTCGGAGACCTATCCCTCGGCTGAAACCCGGGCGGCTCTCGAGCTGGCCCGCCGGCTCCGCGTCCGGCACAAGTTCATCCGCACCTCGGAGCTCAGCGACCCGAAATTCGCTTCGAACCCTCCCCGGCGCTGCTACCACTGCAAGAAAGAGTTGTTCGGAAAATTGAAGCGGATGGCCGCCACGGAGGGCATCCGCTTCGTTTTAGACGGGTCGAACTTCGACGACCGTCTGGATTTCCGGCCCGGGGCCAAGGCCGCGGCCGAGCTCGGGGTCCGGTCTCCGCTCCGGGAAGCCCGGTTGACCAAGGACGATATCCGGGCGCTGTCAAAGCGTTTCGGGCTGCCGACCTGGAACAAGCCATCCCTGGCCTGTCTGGCCTCGCGCATCCCTTATGGGACTCCGATCGACAGAAAAACGTTGAGCCGGGTGGGCCGGGCCGAGGAGCTTCTGCGCGGGCTCGGCTTCGGCCAGGTGAGGGTCCGCCACCACGGGCCCATCGCCCGGGTCGAGGTCGACCCGGCCGAATTCGGCCGGCTGACCGATGAGAGGAGACGGCAGGCCATCGTCCGAGGCCTCAAGAAGCTCGGCTACCTCTACGCGACTTTCGATCTGGAAGGCTACCGGACCGGCAGCATGAATGCCGCCTTGGGCCGCCGCCAGCGCACGGCCGGCCGGGGAAGCGGTGATGCGTCCCGGGACGATCACAGGCCTGGCGAAGCCGGATGAGGGTTTCCCGGAAGACACGGGCGGCCCGGCTCTGGTTCCTCTGCCTACCCCTCCTGTTCCTGGCCGGATGCTCGCCTCATTCCACAGGAAGCGCCGCGCTGGATCGAGTGATCAACTCCGACTACGGGACATGGGAAGAGGCGGTCGGGCCGCGGATCCCGTTCTATGAAAAAGAGCTTGAGCGGCTCAATCCCCACTATGGGCAGGCCAGTCGGGAGTCCCTGACCCTGCCGCTCCAGCGCGTGATCCTGTCGCTGCTGGCCATGCAGAAAAAAGAGGGGGTCATCGTTGAGCTCGGGAGCTGGACCGGGGGCGGGGTCCTCCTTATGGCTCCCTATCTGACCCGGGAACGGAGCTATCATGCCGTCGATACGTTCGACGCTGACACGATGCCCGATGATTATGTCCAGAAATCGCTCAAGGGCCGAAAGCATCTCGATGTCTTCACGGCCAACATCGCCCCCGTCCAAGACAAGGTCGTCGTCCATCAAGGCTTCACCAACACCGTGGCCGCCTCCTGGCCTCGAGACCTGACGATCGACCTGCTGTTCATAGACGCCGATCATTCCTACAAGGGAGTCTCGGACGACTGGAAGAATTGGAATCGTTTCGTAAGAACAGGCGGGATCATCGCCTTCCATGATTATTATCTGGACGATGACCTCGATGATCCCGAACCCAGCTACGCGGGACTCCGCCGGTTCGTCGATGAAAAGATCGTCCCCCGAGCCGGAAAGGATTTCCACTTTATCTGGGGCCTAGCCTGGTACGTGGTCCGGTAGCCCGGACGCTCTCTCAATCCGCGCCTAGAAGACGAGATTGTCAGGCCGCGCGCCGTAGACGCCCTGGATGAGGTTCCGGGCGGCGGTCATGGCCATCTTCAGCCGAGTGGCGTAGGTGGCGCTCCCGATGTGCGGCAGGAGGACGACATTGTCCAGGCTGAGCAGCTTCTCTTCGACCTCGGGCTCCCGCTCATAGACATCCAGCCCCGCGCCCCACAGCCGTCCTTCAGCTAGGGCTTCGGCCAGGGCTTTCTCGTCCACGATCGGGCCGCGGGCGGCGTTGATGAGGACCGCCTCTTTTTTCATCAAAGCCAGCCGCTCCTTGGAAAGGAGATGGTGCGTCGCTGCGCTCAGGCCGGCGTGGATGGTGACGATGTCCGAAGTTTTGAGCAGCTCGTCCAGGGGAAGATAGGCCGTTTTATAGAATCTTTCGATGTCGGGCGGAACCCGCTGCGGGTCATGGTAAACGACCTCGGCGCCGAAAGCGGTTGCGCGGAGGGCCACCGCCCGGCCGATGCGGCCGAAGCCGATGATCCCCAGCCGCGCGCCGCGGAGGTCCTTGCCCAGCCACTGGTCCAGGGCCCAGCCCTTGAATTTCTTCTCCCGGGTGAACCGGTCGGCCTGGGGCAGGCGGCGCAGGACGGCCAGGATCAGGGCTAGGGCGAGCTCGGCCGTCGTTTCGGTCAGGACTCCCGGCGTGTTGGTGACCAGGATCCCCCGGCTCCGGGCCTGGGGGACGTCGATGTTGTTGGTGCCGACGGCACAGTTGGCGATGATCTTCAGCCCCGGGGCCCGGTCCAAGACCTCGCGGTCGATGACGTCGGTGAGCATGGACAGCACTCCGGTCTTGTCCGCGATCTTGGCCAGAAGCTCCTCGCGGCCGAGGTCGCGGCCGACGGCGCCCACTTCGACCTTGGCCCGGTCGCGGAGGAATTCCATGGCCTCGGGCAGAAGCTCCCGGGTGACGAGCACCTTGGGTTCTGGCTTTTCTTCTTTCACGCCGAGAGCCGCTTCCAGTCCGGCGCCGGTCAGCCCGTCAGCTTGTAGGAGACCTGGATGTGCTCCTTGTCTTCCTCGACGGCGCTGGCCATGCCCAGCAGCCGGGCCAGGTCCAGGACGGGCTGGCGCCAGTCGCCGTAGACCGTGACCCGGTGCCAGTTCATGTCCCAGTTGTCCAAGATCGTCCGGACGTTGGCCTTGGCCGCGAGCTTGGTCCGGCAAGCCTTGGGCTCCTCGATGTTCCTCGTGGTCTGGCCGGTGTGGACGACCATCCTCTTCGTGGCAATGTCGATCTCCAGGCTGGTGACGGCCTCGCCCGAGGGCATCAGCGACTGGACCGAAGCGCCCTTTCCGTCCTCGGCGTGAGAGCGGATGATGTAGGGATTGGCCTTGCCCTTGGGTCCGAAGACCCGGTTGGTGGAGACGCAGTGGGCGTAGATGATCTCGCCCTTGGCCGTATCGATGACCGGGTCGGAGACATAGCCCGGACGTCCGGTGAGGTAGCGCATGGCCAGCTGGGTGCAGGTGGAGTTGAGGTCGGCCTCGCAAACGCCCGTCCCGCCGTCGTTGTTCATCTGGAAGTGGGACAGGCAGGGATAGGCCGTTACCCGGCCCGAGTAGAACATGCCCAGGCAGTCCATGGTCACGGCGTCGGCTTTCTTGTCCGCGGCGGCCTGGGACAAGGCCAGGTACATCTTGCCCGATTGGAGGAGGTCCCCGGCCGTGGGCTCGACGACCTTCTTGGCGTTCTTGGCCCAGAACTTGGCCCAGGCCTCGGCTTCCGCCGCGTCCGCCTTGGCGTAGTAGGAGGCCAGCTCTTCCGAGCCCATTTTGATCACGGTGACGCCCAGGAAATCCTTGACGGCCTTGGCCGCGGCCGTGACGTCGGCGTCGACGATGTCCAGGACGGCGGATTCCTTGAGGGCCCGGACGGACTCGAACAGGCGGACGGCCTTGACCACGTCGTTGAAGTCCGAGGAGCTGACCGTGACGCAGCGCAGGTTTTCCCGGCGGGCCCGGCCGTGCTGGATCAGGACCTCGCCCGACCCGGCGTACAGGTCGTCCACCATGACCACCGGCTTGCCGCTGCGCAAGATGACGGCCGGCGCGCCCGTCCACAGGCCGATGACGTACAGGAGGTAGCCGTCCATGAGGATCATGTCCTTGACCAGGGCCTTGGCCTCGGCCTCGTTATGGACGAACTTGGTGACGAAATTGATATTGGGGCAGGCCTGGCGAAGCTGGGCTTCAAGCGCCTGGGCCCGGCCGGCGTAGTCGTAATCCTTGGTCGGCCAGGTGGCGGTCCCGGAGGGGATGTGGCTGAAGACCAGGGCCACGTCCGGCTTGTGCTTGGCGAACAGGGGAGTGCGGCTGGCGGGGTCGCTCGAGGCGGCGAAGAGCGAACCCGGACCGTGCAGAATCCCGCCGCCGGCCGCCAGGCTGACGGCGGCCCCTGACGCCTTGAGGAAGGAGCGACGGCTGAGTTCCGAACTGAGGAATTTGGTCATGACGGTCGCCTCCTTGATAAGGGATGGAATGACTGACGATTATCACACATGTTTTTGGCTGTCAATCGGAGAGGGCGTCGAATTCGACCCGGTCGCCGGGAGAGATCCCGAAGCGGAGGATCGTCCCGGCCTTGAGCTCGAGGATGTAGCGCGCCTGAACTCCGGGAAAATACAGCCGGAACGGCCGGAACCGCGGCTTGAGGGCCTTCACTTCCCGGGAGTCGCCGAGCAGGACGACGTCGATGGGGAAAAAAACGAAGAGCATGTGCATCCACACCCGCTTCTCCCGCTTCAGGTCGAAGACGAGGTCCCGGGGCCTGGATAGCATGAGGCCGGCGAGCTGACGGAGAGGGGACAGGACGAGACGGGCCTCGGGCGAGACGACCGTCCCCCGGATGGACAGCTGGAGCATGGCCCTTCCTTTATAGCAGAATGGGACCCGGATTTGAATACGGCCGGCGCCTGGCGCATAATACCCGATAAAGTTTCCTTGATGGAGCGTGGGCGTTTCGTGAATGACGTTTCGGCCTTAATCACCGAGCTGGCGGCCTCCCTCTATGTCCGGATGCCCCGTCCGCTCCGGAGGGTTCTTCACCCACGAATGACCCGGGCCTTTGCAGCGGCCCGGAGGATGCGGTTCATCGCCTCCCAGGTCAGACTCCCCGTTTTCCGGCTGGAGGGCCGGGAAAAGAACAAGGGACGTCCCTTGTCGGTCCTGGCCTGCGCCCGGGAACCGGGCCTGTCCTTCCTGATCGACCGGCTCTTCTCCGACCTCCGCCTTAGGAAGCGGGAGGGCGGCGTGTTCATCTGGAACATCGGCCGGCTGGCCGCGCGGGCGCGGGCCGGGGCGGACCTGGTCCTGGTCCACGCGGACTCGGCCCTGTTCCGGCGTCGGGCCGGCCGGGGGTTCTTTCTCATCCCGGAATGGGTGACCATGGCCTTCGACCTCCGGCCGCCGCTCCGGAAGACCTGGGACCTGGCCCGGAACAAGACCGTCCGGGAAAATCTGCGCCGCATTAGGAAGTACGGATACTCTTACGAGGTCACCACCGACCGGCGGAAGTTCAGCCACTTCTACGAGCGCATGTACCTGCCCTTCATTCCCGGCAAGTTCGGGTCCGCCGCCTCGCTCGTCGGCCGCCGGCTGATGAAGCTTTTCTTCGAGAGCGGTCGGCTGCTCTTGGTCAAGCGAGACGGGGATTATGTGGCCGGAAACATCGTCATCCTGTTCGGCCGGACGGCCAAGTCCGTCATCCTCGGCCTGAAGGACAACGACCAGACTCTCCGTCAGCAGTCGGCCCTGGGGGCGAGCTATTACTTCACCATGCTCTGGGCCAAGGAGAACGGCCTGCGCCGGGTGGACTTCGGCGAATGCCGGGCCTTCCTGAACGACGGACTCCTGTATTTCAAGAAGAGATGGGGCATGGAGCTCGAGCGGTTCGAGCTTCAGAAGAACGCCTTCGGGTTGAAGGTCGGCCGGTTCAGCCCGGCCGTCCGGGACTTCCTCCAGGGGAATCCGTTCGTCTTCGCCGACGGGCCGAGCCTGCGCGGGGCCTCCCTGGCCGATTCGGACCATCCCCTGGCTCCGGACGAAGTCCGCGCCGTCGTCCGCGCCAATTTCGTCCCGGGCCTGCACGGCCTGGTCGTCGTGTCTCCCGCAGGATTCGCGCCGGAGGTCCGGAAAGAGGCGGCCCGAGGCCGGTTGGGGAAGATCGAACCCTGGCCGTATTCCCCGGAGCGGTTCTACGGCGCCGGGCCGGGTGAGGAGTCCGGCGCGGAGCCGTCCTCGTCTGTCTCGGCTTGGGAAGCGCCCGAGTGAGGCGCGGCCCGGGCAAAAAAAACCGGGAGGAAAGGCCGCTCCGGCGAGCGTCCTTTCCTCCCGGCGTTGATCGCTGGATCCGAGCGCCCGGGAGGGCGGCCGGTCAGGTGGTCTTTTCCGCTTTCTTCTCAGTGATGATCCCCACGACCTCGATGCCCGATTCCCGGATGACGTCGATGAGCCGGACGATCTTGCCGTATTCCATGTCGGAGTCGGCCCTGATGTAGAGCTTCTTCTCGGCCACGGTCAGGAAGGCTTCCTCGAGCTTGGTCTGGAGGTTTTCGGCCGTGACTTTTTCGTTCTTCAGCCAGATGGTGCCGTCCTTCTGCATGGACATCACCACTTCCGGGCTCTCCGGCATGTTGATGGTGTTGACCGCTTCCGGCAGCTTGAGGGCGACGCCTTTAACCATTACCGGTGTAACGATCATGAAGATGATCAGCAGCACCAGCAGGACATCGCAGAGGGGGACGACGTTCGGTTCAGACCTGAATTTTTCGTCTCCGCCTAGTGAAATGGACATGTGATTCCCCTTATTTCGGAGAGGCCGTGACGGGCACGGTCTCTCCTCCTGGGTTCGGACTTACTTGCCTTCCTTGCGGATGAAGAAGTCGAGCAGCTGGGACGAGGTGTTGGACATCTCGGCGGCGAAGACTTCGATCTTGGAGTTCAGGAAGTTGTAAACCCACAGGGACAGGACGGCCACGCCGATGCCGAAGGCGGTGGTCAGCAGGGCTTCGGAGATGCCCGAGGCCACGGCGCCGATGCCGCTCGAGCCGCTGACGGCCATGCCGCGGAAGGCGTTCATGATGCCGAAGATCGTCCCGAACAGGCCGATGAAGGGGGACGAGGTGGCGATCGTGGCCAGGATGGGCAGGCCCTTGCGGAGCTCCTGGTCGAACATGACCTGGGCCCGGTCGGAGCCGCGCTCGGCCGAGCCGATCAGCTCTTCGACTCCCAGCCGGGCGTCCTTGGCTTCCAGATATTCCCGGATGCCGCCGGCCGTCACGCGGGCCAGGTGGCTGCTGCTATATTCCTTCTTGCCGGAGAGGGTCATGGCGTCGGTGACGTTGCCCTTTTTCAGCAGGTCGGACAGCTTGGGGGCCACTTCCTTCGACTTGTTCTTCGCCTTGGCGTAGGTCAGCAGGCGCTCGATAAGCATGTACAGGGTGACGACGGACAGCGCGATCAGGAGAATGGCAACTGTCTTGGCCACGGCGGCCATTTGATTCCACATTCCAATTAGACCAAATTCCATTGAGGTACCTCCTTTGAGTTCTCACAAAGCCATGCGCTGATGGTCTTTGATAGTGTTATTTCAGTTTGAAACGGACGGTGACGGTGAAGATGACCCCGCGCGGCCGGCCGCTGATGATCATCGGCTCGTAGACCCACTGCCGGACGGCGTCGATGGCCGCCTGGTCGAGCAGGGGGATGCTCCGCAGGACCTTCCAGCTGGCCACCCGGCCGTAGATGTCGGTCGTGGCCTCGATGATGACCACGCCGTCCACCCGGGCCTGGCGGGCGATCTCCGGATACTCGGGCGCGACCTCCTTGATCAGCCGGGGGGGCTTGATGTTGCCCACGGCCCGGACCGGGGCCTCGACGTCGCCCACGACGCCGCCCAGGATGCCGCCCACGACGCCGCCCAGGACGCCGCCGACCACGCCGCCTTCGACGCCGCCCTCGACACCGCCTTCGATGCCGATGTCGGACAGCTGTTCTTCGACGATCTGGTCGGGGATCTCAACCGGGGCCACGAGCTTACCGGCCTGGATATTCGTCTGGGCCTGGACGGGCTTGATGCGGGCCGTCCGGCTGGAGGACCGCTTCTTGGCCGCCGGCGGGGGCGGCGGAGGGGGCGGGGGCGGGGGAGGAGCCAGGAAGGCGCTGACCACCTCCACCTGGGGCATGTCGCCCGTCGAGAGCAGGGGGACGACGATCAGGCTGCCGAAGGCGAGAACGTGAACGAGAATCGCGATGGGCATGGCGAACGCCCTCCGACTGGCGGACTTCTTGGCGGTGAAGAACGAGTCCTGGAACAGGTCGGGGCCTTCCACTTTTGCCTCTGGCCTTGTCATTTGAGCCATTTTATACCTCGCCTGAAATAGTCACTCACACCAAACCGGAAGTATAGATTAAAACATTTTGAGAATCAAGTTTTTCCTGAAAAAAGTTATTTCCGGAACCCCCGCTTGGAGGGGAAGATCTTGTTCCACCAGAGAACGATCGGGCAGGAGAGGTAGACGGTGGAATAGATGCCCTCGATGACTCCGATGAGCATGACGAAGGCGAAGTCGTTGATGACCTCCCCGCCGAACAGGAACAGGGCCAGGACGGTCAGGAAGACCGTGCCCGAGGTGATCATCGTCCGGCCGAGCATCTGGTTGATGCTGACGTTCATCACCCCCTCCAGCGAGTCCTTGCGCATCGTTTTCAGGTTTTCGCGCACCCGGTCGAAGGTGACGATGGTGTCATTGATGGAGAAACCGACGATGGTCAGCAGGGCGGCGACGATGGGCAGGTTGATCTCCCGGTTGGTGAAGGAGTAGATGGACAGGGTAATCAGAACGTCCTGGGTCAGGGTCAGGATGGCCGCGACGCCGTAGGCCAGCTTGAACCGGACGGCGATGTAGATGAGCATCCCGATGAGCGACCAGATCACGGCCAGGGTCGCCTTGCGCCGCAGCTCCGCGCCCGCCTGGGGACCGACGGTTTCGCGGCTGACGACGGCCATGGGGCCCAGGGTGGTTTTATCCTTGAGGACCTGAAGGACTTCCGGCTTAATGCCCTCCCGCTCGAGCTGGTCGAAGCCGGTCAGGATGCCGGTGATGGCGCCCTCGGTGCTGAGGACGTTGACTCCGTTCCGGACGCCGATCACGGCCTCGGCCAGGCCGGCTCCCTCGCCGGGGAAGGACGCCTCGAGCAGGGACGTCAGGTTGGCCTTGTCGATGGTGTTGAGGTCCAGAAGGCCGGCCTGGTCCTGGGGGGTCCCCTGAGAGGCCTTGAGGGCGGAGATGACCTGGTCGGCCAGGCGGGCGTGGGCTTCGATCTCCTCTTCCTCGGTCTTGCCCAGGAAGACCTGGCGGGTGCGGATCAGGAACTCATGCCCGCCCTTGCCCGTGGACTGGATGAGGCTGTTGCCCAGGCCGACGCGCTCGAGCGAGTTCCGGACGTCCGATACGGAGGGGGTGTCCTTCAGGACCACCCGGATCAGGGTCCCCCCGCCGAAGTCCACGCCCGGCTTCCAGCCCTTGCCGACGGTCATGTTCAGGATGCCCGCACCGATGATGAGCACGGTCAGCCCGAGGGCGACGTACTTCCATTTCAAGAAGTTGATGTGGGTCGCTTTTAATAGTCTCATGTCAGATACTCAATGTCTTGGTGTTCTTGTTGTGGGTCAAGTCGAAGATGACGTGCGACACGAACACGGCCGTGAACAGGTTGGCCGTCAGGCTGATGATCAGGGTGATCGCGTAGCCCTTGATCGCCCCGGTCCCGAACTGGAAGAGGAAGACGGCCGAGATGATGGTCGTCAGGTTGGAGTCGAAGATGGCGGTGAAAGCCCGCTGGAAGCCCAGGGCGATGGAGCTCAGGATGCCCTTGCCCAGGGCGTGTTCCTCGCGGATGCGCTCGAAGATCAGGACGTTGGCGTCCACGGACATCCCCAGGCCGAGGATGATGCCGGCGATGCCGGGCAGGGTCAGGGTGGCCTTGAAGTAGGCCAGCGAGCCGAACAGGATGACCACGTTCAGGAGCATGGCCGCCACGGCGTTGAAGCCCGACAGCTTATAGTAGATGACCATGAAGGCCATGACCGAGACGATGGCGATCAGCCCGGCCAGCATCCCGGCCCGGACCGAATCGGCACCCAGCGACGGCCCGATGGTCCGGTTCTCCAGGGTCTTGAGCCCGGCCGGCAGGGCGCCGGCCTTGAGGACCGTCACCAGGTCGTCGGCCTGCTCCACGGTGAAATGGCCGGTGATGATGCCCTCGTCCGAGATCCGGGCGTTGATGACCGGGGCGGACTGGACCTTGCCGTCCAGGATGATGGCCAGCCGCCGGCCGATGTTCTGGCCGGTGATCGATTCAAACCGGCGGGCGCCGTCGGCCTTGAGGCCGAAGGAGACGGCCGGGTTGTTCCATTCGTCCAGGGTCCGGCGCACGGTCCGCAGGTCCGCTCCCGTGACCGCGGCCACCTTCTCCAGAAGGAAGAAGGACCCGCCCTCGGATTCCCGGGACTTGGGCGCGATCGCGACGACCTCCTGGTTGTCCGGCGGCGCGCCGCCCAGGTCCTTGAGCAGCGTGGCCTCGTCCGGGGCGGGACCGGCCTGGACCAGCTTCCATTCAAGGAGGGCGGTCATCTTGATGATGCCCTGGACCCGGTCGGGGTCGTCCACGCCCGGGAGCTCGACGATGATCCGGCTCGTGCCCTGCCGCTGGATGATCGGCTCAGCCACGCCGAAAGCGTCCACCCGGTTGCGGATGGTTTCGACCGATTGCCCCACGGCCTGTTCCCGGATGGCCTGGATGGCCAGGGTTTTATAGGTCGCCGTGGCCGTCGGCCCGGACAGGGAATAGTCCCAGTCCCTCAGCAGGTCGAGCTGGTCCCGGACCTTCCCTTCCTGCTCGGGGTTGAGGCCTTGGATGGCGAGCTTGCCCGGTTCGATCCTGGCCATGGAGGCATAGGTCAGGCTGTTCTTTTTGAACAGGTCCTGGAGGCGGAGGATTTCCTGGTCGGTCTCCTGGTTGACCGCGTCGTCGGTCATGACCTGGAGGACGAGGTGCATCCCGCCCTTGAGGTCCAGGCCGAGCTTGATCTTCTTGGTGATGGGGTAGCTCACCACCACGGCTACGGCCAGGACGGCCAGGATCAGCACGACTTTCCAGCGTAGTCCTTTTCTCATGTCAGATCCTTACTTGCGAGATCGAGGTGATATCAGTCTGTTTTGCCGGTGCCCGCGGCGGGCAGGATGGCGCCCACGGCGCTCTTGGTGATGTCCACTTTAACGTTGGTCGCGATCTTGAGCTCGATCCGGTCCTGCTGGACGCTCATGATCGTCCCGTAGATCCCGCCGGTGGTGATGATCTTGTCCCCGGGCTTGAGGGCGCTGACCATGTCCATGTGCTTCTTCTGCTTCTTGCGGGTGGGGAGGATGATCAGGACGTAAAAGATCACGAATACCAGGACGAAGGGGATCAGGGCGGTCAGGAGGTTGCCCTGGGGCTTGGCCGCGGGGGCGGCCTGTTCAAGCGAGGTCATCAAAACGGCTGCGATCATGCTCTTTATCCTTTGTTGATTTGAGAATCCAATTCTTCAGGTCTCGGAGCGAATGGGATTCAATAGATTGGCGGATTTTGCGAAAAAAGTCAAGATAAAAGTGCAGGTTGTGGATGGTGTTGAGCACGGCCGCGCTGATCTCGTTGCGCTCGTAGAGGTGCCGGAGATAGGCCCGGGAGAAATTCCGGCAGGTGTAGCAGGAGCAATCCTCGTCCGGGGGGCGCTCGTCCCGGGCGTACTTGGTGTTCTTGATGGCCAGGGTGCCCCGGCTGGTGAACAGGCTTCCGGTCCGGGCGTTCCGGGTGGGCAGGACGCAGTCGAACAGGTCCACGCCCCGGCAGACCGCCTCCAGGATGTCGGCCAAGTAGCCCATGCCCATGAGGTAGCGGGGCTTGGTCTTGGGCAGGAGGCCGTCCGACCGCTCCAGCATCTCCAGGAGCTGGGCTTTCGGCTCGCCCAGGCCCAGGCCGCCCAAGGCGTAGCCGTCGAAGTCGAGGGCCAGCAGGTCCTCCGTGCTCTTTTGTCTCAGCTCCCAATCGACGCCGCCCTGGGTGATCCCCCACAGGAGCTGGGGGCTCGGACGCTCGGCGTGGCGGGCCTTGGCCCGGCCCGCCCAGTGGGTGGTCAGCTCGACGGCTTCCTTCATCTTTTCCCCGGCGGCCGGATACGGGACGAAATAGTCCAGGGCCATCATGATGTCCGTCCCCAGGGCTGTCTGGATGTCCACCACGTCCTCGGGCGTGAGCTTGATCTTCGTGCCGTCGAGGTGCGAGGCGAACCGCACCCCTTCGCGGCTGACCTGGGCCAGGGGGGAGAGGCTGTAGATCTGATACCCGCCGCTGTCCGAGAGGATGGGTTTCGGCCAGCGGATGAACGAGTGGACGCCGCCCATCCCGGCGATGGTCTCGACCCCGGGCCGGAGGTAGAGGTGGTAGGCGTTGACCAGGATGAGCTTGGCGCCCAGCGCCCGGGTCTGGGCGTGGGTCAGGGCCTTGACCGTCCCCTGGCTGGCCACCGGGGCGAAGGCCGGGGTGGGAATGCGCCCGTGGGCGGTGCGGATGTATCCCGCCCGGGCCGAGGAGTCCGGGTCGGAGGCGGTGACGGTGAAGGATCGGATCATTGACTGAAGCGGAAATACACGACGTCGCCGTCGCGGACAGGATAGTCCTTGCCCTCGAGCCGGATGCCGCCCTTGTCCTTGGCCGCCTGGAGCGAGCCCGCCTGGAGAAGGCTGTCCCAGGGGATGACTTCGGCCCGGATGAAGCCCTTGGCCATGTCCGTATGGACAGCTCCGGCCGCGGCCTGGGCATGCGTGCCCGCTTTGACCAGCCAGGCGCGCACCTCGTCCTTGCCGACGGTGAAAAAGGAGATGAGCCCCAGGAACCGCGGGGCGGCCTCGAAGAAGCGCGGCTGGACGGTCCGGGTCATCCCGAACTCGGCCATGAACGCCTGCCGCTCGGCGTCCTCCAGGTCGAGGATCTCGCTTTCGAACTTGCCGCAGAAGGCCATGACCTCGGACCCGGGGCGCCCGGAAGCATAGAGTGCCTGGGCTTCGCCGGCCCGGGGGATGTCCTTCTCGGCGATGTTGACCAGATGGAGGAGCGGCTTCTGGCTGAGGAAGGCGAAGCTCCGGATCATCTTTTCCTCGGAGGGGGTGAGCTCCAGTCCGCGGATGCCTTTCTCCTGTTCAAGCGGGGCGCGGAGCCGCTGCAGGAGGTCGCGCTCTTTTTCGCCCTCCGGATCCTTGGCTTTTTTTAGGTCCTTGTCCAAACGCTCCAGCCGGGCTTCGACCGAGACGAGGTCGGCCAGGAGGAGCTCGTCCTCCATAGCCCGGATGTCGTCCTTGGGATTGACGGGTTTGGCTGCGGGCAGGCCGGGGTCCTCGAACCCGCGGACGACGTGGACCAGACCGTCGGCCTTGCGGAGGACGGCGAGGAGCGTCGAGTTCTTGACTTCGCCGAAGGAGATGCCGGCCAGGTCGGCCAGGTCCAGACCGGCCGGGATTTTCTTCTTGTCCGGAGTGAGAGCGCTGATGCGGTCCAGGCGCTCGTCGGGAACGGGACAGGTCCGGTGGGCGGCTTCGTGCTTCGCCTCCTCGTAGTCGTGGACTTTTTCCCGGGCGCCGGTGAGCAGGTTGAACAGCGTCGTCTTGCCCGTCCGGGGATAGCCGAAAATGGTCACGTTCACCCGCCCAGTATACCACTGCGTTGCTTGGCTGTCGTAACTTATTGATATTAAAAAACCAAGCCTATTCGATTCCACAAAATAAGCTCTTAAATCGGCATTTTTCAGGCAATAAAGCGAACAGTTAGAGATCCTTTTTGTTAATGAATGTGCCTAATAATAATGGGCTAAAATCGATTCAGAATGCCCGCTTTTAAAGCAAAAATTAGCTAGTAATGCGATCTATTTCTTTTTTAATCAATGGCTAAGGACAGCCAAGCAACGGTGGGCTGGAGCAACGGTGGGCTGGTTACGAGTTGCCAGTTGATACTTGTTGTCTTTTCGGCTATAGTAACCGACTTAAGAGTGGACGAACATGACCAAACCTGAAGACGCCGCCAAGAAAAAGGCCGACAAAAAGAAGAAACGCGACCGGGGCTTGTTCCGCGAATATTTCGAGCTCATCGCTGAAACGGCCGTGTTCGTCTTTTTCGTGATGACCTTCGTCGTCCAGGCCTTCCAGATCCCCACCGGCTCGATGGAACCGACCCTGCTCGTAGGCGATTTCCTCCTGGTCAACAAGCTCGTCTACGCCAACACGGCCCTGCCCTTGGAAAAGGCCATCCTTCCTCACCGCAGCCTCAAGAGGGGCGACATCGTCGTGTTCAAGTACCCCAACGACCTGACTAAGGATTACGTCAAGCGGGTGATCGGCCTGCCCGGCGAGACGCTGGAGATCCGGGACAAGCAGGTCTTCATCAACGACAAACCCCTTGAGGAGCGATACAAGGTCCACATCTATCCCGAGGTCTATTCCCGGAACGGAATGTCCGGGTCGTCCACGACGACCGAGTACCAGCTGGACAACATCAACCGGGACAATTTCGGCCCGGTCATCGTCCCGGCCGGCCACATCTTCGCTATGGGTGACAACCGCGACAACAGCAGCGACAGCCGCTACTGGGGACCGCTCCCGATGGACAACATCAAGGGCCGTCCCTGGCTGATCTACTTTTCCTACAAGGCCGACCGCAACGCCCACCTGCGCACCAGCTTCGGCGAGCGGGTGAAAAAGATCGTGAGCTTCCTCCCCCGGGCGCGCTGGCGCCGCATCCTGAAAGTCGTGCGCTGAGCCCCGGTCGAGCCGAGGCCGAAGTTCCGGCCGCGGCCTAGGGGCGTTTCTCCCCTCCCGGCGCCAGAGTGTAGTCCTCGAACGAGGAAATGGCGAACACCGGGTTCTCCTCGGTGAAATCCCTCTTGAACAGCGAGCTCAGGACGACGCCGTCCATATCCTTGCCGACCGGCAGTCCCAGGAAATAGAGGAGGGACGGGGCGATGTCGAAGAGGCGCATCCCCTCCACGTTCTTTTCCCGGTTGATGTCCTGGCCGTAGTAGAAGACGACGCCTTCCGGTCCCCGTTCGTAATAGGCCGAGACGTCGGTGTCCCCCGAGAACCAGTCCAACACCCGCTTGCCGAAGGGCAGGGGCTCCATGCCGTGGGGGGAGAAGACGATGAACATCTCGTCTTCCTTCAGGCCGGCCAGGTACTTGCCGATGACCTGGTCGTAGAACTGGTAGTAGCGCTCGATGACCGAGCCGTACCGGGCGACCTCCTCGGGTGTCAGGTTGCCGAACACTTCCGGGAAGCTGTACCGGTAGAAATATTTCTCGACCTGGTTCAGCCCGTTGAGCCGGAGCATGGTGACCTGCGGCGAAGCGGCGGCCTGCTCCTGGAAGGCGGCCTCCTCGTAGAGGCTGTCCCGGAGGAACGCCTGACGGGCCAGGCGAACGGAGGGGTTGGAGTCGCGCTCCAGGTCCTTGTAGAAGAGCGAGTATAAAGTGTCCGTCTTGGCCGTAACCTTGGCCGGGTCGGCCGTGTCCGGGTCGTCGCGATGGAGCTGAGGCAGGCGGCACTCGTCGAACACCTGCCAGATGTCCTTGGGGCGATAGGCCGGCCGGTTGGCCGAGACCGAGAGAAGTCCGGTGCGGGTGAGCTGCTTGATGAACAGGAAGCGGGGGATGATCTCTAATTCCTGATTGATGCTTCCCACCCGGTAGGCCAGGGGGGAGATCTGCCGGTGCTTGGCCGGACGCTTGCCGGTGCCGAAGGTGGTCTTGAGGACGAAGGCGTCGCTCGGAGTGAAGGATTCCAGCCGGCCCCAGCTGCCCTGCTCGGTCAGAAGGGCGAAATTGGGGAGCTTGCCCTCGGAGATGAGGGGGATGATGAAGTCCAGGCTCAGGCCCTCGAGCTCGATGATGGTCGCCTTCCGGCCCGTGTTCCTGGCCTCGAGGCTGGTGAGCTTGTCGGGACGGCGCGGCCAGCCGGCCTCCGGCCGGCGATAGACGGCATAGCTGAATAGCCCGGCCGCGATCAGGAAATAGGCGACGAAGGCCAGGGCTTTCTTGCCGTATTTATAATATATGAAACAGATGAGAGGCCCCACGACGGCCAGCGCGGCCAGGGCGATCATCTGGTGCTGGAGCAGGGTCCGGCTGTGCGGCCCGAAGAACGAGGAGAAATGCCGGGTGTTGTTCCAGAACATCACCAGGAACAGGAGCGTCATCAGGGAGAATCCCAGGGAGAGGAAGGTGGGCGAGATGAAGGCGATGTTCTTCCGGGCGGAGAGGAACGTGTAAACGCCGAAAATGAAAAGACACAGGGCGGCGGCGATGACTCCGTAGGCGATGAACAGGACCAGGGCCAGTCGTCCCAGGAAATAGAGGTCGAGCTTGGCGTTGATGTTCAGGTCGGCGAAGAGAAGGGCCAGGAGCAAGCAGAAGAACAGTCCGCAGAGCAGGCTGTTGAGCAGGGCCTTGATGAATTTCATCGGATGGGAAATTATCACGCTTCCGGGCCGGCGTCAACGCAGGAAGGTCGCCGCCCGGACAGTGGCCGCGTTGACGGTCGAGGGGTGATGGATTAAGATGACAAACAAGGTTCACCATGCCGCGTAAGAAGGCTTCGCCCCCCGAGCTTCCCGGCGCTTCGGCCGAGGAAAACCTCGAGGGGACGATCGAGGGCATCCTCTTCTACAACCCCGACAACGGCTATACGGTCATCAAATTCTCGCTTGAGGACGGCCGTCCGCTGACCGTGGTCGGGTCGTTTCCGCCGCTGTCGGCGGGCGAGAAGCTCAAGCTCTCGGGCTCATGGGAGGTCAACGCCAAGTTCGGCCAGCAGTTCAAGGCGTCGAGCTTCATCCCGGTCATGCCCACCTCCGCGGCCGGGATAGAAAAATTCCTCTCCTCGGGGCTGATCAAGGGCATCGGACCGGTCCTGGCCCGCCGGATCATGGAGCGCTTCGGCGAACGGACGATCGAGATCCTGTCCAAGGACCCGGAGGCCATGACCCAGGTCCCGGGCGTCGGCGAGGCCAAGCTCGTCGAGATCAAGAAATCCTGGACCGAGCACGAGCACATTCGCGACCTCATCATCTTCCTCCAGGAGCACAACGTCTCCACCAACCTGGCCACGAAGATCTACCGGCAATACGGGGAGAAATCCTACCAGGTCCTCAAGACCAACCCCTACCAGCTGTGCCTGGACATCTGGGGGATCGGGTTCAAGACCGCGGACCAGATCGCGCTCAAGCTCGGCGCCGACCCGGAGTCCCTCGAGCGGGTCAAGGCCTATGTCCTGTACCGGCTGGAAAAGGACAACGAGCAGGGGCACGTCTTTTCCTATCAGGCCGACCTGGAGCAGGGCTCCCAGGATGAGATCGAAGTGGGGCCGGACAAGGTCCGGACGGCGCTGGAGGCGCTGGAGAGGGCGAGGCTCGTCGTCACGGAAAAGGTCGAAACCGGGCTGGCCGTCTATCTGCCGTTCTTCCACACGGCGCAGGCCGAGACGGCCCGAGCCCTGAACGAGCTCGCCGCGACGCCGCCCCTCATCCCGCCCTTCGATCTAGAGGAGGCCGTCGGGCAAGCGGAGAAGGATTCCCGCATCCAGTTCTCCGAGATGCAGCGGCAGGCCATCCTGGAATGCTTCCAGAAAAAGATCCTGGTCATCACCGGAGGCCCGGGCACGGGCAAGACGACGATCATCAGGGCCGTGGTGGACATCTTCGACCGGTGGGGCCGCGAGGTCTTGTTGGCAGCGCCCACGGGACGGGCGGCCAAGCGCCTGGCCGAGACGACCGGCCGCGAGGCCAAGACCGTCCATCGCGTCCTGGAGTTCAACCCCAAGCTGGGCTCGTTCAAGCGGACAGAGCGCAAGCCGCTCACCGGGGACGCGCTCGTCGTGGATGAGTGCTCGATGATGGACCTGGCCCTGATGTACCACTTGCTGCGAGCCGTGCCGGCCCACATGCGGCTCATCCTGGTGGGAGACAAGGACCAGCTGCCGTCCGTGGGCCCGGGCTGCGTGCTCAAGGACATCATCGAGTCGGGGCGGGTGGCGGTCGTGCGCCTGGACGAGATCTTCCGCCAGGAAAAGAACAGCCTGATCGTGGTCAACGCCCACCGGGTGAACCAGGGGGAGAAGCTCATCCAGCCCGCCCGGGACGACAAGGACTCGGACTTCTATTTCATCCCCATGGAGGACGAAGCCCGCGTCTTTGGGCTGATCATGAAGCTCGCTTGCTATAGCGTGCCGAAGAAGCTGGGGGTGTCGGCCCTGTCCACGGACATCCAGGTCATCAGCCCCATGTACAAAGGGATGGTGGGCGTCGATAACCTCAACAGCGAGCTCCAGAAGAGGCTGAACAAGCGGGCCGACGGCCTCAAGGTCGGCTTGCGCGAATTCCGGCCGGGGGACAAGGTCATGCAGCTGCGGAACGACTACGAGAAGGACGTGTTCAACGGCGATATCGGCAACGTGACGGGCATCGACCACGCGGGCTACCGGCTCATCGTCGATTTCGACGGACGGCGCCTGCCCTACGAGAAGGAACAGCTGAACGACATCACCCTGGCCTACGCCGTTTCCGTCCACAAGGCCCAGGGCTCGGAATACCAGGCCGTGATCATGCCGCTCCTCACCCAGCACTTCCTCATGCTTCAGAGGAACTTGTTCTACACGGCGCTGACCCGGGCCAAGAAGCTCAGCATCATCATCGGTTCCTACAAAGCCCTCTACATCGCCATCAAGAACGACAAGCCGGTCAAGCGCAACGACCTCCTCCGCGAAAAATTGATTGGGGTCGCGTCTACACTTTCCACCGGCGGGTCGTCGGGCGAATAAAAGGAGAAGCGCATGACCAAGATTGGGATCATCATCTGCGGACGCTATCACACCTGCGGCGGCGGGAAATGCTTCCGGGCCGTTCGGGAGCGGGCCGGCGCCTTCGCCCGCTACCCCAAGGACGAGCCTCTCGAGGTCGTGGGCTTTTCCTATTGCGGAAGCTGTCCGGGGGGCAACATCGAGTCCGTTCCGGAAGAGATGAAGAAGAACGGGGCGGAGGTCATTCACCTGGCCACCGGCCTCATCGTCGGCTACCCTCCCTGCCCCCGCATCCGCCAGTTCAAGGAATATATCGAAGCACGCTACGGACTTCCCGTAGTGATCGGCACCCATCCGATCCCGCTCAAATACCAGGAAGTCCACATGAAGCTTCCTTTTTGGAAGACCATGAGAATGGAGGAGCTGGCCGGCGACCTGATGAAGGAAGACCGCGCGGTCATGGAAGCTTATAATTAAATGTGAGGGGGGATCGCCCTGATACCCCGTCTTTGACTTGGAGGAATACCATGGACAAGCAAAAAACGAAATGCCTCAAATGCCAGAAGCCTTTCACGTACGATCCGACGGGTGATTTAAAGCCTCAAAAAGCCAGATGCCCTTTCTGCGGAGCCGAGAGGATTGTTCAGGCTGTCGCCCACGGCCGGAGGGCTGGGAAGAAACCCGTTTGAGGCAAAATCGGCGTCGAACCTGCGCTATTGATGACTTCCAAGGCCTTGTCCAGGAATTCGTCCTTGCCGGCGGCGACTCCGGCGATCGTCCGGTGACAGGGGATCGTCGGCTTCACGCCGATCGCATGGTGCCGGGAGCCGTCGTGCTTGACGACCTTCATCCCCGTCCAGGCGATCGTGAAACCTCCGGGCAGGGTGAAGGTGTTGACGTTGCCGTTAGCCCCGGCCGTCGGCTCGCCGAGGATCTCCCCCAGCCGGTAATACTCGACGAGGCCCATGACTGATTCAGCGTAGCTGATGGCCCGGCCGTCGGTCAGGAACACGATCCGGCCTCCGATGTGCGGCGAGGCGACGGGGAGGTTCCAGCCGACCTCGTGGAATGCCCAGTCCTGCCGGTCCGGCAGGACGACGTTCGGGATCTTCATCCACCCCGAGGACGTGTCGGGCGCGCCGAGAAGATGGCTCAGGACCATGTGGTTTCCGTTGGGGTAGCCCCGCAGGTCGAAGACGACTCCCCGGGCCGCAGCGATCTCCAGGATCCGGGCCCGGATCTCCTCCCAGCCGGCACGGCTGAGGTCGACATAGAACACGCCGCGGCCGAGGTCCTCGATCGTAGGCCGGCTCGGCGGAGCCGGGGGGCACATCTCGCTTCCACGCTCGAAGGCGGACTCGAGGACATTCCCGCCGCGCTCGATCCTCAGCCAGGACCGCACGCCGATCGGACCGCACCCGAAGAGGCCGGTCGACCGGACGCGCTTCCACTGGGGCGAGCCGGAGATGTATTCCTCCTCCTCACGGAGGACTTCTGCCGCAGGCTTGCCGTTCAGGGACAGGACGATGTCGCCCCGGCGGAAGCTCGCTTCCCGGGAGTTCGTGATGACGAGGCGGTCTTCGACCCATTCGGCCCGGAAAGGCGGCCAGCCCTGGTTCTTTTGGAGCTCGGCGTTGTACACTCCCGCGTGTCCGTCCTGCAGAGCGGTGATCATCCAGCTCAGGGTGCGCTGGAATCCCTCGCCGGTCCGGTCGCCGCCCATGGCTCGTTCCAGCGCCCGGGTGAGGACGTCGTCCCAATCGACCTGGAGGACGTTGAAGTAGGGGTAGAAATGCTGGAAGACGTTCCAGACGATGATGACGCCGCCCGTCCGTACGTTCTCGTCCTCGGCGGAAAGCGGGGCGCGGGCGAGCCCGGCCAGTTCGGCCGCCAGCCGTTCGAAGTCCCCCGCTTCGCCCCGGGGCAAGGTCCCGGCCTCATCCGCACGGAGCGTCAGGGGAATGCGGCAGAAGATATCCCGGCCGATCTCCTTGTCGATGACACCGGCGGCCGGCGCCCTCTTGGCGAACAGAGGCTGGGGAACGAGGTCCGTCTTCGAGACGAGCTCCAGGGCGCTCCGCCCGTCGTGAACGTTGTCCCCCTGGAGGCGGATGTCCATGTCCGGATTGTAATGGGCCCAGGCGAGCGGGCCGCCCTGGGCATCGGCCTGTTCGAACCCGCCGTTCTCGACGGGAAGCGATGTCCGACGGCCGGCGGCGTCCGTTACGGACAGGCGGAAGCCGTCGAAGAGGAATCGTCCTTGACCGATGGTCAGGGCCCCGAAGGCAATGAACTTGGCGTCGGCCGCGACCGATCCGCTGATCCGGTATTCCGACCAGGCCGAGTTCCGGATGGGGCGGTCCTCCATGTTGTCGAAGAAGGCCGTGCCGGACGGCACGTCGACCCGGAGCCAGAGCCGGGCCTGGCCGTTCGCTCCGTCAGTCGGGAAGGCCTTCGCCCAGGCGGTCAGGGTGACCGTCCCGCCGGCGAGCGCCGCGGCGTCGATCGTTTTCGTCACTGTGGCGTATTCGGCGGGCCTGCGGGGACGGTTGAGGCGAACGCTGTTATAGATGGAGTTGGGGTTTCCCGTGCCGAGACCGGAGTGCTGCCAGGAGACCAGCCGGAGCTGCTCCTCGGGGGATAATGGAGGGAGCGGGGAGACATCCGGCGTCTCGCCCTTGAGAGAGAGCGTCATGGCCGGGGCGACCGGACGGAACACTTCCTCGAGCGCGGCCTTAAGGGCTTGGGCGTCCGGGGCGCTTTTCACCTTGCCCGCGGCCAGGACCGCCAGGGTGTCCCAGTCGACGCGGGCGGCCTCGTCGCTCGGATGGAAATACCTCAGATAGCCGTAGAGCCTGGCCAGTGTCCTCAGGTTCTGCACGGGGAGGCTTGCGGTCTCGCCCTTCTCTCTCGCGCAGGCTATCGCGAGAATCAAGATTGCTATCACGGTCAATGAAGATAGCCCATAGCCTTTCTTGTATCGTTTCATCGTGCGTTTCCCCTCAGGCGATGATGATAACATTAATTAGTAAATTAGTTGCTTTAGTAAATTAGTTGCTTGGCTGTCACAAATTGCTGATAACATTAAGATAAGCTTGATTTTCTGATAAAAAAAAGCGCTTAAAAGCGTAATTTTGGGGTGATACAGCCCATTTGAATAACTTTTTGGCTGTTCGAATGTCTTTTTATTGAAGGCTTGAAATCCCGCGATTTCGGCATTTCAAGGAAATGGAAAGTGTAGACGCGACCCCGGCCATTTGCTATGATTAGGCGATCAGCGCTGAAAAGAGGAGGCCCATCTTGAGGAAAAAGACTCCGATCGTCATTCTCCTGACGTGTCTCATCGTGACGGCCATCCTGTGGGCCGCCGATACCTACATCGTCAGGGTCAAGACCAGCTCCCTCCGCAGCTCGCCCAAGTTCTACGCCTCGACCGTCCTCGCCATCAAGGCCGGCGACCGGCTGGAAAAGGTCGCGAGCGAAGGGGATTGGATCCAGGTCAAGAACGCCGCCGGGGCGACGGGATGGGTCCACAAGAGCGCGCTCGAGCCCAAGAAGTTCAACCTGCTCGCCGCCCCCAAGGGCTTGCAGTCCCAGGCCACGGCCGACGAGGTCGCCCTGGCCAGCAAAGGCTTCAACAAGCAGGTCGAGGACAGCTACCGGTCTAAGAACAAGGGCATCAGCTTCGTCTGGGTGGACAAGATGCTCCTGATCAAGATCCCGCTGAACCAGGCCGTCGCCTTCCTCAAGGAAGGCAAGCTGGGCGATTTCGGGGGTGCCAAATGAAAGCCCGCGAGCTCATCGTCATCGCCGTCGTCCTCGCCCTCCTGGTCCTCATCGGGTCGGGCTGTTCGGTCATCCAGAAAGGGACCGAAGCCGTGTCCAAGGTCGCGTCGAGCCCCGTCACCAAGGCCGCCGTGGCCTTGCGCAACTCGTTCGCCGACATCACCGAGGAGGAGGAATACTACATCGGCCGGTCCGTGGCCGCCTTGATCCTGTCCAAATACGACGTCTACCAGAACGAGCCCCTGACCCAATATGTCAACAAGGTGGGGAGCTCGGTCGTCGCCTATTCCGACCGGCCCGAGACCTTCGCCGGCTACCACTTCCTCGTCCTGAACGCGAACGAGGTCAACGCCCTGGCCGCCCCGGGCGGGTTCATCTTCATCACCAAGGGGCTCCTGGCCAAATGCCGCGACGAGGAGATGCTGGCCTCCGTCCTGGCCCATGAGGTCGGCCACGTGGCCAGCAAGCACGGCCTGAAGGCCATCAAGAAATCGCGCCTGGTGGACGCGTTCAAGATGATCGGCTCGGACGTCGCGGCCAGGTACACGCCCGCCGAGCTCAGCCAGCTGACCGAGGTCTTCGAGGGGGCCCTGGGCGATATCGCCGAACAGCTCATCGAGAAAGGCTACGACCGGAAGCTGGAGTACGAGGCCGACGAGCTGTCCGTCAAGTTCGCCACGGCCACCGGCTACAACCCGAGCGGCCTGACGCGGTTCCTGGATGCACTGGCCAAGGCCGAGCCCGCGAAGAAAGAGGGCGTCAAGGGCTGGTTCCAGACCCACCCCCAGCCCCAGGACCGGCTGGACAAGGTGAAGGCCGAGATCGAGGACCTGAAAACCTTGCCCGAGGAGAGCAAGTCCCGCGCCCAGCGCTTCAAGCAGGCGACGAGCGGACTGAAGTGATTCCGCTCCCGCCCGCCTCCCTTTCCGGGCGGGCGGACCGGCGCCGATGTCCAAGAAACTCGCGCGCGGCCTGGCTGTCGGCCTGATCGCCTTCGCCGCCGCCTGGCTCATCTCCCGGACCCCGCTCTTCAGGCCTCTGGAGTGGAAGAGTTGGGACGCGCGCCTGAGGCTCGGCGCCGACCCCGGCCGCGCCGGCCGGGACATCGTCATCTTCTACATCGACCAGAAGAGCCTGGACGCCTACGAACAGCAGGGGGTCTCTTGGCCCTGGCCGCGGCAGATGTATTCGGCCGTGGTGAAATACCTCGCCGCGGGAGGCGCCCGGGCCGTCTTCTTCGACATGATCTTCAGCGAGCCCTCGGTCTACGGGGTCGAGGACGACGCGGACCTGGCCGCGACGATCCGGGATTCAGGCCGGGTGTTCCTTCCCTTCATGGTGAGCGGGGCGAAGAGTGAGGCAGCGGAGTCGCAAGGACTCCTGGCGCGTTTCTCCCTGGCCGGGCGCGCCGTCCCGCCGGCCATGACCAGGTCCGTCCAGTCGGTCTCCATTCCGCTCGATGAGTTCCTGGCCGCGAGCCGCGGGGCGGGGAACGTCCAGTTCTCTCCCGACGGGGACAGCCTCTACCGCCGGATGCGGCTGGCGTTCACGTACAAGGACCTCGTTCTCCCGTCCATGCCCCTGGCCTTGGCCGAGTTCGCCGCCGGCCGGCAATCCCTCGACAAGATCCCTCTCGACCCCTCGGGCCAGATGATCATCCGCTACCACGGCGGACTCGGGACCTACAAGAATTATTCCATCGCCGCGGTCATCAACTCCTGGGCGCAGATCGAGAGCGGCCAGAAGCCCCAGATCCCGGCCGAGGAATTCGCGGGCAAGGTCGTTTTCATAGCCGGCAGCGCGCCGGGGCTCATGGACTTGCGGCCCAGCCCTCTCAACCCGAAAAGCCCGGGCACCGAGATCCACGCCGCCGCGCTCGACAACCTCCTCCGCCGCGACTTCATCCGTTTCCCGTCGCCGTGGGTCTCCTTCCTGCTGATGCTCGCCTTCTGTCTTGTCACCGGCGTCGGCGTCACCCATCTGAAGCGCTTCGGGCCCATCGTCCTCTTTTTCATCCTGTTCCTGGCCATGCCCGCCGGCGCGGCCGCTCTCGGCTTTATCTCGGGATACTGGCTGCCGTTCGTGGCCCCGCTCCTCGGCGTGCTCGTGAGCTTCATCGGCGCGGCCGTCGTCAACTATCAGACCGAGGGCAAACAGCGCCGTTTCCTCAAGAGCGCGTTCCGCTATTATCTGAGCCCGGCAGTCATCGATCAGGTCGTCAGCGATCCCTCGCGCCTGGCCCTGGGCGGCGAGCGGCGGGACATCACCTCGTACTTCAGCGATGTCGCCGGGTTCACGACCATCAGCGAGGGCCTCAAGCCCGAGGAGCTGGTCAACCTGCTCAACGCTTATCTGTCGGAGATGACGGACATCATCCTGGACACGGGCGGGACCCTGGACAAGTACGAGGGCGACGCCATCATCGCCTTCTGGAACGCGCCCCTGGACCTGCCGGACCACGGCCTCCGGGCGTGCCGGGCGGCCCTCCGCTGTCAGAAACGCCTGGCCGAGCTGCGGCCCGACTTCGAGAAGCGGTTCGGCCACGGCATCAGGATCCGCATCGGCCTGAACTCCGGGCCGGCGGTCGTGGGCAACATGGGCTCGGCCAGCCGGTTCGACTACACGGCCATGGGGGACACGGTCAACCTGGCCTCGCGTCTCGAGGGCGCCTGCAAAGCCTACGGCGTGCCCATTCTGGTCGGCGAAGAGACCTACGCCCTGGTCAAGGACGCCATCGTCTGCCGCGAGGTGGACACCTTGCGCGTCGTGGGGAAGAAGCGTTCGGTCCGGGTGTTTGAGATTTTGGGCGAGACCGGCCAGTGGACGACGGATGAAGCCGCCGCCCTGGACCGGTATTATGAGGCGCTGACCGCGTATAAGATAAAGGAATGGGCCGGAGCCGCGAGCCTGTTCGAGGCGCTGGGCGACGACCCCCTGGCCCGGGTGTATGTCGAGCGCTGCCGGAGCCTCCGCGACAACCCTCCGGCCGGCGATTGGGACGGCGTCTTCGAATTGAAGAAGAAATAGATGAAGCTTGAATTCTGGGGAGTGAGGGGCACGCACCCCGTCCCGGGCCGCGGAAGCAGCCGATATGGATGCGCCACGCCCTCGGCTCTTCTCACGGCCAAGTCCGGAGACCTGGTGATCGTGGATGCCGGGACGGGAATCATCGGCTTGGGCGAAAAGCTCGCGCGCGCCGCCGCATCCTCTCGCCGAAAAATCCACGTCCTACTGACGCATTTTCATCTGGACCATATCATGGGCCTTCCGTTTTTCGCGCCGCTCAGCGACAAGAGCGCGACCGTGACGTTTTATTCCGCGGCCGAGCCCCAGGAGACCGAGCGCCTGCTCGCCGGTCTCATGGACGGACTGTATTTTCCCTTGGACTTTTCGGATAGGCCCGCGGTCAAGCACTATAAAAAGCTTCCGCAGGGCCCATTCGAAATCGGGAGTCTCGGCATTTCCCATCATCCGTTGAACCATCCCCAGGGCTGTGTCGCCTACCGGGTCGATGAGGGAGCGCAGAGTGTCGTCTTCGCCACGGACACCGAGCATCCGCCCAAGGGATTGGACGAGGGCCTGGCCGCTTTCGCCCGGGGAGCCGGGATCCTCATCTACGATGCCACCTTCACCCCGCGCGATTACGAGGACGGCAAGCGGGGCTGGGGCCACAGCACCTGGCTTGAGGGGACGAAGCTCGCCAGGGCCGCCTCGGTCGGGATGCTCTGTCTCTCGCACTTGAATCCCGAGTATTCGGACAAGGCCGTTGACGCGATCGTCCGGTCGGCCCGAACGAAATTTGCCCGGACGCGCGCCGCCCGGGAGGGGTGGAAAGCGATCCCGCGAGGAGCGTAAGATGTCCGGTTCGATGAGCCCCAACACGGCGATATTCCTGGAGGTCGTCTTTTTCCTTTTCGCCCTGGCCTGCGCCCTGGCCTTGTATCTGCTCCTCCGGATCCTGATCACCCGGACGCTCGTCGCGGCCAAGCGGCCGGCCGGTCCGTTCTTCCTCCAGCTCATCATGCCCGCGGTCTTCATCCTGGCCACGCTGGCTTTCAAGGTCGGGTTCATCCGGCGGGCTTTTCCCTTCAGCCCGAAATTCTATCTCTTCATCGACGCGGCCCTGGTCTTCTTCCTGGCATTCCTATTCGTCCGGCTGATCAACGCCAGTCTCGTCGCCTGGTTCGCCCGGCGCCAGGCGCCTTTCCCGCTGCCGCGCGTCCTGCACGGACTCATCCTGGCGGTGGTCTATCTCGTCGTCCTCTTCTCGGTCTTCAAGCGGGTCCTGGGGATCAACATCACCCCCTTCCTGGCCACCTCGGCCATCCTGACCATGATCCTGGGCTTGGCGCTGCAGGGCGTGCTGAGCAACATCCTGGCAGGCATGTCCCTCCAATTCATCAAATCCTTCAACCGCGGGGACTGGGTCAAGGTCAAGGACGTCGAAGGCGTGGTCCTGGAGACGAACTGGCGCGAGACACGGATCCTCGACCGGGCCTCGAACGTCATCTGCATCCCCAACAACGTCATCTCCGCAGAGCTGGTCACGAACTTCAACTTCCCGGATAAGAAGACGGCCCTCTTGTTTCCGGTCCGGGCGGCGTTCAGCGCTCCGCCGGCCGCGGTCCAGGAAGCGCTCCTCGAGGCGGCGCGCGACGTGCCCGAGGTCCTCTCGGCGCCGACGCCCCTGGCCTACATCCAGGCTTACGACGACTACGGGATTTCCTATATCTTGAAATTTTGGGTGACGGACTTCGCCCGCAAGGATGCGATCTTGACCAAAGTCGGGCGGTTGATCTGGTATAAATTCGGCCGCCGCGGAATCGAGATTCCGATCCCGGTCGGGGAGCGCGTGGCCGAGATCGTCAAGGCGATGGGGCCGGAGAAGGCGACTGCCGCGGTCGAGGAGCAAAGCCTGGAGCGGAACCTGAGGGACCTCGCCGTTTCGGCGTTCCTGCGCTATCCGGCCGAGGGCAAGGGAAAGAAAGCCGGCCGGCTCCTGGTCGGCGAACGCGAAGTCCGCGCCCTGGCTGCGGCCGTGATGCGGCGGAAATACACGGCGGGCGAGGTGATCTTCCGTCAGGGCGACCGGGGGGATAGCGCCTTTGTCATCGCCTCGGGCCTCATTCGCGGCGAGATCATCTACGAAGAGAAGGGCAAGAAATACAGCTCGGACTTCAAGGTCGCGCCGGGGGGGATTTTCGGCGAGATGTCGCTCTTCACCGGCCTGCCCCGGACGGCGACAGGCACGGTCGAGCAGGAGGCCGAGCTTCTCGAGATCCGCCAGGAGGACTTCGGACGCCTCCTCGCCCGCAACCCTCGCCTGGCCGAAATCATGGCCGGGCTCGTCGCCGAGCGCAACAAGCGCAACGCCGACTTCCTGGCCAAGATCAAGGAGCTGTCGGCCAAGGACATCGCCGCGTCCTGCAGCAAGAAAACGATCCTCCAGCGCCTGAAGGGTTTGATCAGATTGCTCAAGGGCAAGAGCTGATCCGGCGCTCGTCCCCTCACATCTTCACGGCGATGTCGATCAGCTCGGCGAACCGCTTGGTGATGAGGTCGACGGTCTCCTGATCGCCCTTCTCGAAATTGTAATAGACGAGGGCGGGATTGAGGGTGGTGTACATGGCATAGACGTGCGGGCCCCGGTTCTCGCCCATGTAGCCGTTGGCCGCTCCGAACGAGCGGATGTCCTTGGCCTTGAGGGCCAGGAACCGGACGTTGAGGTCGGCCATGGCCGCCCCGTACTTACCGAGGATGGCCTCGACCTGAGGCTTGAGCGCCGCGGCGTCGGGCTTGGCGTTGGCCAGTTCGGCGGCCTCGGCCACGGCCTTGTCGAACGTGTCCAGGATCTCCTTCGCCACAGCCTCTCCCTCGGTCTTGAACATGTCTGTCTCATCACCGGCCGGCTGGGAAGCCGCCGGTTGCGCTTCTTGAGTTTCGGCGGATCCGACCGCCGTTTCGGCCTTATCCGCTTCGCCGGTCTTGCCTCCGCAGGCCCACACGAGCAGCGCTGCGCTCAGCACCACCATCACCACGAAGAATCTCTGTTTCATGTTCGCTTGTGCCTCCTTACGTTATTATACATGGGCCCCCTCTCCTTCGCTGAGGCAAGGATATCGCCGGCCGAAACGGCTTGTCAATACGGCAGAAGGCGTGAGTCTCGGACCGCGGCAAATTGAAAAAATGGGGCCTTTGCGCTATAGTGGCCTTCGCCTCTGGGCCTGTAGCTCAGTACGGATAGAGCAATGGATTCCTAATCCATGTGTCGCCAGTTCGAGTCTGGCCAGGCCCAATCTATGTTTTCCCGAGAATTTGGAGCGGAAAATCAGACGTCCTTTGACGATTCCCCCATTGAGATAAATTCGGCGGCCGGGAAAAGCGGCTACATCGCCAAGTGCTTGAAGGCTTGATAGACGAGGAAGGCGGGCCAGACGATCGCTTTCAGGAAACCCAGAACCCCGACCCAAAAACTCGTCGCCGTCGAGATGAAATACACCGCGGCGCCTATGAATCCGAGTCCGTAGACCGCGCCCGCGGGCGCCGTTCCCTTGTATTCTCCGCTCATGATCCAGCTCCTTTCTTCACTTTAGTGTCCGGCCCATTCTATCTCTTTTTGACAATCCATTCCACTGCGACTCCCAGGTCGCGCGCGTCGGGAAGACCCAGAGCTCGGCTTGGATTCCAGGTCCGGCTCGACTCAATCAGTAGCACGCTGTCGCTTCCAAATCCAACGGCGGCCGGCAATTCGACCGTTGTCCAGTCGGGGTCCCTGATCCACAATTCCCGCACAAGCCTCCGATGTCCGAAGACATCCTCCATCCAGTAGAAACGGACCCGCAGCGGACGACTGCGGAGGTCGGGATGAGAGGCGTGAACCTGGATGGCGACAGGCTGTTTGGCCTCCAGCGGGAATCCGCCGTATTGTCTCGTCCAGCGAAAGACGCGGCCGCCCGGCTCCTGTTCGGGAGGGTAGAGTCCGAAATCGCGCGGCAAGCCGAGAGCCTGCGTCCGTGAGGGGAGCGAGAGAGAGTGCGTGGAATTCCATAAGTGAACCGCCCCGAATACGAGAACTGCGGCTGCCGCGGCGGCGGTCCAAACTGCCCTCTGCCGGCGTCTCTGATTATCGGAGACGATGACCGCGTCCGGATCGCCCGGGATGAAGAGCAGTCCGACAAGAAGCCAGAGAAGATAATAGATCTCCGGGCTGCCGATGTAGGAATGCCACTGGGAATCAACGGCGAAAGCCAGGAGCGCCGCGTACGCTCCGGTTTTCACCAGCCGCATTCGGGAATCGGGCTGCGCCGTCGAGGACCGGCCGGCCGCTCGGATCGTCCCGGCCAGGGCTGCTACGAGCCAAACCAAACAGGCGATTCCCGGCAAGCCCATCTCGGACAGGACCTGGAGGACGATGTTTTCCGCCGATTCAGGGTTCCAGTGGGCGGCCTCATAAGCTCCGGTCAAATTGGGTGCTTCGATGATGAAGGCTCCGACGCCCACTCCGGACAGCGGATAGGAGGCGGCCATTCGCCAGGCCGGCATCCACTGGGCCCGGCCGCGCCACTCGATCATTCGCTTCGTGTCCCGAAAGCGCTCGACGATCCGCGGGCCGTTGAGCGCCCGAAAGATTTCCCTTCTGAAAAGCCCTGCTCCGCAGACAAGAACGACTGCCCCGAGAACCGCCGCCGCGATCATTCTGCGATTCGCTCGGCCGGCGTCCCGATTGAAGCGACGCATACCTGAGGACCAGCCCTTAATGACAAAGAATAGCGCTGATGAAAACAGGGCGATCATGGCGACCTTCGACCCCGAAAATAGGACTCCGGCCATGGCTGCGAGCACGATGAGCGAGGCGCCGATCTTGGCCGAGGCTTGGCGGGCGGCCAGGGCGACTCCCAGAAAAAGGGGAGCGGCCATCGAACCGAATGCGCCCAGGGCCATGGCGTCTTTGAATGTTCCATTGACCAGTTGCAGGGCGATCGTCGTCGGATTAGCCCCCAGCGTCGGGAATCCGAAATACTGAACAGAGGCCAGAACGAGCGCGGGCAGAGTCCCTGCGCCGAGCGCAACGATGGCCGATACTCCGTCCTGCCGGGTGCGCAGAGTCCGAGACAGAATCAGGAACAGGGCCAGCCCGGACAAGTAGGTCAGGGCGGTCAGGGCCACGCTCATCAGCGCCCCGCCGGCCCGCACGCCATAGGAATTGACCGTCAACTCGTAAATTCTGGGGCTGCGAAAGGGGAAAAAATTGGCGTAGCGGCAGGCTGTGATCACCGCCGAGACGGCTACGAGAACGGCCAGGAGGGCTATCGGAGCCATCACCCGGCGCTGAAGGCGTTCCTGCGGCTCCTCAGGCCCGCCATGGAGCAGATAGCCGAGGAACACGAATAGGAACAGGACGAGAGACATCGGAGAGAACGGCAGGGGTTCGGCGATCCCGAAAAAATAGGGCAGGCTGTTGACCAGCGGAAAGGCTCCGATGAAGAATAAGATCCCTTCTCGCGGCTTCCTCCAGGTCAGGCAGAGGCCGGCGGCCAGGAGGGGAATGAGGACGAGCTGGAACGAGACGGCCAGGGGAACATATTTCCAATAAAAGAACGCCAGCCCGATGAGATAAAGAGGAATCTGGACCTGCCGGCAGCGCGTCATCCGCTTTCGGGCAGTGTTTGGATTGTTCTTCATTCAGGAGATGGGAACGAAAACGTTCATCCGGGCGGACCGATAGACGGCGTCTATGACCCTGTTGGCTTGCCAGCCGTCGAATCCCGAACCTAGCGGATCGCGGCCTTCCCGGATGGCGGCGGTGAATTCCTTCCATTCCTCTTGCCAGGACACGTCCGGCCCCTGGAATTCCCTCACTTCCTCGACAGGCGCCCCGCCGGAAAACCGTCCCGACGATTTCGGGTCCGGGGGCCGCGCTCCGCGGACGAGCCTTTCTGTCCCGTAGCTTCCGCCCAGGCCGTCGATGATGAGATAGCCTTTTTCGCCATGGACCTCGAACCGGAATTTGTTTTTCCACTGGGTCCAGCTGGCAAAAAGGGAAGCCTTGGGTCCGCCCTCCGAGCGAAGAAGCATCAGGGCGTTGTCTTCGACGGCCATCGGCCAGTACGAAGTCCAAACCTGACCGAACGCCTCCGTAACCTCGCCCAGGAACCAGCGGCACAGGTCGATGAGGTGGAC
>Ga0209254_10000351_pt1 | contig 35795 bp, 27 predicted proteins | sample FrelakmetDIP11DI_FD_187148 | JGI IMG/M metagenome (GOLD analysis project Ga0209254, IMG submission 187148) | Freshwater lake sediment microbial communities from the University of Notre Dame, USA, for methane emissions studies - DIP11 DI (SPAdes)... | ecosystem: Environmental > Aquatic >... | reverse complement strand
TCCTGCGGGTAAACCTACTGATCCGGCTTTCCTTCTGGAGGGCGGAAGCGGATTGCTGGCCATTTGATGGGATGCCTCCGTCATGCCGTATGCTTCAATTACCGGAGCATTAAATTTTTGCTCCAATTCTTGCATAATGACTGGAGGTAAAGATGCTGAGGATGACCGGATAAAGCGGAGCGGGTTCCGGGAAATACTATCAAGGTTATTATCCGCACGACTGAGAATTGCTTGATGCATAGTGGGTACGGCGGTGTACCATGTGGGCTTAAACAAATCAAGCCATTTGAAAAATTCAGGAGCCAGGAATCCCGGAGTGCAGGCGATACTGGCACCTGCATACAGAGAGGCCAATACTGCTGCCACAAGTCCATGGATATGGAAAAGGGGCATGATATTCAGGCAGCGGTCGGAGGAGGTCAGGTTTAAGGTTGCTTGGATATTACTCGCTGAATTACATAAATTTTTCTGGGTCAGGGGGACAATTTTGGGTCGTGAGGTGGTGCCTGAGGTATGCAGGATAAGTGCATCATCACTCATCCTGGATGGACCGGTGGTTTTTCCTTTTTCAACAGGAAGTTCTCCTCTTATTGAAAAATGACCTTCTGGTGCATCATCCATTTGTTCCAGCCAGAGAATCTGGATACCCAATCCACGCGCAACTGAAAGAACCGGTGAATTGCTGCCTTTTTGAACAGCCACCGCCTTTGTTTTAAGATCGGATAAATAGAACTCAAATTCTGAAGCTGTATACGCTGGATTTAGTGGTGCACTTACTGCAGCGCTAGATATGGCAAGAAAGGCAGCAGCCAGCATAGGTCCGTTTGGCATCACGATTGCCACACAATCATTGTGACCAATTCCAAAATCATTCAAATTTAGAACCAATTCTTGAATATGGTCATTTAGTCGCTTGTAAGTAATTGGATAGTCGTTAAGACCAATAATAGCTACAGAATCAGGTGTGTGTTCAGCGTGGAAAGAAATAATTTCGCGAATAGTGTTTATTTTCATTATTTTCGTTGTATCATATGATGAATTTCCTGCCTCATCAAAAGAACCCGTCAATATCTTTTTCAATTATGATTGCAGGATTACCAACAACTTTTACTCTATCTGGCACATCTCTGGTAACCAATGAACCGGAGCCAACAATACTCTTTTCTCCCACAGATAAGTGCCCAAGTATAATGGCACCTATCCCAATAAATGAACTTTGTTTAATATTAACATGACAGGAAATATTTGCACCGGCAGAAACAAATGAATAATCACCTATGCTAACCTCATGGCTGATGATACTCGCCCTATTTATAAATACATGGTTGCCGATGCTCGTGAATGCAGCAATATGAACCCCACTGCTGATAATCACACCTTCCCCCATAGTTACAGTTCGAGAAATCTGTACTGTTGGGTGAATTAGATTAATAAACGGAATCCCCATTTCATTTACTTTACGGATAATATTGATTTTCTTCATACTTCCTAGTGCACACACGGCCCTATAGGAATTATCAAGGTCCTCTAGTTCATCTATCCAATAAATTGGTTTGCCAAAGATTTCTATTCCGCGCTCAAACGGAGGCTGGTCAACTACAAAACCGCCTAATTCATAATTTGGAATATCCTCTAGTAAATCAGCAATATCCCTCGCTAACCATCCTGTTCCAAGTATTAAGACCTTGTTTTTCAATATTGCCTTCCTATTTATTCAGTCTCAAGCAAATTGTAATATTTTCCAACAATCGACCGAGTTTTATTTTTTTCAATCATATAAAAGTATGACATCTTAAATAATTATCACTTCTGGTCACTAATTAAATTACTCGCCCAATTATTGGCTATTATCATTACTCTATTAATGAAAATTTTACTAAACATTATCATTTAGTCGCTTACCTGCATCAGGCTTGTTTTAATATAAATGTGCAATATGAGGATCAGAATTCGTTAATGTTTTTTTCCACAATAACTGCCGGTGAACCCATCACTTTTACCCTTTGGGGGATGTCTTTAGTTACCAGGGAACCAGCTGCGACAAAGCTTAAGTCACCAATGATTTTTTTATCCAGAATCATACTCCCCAATCCAATAAAACAGCGGGACCCAATGGTTGAATAGCCGGCAATAATTGTTCCTACCGATATAAATGAATAGGTGTCAATTTTTACATATTCCCCGATCAGGACTCCCCGGCCAAGAATTACATGATTCCCAATGGAGGTGTTTGGACCAATCTGAACGCCTCCTTTGATGATCAAACCTGTGCCTAATTTAACACTGCTGGAGATGGCGGCTGCAGGATGGATGATATTACAAAAATGGATGCCAAAATCATTTACTTGTTGGATGATATTACTCTTGCGCATCCTGACCAATCCGCACACAGCAACATAGTCATCATTATTAAATGACTCAAGTTCATCAATCCATAAAATTGGTTTTCCGAGCATTATTGAGCCTCTTTCAAACGGTGGTTCATTAACCACAAAACCGGCTATATCATATTCAAAAAAATCATTAGCCATTTCAAATACCTCTCTGGCTAAAGATCCTGTTCCCAGGATTAGTAATCTCTTTTTGTTTATCATTTTTAACCCTTAAAGCAGGACGGATATTAGAATGTCATTACAAAAGTAACTGGTTTCGAATCCCAAAATCTATATCCAGGGATAAACATTGATTCCAACAATCTGGCAAATTTCCGTCTCGTATATCCCTGTCACACCTGATATGACAATTATAAATTTTTACATCCTGCTTTCTTCTCCTTGATTAGCATATTGAAAAATTCTTTACTCATTTCATTACTTAATAATGGATAAAAATATTGGATCATCATAATACCTTGGAGAGAATTAATCTCAATGATTTTGAATCCATCATCAGTTATGACGACATCGAATCCCATGTATCGTACCTGGGGTAAATAGCTGCTTATCTCAATAATTTTATCTGTTACCTGACTCCAATGAGGAATTACACCTTCACATAGTACCAATGAATCGGGATGATATCTACAATCCAAAACCTTGTCGCCGGCATCAATTTTTCCATCGGAAAAGCAGCCTGTGACTTGATCCACCTGACAATAAATTCCGTTTACACTCTCAATAACACCCGAGCTTTCTAAACCAAATTCAATATAAGAAAGCACAATTCTTGGAATTTGATCTCTTTCCCGGATGACCATAATCCGCATTGTATTTGGAGATTCGCTCCAGATTTTCCTTAAATCTTTACTGGCTTGTAAGTATTCGGTGATTAGGTATCCCACATTTTCTGTTTGCTTCCAGGTGATGATTAATTCTCTAACCTCCTCTTCGGGAGATATATTATTGTTTATGAAAAAATCCTGACCATCAAAGGCCAGTTTGTAAAAACCTTTTCCCAGCGATCCAGACACAAGCTTGGCAGCCAGGTGCCGTTTTTCTTTAAGCAGATTAATAACATCTTGAATTGTCTGCCCAAAACCTTCAGGGCAATCAGACAATCTCAAGATTTCGTTGTTATGGATGTGATAATAATACTCGGGAAGGTACTCAGCGAATGGTTGAAGAATATATCTCAAAGTCAATTTATCATCGATCCATTTGGAGTATGGACCATTAATGGGGTGCAATCGATAATAGTCGAAATCGGATAAATATTCCGAGTAATTGCCATCTGTTAAACCATAAAATGAAATCGAATCCGAAAAGAAACCGCGTTTTTGCGCCCATATTTTTTGAGAAATTGTGGTTTTTTTATTCTTAAATAGATCTTCGTTCCTTCTTCTATAAACGATCGGAGCAAAATAAGATGAGTAACCTGAGAATATTAATTTCCTGATAATTAATTTCCTTAGCGTGCTTTTTATGAACCATAATATTTTCATATTTCCCATACTTCTTTAAAAATCCAAGATCATTGGTTAGCATCCATATGCCAGGCAATCTTTAACTTTCCCTCATAACCATTACAGCAAACTTATATTTGTTTCAAAAATAATAATTTAAAAGGTTCGTACAAGAATTGTGTAGAATATTCGAATACAATGAAGGTTGTAATTACCTTTCGTCGTCAGGCGAAATGTGGATAATCCACCAATAACCATTATTTCATTCCCCTTATCCCAGGAAATTCATGAAATCAAGGGTGTCGATGTCTATTACAGTCTAAAATTCCCCCAGCCGGTAGGCGGGGAACCAGTTAGTTTCACCAACCTGCTTTCGAAGGACCAATTCTTTGTACTTTTGTTCCCCTAATATTTTCCCGCAAAAATAGGATTTGCCAGTCTGACTTGACCACCCCATTTTGAAGTAATCCAGGCCAGTAAGGTGTTCCTGATTACTGCCGGTGCTTCCGCCAAAATTCACCCAATGTACCAATTGTGAAAGGTGCTGCAGGGCAAACCATTTGACTGCATAAGGGGCTCCCAACCGGTACCCTTCTTCACTGAAAGCAGAGAGATGGGCATAGGCTACTTCACCCTCCAAATAGTAAATATTCCCCCCGACAACACGGCCTTGATGGGTGACTTGAAAATAAATTGTGCCCGGGATAGACATTTGCTTTTCAAAACTCTGGCGGGAGAACGCCCGGATGCCATTAATTTGATGCCGTTTGACCAATTCTTCATAGAGATGAGCCCAATCACCCAGACCTGATTTCGTTGGAACTACAACCTCAACTTCAAGATTCTTTAATGCCCGGCGGGCGCTTCGCCTGTGCCCTTTGGATACCGTTTCATCCAATGGTAAAGAAAGGTCCAAAATATAATGGTCTTTGTATGGGAGAAATATTTCAAAATACCGGCTGTACTTTTCATTTGGGAACTGTGAAAATGGTCCAATTACCAGCGATATACTGACTAATTGGTTTCCTAATGTCTCAAAATCATCCGTGAGATATTCCCAGTTATCACAAAAAAACAACGGATAAAGGCCCATTGCATCACGGTAGGAAGTATCCGGTATCTGGCGCTCCAGGATCCACCCACTGCACGTAGGCAGATAACAAGGGATACCAAATTCTGTAAAGGAAGCAGCATAGAGGGGGTGCGAATATCCGGTTAACTTGTCTTGTTGCATTTATATAACCCAGTAGATATTTTCATAGAAGTTCCATAGATCGATTCAATATCTAACATTGATAAATCTATAGAGAGTAGTAAGGACAACACACGCCGGGAGATATCCATACTTTCCAGGATCACTGGAAAAGGCACAAAAGTGATGGAACATTCTATATAGGGGGAAATTGGTTTTTATGACCCTGATCGTGGATTTCAAATCTTTGTAGTTTTCCTTATGTTATTTGTATATCACCTATACAAATCCCTAACTTCTTGTCTAGGGATCTTATGACTGCGTTTGGCAAGAACAGATTCTTTGATTTATAGCGAATGTTTCATAAAAGCTCATATTAGACTGGCCTTTTTTATATAATAATTATTTTGATGATTTCAGAATCCCAAAATTATTCAAGAATCGCTTGATTTTTCTGTTAAGTAAACCGGCAGATTCGTTGTATTGGGTTTGTAAATTTTGAAGTACTGCTTTGAGATTGTCTATCCGATCGTCTGGGGAATGTGCGAACCTTACATGATTTATCATCTGGTTAATGATAAATTCATCATAAAATTTTGCATCAAATTTTATTAATTTATCTGGATTCCTGATGAAATTTGTGCCGGTTTGATACCTATCATACTGCACATGCCATCCTTTTTCCCTTTCCAACGGATTATAGCGTGACTGCCTCTCCATGTGGATTTTTCTCTCTCCGTGAGCCTGGGACCGGATCGGATAATGTTTCAGAATAAATTGATAGGGAAAAACCTTTCTACCGGGGAAATTAATAGTATGGCCGCCTGTGTCGGATAAATTAATTGGGATACCCTGGTTTTTCCAGGTGTTGGTATGGTAATAATCTGTTTTAGCACCATCGAAAAAGAAATACTGAAAATATTCAACTAAATCAGACCCCGGTTTAAAATCATTATCAACTGGATGGAATTCCAATACGGCATAATCAATGGCGTTAAAACCCAACTGATCCACCGTGTAGATTGCATCCTTCAATCGGATGCCTTTCCAGGGAGGTTCACAAATTTCATCCGCATCATTGTGCATAAACCAATTAGCATCCAGTTCCTTACTGAGTTCTTCTTTTCTTTTTAATATGTCTCCCCAGTCATAGGTTCCCGAGGGACCCTGGGCTGGCCATCGCTCCACGCCAACAATACCCGCCTCGATATTTTGGACAAGTTCATAGGTCCTGTCCGTTGACCAGTTGTCAACCAGGTAAACATCAATCCCCTGATTGACCAGATGTTGGATAACCGGGACGATCACATCCTCCTCATTGAAAGTTGAAATAATCGCAATGACCCTAAAATTGGATGGGGAGCGAAGTGTCACGGATGGGTTATTTTGAATATTTTCCATACACGCTTAATATCTCCTGCGGAATAAAAGGACCTTTTTCGGGTTTACTATAGGAATTTACCACGTTTAACCCTTGCTGCTAATCGGCTTTGAAAATTTTAATAAACTTACCGAGAATATAAGCACCACGGCTTCCCGGAGGAAACATTTTCCTTTTTGTTTTGCGCAGTTGGAGGATCAGCCTGTGAAACCAGTTGGTATTGATATTTGAAAGCTTGTCCTCAAGATCATTAATCTTTTGCTGTTGGCCTGATACAACGGATGCCAGGCTTTGAATGGCCAGATTATGACCAACAAGATTACGTTCATGTACCCCTGAAATATCTCCAAGGTCAGGAACAATTGTTTTTATCTTACCTATATTGATTAGGTAATTAATAACCGCCCGACGGGTTGTAATTTCATCTGCAGCCTGATCAGGCATTGCCACCCCATAATCTTCGTACAATGCTCTTAAATAGCTGCCCTCAGGGGGTGCACACTCGAGATCAATACCCATTCTGTGAAACATTGCATGCCACATGTGCAGGAAGATGGCTTTCGAACATCTCTTTTCAACCATTTCAAAAAATTCAGGCAGCCATAAATAATGCACCTCTGCATTATGGATGGGATATACCAGTTCAGTTGTTCCTATATGTTTTGGTGGTACATCCCCTTTTAAGACTTCAGTTAACAGATGTGGACCAAGTTGTCCCCATATTTGCAGGTATTTGGAACGCTTTATACTTTGTGCAAGCAAGTTTTTCAGCCTGGGGTCTCCAACAGGAAATTTCAATACAGCCCCATTGATTTCTCCCGGTGCTTGTTCTGCCCAGAAATAATCACAAGCCGGAATTTCACTGCTTAGACAAAGAACATCGGTGTCAACCCACCAGCCGCCTTGCTCAAGCAGCAATTTGTACCGAAAAATATTCGAAAATCCGGAGGGCGAATGATCAAATATAAATAGCTGGTCGAGTGGAAGGATTTGGTTTGCGTCTTCGTTAATCGCACCTTCAGGAAGTTCCACCTTGTGATAGGTAAACACTCGAACTTTGTGGCCATGGTTAAGGAAAGACTTGATGCAAGTTACCTCAAGAGGGGATAATTGATCACCATGCCAGAACATGTTGAATGTTTCGTGCTGCTTGATATCAGCCTGTGCTGAATTATCCATTGCTGATTCCCGATATCAAATTGTTAGTTTTCCATTTACAAAATGTATTCAATATTTTATAGAATTTGATTATATGCATCGAAATCCGCATCGACCTGCATAGAAAAGGATTTTCCCGGAATCGTGCGCCAATCCCAAAATCTCCTTTGATACAATAAATAATATTAATTTCGCATCCATCTTTGCCGGGAGATTGAACCAGGCCAAATCCTGATCCGGCAACAAAATGATAGGTCTTAATTTAGAATATTAATTACTAATGATGATTGCCCATCGCAAATTAATTTGCTAATAAAGACAAGTTAAAAAATCCGTAAAACTTAGAAGCCTAAGATTAAGTCGCCATACCTCATGGTCACTTTCTTTAAGAAAATCAACCTTCACAATCCTTAGTTCATTCGTGTATTATAACATCCGCTCTTATTATGAACATTTCTGCAATTACTATCAAGTTGAAAGAAAATCCATCCCCTGTGGGTTCTAAGGGAAGTGTCTAAGCCCTCAAACACTGCAGGATTGGTAAATGGTATAATCCAGAGGGTTGAAGTTGCGTCGAGGTTCATTCAACCAGGATTTTTTCAAGCAGAGAATATTTTTTGATTAACATACCTATAATACCAAAAGATGAAATTTTGCCCGGTGGTGACTTTATACCCCCACCCGTCATAATTCAGGCCCAGCAGGGTTGGGGCAGGTTACAGCTCAAAGAGGTTTGGGAATACCGGCCGCTCTTGCGTACGCTTGTCATTCGTGATTTAAAATCGCGCTACCGCGCCACCGCCGTGGGTCCATTTTGGTTCATCATCGGCCCTTTCATTAATATGGTTATTTTAAGTCTGGTTTTTGGCAAGATGGCCCAATTTGATTCAGAGGGCATGCCATATCCAATCTTTCTCTATTCAGCCACCTTACCGTGGTCCTTATTCGCCAATTCATTCGAACGTGGGCGGGGCAGCCTCCTTGAATTTATGTCCTGGATGTCTAAAGTATACATCCCCCACTTGATGATCCCGTTGATCTCTATCGGCACAACCCTGGTGGAATGGGCCATTTCTTTTTTGATCCTTCTGGGATTGATGGTCTTCTATCAATTGCACATTGACTGGAGTATTGTGCTATTGCCCTTCTATATGGTATTTGCTCTGGTATCAGCGCTTTCAATTGGTCTTTGGGTGGCACCGCTCTCCGTGCCCTTCCGGGATGTGGGTCGTTTTTCCAGCTACGTGATCCAGGCACTCTATTTTCTCACCCCAATTGTCTATTCCAGCGAGATCATCCCTGAAGAATGGCTGTGGGCATACCAGCTGAATCCGATGTACTGGGTGGTGGAAGGTTTTCGTTGGATCTTCCTGGGCACCGGCCAGGGACCGCAGTGGTATATGCTGATCCCTGTCGGATTGGTCGTTACCCTTTTAATCAGCGGAGCCTATGTGTTTGAGCGGTTCAGCAGAAATATTGTGGATATCCATTAAGATGAGCGACACGGCAATTAAAGTAGAAGGGTTGGGGAAACGCTACCGCATCGTTGCTTTGCAAAAAGACAACCGAAAGCGGAGTCTTTCAGGCAGGATGTTTTCGACATTTGATTATTTAAACCGAATTTTGCGCGAGCCGACTGAGGAGGAGACCCTCTGGGCATTGCGGGATGTTTCTTTCGAAGTCAAGCAGGGTGAAGTTTTGGGAATCATCGGGCAAAACGGGGCTGGTAAAAGCACCTTATTAAAGCTGGCCAGCCGTATCACCCAACCCACTGCTGGTAGGATAGAATTGTATGGCAGGGTGGGGTCCATGCTCGAAGTCGGCACCGGCTTCCACCCGGAATTATCGGGGAGGGAAAATATCTACGTCAACGGCGCCCTGATGGGTATGACCCCCGGGGAGATCAACCGCAAGTTTGACGCCATCGTGGAGTTCTCCGGGGTTGAAAAATTTTTAGACACCATGGTCAAATATTACTCCAGCGGCATGTATGTGCGCCTGGCATTCGCCGTGGCTGCCCAACTGGAGCCAGAGATACTAATCATAGATGAGGTTCTGTCCGTAGGTGATGCAGAGTTTCAGAAGAAATGCCTCGGTAAGATGGACGAAATTACCAGGGGCGGACGGACGATTCTGTTCGTCAGCCACAACATGGTGGCCATTCGAAATTTATGTCCAAAAACCATCCTGCTTAAGAATGGCTCCATATCGTTATACGGAGAGACCAATGATGTTGTGGATACCTATCTCAAATCCGAAGATTTGAATGTCCTTGAACAACATTGGGATAAGCCTGAGATAGCTCCCGGGAATGATTTGGTTCGGCTGCACCGTATCTGGATAAACAGCTTCAGTCAAGAAAATGGAAACAAATTTACCCGCTCCTCTCCGTTGCAGGTCGGGGTGGAATATTGGAATTTAACCGCATCTCAACTTCATATTACAATCCACTTCCTTGTAGACGATAAAATCATCGCATTTTCCAGTGGATCATACCTCTCTAAAGACTGGGAGAATTATTCGAAGGTAAGTGGATTAATATGCAGCATCTGTGAAATACCTGCCTATTTCCTAAACTATACCAGGTATTACATAAATATCCTGGTTATCCGGGATGACAGTAATTTGATTTTGAAATATAAGAACGCCTTATCTTTTGAAATCGTGGAAGAAGAGAACCGGGGTTATGGCTGGTTTGGAAAACGTACCGGTATTCTAAGCCCTGATCTCCATTGGGAAACACATGTTATCAACGGTGAAAATAAATTATTATGATTAATATTACCAAAACCTACCTGCCTCCGCTAGAGGAATACACCTGTTACCTGGAAAAAATCTGGGAATCCCACCATGTCACCAATTTTGGTCCCCTGTCGGAAGAATTGGAAAATAAACTCAAGCAAGTCCTGGGTGTAAAACACCTCTTCCTGGTTGCAAACGGGACCATCGCCCTGCAAATCGCCATAAAAGCCGCCGGCCTGCACGGCGAGGTGATTACAACCCCATTTTCGTACGTTGCCACCACTTCCAGCCTTGCCTGGGAAGGCTGCCGTCCGGTCTTTGCGGACATCCATCCCAAAACCCTTACCATCAACCCGGATTTGATAGAGGCCGCCATTACGCCACGAACCACCGGCATCCTTGCCACGCATGTATATGGCTATCCCTGTGCAGTTGAACAGATTCAGGATATTGCCTCAAGGCACAACCTTAAGGTTATTTACGACGCCGCCCATGCCTTTGGGGTTAACTATAACGATACATCTTTGCTTAACTACGGTGATATTGCTACCCTCAGCTTCCATGCCACGAAACTTTTCCATACCGGCGAAGGCGGGGCGCTGGTGACCAATAATGATGAACTGGCTCACCGCATCAGTTATATGCTTAACTTTGGCCACAAGGGCGAGGAAAATTTCTGGGGAGTGGGAATCAACGGCAAAATTTCAGAACTGCATGCTGCCATGGGATTGGCAGTGCTGCCGCATGTGCCCGAATTAATTAATAAGCGAAGAGACTTATGCGCATATTATGATTCATCGTTGCAAAGAACTCCTCTCACGCGCCCGAAGTCTCCTGTTAACACACAATACAACTTCGCATACTACCCGGTGCTATTTCCATCCGCAGAGCAACTGGTGAAGACGGTACAAAGGCTGCATAATGTGAATGTGTACCCCAGGCGTTATTTCTTTCCTTCCTTGAATAAACTTAATTATGTTTCCTCAAGGATCATGGATGTATCTGAGGAAATCTCCGCCCGTATTCTGTGTCTGCCGCTCTCCCATTACCTTACATTTGAAGGTATTGATATGATTTCGCATAATATTCTCAATCAATTAAATTAACATTGGGATACGAATTAGTAAGAATCATATATCAGAGGTATTTGATGTATTCTATCTATACCTATCAAACCTCACATTCCCAATTAATTCTTACGTATTATACGTAGATGGTTTAAATTTCAATTCTCTATGATTTTTCAATAAGTTATCTGTTAGGTTATGTCGGAATTCAAAATTATACTTAGGATAGAAGGTTAATGATAATTTATGGCATTAGCTCCTTTAACTTCATGTGTGATATTTGTAATTGAAGAACATCATCAACTTTTAGAATTATGGAAGTCATTAGATGTTAAAAAAATTCGCTTAATACATTTCGATTTTCACTGCGACATGCGTGGTCTTTTAGTAGACAAACAAAAACAAGTTGCTTATAAAACGACAACCTCAAAATTAGTGGATGAAGGCAATTTTATTACTCATGCGATATTTGAGGGTCATATTGATAGCATACACTGGATACATCCCACACCGGGTGGACGCAAATTTGATGTTGGAACAGTTATGTATATGACAGATATGAGCATGCAACCCAAACGATGTCTGCTAACCCTCAACAAACACCCGGGTCTTCCTATTCATTATCAAGTAACAGAGTTTGAGAAATTTGATGGGGTAATTGGAGACAGTTGTATTGATATTGATTGGGATTTTTTTGCAGCAAAAGATTTTTGCCCAAACTCAATCGAAGAGCGCGTCGAAGCCTTTTTCAATAAATTACAGCATTATATTCCCAAGGAAATCTACGTGTGCTACTCACCCCGATATTCACATCCATCACGTGAGCAATTCAAAGATTTCGTTAATCGGCTTGCCGCTTTAGTCCAGGCTGAGATTGTGCAATTCACCCCACTCCTGCAATCGCCTGCAAGTAAAATGAGTAATATTCATGGCTATAATAAATTCTTGAACAAGCTTCGCTATCAATTCAAGCATCTGCATTACGAGACAACACTCTGGCTCAGAAAAATGGATATCTACTAGTATTACCTCATCTTGGATTTCTTATTTACTGATAATTTATTTTATGTTCTTGGAAAATAGATGAATACAGGATATTTAAACTATTGTTATGCTCAATCACTGGCAGAATTTGGAACTCCCATAAAATTACCAAAATGCGGAGGATGGGTCTTACAACGTAAGATACCTGGTTTTCCTTATTACGACGCCATGGGATGCTACCCGCTGTTTTGTTGCGAGGATTGGTCACTTCTTTATGAGGACTTAAATGAAATTGATAGCGAATGGGTAAGTTTGTCCCTGGTTACAGATCCATTTGGAGATTATGACCGCAGCTATTTAGAATCATGTTTTAAAGCTATTGTCCTGCCATTTAAGCAGCACTATATCGTTGATTTACATAAGCCGTTTAGAGAAATTATTTCAAAAAATCGTCGAAAAAAAATACGAAAGGCCTTAAGGTCGGTAAATATAGAAATCTGTGAACAACCTGAAAATCATCTTGAGGAATGGATAACCCTATACTCTTCATTGGTTGAAAAACATCACATCACAGGGATAAGAGCATTTTCAAAGGCGGCGTTCGAAAAGCAGCTAAATATTCCCGGGATGGTCATGTTCCGGGCGTTGTATCAGGATAAGACAATCGGTGCGACTTTGTGGTACATACAGGGAGAAGTCGGCTATGGCCATCTTGCGGCATTTAACCAAACTGGTTACGAATTGGAATCTTCTTATGCACTGGACGCTTTCTCGATGGAGTATTTTTCTGATAAAGTCCAATGGCTTGATTTAGGCGGTAGTGCAGGGACAAAAAGAGATCAGGCAGATGGTTTAGATCTATATAAAAGGGGCTGGGCTACCGAAACCAGACCTACCTATTTTTGCGGCAGAATCCTTGACCATGACCTTTACAAAAATATTGTTAGAGAAAAGGCGATGGTTGAAACAAATTATTTCCCTGCCTATCGGATTGGTGAATTTGAATAAGTTGGAAACCCGGTTATTTATCCACAACACACCTATTGTAATTCTAGCTAATTGATAGAACTTTGGAAATCATGACGAAATGGCTATTATCTTTGAGTTATTGTCTTTAGATCATATTGGTTGCTATCATCTCCTAGATTATCCTGCTAAATTAAAGGTACTGCTCACATCTGTAATACAATTTACTAGAAACCAATAAATTTTGATTGCTGTAAATCATCATTCAAATTTACAATCTGGGATTTCTTTTGATAAAAAATAATAAATTATCGATATGGATGAGGTATCATGGCAATTGGTGGGTATTTTGAACTGGAATTGAGGAGCGAGCAAGAATTTCATTCCTCAGCTGTTCGCCTAAATACGGGGTGTAACGCTTTTGAAATCATCTTAAGGAGAAAAAATTTCTCGAAAGTGTACCTTCCCAGGTATATTTGTGGCTCAATGCTGAGACCATTGGATAAGCTCAATATTTCTTATCAGTTTTACCCAATTGACTGGAAATTAGAACCGGTTTTTGAATTTGCCGGTTTGATGGATAATGAAGCCTTTGTGATAATAAATTATTTTGGGCTGAAGGATGATTTTGTAAATGAGTTGTCCAAAAACGTGCCGAATTTAATTGTAGACAACGCCCAATCCTTTTTCTCAAAGCCAAATCCCGGGGTAGAAACATTTTATTCTCCTCGAAAATTTTTTGGTGTACCCGATGGTGCGTATCTGTACTCAAATAATCTCATTTTTGATCCCATGGGTAAGGATAGATCCATCGATCGCTTTGCCCACTTATTAGGTAGGATCGAATATTCTCCAGAAGATGCTTATAATGATTATCTTAAGAATGAGTTGGAATTAGATAATTTGCCCATAAGGGAAATGTCGAATATAACAAAGCGTTTACTGATGAATATTGATTATAGAGGAGTGGCTGCCAGGAGGGCTGAGAATTACCTTATACTTGAAAATGCACTATCGTCATTAAACCTCCTTTCCCTAAAACCCGGGCGCCATCAAATACCAATGGTTTATCCGTTTCTCCCGGAGAAATCAGGCTTGAGGGAAAAACTGATCGACGAAGGGATATTTGTCGCCAGGTACTGGGAAGGCGTCATGGAACGTACAGAAGAAAACAGTATCGAATCCAAATTTACAAATAGCCTGATTCCACTTCCAATAGACCAGCGTTATCAGAGAATAGATATGGAAAAGATCATTGATACAATCATAAAAATATGTTGAATTTTTCTGTTTTAACTTATGAGTTCGAATATATTTATCGTGGAGGGATCATCAAATGAATTGGGAACAATATTGGAATCAATACCCATTAAGTTTTAAAGAAACCCAATTCTACGAGCAAGTTGGCCAAACAATTTGTGGTAAGCCAATTTCCTGTGATCATCTCAATACATATGTGGATGATATTAAAAACGCCTTAAATATCACAGGGGATGACGTCATACTTGATATGTGCTGTGGTAATGGTTTGCTAACATGGGAGATATCAAAATTTTGCGACTTAATTGTTGGGATAGATTTTTCAAAGACATTGGTAGAAATTGCAAATAAATATTTCTCCAGGGAAAATATATTCTATTATTGCATGTCAATCCTGGATAATAACTTGATAGATCAATTTCCCGACAAATTTTCAAAGGTATTCATGTATGGATCATTACAATATTTTGACTTTACTGAATTATCAAACATTCTTGAACAAGTCAAGGGTACTACAACCAAAGATGCAGTGATTTTTATCGGATTAATTCCTGATAGGGATAAAATTTGGGACTTTTATGATACGGATGAAAAAGTGCGGAAATATTTCGAAAGAAAAAATGCAAATCAAGAATATCTTGGCACTTGGTGGAGCAAGAAGGATATAGCAGAAATTTGTACCAGCTATGGCTTTGAAGTCAAATTCAATACCCCAACCTCGTCGGAAGATAGCTATTATAGATTTGATGTTTTATTAAGAAGAATAGATCAGAATAATCCTGACTGAAGTGATTTAAAAAACATTCTCACAAATCTCATACCCACACAAAAATCTTGGAGAGAATTCACTCTTCACCAATGAACCGGAAATATAGGCTAATCGATATATTAAAATATCATTCTATTATGAATCTCCTTAATGATCTCTGGCTACTTCGTCATTCAGACATTTTTAATGAATTATATTATTTGGCTTATCATCCGGAAGTCAAAAAATTTAAAATTAATCCTTACCTGCATTATTTGATTATTGGGGGATTTGCCGGTTTGGATCCCGGCCCCAATTTTGACAGCAGCTGGTATTTGAAAACTTACGAGGAAGCGAGGAAATCTGGTCTTAATCCATTAATTCATTATCTGAAACACGGGACCAAGGAAGATACAAGAACGTTCTCAAAAGATGGCGGCAAACATATTGAATTTATAGGAATCAATGGATCTGGTAAAACAAGCCTGTATCATCAGGTTAATGACTATTTGAAACAGCAGTTGGGTTATAAACCAGGCCCAGAAAAAACCTGGTCGGGAATTATTGATGACGTAAGGATTAGAGCTTTAGGAAAAGGGGCTTATTCCTGCTTAATTGATTTTCTCGGAGAAAATAAAGAATTCATTGTTGACATCTTAACTGCAAATATTAAAAAGATCAATGAACCCGGGTTAATCCCCGAATTTCAAAATATGGTGATGAGATATTTTTTTGCAGTTTCCTCAACCTTCCAGGCGGTTAAATCGGACCATGCAAAACCCTGGTTTATGATTGATGAAGGTTTTTGTATATTATTGGCTGACTATATTGTGGATGACTCCGGAAAATTTGTAAGCGATTTATCTGAAAAATTATTAACAAACATGCCTAAACCAGACTTGTTAATTCACGTAAAAACAGATATAGATACTTGTGTAAATCGCTTGAGAACAGGAAGAGGCAAAATCCCAAAACCATACCGTGCTCTATCTGAAGCAGAATTGATGAATCTATTATTCAAGTGGGATAAAATCTACTCAAATTTTGTCAATGTGATTGAAAAATCACAGACAAAAGTTGTCTTAATTGATAACAATAAACCCCTGGACGAATCAACAAAAGAATTGATCCCAATTATCCAATCGATTTTATAAAAGGACCTTATTCCTCCAATACCTATTTTAAGATATTTTAAAAAATTTTGATTTCGTAAGCTAATATGGCAATTAATTCTAAACCTCTTGTGTCAGTCAATATCATAACTTTTAACCACGCCCTCTCTATTCGCACTTGCATAGAAGGCGCATTAATGCAGAGAACCAATTTTCCGTTTGAGATTGTGATTGGTGAGGACTGCAGCACAGACGGTACAAGAGAAATTGTATTTGAGTATGCCAATAAATATCCTGAAAAAATCCGGGTAATTACCTCTGACAGCAATGTAGGCAGCATGGAGAACGATAGAAGAACAAATTTCTCCTGCCGTGGAGAGTATATTGCGGGTTGTGAAGGTGATGATTTTTGGATTGACCCCCTCAAACTCCAGAAACAATATGAGGCAATTATTAAATATAAAACAGTTATGGTCACACATAACCATATTATCCTAAAGGTGCAGGGTGACCAGCCCTTAGGTGCCAGGGTAAAATTCTTTAATATTGAATCTGGTTATCTTAAGCCCGAGGACATAATTCTACGGTCAATCAATTTTCACACTTCGACGATATTCATGCAAGCGAGTCTAATGGAAAATCTTCCCGCCTGGTACAACGAGGCTCCAATCGGCGATGTTCCTCTTAAATTACTAACTATTAAAGCCGGGAAGGTATATTACATCAATGAGATCATGTCCGTTTACCGGCAGGGAGTTGCAGGCTCCTGGTCTGATAGGGAAAATTCTCTTCTTTCAGCCAATAGCCAAAAAGAGTCTCAGTTTACTAAGGATTATGTAAAACTTTATAAAGATTTTAACTCGTATACCCAAAATCAATATTTCGATTTAATTTACAAACACATTCAAAAATTCTTGGAAAAACAAATATTTAGCAACAGAATCGAAGAATTTTTTTTTATAAGTGAAAGGGGTAAAAAAATATTACACCTGGTTGTACCATTGATAAGGTATTTACCCTATCGTATTAGAACAGTAGCACAGAGAAAAATTACAAACTATGTAATCAGCAGCATTTATCAATAGAATTTGGCTGATACTATCTGTAGAATAATAATCCGATTTTCTTGGATTAATTTATCCTGCATGAGTCGTCGCGGTTATTATCGAGAAGAATCAAATCAAATTTGAAACACTTACTTTTTTTTAACTAATAAACAAAGGTCCGGGACGACGATGTATTCTCTCCAATAGCCTCCAAGTAATAGAATAAAACAGAATTAGTTTTCGTTATCTGTTGTAAACATAATTTAGAGCAATATCTTTTGTCAGTAATATTTAATCCCAACAAAAATGGCGCATCACAGTTTTACAAAGGTGCCATTACCATTTTCAGCCTGATTGATGTTTTGGACCTTATTATTTTGGGTGTATATCCATGAAAGTATAGCTTGGAGAAAAAGGCCACAAACTGCAAAACCAAAAATGGTGAAGGGCATCTGCCATACAATGTAATCCTGTATGATGTGTTTGGCTGAATGTGCCTTAAAAATCACAAACCAAGACACAGGAGCTAGAAGCGAGAACCAGGTTGTAAAGATTAATGCAAGATGGTCATCCTTTTCTTTTGTTTTATATCGGTTTCTAAAAGCAACCAAGAAAATAGATGCAATAAAGAATATGTATATCAGGTATTGGTACCTGACCCTGGGAAGTACATACGATATGGTGTCGTTGGAAATGCTAAGATATTTGTCAGGACCAAAATAACTTCCTCTAAGGTATGTAATAACTACATCGGAAGTTTTGGCTTCAAGGCTCTTAGTATATTGAGGAGGTAAGCTTTGAGGATCAGCATAGGTTCTCTTCTTTAGTGCATACTCTATATGGTTAACACCCTTCGAGAAACTCCCTTCAATAGAACCAACCTGAATGCAGAGAATGATTATACTTAGCCCTATTGCCAGAAATGAAAAAAAAACCGCATTAAGTGAGCCATATATAAACCTTCGAAGGCTCAATCTGTATTTTATACAGAAGTATACAAAAGGTACCATCATCATGATCAATGTGGTGGTAATGAATTCATAACCATTGAAAAGACATTTCACAAATACTGACATGAAAACAATGACACTAAACGTGCTCTGTTTGAAATCGGTGGGGGTTTTCTTTAAGAGATAGTACATGATTACAACCATGGGTAAGTAGATAGGCCATGTTGACCACCATAGATTTCCTCCATAAACGGCTAGCCTTGGGGAGAGAACTATAGAAGCAAAGACAATGAAACTGACCAACCCGCCGAATTCTAGAAAAAACCAAAGTACAATCAGAGCCATGGTCAATGCTGAGAGCATGGATGTACACGCATGGAAGATTTCTAGTTTTTCCTGGGGTGGTAAATACAAAAATTTATCCAACAGGCTGAAAAGGATTCCCAGACCTCCGATTTGTGACTGGTATGTATCAAAAGATCGAAACCGAAGAGCTTCTATATAGGCTTTATATTGATATGCATATGTTTCCTCATCATTTTGAGGGGTTAAATCGGGGCTTCCCCATCCTGGCAACCCACCAGCGGAAAAGATACCGTCCTGACGAGACTTTACTAATCTCCCGACTACTTTACTACCACCGTAATGATTTTCTTTTTCAAACCATTTTTCATTAGCAATCTGCCAAAAGTTCGCATAGAAACCCCCAAACAAAATGATGCTTGTCATTATAAAATAAAGAGAAATCTTCGTGTTTCTTGACGGCCAATGCTTCATAATAGTATCATCCGCTCTTTAATCATCCAAACTTTATCGGTTTCTCCAAATATAAAATTCATCTACTTCCTTCCCCATTTAGATATGGTTATTCCCTTTGCAGGCTTCTAAGACGATAATATCTGTCATGTGCGTTCAGCCGTTTCACGATCTGACGCATTGAAGATTGCCCGTATCGCAGCTGCCACCTCTACTTTTAACAATTGGGGAGGCACATTATTCATGGCATTCTCCCTAAGGACATCGGGACGATGTGTTGCACGTGGAAGAAACATCTTTATTAGGGCACACTTCCAAATACAGCCCTCCTACCAGCTCCCAAACCGAGATGATCATCACTGAAAATCAACTGAATCCCACAAAACCCTCTATCTTTCATGCCCTTCAAGAAGGTTTTCCAGTGGGTTTCATGCTCGCTAAACGAAACGGATACACCAAGTACCTGTCATCTTTGACCTTCGGGTGTGATTCTGGTTCCTACAAGTACCGCCTCCAGAATTTGGCTGATTTCATGCAACTTTTCATACCTCGCACCAAGGAAAAGATAACAGATCTCTCCCAAAGACCGCTCCCGCCATTCCTGCAATATTCCATCCAACTGGAAAAATGTCCGGCTGACCTGCAAGGTTGAGATATCCACCCCGCAAAGCATTTCCGTGATTTCTTTCACTTTCCGGGTGGAAACACCTTGACACATGTGCCTGCAGCACAGTGCAGGCATACATCTCAGCCAGTGCCTAGAGGAATGCCCTGTCGCTTCGAAAACCGTTCTCCAAGGCAGATGAATAAAATTCTCCTTCTCTCATTTGAGGTATGTCAACGTTAATTATTCCAACCTTGGTGTTCAGGGTTTTTGGCTTATCGCCGTTGGAATATCCCTTTCTGGTCGGGGTGCATTCGTACTCTTCAGTCTGAAGATATTTTTACCATTCGGCTAACATAGCAGTATTTAGCATGATATGGAATAAATCTGGCAAACTATCCGAACCGTTTGCCAACAATTCTTTGATCAGGTTTTGTGAAAGGGTATAAACATATTAATGAGTGAAATCACTCACCTGTTTTTGGTTTAGTCACCGACTTAGGATAATACTGTCTCACCATTTGTTGTTAAGGTTCAGGAATTTTCAGAAAGAATATTACACCAACCAGGCATCCTATATAAAGATCATTTTATTAATTTCACTGATGATTTCGGTATCTGTATCATAATTAAATTTCCGGGCAAAGTGCGCAGGAGATGCATGAATGCTGGGTAAATCCTTAATCCCCAGTGTTTTCGGGCTGGCACCTCCCTCCGACCAATCAATATACCGCAAGTTGTCATCCGAAACTTTAAGATGAGGAGCGTTGCAGAACACTGTCTGATAATAGGATTCATCAGGAACTTTGACCTTACGATAGTGATACGCCAGAGCAGGTTTCTCTTTATAAAATTTTATCAGGTATTGTGCAGCCTTACGGTCAGCACAAAACCATTGTTCCCCTGCAAAACAGCTCAGGTTTTTAGAAAATGGCAGAAATGGCGAAGTCAATAACGGATGCCTTAATTTTACTGCGGCTATTTTCTTTCGCCTGTGCAGATTTGGGATTGGAAATTGGAAATTGACAGTGCAGTATCGTGCAAAACACTTCCTTTGCCAGTCACGCTCAAAAGACTTGTAAACTATTTGTTCGTGGTGGATGTGGACATTAAACGGGCTTGAAGCAAGGTCTTGCAGAATTTTATTGGCGGGCTTTATTGGATAATCTACTCCGCTGAGTAAAACAAACCAGTCGGGCGAATCGGGTCTTTCATACAGCAGTCGGAGAGCATGCATCATAGCTTCAACCAATGAGAAATCGCCGTAAGATGTGTGGATACATGGAGAGACGAACCTGACATTGCTCCCGAACGAATTCACCGGCAGATCACATTTATAAAAATCATGATGGCATGCAATCGGAGGGAAGTCAAACATCCTGTTCAATATATTAATCAAACCAATAATTTGCCTGGGTTTTTCATGTGTAAGCAAAACGAATCCAATTGGTGGTTTCATGATTAAATCCCAGATAATTTATATATGCCCATTACACACCTTTTCATTGTTCTGGAAAACTAACCAGAAATGATGGATTAGGCATCTTTCTCCATTATAAATTCCATGCGCTTTCTTCCAGATCAGATTTTCCAATTTGACAGAATAGATGTCGATCGGAAATTATCAATTGGGCTGATTCTTTGATTTACTATCCATCTAATGGAGCCATCTACGATGCCAGCTGGCAGCATTCATCACTTTCGAAATAGCAGCTTTATATCCATTTGGTGCATCACTGATGATAACTGAACTTAATTTAGACTCCTTCGGATTATAGAACTTAAGAATTCCAACCGGAATTCCTCACTTCCCAAACCAGTACTTGCCAGGGGATTTATGTCAATTCGTGTAATCCATCTGACTTTAATCAAATTAAATTCCATGATTCATTCCGCATTCATAACTCAATGGGGCGCCTGTATCACATACCTGCAGGCTCACTGCAAACCAGGGAATTTACTTTCCTGGTGAAGCTTTTGTTTTCTTTTATTGAAGTTATTAAATACGCCATAACATCACGCTGGTTATGCCTGAGAAAGTTGATGTGTAAGCAGGAATATTTAAGATGTGTATCCTTCAATTCTGGAAGATTTATATTATTGATTCTTAGCGTTCAAATAGGATTTTATAAGACCAAACATGGATCTTTTTTAATAGGGTACGAACTAACTGAAGACCTAATATGCGGTCCCAGACACCATGTGAAATATTTCCCCCTTGATTCATCGGGGTTGCCTCAGTTTTTAATGAGTCAATAGAAACAAAACTGCCTATCTCGCCCTGTAAATCGGGGATATGGTTTCCCATATGATGGATTAAGTAATCTGTCGTAGAAAGACGCCAGTAGCCCAGGCCATTTACCTTCGCTTCAAAAACAGGGCTGTATACAAGGTCACGCATATCCTCTGGAAGGGTAGTTTCGTCTAAAGGAAGTACTTTTTGAATAACCTCCTTTTTTGTTATAAATTGAAAATCCTTGGCTGACACTAAAGCGCTCACACCATTACGTGAGATCAATACGTCTTTTCGGTCACCCCGTATTTTTATTGGCACATCGCTTTTTCCAAGGCTTGCCCTGTGAGCTTTGATATATTCTTCTGGAATTAAATCATCCCCAGTTTTGACCCCCAAGCGGTTATCTGATGCAATACCATCATGAGTTTTATCAATGTATATTTGCAGGGTGTCTTTTGTGGGTAATGCAGTAACCTGACCGGCCTCTGGAAAAGCACCCATAATTTCCAGGCTTTTCTCCAACCACCCTGGTAAAAAATATACATCGCTATCTGCGTAGGCAACAAAATCCCCGGGAGCAATCGAAAATAAATAATTCATGCCGCCCAATTTGTTTAAGTTGTGTTCAGAGAAGATCAGGGTTTGAATCTTTTTTTCCCGATACAACTCTATTAAGTAATCCTGAACTGGCTCACAGCTATTATTCACAAATACAAACATATCAAATGGAATAGATGTGCTTGAAAACAGGCTGGAAAAAAATAGCTTTAATACATTTAGACTTTCAGCCCAATAACCTTCTAACATGGGTATATACACTACCGTGGTAATTGTAATGGGTTTATATTTTAGCTTAATATATTTTCCATCTATCTTAAGAGGATTTAGTCCTTTACGGGCCATTATAGAATTCCTTGCTTAATTTTTTTCGCATAATAAATATTAGATGTGCACCTGTATTTTAGGTAGAGTGCCTAACTTTGTCAATGAACGCTTACTTTGTAGAACTCATTTCTTCTGTAAGATCATTATTTAGCTGGCCTCTGTCAATACTTAAGGGATTACCTTGTAATTGGTATGATTTTTATAAAACTTATATCAAGGAAAACCCATTAAGTGTTCAGCGGGGTAGAAACTGCTTTTGTTTATTGGAGTGAAACTTAAGAACAATATTATAATAAAACACAATATTTTTGTTAATATAACCCAAGATTAGATTCTCCATATGGTTAAAAATAGCACACCGATTGTATCTGTAGCAATGATCACCTATAACCACGCCCCATACATAGGCCGCGCTATAGAGAGTGTGTTGATGCAAAAAACGACTTTCCCATTTGAAATTGTTATCGGGGAAGACTGCAGCACCGATGGCGCTAATGAAATTGTTCTTGATTACGCCAAACAATATCCTGAGACAATTCGGGTGATAACATCTGATACCAATGTGGGAATGATGGAGAATGATAAAAGAACAAATTTTGCCTGCCGCGGTGAATATATAGCATTCTGTGAGGGGGATGATTACTGGATTGATCCCTTAAAATTGCAGAAACAATACCAAACCCTCACCCAATATGATGCTTTATCTGTTACACATAATTCGTTTGTCCTTACATTGCAGGATGGTATTCTTGTAGGTGCAAAGCCAAGGATGGCAGGCGGGGATTCAGGCTTTGTAAATCCGGAAGATATCATATTAAAGAAGAATAATCCACATGCATCATCATTATTTATTAAAATTTCTATTTTGCAACAAATGCCCGAGTGGTACTACCAATCTCCATCAGGAGATGTTCCCTTTAGGATGATTGCAGCTAATATGGGAAGGATGTATTATATCAATGAAATTATGTCTGTATACCAGCATGGGACGGCGGGTTCGTGGACGGACCGGGAGAGGAAAATTGATAAAAACGACCCCCAACACCTCAAGTTCATCAGGAATTATCTTGAAATGTGTAAGAATTTTGACAACTTTAGCGGGCAAAAATATCACCAGGCAGTACAGAAGAGAAGCCAGGACTTCCTGATAAAACATATCTTTGAAAGAGGATATAAGGAATACTTAGATATCCCCGAAAATCAGAAAAAAAAGATCGATTTGATTGTTTTCCTTTCCAAATATGTTCCCGCAAGGCTAAAAAACAAAATTCAAAGAATGGTAGCAACTTATCTTATTGATAGTATTTATGAATAAACCACTGTGTGGTTCCTACATATTGGCGGTTATATTTTTTTCCAATAAGTATCCGCCAAAAGGTTATTGTTGTACTGTAACGTTATAGATATCTGATTTACATAAAATTATTCGATTCCGACTGGATGGAATCTGGTGATTGATTGATGAACAATATAAAATCTCTAATTTCCCCTGCGAGTACTGCCGGTTCCTTAATTCCATCTACATCAATCACAGGAATTCCCATATCGTGAAGTTTTAATCTGGCAAGGCGGGAAACCTCGCAGGCAATCTCTACCCAATATTCCAACATATTCGTATTAATAATCGGTTTATGCCACGCATTTGCATATCCCGAGTCAGCACGCTTTCTTATCCTCCCAGCAATTTCCATTGGCGTCAAATTAAATACGGCTACTGCTGAGGGACGCGGAATTACCTCGAAATATTGGGTGATAATTTCAGGGTCAATCTCCTTTGAAAAATCCACAATTGAAAATATTTTATGTGAGAAAGAACTGTCGAAAATAATAATTGCGTTTTCGTCAATATATTTTCTTAAAATCACAAATTGATTCAGACGATTTGTGATTTTAAGAAATGAAGCATAATAATCACTTGGATGTATTTTTGAAGAGGTTATATTTTGCCTTCCTAATCCTTCCAATGTTAATTGTAGAAATGCCGGGTATTTTTCCCCCATCTCGTGGATCGAATCCCAGTAATTTGCTTTTTCGATCTGGTATCTTGCTTGATCCAATTTAACAACCAGCCAAGAATTAACAGCCGAAAATAATCTCTGAGATAATGGATATTTCTGACTACATCTTCTAAATAGGTCCCCAACCTTAAGATAACTTGGCAATCTGGTAAAAATCACCTCATTGTATGCTTCTTCGAACAATAAAAAATCATTGTGGGATCGACGCATATCTCTTAACAGGTGATAGGTCGTTGTTTTTCCAATTCCTGGGACACCGAGGAAATCCAACCTTTTCATAAGAAATTCCAGAATTTTGTCATTATTTCCAAATTTGAAGTAATTTGTTCTCTATTCGTTTAAAATAGCATCAATGACTCGTGGATATCGGATTCAAAAATCAGGTGGAATTCAAAATTAGAAATCTTGTTATGAGACACCATCAAAACAGTCAATTTTCAGTAGATATACAAATTATAATGGTTTTTATCGGATCAAAACTTAATAAGTTATACTTCTGCCATGGATCCATCCCGAAAAAAATATAAATGGCTCCTGTTACCCATTGAAACCAAAGTCCGCGAACTAGATGGGAAACTGCTGCTCGCCGCCCTGGCTGCCGAGCGCGGCTGGGGCGTAATTATTGGCCATAAAGACTCCATGGCAGAAGCAACGGCAGATATTAAAGGAATTGTCATAGAAAAAGATGGCTATGCAGGTAACATAAGAATCGACCAGTATTTAAAAACGGGTAAACCTGTCTGTGTTTTGGATGAAGAAGGACTTGTTTACCTTAACAGTCTTGATTATTACAGGCGCAGGCTGAATGTAGAAAATTTACAAAAAATAAATTTCTACTTTTTATGGGGGGAAATCCAACGCCGGGATGTTCTGGAGCATGTTAAGGGAATTAAGGACAAATTAATCCTTACCGGTAACCCAAGGTTGGATCTCTTGCGTCCTGAATTGCGTGATTACTACAAACCGGAAGTCGAAGAACTTAAGCAGAGATATGGTAATTTTATTTTAGTCAATACCAATTTTGCCGACTCCAATCATTTTTTAGGAACTGAATGGGTCATCAAGAATCATCGTAAAACCGGTTTTATAAAAACCTCACAAGAAGAAGCCCAAGAGACCGAGTTTATTAAATATCAATCAAAAATTGTTAGCGAATTTAAGGGTATGGTTTCGAAAATCAGTAACCGATACCCTGATCATACAATTATTCTCCGTCCCCACCCATCCGAGAACTATTCCTCCTGGGATGTACTCGCCCAAAATCACAACAATCTAATCGTGATTCATGAAGGGGATGTAAACGCCTGGCTGCTGGCCGCTGATATGACCATCCATAACAGTTGTATGACCGGAATTCAAGGTTTTTTACTGGATAAACCGGTAATTTCCTATATGCCGGTTCAATCGGCTGAATTCGATTATTTCCTCCCCAATGCTTTGAGTAAAAAGACAACAACCATCGATCAACTCTACGCTGCTGTAGATAATTACATTAATGATCCAAATTATGGTTTTCCTGAAGATAGAAATACAAAGTTGGATATTTCTCACAAGTATATGACAGGTTTGGACGGCAATTTCGCCTCGGAAAGAATTTTGGACGTGCTGGATAATGATGATATTGACCCGGGCACCTATAAAGAACTGGTTCCCACAACAATAAAAGAAAACGTTCACAATCTTGACACCGGGATTTCGTCCAGTATTATTGGTAGAATGCAAAAGAGATTATCAAGTTGGGGATCCATGCCAAAACAATCTGAGATTGAACTCCAATATGATGCGTACGCAAAGCAGAAGTATCCGGGCATTACATTACAAGAAATGCAGGAAAAACTATTGAGATTAAGACTCATAACCAATCGATTTCATAATCTTTGCATCCGTCAGCACGCAGATCAATCTTTTGTCATCCTGCCGGAATAGATGCATTTTAAGATAATGGGTAGTATTTCAAATCCATATAAAATTATCCAAACAAATTATTCTACAGGCAAATAACCATAAAATTATTCCGATTATCATGATAAGATTTGGCAATCATGAGATATTTTCTTGAAAAAAAATAGGATGAATATACCTGCACAGTGCCTTAGTGAGCAAGTAAGTGTCATCATCCGTTCTGCAGGCGAAAGGACAGAAAACGCCTGCAAGGAATCGGTCCTGGCCCAGGGCGTTCCCGAAGAGAATGTTACCGTGATCCGGAAAGCACCGTTTACAGCCACCCTTCAAGCATCATACGAAGCAGGCAGGCGCTTTAACCTCCCATGGACATACTGTGTGGATGCGGATGTCCTGCTGTTACCAGGATCTATCAAAAATATGCTTGCCCTGGCAGAGCGTCAGAATCCGGCCATGCTGGAGATCCAGGGTAGAGTCCTGGATAAATTCCTTGGCGGCCCCCGGGAGGCTGGCAACCATTTGTACCGCACATCCCTCCTGGATCAAGCAATGGAACATTTACCATTAGAACAGGACGTCATACGCCCGGAGTGGCATACCCTGGATGCTATGAAGAAACATGGCTACCCTTCCATGAGTGTCAGCAGCCTGGTAGGCATACATGATTTCGAGCAATATTACCGGGATATCTTCCGGAAATGCTTTATCCAGGCACACAAACATCTCTTCTACGCAGAAATATTCCTTTCATATTGGCCAAAAAAAGCCAGGGAGGATCTGGATTATGATGTCGCCCTCAAAGCCTTCATTGAAGGGGTCCAATATGACGGGAATGTACAAATTGATATCCGCCAGGAGTTTTACAAGGAGTACTTTGATAAATTAAACATGGCGGAGAAAGCCGAATTGGATACGGAATCCTATTCGCCATCAGATGTCGAGCAGCTGGTAAAGGATTGGATTGTACCCCAGGAATATAACCTATATTTTTGGAAGGGGAAAAAGCCGCCGGAAACCCATGAATCTTATCTGTTGACCAGGAGGGAGAGGGTTGTGGAGCAAATTAAAATAATGGGACTCTTCAAATTTTTCCTGTTTAGCGTCGGGTGGGGTCTGGAAAAAGCAGGCGGTTGGATTAAGGGACTCGTAAATTCAAAATAGGATAGAACAATTCTTAAAACATCCTATCCTCTTGCTTAACATCCCGGTTTATTGTCATCCCAACAGAATTGCTCCAGCCAATTAGCGGGTTTAATCCTCTCCCGATGGGACATAAGATTCTTTAATGACATGAATCTTTCCTTCTCCCGCCTGAAAATAATTCAACCTGCCAGTGATATGATTTCTTGAACCAACACTAAAAACCTCGGGGTATTTTAGATCAATTAAGACAATGCCAGACCCAGCGATGACTGCCAATCTGGTATGGCAACATGGAAAGTCTCTTGAACCAGGCTGCAATCCAACACAGAAAAATGAGGCCGCTCTGCCGGGTTGGGAAAATCATCCGAATTGGCAGGTATAAGCCTGATTTGGTCAATTTTCCCGGTTTGGCGCATTATTTCCTCCACCCACCTGTACCGTGAACAATATCCAACGCCGGAAAGATGGTAAAGTCCAACTTTGTCTTGCAAAAACGTCAGTGGATTCCCCCTGCCCTGGGCGATGATATGGGCACTGGTCTCTGCCAGCATGCGCGCCCAGGTTGGGCTGCTGATCTGGTCATCAACAATCTTCAGTTCATTTTTATTGTTCACCCAGTTCATCACTTTTGTAACAAAATTATCCCTGCGCAGGCTGTATACCCAGCTCGTCCGAAAAATCAGGTAAAGCCCTCCTGCTTGCTGGACAGCCTGTTCTCCATGAAGTTTTGTTAATCCATAAACATTAAGGGGATTAGGCAGATCACTTTCCTGGTAAGGAACCCCCTTGGAACCGTCAAATACATAGTCAGTGGAATAATGGACCAGCAGCGCCCCAACCCTGCGCGCCTCTTCAGCGAGGATGCCAGGCCCCATACCATTAATGGCTTCGGCGAGGTCTGCCTGGGATTCTGCTTGATCCACTGCCGTGTATGCAGTTGCATTTATAATGATTTGGGGTTTATATTCAGCAACCACATTCTTAATACTTCTACCATCTGCAAGGTCAATTTGCGGGTAATCCAGAGCGATTACATCCCCTATCGGCTGTATGGATCTCTCCAGTTCCCATCCAAGCTGGCCGTTTTTTCCGAGGAGAAGAATTTTAATCATGAGTTGCTCGCCAATAGCTGCCGCAAATAATCCCCATAACCATTCTGATGGTATTGCTCCATCGCCCTGGCCAAACCTTCTTTATCAATAAATCCTTTTAAGTAGGCAATTTCTTCCGGACAGGCAATCATGATCCCCTGCCTTTCTTCAACCGCCTGGATAAAATTACCGGCCTGAATTAACGATTCATGTGTACCTGCGTCAAGCCAGGCTGTACCCCTGCCCATCTGCCTGACATTCAGCTGCCCCCTGCCCATGTAAATTCTGTTCAAATCGGTGATCTCTATCTCCCCGCGAGGTGATGGGTTGAGTGATTTAGCCAGCTCAACCACATGGTTATCATAGAAATACAAGCCTGGTACAGCAAAACGCGAACGCGGGAGTTTTGGCTTTTCCTCTATACTGATAGCCTTCCCTTTGGAATCCATTTCAATCACCCCATATCGTTCCGGGTCCCGTACAGGATAGGCAAACACTAACGCACCATTTGTCAATTCGGCAGCGTCGCTCATCAGTTCTGACAGGCCTTGTCCAAAGAAGATGTTATCACCGAGGATCAAACACACCGGTTCACCCGCAATAAATTCCTCACCCACAATAAACGCATCTGCCAACCCGCGAGGCACAGCTTGTGCTGCATATTTAAAGGAAAGGCCCCATTGCTCTCCTGAACCCAAAAGTCTTTTAAAGGAAGGCAAATCCTCAGGAGAACTGATTATCAGGATCTCCCGTATATTACCCAACATGAGCATGGAAAGAGGGTAATAGATCATCGGTTTGTCATAAACCGGAAGCAGCTGCTTGCTGACTGACAAAGTCAACGGATAAAGGCGGGATCCTTTTCCACCCGCAAGGATAATTCCCTTCATGGATTATTTTCTCCTGGAATAGTTTTGATCAAGCCAGGCCTGGTAGCTTTTTTGTGTTTGTATCGAAGAAATCCAATTTGTATTCTCAAGGTACCAGGTTATGGTGTTTCTCAGCCCTGCCTGTAAATTATGTCGTGGAGCCCAGCCAAGTTCTTTATTTATTTTATTCCCATTCATGGCATAGCGGCGGTCATGTCCTGGTCTGTCTGTAACAAACTGCATCAGGTTATGGTGAGGTATGTATGGCGATTGGGGGACTAACTCATCCAGCAAGGTACAGATTGCTCCAACAATTTCCAGGTTGGTAGGCTGGTTATCCCCGCCAATATTATAACTCTCCCCGAGTCTTCCGAATTGGAGTACCTGCCAGATTGCTTCGCAGTGATCGCGCACATATAACCAGTCCCGGATTTGTTTTCCATCCCCATAGATCGGCAGGGGTTTGCCCTGCAGGCCATTCAGTATCATCAATGGGATCAATTTTTCGGGAAACTGGTAAGGCCCATAATTATTGGAGCAGTTTGTCAGGGTTACCGGGAGACCGTAGGTGTGGTTATAAGATCGTACCAGATGATCGCTGCTCGCCTTTGAGGCTGCATAGGGAGAATTAGGAGCATAAGGGGTGTTTTCTTGAAAGGCTGGGGCGTCCGGAATGAGGGAGCCGTATACTTCATCGGTTGATATATGGTGAAAGCGCACATTCGTTTCATCCATATTCTTTTCCATCAGCCACACTTTGCGGGCTGCCTCCAGCATGGAAAATGTCCCCAGGATATTCGTATTAATAAATGCAGATGGTCCGCTAATAGAGCGGTCAACATGGGATTCCGCAGCAAAATGGACAATAGCGTTGATATCATACTTTCTCAGCAGGTCTTTAACCAGAGCTTCATCCCCAATATCCCCTTGAATGAATTCATATTTTGAACCAGCCGGAAGATCCTTTAGATTTTCCAGGCTGCCAGCATAGGTAAGCAGATCCAGGTTCAGGACAAATACAGCTGGAAAACCCTCCAGGATGTACCGGATGAAATTTGAACCAATAAACCCGGCACCTCCAGTTACCAGCAGCCGATCAAATTTCATTCATACACCTCCGCATCCAGCAAGAATGAACCCTTAAGATCTTTTTCAGAAATAAGCAAATTCTCATATGAAACAATCGGCCACTCGATTTTTAATGTTGGATCGTTCCACCGGATGGTTCGCTCATGATCCGGGGAATAAAAATCCGTTGCCTTGTATAAAACTTCCGCCCACCCTGACAGGGTGTAGAATCCATGGGCAAAACCGGGCGGGATCCACAACTGGTGCTTGTTCTCAGATGACAGGGTAAGCCCCAGCCACTGACCGAAGGTAGTTGATTTCCTGCGCAAATCAACGGCAACATCAAAAATTTCTCCAGACACAACCCGGACCAATTTACCCTGGGCATGTTTGACCTGGTAGTGAAGACCTCTCAAGGTGCCATTTACAGAACCGGAATGGTTATCCTGGACAAAGTCGTATTTGATTCCAGCCTTGCGGTATTTCTTTTGATGGAATGTCTCCATGAAGAATCCGCGCTGATCGGTATAGATTACTGGCTTCAGTATTAAAAGGTCTGGAATCGAGGTTGGGATAATTTCCATTTATTCACTCAAGCAATCCTATTTTTCCCGTAATGTCACATTATATCTCTTGGGAATTCCATTTGTCAGAAATAAATCTACAATTTGCTATTGCTCAGGTATATTACCCGGTATAAAACCAGAATTATTCACTGGCTTCCCATAAAATTATAATCGAGATTCAACCTACAAGATCGGCTCCGAATATTGTGATATTTATTGGCGTAAAAAAGTCATCTAATTTATCGCCCGAGTATCTTTTACCCCCACGCCTAATACCCTAACTTTACCCGAAAAGCCCCAGCCAGGAAAGGCCGGGTTCCCAATCCGGAAGCGCCTCCTTGAGTGACGTCCGCACTACCCACAGATCCTTGGGGCAGTACAGGAACAGCCAGGGCCCATCCTCAGAGATGATGCGGTATGCCTGCTGGTAAATTCCTGTGCGTTCGACCCCATCGGGTGTCGCCCAGGCTTTTTCCATTAATTGGTTTACCTGCGGATTGTGATAAGCCTGCGACCAACGCCCGGAAAATCCTGAGTTCAGCTTTTCCCGCAGGACACGCTAACTGCTCAAGGGGCTTGAATCAAAAACCCCCATATCACCAATATTTTTACCGCGAACTATCAGGATCCTTTTTTTGCCCCGGTCTAATCAGAAATCGGTTCCCTTTTCTTTCTGTATGTCTATTTTGCCGTCTGCAGAAAACACAAAAGCAACCAATCTATGGGGTATATTTCAAGTATCATCCATCACATTGGATGTTATAATCTGAATTAAGTGTAAAATAAATATTATTGAAAATTACCCTTGTTAGTTGGGGAGTAGCAGCCAGTTTATCTGGAATGGTTTATCGTCATGATGGGACATCAAATCCCCGGTAAACCTGCCTTATAGGTGATGCAAGACCAACACAATAAATGTGTTGGTCTTTCTTGATTATCTGCTTTGATGGCTGAGAATAGGAGCAAGATGAAAACCTGGTACCAATATGAAGTAGAAGAAATAATTGATGCCCTCGGCAGTGATGCTGCCAGGGGATTAAGTTCACAGGAGGCCGTCAAACTTCTCCAAAAATATGGCCCCAATGAATTAATCGACCGGGGTGTCAAGAGCCCCTGGAAGATCCTATGGGAACAATTCACCGGTTTAATGGTATTGATTTTAATCGTGGCCGCCGTCATTTCTGCAATCCTCGGGGAGACAACAGAAGTCATTGTAATCATGATCATCGTTGTCCTCAACGCTGCCCTTGGCTTTACCCAGGAGTACCGGGCAGAAAAATCAATGGCTGCCTTGAAGAAAATGGCCGTTCCAAAAGTACGGGTCAAACGGGATGGGCGTGTCCGTGAAATTCGCGCTGAGGACCTTGTGCCTGGTGATATCCTCCTGCTGGAGGTTGGAAATACCGTCCCTGCCGATGCACGCGTGATCGAATCAATTAATTTAAGAGCGCTGGAAGCAATCTTGACTGGTGAATCAGAGCCGGTGGAGAAGATCACTGGCGCTGTTCCTAAAGAGGGACTGCCGGTGGGGGATCAGCAAAATATGCTTTTTATGGGTACGATCATACCTTTTGGCCGTGGTTCGGCAATTGTCACCGAGACTGGTATGCGTACAGAACTGGGTAAAATCGCAGAACTGATCCAGTCGGTAGAAAGCGAAATGACTCCGCTTCAAAAGAAGCTTGACCAGTTCGGTAAATTGCTTGCTCTTATCGCATTGGGAATTGTTGTCCTGGTTTTCATCGAGGGTTTGATATCCGGTGAGGACATCGGAATTATGCTTCGTACATCCATCAGTATGGCAGTCGCCGTTGTTCCCGAAGGCTTGCCAGCCGTTGTCACCATTGCCCTCGCACTGGGAGCTCAACGTATGCTTAAACGACAGGCCCTCATCCGCAAGCTTCCGGCAGTTGAGACACTCGGATCTGTGACAGTTATCTGCTCGGATAAAACCGGAACGCTCACCGAGAATAAAATGACGGTAACAGTTCTTGATGTGGCAGAAAACCGGCTCGATTTCGTGGAAAACCTGAAGGAATACAGCCCATCGATTACTGCCAGCGATACAGCCCACCCAATCTTATTTGGGAATGATGCAGCTGCCATCCTGCTGACCTGCGGTGCTCTATGTAATGATGCTTTCCTGGAAGCCTCCGAAGATGATCCGGGATCTTTTATTACAGTCGGAGACCCAACCGAAGGTGCCCTGGTCATTGCCGCAGCAAAGGTCGGGTTTATCAAGAACGTATTGGAAGGGAGTTTCCCTCGTGTGGCTGAGTTACCATTTGACTCCGACCGCAAACGCATGACCACAATCCATCAGATTACAGGCAGTTCACCCGAATTGTTGCAGCCAACCATGGAAAAAATTTCCCAATATCTCAGGGACCTTAAATACCTGGCAATAACCAAAGGTGCTGTGGATGGTTTGCTGGAAATCTCCAGCCGGGTATGGGTCAACGGGGTCATCCTGGATATGGACGAAGAATGGCTAAAACGAATCCGAGTATCCAACGAGAAGATGGCAAAAGATGGGATGCGGGTGCTCGGTTTGGCATTCCAGTCAAGGGATACAACAGACCTGAATACCGAAAACGATCTCCTTGAATCCAATTTGATTTTTGTGGGTATGTTTGGAATGATCGACCCGGCCCGCCCTGAAGCCAGGGATGCGGTCACGACTGCCCGGGCAGCCGGAATACTCCCGGTGATGATTACCGGCGATCATCCTCTGACCGCAATGAATATCGCCAAAAAACTGGGGATTGTTCGCAATGATTTGATTATGACCGGACGTGACCTGGCAGTTATCAGTACGGAAGATCTGGAAAAAACTGTTGAGAATATTTCGGTTTACGCCCGCGTATCCCCGGAACATAAAATGAAAATCATCACCACACTGCAAAACCTGGGCCATATTGTGGCTATGACTGGTGATGGTGTCAATGACGCTCCTGCCTTGAAGAAAGCCGATATCGGGGTTGCCATGGGTATTACCGGTACGGATGTCTCAAAAGAAGCCTCCGACATGGTTTTATTGAATGACAATTTTGCTACCATAGTCGCTGCCGTGGAAGAGGGCCGGCGCATCTACGACAACATCCGCAAATTTATTAAGTACACGATGACCTCTAATTTTGGGGAGATCGTTACCATGCTTGCCGCCCCACTCATCGGTATGCCCATCCCACTCGTTCCGCTGCAAATATTATGGATTAACCTGGTAACAGACGGCGTACCGGGACTCGCCCTCTCAGTTGAACCAGCTGAGTCGAATACCATGAAACGCCCCGCTCACAATCCCAACGAGAACATCCTCGGCCGGGGATTGGTGTGGGATATCTTATGGATTGGTTTCTTGATGGGTTTTATTTCGCTCTTATCAGGATTTAGCTTATGGCAAAATGGCCAGGAATCCTGGCGAACGATGGTTTTCACAACCCTGACCCTTGCCCAGATGGGTAATGCGCTGGCAATCCGCTCCGATTATGATTCCCTCTTTAAAATCGGTTTGTTTTCAAATAAATCCATGCTGGCTTCGGTACTATTAACCTTCATGCTCCAAATGGCTGTCGTATACATCCCATTTTTCCAGGATATCTTTGATACCGTTGCATTAACCCCGCAGGAACTGGCAATTTCCCTGGTGATGAGTACGATTGTATTCATTGGCGTGGAAACTGTAAAATGGATCAAACGGATCAGGAAAAATAGGAACGAATAAGCAGTTATCTCCCTCTGATATAACACCCTGGCTGGAAGGAAAACAATAAAGCCAGGGTGTTTTTTTCGATTGGAATGCGCCATGCAATGATATTGTTTCCGGAAATTACCGGGTTATCATAGAATAGAGTGGAGATACGCAAATTATCCTGTCATGAATTAGTAGGGGAGAAACACGTTATAATATTCGACAGTGCAATCTGATTGAGTCTGAAAATTCGGCTTTATGGAAATAACAGATCATTCCAGAAGACCATTTGATAAACTTGTTTCCACCTTAATTTATATATAACAGGGCTGACACGAAAATTAGTAATGGGATAAAACTGATGGATTCTAAGAAAATCACGAAAATCGGCATTGTCGGTACAGGCTTCATCGCCCATGGATTAATGATGACCATTGAACATCAGCCGGATATGTCTGTCGCGTGTGTACTGACACGTAGAAATCCAAATGATTTTTCCTCCCCAGAGATATATACAAA
>Ga0209254_10000350_pt1 | contig 35825 bp, 30 predicted proteins | sample FrelakmetDIP11DI_FD_187148 | JGI IMG/M metagenome (GOLD analysis project Ga0209254, IMG submission 187148) | Freshwater lake sediment microbial communities from the University of Notre Dame, USA, for methane emissions studies - DIP11 DI (SPAdes)... | ecosystem: Environmental > Aquatic >... | reverse complement strand
AAGCAGAACAAGGCCCGCGCCATCCGCTTCTCGACGCTGGACGCGCTGTGCAGGGAGCTCGGCTGTCAGCCGGGCGACCTGCTCGAGTATCAGGCCGACCCGCCGCCAGCGCAGACTCGGGGGTCAGATCCGTAGGCCTGCGGGCCTGACCCCGGTGGGGCTCATCATGGATGCCGCCAAGACCGCCCTCAGCCGGATTCGGACGTGGTTTCTCGTCTGGTTCATCGCCGAAGCGGTCGTGGGCACGGCGGTGGCCGCCAGCGTGCTCGACAGCATGGGGCGGCAGCCGTTCCTGCGCGATGCGCTGGGCGGCGTGGGTGCCGCGGGCTCGGTACTGGCGGGCTTCGGGGTGTCACTCGTGCTCTTGCTGCTCGCCATGGCCGTGCTCGACGCCCTTCAACGCCTGCAGCCGTGGGCTCGCATGGTCATGCTGGTGATCGGCTGGATCACGGTCGCGTCGGCCGCCCTCAGTCTGCTCCTGCTCCCGGCCTCCGCGGAGTTGCTCGAATCGGTCGTCGAGCTCACGGGCGGCGACTGGCCGGTGCTGATGGCCGTGGACCTGCTCACCAAGCTGGCCGATCTGGCGTATTGGGGCTGGGTTGTCTACGTGCTGCAGACAAACGCCGCTATCCGCGAGGCGTTTCTCTGCCCGGCTTCGCTTCCCGCGCGGTGACGACGAGCGACGCCACAACCGCTACGGCCAGAATCCCGGCGACCATGCCCAGCGACACGCCGATCGGGATCTTGTAGATGTCGGTCAGCATCATCTTCGCGCCCACGAACACCAGCACCGCCGCCAGGCCGGGCTTCAGGTAGCGGAAGCGGTCCATCACGCCCGCCAGCAGGAAGAACATCGCACGAAGGCCGAGGATGGCGAAGATGTTCGACGTGTAGACGATGAACGGGTCCTGCGTCACCGCGAAGACCGCGGGGATCGAGTCGACGGCGAACACCAGGTCGGTCGCCTCCACGAGCACGAGCACGGCGAGCAGCGGCGTGGCGTAGCGCCGGCCCTTGATCACGGCCGTGAACTGCTGCCCGTGGAACTCGGGAACCGTGGGGACGAACCGCCTGAACAGCCGGAGCACCGGGTTCTTCTCGGGCTGCATGTGCTCGTTCCGCTGCACGAACAGCTTCACGCCGGTCAGCAGGAGCAGAGCGCCGAACACGTAGATGATCCAGTGGAACTTCGTGATGAGCACCGCGCCGGCCGCGATGAAAATCGCGCGCATGACCAGGGCGCCGAGAATGCCCCAGAACAGCACCCGGTGCTGATAGGCCGCCGGTACCGAGAAGTAGGAGAAGATGACCAGGAAGACGAAGATGTTGTCCACCGACAGGGCCTTCTCGATGAGGTAGCCCGTCAGGAACTCCAGGCCCTTCGTGGGGCCGAACCACGTCCAGATCAGCGCGTTGAACGTGAGGGCGAGCGCCACCCAGACGACGCTCCAGGTGAGCGCCTCGCGGAAACGGACCTCGTGCGCCTTGCGGTGAAAGACGCCGAGGTCGAGCGCCAGCATCACCAGCACGAACGCCGTGAATCCGCCCCAGAGCCAGACTGTGCCTATCGTTTCCATCGCGTTCCGTCCTCAGGCTGCGGGTCCTGTCCTAGGCGTTTCCGTCTGTCCTCGGGTGACCTTCGCCTGTCCTCCCTGCGGGCAGACGAAAAGCGCCTCGGCCACCCGCATCCTTCGCCGCCCCGGAATCTCGTGGCGCCGTTCATGATCCAGTATGGGCTACCGGCAAGCTTCCGAAAAGCGAGATCGCGCGGGCGCCCGGCAGTATCATGCCGCGCATGACGCACGCACGCCCGCTCCGACGCCTGGCCCTCGCCGCCGCCCTGTCAGCGCTTGCGGCGCCAATCGCGCTCGTCCCGCTCGAGGCCGACAAGCCCCTGGCCGACCGGGTCGTCATACGCCGCGACACATTCGGCGTGCCCCACATCGTTGGCGAAACCGAGGCCGCCGCGGGCTTCGGCTTCGGGTACGCGCAAGCCGAGGACCATGCGGCAGAAATGGCCCGGCGGTTCCTTGTCGCGCGCGGGGATGCAGCGAAACACCTGGGGCCGGCATTTCTCGACGCCGACCTGGCGGCGCGCCGATCCGACAACATCGGCGAATCCCGCCGTGCGCTTGCCCGGATCGACCGCACGTTTCGCGAGGTGCTCGAGGGGTTTGCCGGCGGCTACAACCTTTACGTGCAGCAGCGCCGCGGTACGCTCCCGCCCTGGGTCGTCGAGATCACGGCCGCCGACGCCCTGGCCCTGACGCACATCGACGCCCCCACCGAAACGGCGTCGACCGCGCTCGTGCGCGCGCTTCAGCAGAAATATCCCGATGGCGCTCGCCCGCCCGTAGAGCCACGCCTGTCGGCGGAGCAACTGGGACTCGGCGACGGAGCAGATGGGCCCGGCGAAGACTCGGCATCGGCCGAAAAGGACGGCTCCAATGCCATCGCCCTTTCCGGCATCAAGACGACGAGCGGGGCCCCGATGCTCCTGGGCAACCCCCACCTCCGCTGGCAGCAACTCTACTGGGAAGCGCACGTGAAGGTGCCGGGGCGCCTCGACTTCTACGGGTCGACGCTGGTCGGTTATCCCTGGCTGCGGGCCGGCTTCAACGACCGGCTCGGCTACGTGCAGACCAACAACAACTCCGACAACCGAGACATCTTCGCGCTGCCCCTCGACCCCGATCGGCCGGATCACTATCTGTTCGAAGGCAAGCCGCGCCCGCTCCAGCGCGTCGACGTGGCGGTCGACGTGAAGAAAGACGACGGATTGGTGGCGACCGAGCGGAGAACCTACTGGCACTCCCACCTTGGGCCCGTCGTCCATCGCAACTCGACGACCGCTTTCGCCTACCGCTCGACGGCGGCCGATGCCTGGCGGTGGTTCGAAGGGTTCTGGCGCCTGAGCCACGCCCGGTCGCTCAAGGACTACATGAAGGTGATGTCGACGAGGTTCTCGCCTGAGTCGAACTACACCTATGCGGACGCGGACGGCAACATCCTCTACCTGTGGAACTCGCGGATTCCGAAGCGCGTGCAGGATGGGACGAACTACGACCTCGACGTACCGGGAGGCACGAAGAAGTACGTCTGGAAAGACCTGCACCCGACCAGGGACCTGCCGCAGATGCTGAACCCGCCCGGCGGGTATATTCAGAACGCCAACAACCCGCCGTGGTACGTGACGCTTCGGCAGCCGCTGGATCCGGCGCGGTATCCCGCCTACTTCGAACGCGGCGAACTGGCGCTGCGCCCGCAACTGGCGCTGGATATGGTCGAGGCGCGCGGGAAGTTTTCCGTCGACGACCTGACGCGCTTGAAGTACGACACGCGCCTCCTGCTGGCCGAACGCGTCAAGCCTGCAATGCTGGCGGCCATCGCAGCGCAGGCGGCGCAGGGGGCGCTCTCCGAGGAACTCGCCGAGGCGCGCAGGGTGCTCGAAGGGTGGGACTGCCGCGCGTCGGCCGGAAGCCGAGGCACGGTGCTGTTCGAGCGATTCTGGAACACCTATCGCGAGGAGGTGCGGCAGCCGTACGCCGAAGGCTGGGACGCGAAGCGCCCGGCCGGGACTCCTCTGGGCCTCGCCAATGCCGAGGCGGCGCTCAGGTGTCTGGCCGAGGCGGTGAAGTGGACGCGCGCGACCCACGGCGCGGCCGACGTGGCGTGGGGCGACGTCAACCGCTACCGGTTCGGAGACATCGACCTGCCAGGTGAAGGCGCAAGCAGCGCGTTCGGAGCGTTCCGGGTGCAGGTGTTCGATCCGCCGCAGCGGAAGGACGGCCCGGTCCGCCTGGCAGGGTGGGGGGAAGGCGACCGGCAACTGGTGGGCGGCAGCGACGCGTGGGTGCTGCTGGTGCACTTCACGCGCCCGGTGCAGGCCTACTCGGTGCTGGCATACGGCCAGACCACCGACCGGGCATCGTCGCACAGCCGCGATCAGATCCGGATCTTCGCGAACCGCGGCCTGCGGCCGGTCTGGTTCACCGACGCCGAAGTCGCCGCGCACACCGAGCGCGAATACCGACCGCGGTAGACCGCGCTCGAACGCTGCCGACGCTCGGCCGCGGGTCCTGTCCGAGGCGTTTCCATCTGTCCTCGGGTGAACTCCGCTTGTCCTCCCTGCGGGCAGATGGAAAGCGCCTCGGCCACCCACGTCCTTGCGGTGACGTTGCAGGAGATGGCGCCCCGGGGCCTCCCTGGCCTGAGTGTGTCGAAGGCAGACCCGGGGGAACGCGCATCACCGTTTCACGAGCGGGAACAGCGCCGACTCCGTGTGGGCCGTGCGCATGATGGCCTCGAGGCGCGAGACGATGCCCGGGTTCGCGGCGGCGACGTCGTATTTCTCGCCGACGTCCTTGGCCAGATCGTAGAGCTCGAATGCCCCGGACGCCGCGTTCCGGATGCCCTTCCAGAAGCCCATCCTGACGACCTGCTTCCCCTGAAACTCCCAGTAGAGGTAGTCGCGCGGCCTCTGGGCAGACGCCCGGCCCTCGAGCGCCGCGAGCATCGAGACACCGTCGATGCCGGATGGCCGCTCCACGCCCGCCATTTCGGCGAATGTGGGCATGTAGTCCTCGAAGGCGGACGCGTGGGCGCTGACGGAACCGGCCGGAATCTTTCCCGGCCACCGCGCCACCATGGGCACGCGGATCCCGCCCTCGTACACCATCGTCTTCAACCCGCGGAACTGGCCGGCGCTTTCGAAGAAGGCGGAATCGGTGCCGCCGTTGAAGGTCGGGCCGTTGTCGCTCGTGAAGACGATGAGCGTGTCGCGGTCGAGGCCGAGGTCGCGGACAAGCTGCACCAGGCTTCCCACCTCCCGATCGAGGCGCGTGACCATGGCGGCGTAGGCCGCGTGAGGCGCCCTGTGCGGCAGGTATCCCTTGTCGCCGAGGTAGGGCGTGTCGGGCAGCACACCCGTGTATTCCGCGAGGGAGTCTTCGGGAACCTGCAGCGCCGCATGGGGAACGGTGGGCGCGAAGTAGAGGAAGAACGGCCGGTCCTTGTTCGCGCGGATGAAGGCGCGCGCCTCTTCGCCCATCACGTCCTGCGCGTACTGCTTCCCGCCGTACCGCTCGTAGGAGGACAGGGCCGTCGGGTCCTTGCCCGCCGGGAACTTCTCGTGAGGATAGATGCCCGGGTTGTCGAGCGGCACTTTCGTCGTGTTGCGCCAGAGGTAGGCCGGGTAGTGGTTGTGGGCGACGCGCTGGCAGAGGAAACCGAAGAAGTGATCGAAGCCGAGCGTGTTGGGTTCGCCCTCGCTGCCCGGGCCGCCGAGGCCCCACTTCCCCACCGCCGCCGTGGCGTAGCCCGCGCGCCCGAGCATCGACGCCATCGTGAACGTGCCGGCCGGGAGCGGACGCTGGCCTTCGAGCGCCGGATCTCGCCAGACATCGCCGCGGAAGCCCATTTCGTCGTTGTCGCGAATGTAGGCGTGGCCCGTGTGGAGCCCGGTCAGCAGCACGGCGCGCGAGGGCGCGCAGACGGGGCTGCCGGAATAGTGGTCCGTCAGCCGCACGCCCTCGTGCGCGAGGCGGTCGATGTTCGGCGTGCGGATCTTCTTCTGCCCGTACACGCCGATCTCGTAGGAGCCGAGGTCGTCGGCGAGGATGAGGATGATGTTGGGCTTGCGGGCCGCTTGGGCCTGGGCGGCCGAAGAGACCGGCAGGAGCAGCCACGCCGCCAGCAGCACCAGCCCCGCTCGCCCGCATCTGCTGATTCCCGTCATCCTGCTATTCTACGGAAACATGATCAAAGCCGTACTCTGGGACCTCGACGGCACGCTGGTGGACTCGGCTGATTTCCACTGGCAGGCCTGGCGCGACGTGATGGCCGACGCAGGCTCGCCGATCACATACGAGCAGTTCGTGCATTCGTTCGGCAAGCGGAACGATCTGATTCTCTCGGGGTGGCTTGGTGAGGGATCGGATCCCGAGCGCATGCGCGGCCTCAGCGAGGAGAAGGAATCGCGGTTCCGCGCGCTTGTCCGCGCGCACGGCATCGAACCGCTGGCGGGCGTGCGCGACTGGGTGGGGCGGCTTCACGCCGAGGGCTGGCGCCACGCCATCGCGACCTCGGCGCCCAGGCTGAACCTCGAAACGCTGGTCGACGCGATGCAGATGCGCCAGTATTTCGCCGCGGACGTCGCGGCCGAGGACGTGACGCACGGCAAGCCGGATCCCGAGGTCTTTCTCCTGGCGGCGTCGCGCCTCGGCGCCGAACCCGGCCGCTCGATCGTCGTCGAGGACGCGCCTACAGGCATCGAGGCGGGCCGCCGGGCCGGAATGCGCACGATTGGCGTCAGCCTGATGCACACCCTGTCGGCCGCCGACGTCTGCGTGCGCACCCTCCCCGACCTTCCCGCCGACACGTTCGCCCAGCTAATCAAAGGGGTCGGGTCTATTTAGGTGCACAGCCTCACTAGCACTACGAAATTGTCAGGGTCCGGTGCGCCCTCCACCAGCCGATAGCGCTTCCGTTGCGTTCGGGGCGCCATTGAGGTAGTCCTACGGATATCCCGCTGCGGTGTAGTCCGGTGGTAGCCAGAATTGTCGTTGTTTCGCGTGCCGGTTCCTAAATAGACCCGACCCCGGTGTTTAGGGGTCAGCGGCCGGTCCTGAAGCCGATCGCGATAGCGCCGCCCCAGCTGTCCTGTTTGAAGCGGTCGTCGAGATAGCGATACAGCAGCACGGTGATGCGGGGCTTCGGCACGCGCAGGTGCGTCGACGCGAACTGCGTGACCCCGATGATGCCCAGCCGCTGGCTCTGGTTCTGGCCGGCATCGAACACGCGCGTCAGACCATGGAAGACGCCTGCCGACACGGCACCGCCTCCGCCAGTCGGATGCTCGTACATGGCCACGCTCGTGGTGTTGATCAACTGGTCGCCGCCCGATGCCAGCAACTGGTCCCGTGTCGCCTCGTAGAAGAAGGGCCCGTCCGCCGACGATCGCCAGTATTCGAGGTCCGCGCTGACCCTGGCGACGACGCGCCGGGCGCGGAACTGGATCGAGGGCGTGACGTAACTCTTGAGGCCGACTCCCGCCGAGGTTCCAAGCTTCTGGGACAGGACGTCCTGGTCGAAGATCGAGTCGTAGGACGGAAACGGCATCAGCGACGAAAAAGAGCCGAAATAGAAGACGGGTTCGATGCCGGCACGCACGGCGAAGATGGAGAGCGGCGCGTACTCCACCCACCCGCCTGCCCGGGTCATTGTCGGCGTGGTCACGCTCACCACGCCGGCCGCCACGCGGGCGCCGGCGAGCAAGGGGTTGGTCGATGTGCTGAGGGGCTTCGTCCAGGCCACATCAAGGGTGTTCTGCAGTCCGGGGTTGTTGAACGACGCGCCGAGTTGCCCGGTGACGTCGTGCCCCTTCGGGTTCAGAACGCCCTGATTGGCGCGCGGCACCTGGCCTGCCGCCTCACCCACCAGACCGGCGGCGATGAGCCCGCCGACGACGATCGCGCAAAACGGCTTGTACACGGGCACCTCCACGACACACTCTAGTCTTCCGGCCCGGGCATGTCTTGAGCGGGCGCTGAAATCCGATGAGCAATCGCTGAAAACCCGGCGCGTCTCGGGTACAATCTCCGCCGCTCATGGTTTACGACCTGGTCTCCTGGTTGTTGCGTCCGTTCGTCTGGTGGGGCCGCATGCGCGTCGAAGGCCTCGAACACCTTCCGGCCGAAGGGCCCGTGCTCATCGCTCCCAATCACGACAGCCAGATGGACCCGGTGGTGATCGGCATCGCCGCGAAGCCGCGCCGGCGGCTGCGCTATCTCGCGCAGGCCGAATTGTGGAAAATCCCGGGATTGGGCTGGTTCCTCAACGGCATGCGCCAGATTCCCATCCGGCGCGGCACCGGGGATTCCAGGGCCCTCGATAGCGCGGTCGAGGCGCTCAGGAACGGCGACGCCGTCGCCGTGTTCCCGGAGGGCCGCCTCTCCTGGGGTGAACGCGTGCGGGCGCGGAGCGGCATCGGCCTGCTTGCGGGCTGGGTCCCGGACGCCCGCATCGTGCTGTGCACGATCGAAGGCACGACCGACTACGTGCGCTTCCCGACGCGGCCCCGCGTGACGGTCCGCTTCTCCGCGCCCGCCGAAGGGGGGATCAAGCCCGGGGAAGCGCCCGCGGCGTTTTCCGCACGGCTGCTGCGCGAGCTGCGCGAGCGGGTGCCCGTGACGCCCGCGGGCCGCAATCCGGTCATCGGCGGCCCTCCGCGCGTGCGCCGCGCGCTCGCGCGCACCAACTCGCTGACCGCGGATCCGCCATCGCCCGGCTCTGACGGCCGCCCCGCGGACTGATCCGCGCCCTACCTGAACAGCCCCGGCGCGAGAAAGATGCCTCCGAATCGAACCAGGCGACCGATCACGATGAGCACCGTGAACGCGACCAGGGGGAGGCGGAGTGTGCCTGCCACGAGCGCCACGCCGTAGAGCGGCGGAATCCCCACGACGGCGCTCAGCGCCACGATGCCCAGGCCGCTTCCAGGCCTCTTCGCAAATGCATCCGCCGCCTTCGATGCCGCGCTCTTCTTGACCCACTTGAGGTTCAGCGCGCCTTTGCCGACCAGGTAGAGGATGAGTTTCGCGATGGTCTGGCCCGCGGTCGCGAGCCCGACGATGGGGACCATCGACGCGTCGGTGAGGGCCGCCACGGCCAGCAGATAGAGTTCGATGTTCAGGACGAAGGGGATGATGCCGCTCACGAACGCGAACGCGAACGTTGCGGCGAGCAAGGCCGCCGGGGCCAGCTCCGCGAGATAGGAAGTATCCACGCTGCCTGACGCGCCTCCGACGCCTACCGGCCGGCCCAGGCCATGCCGTCGGGGCCGCCTACTTCACGACCTTGAGCAGTTCGGCGACGGCCGCCTCCAGTTGCTGGTCCTTGCCCGTGATGACGACATGGTACTCGTTCATCAGCTTGATGTCGGGCTCGGTCTGCAGGTTCTCGAGGTACTTGCCGGTGGTCGAGTCCTTCACGCCGACGCCGGGCACGCCCCAGCGCAGACCGTCCTGCAGCATCTCCCACCCGGCGAAGGTGCATGTGCCGGGCACCGGCATGCCGACCAGCGGCCCCAGCCTGAGCATCTTGTACATGTAGGCGTAGCAGTGCCCGTCGCTGTAGTTCGCCTCGTTGGCGAGGGACACGCTGGGCCTGGTCCAGCGGAAATTCGGCTCGAACCCGTTGCTGCGCGTGTCGGTGGTGTAGGCGAAGAACTGCTTCCCGCTCAGGAACATGGAGAGGTCGGCCACGAGGTCGCCGCCGCCGTTGAACCGCGTGTCGACAACCAGCCCCTTGCGAAGGGCGTACTTGCCGAGAGCCTCCTCGAACGTCGTCCGGTAGGCGCCGTCGTTCATGCCGGGCACGTGGATGTAGCCCAGTTGGCCGCCACTCAGCCTGTCGACTTCGTCCTGGTTCCGGCGCACCCATCTGGCGTAGAGCAGCCGGCCCTCCTCGGCCAGCGTGATCGGCTTGGCCACGACGTCGGTCCTCTTCTCCCCGTCGGCGACGACGAGCAGGACGGGCTTGCCGGCCTTGCGGTTGAGCACCTGCGCGATGTCCATGCCGGGCGCGATGGCCTGACCGTCAACCGACTCGATGATCATGCCGGGCCTGAGGTGCATCCCGGCCTTGTCGAGCGGCCCGTCTTTGAGGACCTCGGCCACCTTCATCCCGGCGCCCGAGTACGCCTGATCGTAGAACACCCCCAGTGCGGCCGTCGCATCATCGGTCGGCGAGGTCGAGGAGTACGTCGAGCCGCTGTGGCTGATGTTCAGCTCCCCGAGCATCTCGCTCAGCATCTCGGAGAACTCGTAGGTGTTGCCGATGTGCGGCAGGTACTTCGCGTAGACGGGGCGGATGCCGGCCCAATCCACGCCGTGATAGCCGGCCGAGTAGAACGTGTCGCGCGTGCGCCGCCAGACGTGGTCGAACATCGCCGCGCGCTCGGCCTCCGTGTCGGCCACGATCTCGCTGTTGACGCTCACGCTCTCGCGTTTGGCGCCGGCCGGATCGATCTTCGAGATGGCGCCGTCGGACAGCAGGAAGATGTTCTTCTGGTCCTTGTCCCACGCCATGCTGCCGCCGGCGGAGTTGAGCGCCACCAGCATCTTCGTGTCCTTGGTGCGCAGGTTCGTGGACCAGAGATTGGCGTTCTTCTCGAAGCGCGCGAGGTAGTAAAGCGTCTCGCCGTCCTTGCTGACCAGGGCGTCGCCGAGCGCCGACGAGTGGATTGTGAACCGCGCTTTGCGGATGTCCAGGCCGTCGAAGTCGATGACGATGTCTTCGATCTTGGCATCCTTCGCGGCGTCCTTTTTCTCCTTGTCCGCATCGGCCTTCGGCTTGTCCTTTTCCTTCTTCTCCTCGGCCTCCTTCGCCAGCGCGTATTCCTCTTTGGTCAGCCTGAATCGGTCCCAGGCTTCCTTCGTGAAGAACATCGCGTACGCGTCGCGCTGAGCCGATCCCCCCTGAGCCACCGATCTCAGGCCGTCGCGGTTGCTGAACCACAGCATCGCCTTGCCGCCGAGGATCCACGTCGCCCGGTCGTCGTTGAAGCCGCTCAGCGTGAGGTTCGCCGGGGTCCCCTTGCCGTCGGCCGCGACCAGGCCGACTTCGCCGGGGGCGATGCCCGGAATCGAGTAGTCGAAGAGGATCCACCGGCTGTCGGGGCTCCACCGGAAGTGGTGCGACGGGCCGCCGGCGAAGATCTCCTTCTCGGTGAGCACCGTGCGCGCCTGCTTCGACTCGAGGTTGAGGATCTTCAGCGTGTTGCGGTTTTCGATGTAGGCCAGTTCCTTGCCGTCCGGCGAGTAGACGGGCTGGTAGTTCTGCTGCGCGTTCGCGACGAGCGGAGTCTCTTTGACCAGGGTGGACGCGTAGAAGTGAGGCTCCTCTTCGCGCGCCCGTCGGGCCTCGTAGACGGCCCACCGGCTGCCGCGTTCGGAGGCATACACGAGCGCCTTGCCGTCGGGCGAGAAGCCGACGCCGCGCTCCTCTTCCGGGGTCGTCGTGATGCGCTTGGTGACGCCGCCCTCGACGCTGGTGACGAACACATCGCCGCGGGCGACAAACGCGATCTCTTTTCCGCTCGGCGCGACCGCCATCTCGCGCGCGCCGCCCGTGACGGGCACGACGCGCTCGCGGTTGGTCTTCGCGTCGGACGCGATCGCCACGGCCACTTTCCGCGGGCTGCCGCCCGGCTTCATCGTGTAGATTTCGCCGTCGTAGCCGAACGACAGGATGCCGCCGTCCGAGAGGCTGAGGAAGCGGACGGGCAGCTTCTTGAACGACGTCACCTGCTGCGACGTGCCGCCGTCGACGCCCATCTTGTGCACGTTGAAGCTGCCGCTCTCCTCACTGAGGTAGTAGAACGCCTTGTCGCCGTCGGTGAAAACCGGGCTGCGGTCCTCGCCCGCGAAGGTCGTGAGCTTGCGGTGCGTGCCGGCCTTCGTGTCGTGGACCCAGACGTCGCGCGTGATGGCCGACGTGTGGTGCTTGCGCCACGGGTTCTCGCCGCCCTTCTTGTCGTGGTAGAGCAGGAGCTGGCCATTGCGGCTGAACTTGACGTCCTCGGCAGGGGTGGTGAGCATCTGGATCGGGCGGCCGCCGGTGGCCGGCACCTGGTAGAGCTCCGGCTGGGAACCCGTCGGGAAGAGGCGGTTCGCCGCGGTGTCCATACGAGCGGCGCCGAAGACAACGGCCGAGTCGCCGCCGGCAAAAGCGTAGGGGTACTCGGCGGCGGAGTGGAACGTCAGCCGCTTCGCTTCGCCGCCCTCGGCGGGCATCACGAAGACGTCGAAGTTGCCGTAGCGGTCGCTCGCGAACGCGATCTGCCTTCCGTCGCGGCTCCAGACGGGCATGAAGTCGTGCGCCGTGTGCGTCGTCAGCGGAATGGCGGCGCCGCCGATCGCCGGCACCTTGTACAGGTCGCCCTTGTAGGTGAAGACGATGGTCTGGCCGTCCGGGGAGATCGAGGGATAGCGCAGCCAGCCGGGGGCGGACTGGGCGGCGGCGGCGGATGCGCCGAGCGCAAGGGCGCAGACAAGCGCGAGAAGTCGGTTCTTCATAAGGTCAAGCCTGCCGGGGTGCGTGGTGCCGTTCGAGAGTGTCGATGGGGGGAATTCTACTTCAGCGCCCGCGATTCCGGGCCGCGGCCACCCACCGCCGGCCGCGGGTCCTGTCCACGCTTGGGATATCATCGGCCGGCGGCCGCGGGCGGGCCGAAAGGAGGCGTGATGTTCGCAGCGGGAACCTATGTCGAGCGCCGGGCACGCCTTGCGGCGTCCGTGCAGTCGGGGATGCTGCTGTTCCTCGGGAACGGCGAGAGCCCGATGAACTACGCCGACAACACCTACCCGTTTCGGCAGGACAGCACGTGGTTGTACTACTTCGGGATCGACCTTCCCGGACTGGCAGCGGTCATCGACGTCGACGAGCAGCGGACGGCGGTCTTCGGCGACGATCTCACGCTCGACGCCATCGTGTGGACGGGGCCGCAGCCGACCGTCGCGGAACTGGCGGCGGCGTCTGGCGTCACGGAAACCGCCCCGGCCGTCGCTCTCGATGGCGTGCTCGGCGCGGCGAGGAGCGGCGGCCGGCCGATCCACTACCTGCCGCCCTATCGCGACGAGCACCGCGTGGCGCTCGCGGGGCTGCTGGGCGTGCCCGTTATCAAGGCCGACGCCGGCGCCAGCCTGGATTTCGTTCGCGCCGTTGTCGACATGCGTAATCACAAGACCGCCGAGGAAGTGGCGGAGATCGAGCGCGCCGTGGACATTTCGGTGGACATGCACGTCGCGGCCATGGCCATGGTGCGCCCGGGCCTGCGCGAGAGCGACATCGCCGCGCGGGTCACGGAAGTCGCGCTGGCGGCGGGCGGCGGGCTGTCGTTCCCGGTGATCGCCACGATCCACGGCGAAACCCTGCACAACCACGATCACGGCAACACCCTGGCGCCGGGCCACCTCTTCCTGCTCGATTGCGGCGCCGAAACGGCCATGCACTACGCGGGGGATCTTTCCAGCGCGTTTCCAGTGGACACGACGTTCGACAGCCGCCAGAAGGATGTGTACCGGATCGTGCTCGACGCCCACCTCGCCGCGGTGGCCGCCGTGAAGCCAGGACGCCCCTTCCGCGAGATCCACCTGCTGGCCTGCCGCACGATCGCGGAAGGCCTGAAGGGGCTCGGGCTGATGAAGGGCGACCTCGACGAGGCGGTGGCGCAGGGCGCCCACGCCATGTTCTTCCAGTGCGGCCTCGGCCACATGATGGGGCTCGACGTGCACGACATGGAAAACCTCGGCGAGGTCTGGGTGGGCTACCAGGGCCGGCCGAAGAGCACGCAGTTCGGGTTGAAGAGCCTGCGCCTGGCCCGTCCGCTCGAACCAGGTTTCGTCCTGACGGTCGAGCCGGGAATCTACTTCATTCCCGAGCTCATCAGGCGATGGAAGGGCGAAGGGCGGTTCTTCGACTTCATCTGTTACGACCGGCTGGAGGCGTTCGCCGATTTCGGCGGCGCGCGCATCGAGGAAAACCTGCTCGTCACGCCGGAGGGCCACCGCATCCTGGGCAAACCTCGACCGCGCACGATCGACGAGGTTGAGGCGATCCGGAGAGGTTGACGGGGGCAGGCCACCGTCAACGGCGACGTCAGGCGCCTCGTGCCGCCTCCGGCTGGGCCCGTCAGTCCCGGTGGAGGACTGGCGGCAGGAGCTGCTCGGCGCCGCGGCCCTGCTGGATGAGCGGCACGTACGTCTCCAGCTCGCGCAGGGTCGCGGGGTCCGTCAGGTCCACGACCCGCTTCTTCTCGGCCGACATGTAGGCGGCCATCACGAGCCGCGTGATTTCCAGTCCGTAGCTCCACGGCAGCATGGCGTCACGCCCGCCGCGGAACGCGTCCAGCGCGTCGGCGTTCTCGTCCGTGTAGCCGTAGAGGTCCGGCTCGTTGTACTGGACGGCGAGCAGGCCGCGCGAGGCAGTCGCCTTCTCGAGCGCCGCTTCGGCGTCTTTGACGGCTTCCGCCGCCGCGTCGCCGATGAAGACGTTGAGCGGGGCGAGCAGCGTGTTCACCTCGAACGCGTAGCCGGGCCCCATCCCGTCCATGAACAGCCGGAGGCCCTGCTTCTCGAACATCCACGAGTTGGTGAACTGCGCCTTCACGCGCTGGCCGGTTTCCGGGTTCCGGTACGTGATCATGCCGGTCGCGAAATCCTCGGCCGGTGTCCTGGCGTAGTCGACGCCCCGGTCCTTCAGCAGCTTCTCGCGCCACTGCGGCAGTCCCCATTTGAGGAGCGCGACGTCCGCGTTGACCTCCTGCGGCACGAGGAACGTGAGCGGCTTGCCGATGGGCGTCAGGGCGTGCCACCCGACCGCGATGCTGTGGCACCCCATGTCGCAGAGCACGCCGCCTCCCTGGCGGGTGGGATCCCAGAACCAGCCCTCGTGCGGGCCGCCGTGCTCCTCCGCGGAACGGGAAAGCGACAGCGGGCCCATCCGCTTCTGGATCGGCTCGAGCTGGGCGAGCCCGGCGCGGACCAGCTTCATGAAGATCTGGTTTTCGAAGTACGCGGTCTGGAGCCCGGCCGCTTCAGCCAGTTCGACCAGGCGCCGCGCCTCGGCCACGTTGCGGCCGAGCGGCTTCTCGCAGATCACGCCCTTCAGCGCGGCCCCGGCTTTGACGGCCTGCGCGATCTCCTCCATGACGGCGACGCGCGCGAAGTTGGGCGCGAAGATGGCGACCACATCGACGTGCCTGGCCATCTCGGCCACGCTTCCGTAGACGGCGGCGTCCCCGACCCCCCAGGCGCGCGCCATCGACGCGAGCTCGGGGGCGCCCTGCGGCGCCGTCACCCCGACCACGTCGATGCCGCGGAGCTGCCTGATGGCGGCCAGCTGGAAGCGCGCGATGAAACCAGCGCCGACGAACCCGTATTTGAGCGACGTGGATTCCATGATGCCGCTCCGACTCCTGGGGCCTACCTGGCCGTCCCGCCCTTTCGCGATCCGGACCCGAGGAACATCGCGATCACGAACAGCGCCACGGCCATCGCGAACACGATGTACAGGCTCTGCTGGATCGTCGCGCCCCTGCTCAGGTTCCCCACAATCTTCGGAACGAATGTGGCGCCGAGCAGCCCGACGGAGAAGATGATGCCGAAGATGCTGCCGTAGAGCTTCGGCTCGAACTTCGCAAAGGTGACGCCGACGATCGTCGGGAAGATGGGCGCGAACGCCAGGCCGGTGAGCACCACCGCCACGACCGCCAGCGCGGGGCTGGTTGTCAGGATCATGGTCAGGATGGCGACTGCGGCCACCAGCGCCATCACGGCGATGAGGCGCACCCCGATCTGCGTCAGGTTCTTCACCATCGACGTCAGGAACCGCCCGACCATCATCGCGACGCCGAACAGGCTCAGGACGAGGCCGGCGTTGGCCACGGCGTTCGGGTTCTGGTCGCCGCCGAACATCTCGGTCATGTAGGGCTTGCTCCACGTGTTCAGGCTCGCCTCGAGCGAGACGTAGCAGAACAGCGCCAGCGCGGCGACCAGCACCACGGGGTTCCCGAGCAGCTTGACCGCCATGGAGAACTGATACCCGCTCGCCGCCCGCGGGAACCGCGTGCCGAACACCACCAGGAGGAAGGCCAGGAACACGGCCCCCAGCACGAAGAGCCCCGGCTTGTAGGTGACCACCGAGAACAGCAGCGGCGTCACGACGAGGCCGAGGCCGAAGAAGGCGTTCCCGAAGTTCGACGCCCGCGCCGGATCGGCTCCGCCGAACAGCACGACGGGGATGAGCGTGTTGCCGACGGTGTTCATGCACATCGCTCCCACGCCGAGCAGGATGCACGCGATCAGGGCCATCTGGAACCCTGGCGCCACGGCCAGCAGAAACATGCTCAGGGCGGAGACCAGGAACCCCGCGATGGCCAGGGGCCTGTACCCGAACCGATCGACCAGCGGGCCGATGACCAGCTGCACGATGGCGCTCGTGAGGAACAGCGCCAGCGTGAGGTCGCCGATATTGTCAATCTGGAGGGCCTTCGCGTACTCCACCGAGATCGCCCCGACGATGACGAAAGCGATACCGAGCCCGAAGACCGCCATCAACGCGACGGCCGCCGTCATCCTGTTCGCTGCACGTTCCATCTGTGTACCTCCATGCGCTTGCGCATCTTACCCCACGATTGTCCGACGGCCTGCAAGCTCTTCGCGCGCCCGCCCGCGCGCCGGGCGCGCCGGGACGGCGTGGCGGGCCGGTCCCCGCTGTGTTAACGTCTGCGCAGGCCACAGCGTCGAGGCTGAAGCCTCGACCTCCACGTGAAAGCCCTGAGCCGCGATGAGTGCCACGTCCGACGCCCGTTCCGACGACTTCCTGCGCATCGCCAGCCAGTTCAGGCTCGGCGACCTCGTCACCGAAGGGTCGCACCCGGTGACGGCGGATCTGAGCGACACGGCGGCCCGCGACACGGCGGCCGCTCTCCGGCTGCTCTTCGACGTGGACGACGACGTGGTCCGCGCATTCCGGGCGTTTGTCGCGTCGGGCCGCGCGGCGGGCATCGCCGCGGAGCTGGCCGGCCGCCTCAGGCGGGGCGGGCGGATCTTCTTCACCGGCTGCGGATCGACCGGCCGGCTCAGCATCCAGCTCGTGTCGATCTGGCGCGACTTCTGGCAGCGCCAGGGTGCCCGCGGCCTTGCGTGCGCGCCGCCCCCCGAGGCGTGGGAGGACCGCGCGTTCAGCGTGATGGCCGGCGGCGACTTCGCGCTCATCAAGGCGGTCGAGGGGTTCGAAGACTTCACCGCGTTCGGCCGGAAGCAGATTGGCGATCTCGGCGTCGCATCCGGCGACGCGGTCTTCGCCATCACCGAGGGCGGCGAGACGTCGTTTGTCATCGGCACGGCCTGGCAGGGCGTCGACGCCGGCGCGAAGGTGTACTTCGTCTACAACAACCCCGACGACATCCTCTGCGCGCGCGTCGAGCGCAGCCGTGAGGTGATCCAGGACCCGCGCATCGAGAAGATCAATCTCACCACCGGCCCGATGGCCATCACCGGCTCCACGCGCATGCAGGCGACGACGATCCAGCTCGCGGTGATGCTCACGGTGCTGGAGATGGTGCTGCGCGATCTCCTCGCTGAACTCGAGCCCGGCGGCCCGTGCGCGCTCGATCCGGCCGGCGTGCCGGAGCGGTTCCAGGCGCAACTCGAGGAGATGCTCGCCCGGCTCAAGGCCCCTGCGCTCCTCGATGCGCTCGCCGCCCTGGTGCAGATGGAGGAAGCGACCTACCGGTCCGGCCGCAAGCACAACTACTACGCCGACCGCTTCGGGATTGACATCCTCACCGACACGACCGAGCGGTCGCCGACCTACTGCACGCCGCCGTTCCGCAAGTTCGACGACGTGGCGGCATCCGAGTCGTGGGCGTTCCTGTTCGTGCCCGACGAGACAACGCCCGCCGCGTGGGAGCGGATCATCAGACGGCGCCCGGCATGCGTCGAGTGGAGCGAGGCCGCGATTCGTGCGCTGGTCGCGCCCGTCGCGCTCGAGCGGACGCTCGAAACGGTCCGCAAGATCAGTTGCCGCGAGCTGATGCGCTTCAAGGTGGGGATGGACGGCCTCCCCTGCCGCCGCCTCGGCCCGGGCGACTCCGCCGCCGCCATCGTGACCGGCGCCGAGGTGGCCGCTCTCGGCTCGCCGGACGCGTTCCACCGCGCGCGGCTCGAGGAGGCCCGCCGGGCCGGCGCGCGCATCGCCATCATCGCCGTCGGGGCCGACGCCGCCCTGGCGCCGCTTCGCACGGGCGATCTCGTGCCTGACTGCCTCACCGTGGCTGCGAGCGTCCCGGATTCGGACTTCCTCCTCGACGGGGTCGCCCGCGCCGGCCTGAAGATGCTGCTCAACGCGCTCTCCACCTGCACGATGGTCCGCCTCGGCCGCGTGATGGGCAACTACATGGTCTGGCTCGTGCCGAGCAACCTGAAGCTCATCGACCGCGCCACGCGGTACATCCAGAAGCTCGCGGGCCTCGAGTACGTCGAAGCCAACCGCCTGCTGTTCGAGGTGATCGAGTACGTGGAGCCGCGGATGAAGGCCGACCAGGCCTATCCTCCCGCCGTCGGCCTGGCGGTCGCCCGGGCGCAACTCGGCCTCGGCAACGGGGAGGCCGAGCGCCGGCTCCTTGCCGGGCCGGCTACAAACGGGTCGTGAGCATGACTCATCGACACTGTGTTCGTGTTACACGACAAGCGTGTTATGAAATCCCTTCGAAACGTTACCATCACGCTTGACGAGGAGGTGGCGTTGTGGGCGCGCGTCAAGGCGGCGGAGGCCAACACGTCGGTCTCACGCCTGCTCGGCGGCGTGCTCAAGCGGATGATGCAGCAGCAGCAGCATTTCGACCGCGCGCGGCGCGACTTCCAGCGCATCGGCACCGCCGTCATCAGCGAGGCTCCTTATCCCCGGAGGGAGGACCTGCATGATCGGCCCGGTGTTCGTTGACACGAACATCCTCGTCTACGACCGCGATAAGCGGGATCTCGACAAGCATGCCCGGGCGCAGGAGTGGATGGCGGCGTTGTGGCAACGGCCCGGGTTGGGCGTTGTCAGCACCCAGGTGCTGACCGAGTTCTACTGGACCGTCACGAGGACATTGCGGCCCGGACTCGACAAAGATGTCGCGCGCCGATACGTGGGCTCGCCTTGACGGCCTGCTCGTCGTCAACCCGTTTGCGCACCTGCCCGGTCCAGTTGGAGTCTCGCCCGCCCCATGAGCCACCACGCGCCGGCCCGACAAAACAGGGCTAAGGCCTTCGCGGTCTGCCGCTTCGCGGTGCCGGCCAACCAGGGATTGCAAAATATGCGACACGGTCGTATATTTTGCATATGTGGATTCCCCGGCAAATCGAGCCCCGCCTGCACCGCTCGGCCGGAACACGCCCCGTCGTCGTCCTGACCGGGGCCCGGCAGACCGGGAAGACGTCAACGCTTCGACGGCTCTTCCCGGCCTACGGGTTCGTGTCCCTCGACCTCCCCGCGGAGGCCGAACAGGCGGAGAAGGAGCCCGACGCGTTCCTCCGGCGCCATCCGCCTCCCGTGATCGTCGACGAAGTCCAGTACGCCCCGGCGGTCTTCCGCCATCTCAAGACCGCGGTCGATTCCGACCGCGACCGGAACGGCAGGTTCCTGCTGACCGGATCCCAGAAGTTCACGCTGATGAGGGGTATCTCCGAGTCGCTCGCCGGGCGCGCCGACATCATCGATCTGGAAACGCTGTCGCTGGCGGAGATTCGGTCGGCCGCGCCCGACATTCGCGTCGAGGCGGCCATCGTGCGGGGCGGCTTCCCCGAGGTCCACGCGAATCCTGATATCGACGGCGTCAGCTTCTACAACTCCTACATCGCGACCTACCTCGAACGCGACATCCGCTCGCTCACCCGCGTCGGCAGCCTGCGCGATTTCGAGCGGTTTCTGCGCGCGTGCGCGCTCCGATCGGCCAACCTCCTCAACAAAGCGGACCTCGCGCGAGACGTCGGCATCGCCCCGTCCACGGCCAACGAGTGGCTGTCCATGCTGGAAACGTCCGGCCAGATTGTCCTGCTGGAGCCGTGGTTCTCGAACCGCACGAAGTCCATCGTCAAGAGCCCGAAGCTCTATCTGGCCGACACGGGGCTGCTGTGCGCGCTCCTCAGCATCAGGTCCGAGGAGGCCTTGCGCCAGTCACCGGCTGTCGGCGCGGTGTGGGAGACGTTCGTGTTCGCCCAGTTACGCCACCGCGAACGTCTCGCCGGGCGTGCCGGCAGCCTGTTCTTCTGGCGCGACCGCACACGCGAAGTGGACTTCGTGGTCGATATCGGCGGACGTCTTGAATTGATGGAAGCGAAGTGGACCGAACTCCCGGCTGCGTCGGATGCTGTGAATCTCGCGTTCGTACGCCACGTTGTCGGGAAGGCGTTTGTCTCGGACGGCGCTATCGTGTGCCGGACGCCGTCCGGCTATCCGCTGGGCAATGGGTTCAGGGCCGTACCTGCAACCGAATTGACGTGACACTTCTCCGCCTCACGCGCGTCTTGACCCGTCACGAGCCCTTCCTGTTCAGCGCCTGCCGCAGCCACTCGATGGCGCGGTTTTCGGTGTACTCGTAGAAGGGGTTGTGCCGGAGCCGGAGGCGCGTGCCGTCCGAGATTCTCAGCACGCCGCTCTCGCCGCGCGCGGTGAGCGATCCGAGCGGAAGCCCGGTCTGGCGGGTCGCCTCGGCGGTCCCGTACAACGGGTCGTCGGGCCGGAACGGCACCGCGACGTGGGAGAGCGAGAAGACGCCGGGCGGCCAGGATGTGCCCAGCGGCACGTCGCTCCACGCGGCCCCGCGGCGCGTCCTCGCCACCACCTGCAGTGACTCGCTGTTCTCGTTCGTGACGAGCGTGAGCGTGAACGGTGCCCGGCTCTGCCGCAGCACGGGCACGATTCTCTGTTCGAAGTCCAGGCTGACCAAGTTGTCCAGCCAGGCCGCGCGATTCACGTCGAAGAGCACCAGCTCGCTGCCGTTCGGCGCGACGCGGTCGAACAGCGCCGTGACGAGGCTCGGCGTGATGACGGTGGAGTCGACGGCCGACTGGAACGCCAGGATCGGCGGCAGTTCGGCCATGCGGCCCGCTCGAGCGATGGCGGCCAGGCCCCGCTCGACATGGCGGGTTATCTGCCACGCCTGCACGCTGGCGTTCATGGGCCAGGCGCCGTACTTGAAGGGATCGACTTCGGCCTCGAGCGATGCCCAGTCCGCGCGCGGCTCGCCGGAAAGGGCCGCGATGGGGCGATGGAGCCACGTGACCGTCGCCATCGGCGTGATGCCGATCATCGGGGAAAACAGCACGATTGCCTGCGGCCGCGGCAGCGAGGCATCGGCGAGCGACTCGAGCGCGTAGTGCACGCCCAGCGCGCCCCCGTTCGAGTAGCCGACCACGACGAGCGGCGCGCCGGCGGGAATGCGGCTCCGGAGTCCGACCGCCGCCACGCGAACGGCGGCGGTCCAGTCCTCGAGCGACGCGGTCGCCAGGGCGGCAGGGCTCGTGCCGTGGCCCGGCACCCGCAGGCCGATGACGGTGAAGCCTTCGGCGCGCAGCCGCTCGGCGACGGCCCGCAACGAGTAGGGCGCGTCGCTCAGCCCGTGGATGAGCAGCGCGCCGCCGGCGGGCGCGGGCGGCTCGAGCACGAAGGTACGGTTCCAGTTCGTGTCGAAGAGCGTGGCCGGATTACAGACGGACGCGGCGCTGAAACGGTTGAACCGGCCTCGCGCCTCACCGGCCCAGGGGCCGCTGACCAGGTGGTCCAGTTCGTCGAAGACGCGCGCTTCCTGCCGGCGGTACGCCTCGAAGTCGTAGCCGGCCTGCGCGTCGGAGGCGCGGAATTCCGAGGCCGGGGCCTCGGTGTGCCATCCCTGGAGCGCCGGGAGGCCCCGCGCGACCTGCGTCCAGCCGTACAGCACGCCGGCTGCCGCGCCCGCCGCCACGAGCAGCAGCAGGACCGCGCCCCGGAAGGCCCACTTCACCATCGCGTGACGAATCGTCGTGCCGGGCATCGTGGCCAGGGCCTCTCTCTCAGGGGCGCGGCGCGCCGAGGCCGGCCGCGGCAGGGTTCGCGAGCACGAAGTCGAGCGCGAGCTGCGACCACGTCTCCATCGCGTCGCGGCGCTCCGCGAGCTGGTCCAGCGTCAGGAAGCGCAACTCGGTGATGCACGGCTCTCCGCGCGACACGTGTTCGCCGCCGAGCTCGCACACGTGCACGACGCCGAAGTGCACCTGGCCCACCGGCGTGGAATCGTCGTTGATGAGCGCGACGACGCGCGTGGTGAGGTCGGCGTCGATGAGCAACTCCTCGTGCAGCTCGCGCTGGACGGCCAGCTCGTAATAGTCGGTGCCGGCGCCGAACAGGTCTTCGTCGCGATGATTGATGTGGCCGCCGATCCCGATCGAGCCTTTCGCCACGAGGCGCTTCTCGCCCGAGCCCTTGCCGCGGACGTAGTGCAGCAGCGTGTCTCCCCGGCGGACCAGGACGTACGGGATGATCTGCTTGAGCGACGGGTCGTCTTCCGCCAGCGACCGCGGCACGTACCTGGTGTTCTTCGCCTCGAGAATACGCGGCACGTAGGCGCCGATGTCCGTGCACAGTCCCTGGAACGCGCCAATTTCGTCCAGGAGTTGGCGGGGAAACGTCAGCACGAGTTCTTCGGCCATCCGCAGATTGTATCCGGTCCGGGCGTCAGGTCTTCTTGAGCGCGACGAGGACCTTCGCGGCCTCCACGTCGCGCTTCGTCCTGAAGGTAATCGTGATGGCGCGAAGCTTGCCGATCGGCGACTGGCCGAGGAACTGTTCCTTCAACTCGTCGGGAAGCGCGCTGGCCCGGACGGCGTCACGCGCCTTGTCCGTGAAGTAGCCGGTGATTCTGAACGTCTTGCCGACCAGCGACAGCCAGAAAACGGTCTTCTTCTTCCTCGACACGTTGAGGAGCCAGCTCTTGCCGTCGTTGTAGTAGCGCCACTCGGCGACGAAGTCGGGATGCTCGGCGTGGATGAACGCGAACAGCGCCTCCCAGATCGCCTGGCGCCGGCCGAGGTGCGAGAACACCACCTCGTCGCTGGGGAAGACCTTGGGGTCGGTCAGGACGGAAGGTTCCATGGCTGTCTCCACGCCGAGGGGACGTTTCCGATCAATCTTCGGGCGCCTCGCCGGCCGGCGCCATCTTGACGAGCCTGGGCTGGAAGCGGGCGATGGTTTCCACGAGAGCTTGCTGCGCTGCCATGACGCTGTCGATGTCTTTGTACGCCATCGGCGCCTCGTCGATCCCCGCGGACAGCAGCGTGACGCCGCGCTCGTCGAGGACCCGCCTGGTGTCCGCCCACGTGAACTCCTGCTTCGCCCGGGTGCGGCTCATCCGCCGGCCTGCCCCATGAGACGCCGACCGGAGCGACGCCTCGTCGCCCTTTCCCCTGACAAGGTACCCCGGCGCGGCCATCGAGCCCGGGATGATGCCGAGCACGCCCAGGCCCGCCGGCGTGGCGCCCTTGCGGTGCACGATCACGTCGCGTTCTGTTCCGTCGGCCAGTATATGCCGCTCGCGCCACGCGAAGTTGTGGTGATTCTCGACGTCGAGGCGCACCGCCGCCCCGAGCGCGCGGGCCACGTGCCGGTGGATCAGCTCGTGATTCGCCGCCGCGTAGGCGCCCATCAACTCCATGGCCGCCCAATACTCCGCGCCGGCTTCCGACGCCAGGTCGAGCCAGGCGAGATGGCTGAGGTCCTGGGGCAGCTCCGGGTGACGTTCCCGCGCCACGTTGCTGTAGTGCTGCGCCACAGCCGCGCCCGTGCCGCGGCTCCCCGAGTGGCTGAGCAGGGCGAGGTACTCGCCGGACGGAAGGCCGTCTACCGGCTCGAAGACCTCGAGCACGCCGAACTCGACGAAGTGGTTTCCGCTGCCGCTCGTGCCGAGCTGGGCCCAGGCCTTGTCCCTGCAACGCTGCGTCACCATCGTCACGTTCCAGTCGCGGTCCATGACGGAGTGCTCGCGCCGTTCGCGGAACTCGGCTCCGACTCCGAAGCGAGTCTCCTGCTCGATCGCGCGAGTCAGTTCGTGCTGCGACGCCACCAGCGCGGATACGGGAAGGTCCAGCACGGTCATCTTCATCCGGCACGCGATGTCCACGCCGACGGCGTAGGGAATCACGGCGGCGTCGGTTGCGAGTACGCCGCCGATGGGCAGGCCGTAACCCTGGTGCGCGTCCGGCATCAGCGCGCCGGCGACGGCCACCGGCAACCGGCACGCGTTACTCATCTGCTGAAGCGCGCCCGGCTCGAGGTCGTCGCCGTAGATGCGGCACGGGGCTGAGCCCTCCCTGGGAGCGAAGCCGGCCTGCGCCGATACGCGGGCGGCCAGCAGACGCGCCAGTTCCCCGTACTGCGCGTGATCGGCGAATGCCGCCGGCGACGCGGCCACCCGGGCGAGGTCGGCGCCGACATCGCGCATATCCCGTCCGGTCCCCTTCGACGCCTCGAGGATGCGCCTGGCAGCGGCCGTGCACTCGCCGTCGGGGAGACCGAGCCTCCTTAGATCCTTGTTCTTCATACGACACCGCCTTCCCGGCGCGACACCCTTACGCGACAGGTGTCGCCGGATTCTTCTTCGATGCTGATCTCGGCCGGCAGGAACCGCGCGATGACGTCGGCGTTGGTCCGCGTGTGCGGCGTCGGCGCCGCGGTCCTGAACGACCCTCCGCCCGCCACGGCCAGCGGCACGAGCAACTGATCTGCAAGGTGCGCACCGACGGGGACGCCTGCCAGAAGATAGGCCCGTGCCTCGTCGACGGCGCGATTCGCCACGCTTTCCGCGGAGACGCCCTTCTCGCCGAACCCGGTCACGATCTCGGTGATGTTCCCGGACCGCATCTCGATCGTCAGGACGTTGCCGGGCCCAGCGCTTTCGCGCAGTTGTTCGATCCGGCAGGACGCCTCGGGCAGCGCGAGGCGCCGCCTGACGGTGGCTATTTCCCGCTCGGCGACGTGAACGGGCACGTTCGCGATGAGCGCCCGCACCGATGTCGAGGTCTCCCCCTCCCGCTCGAGAAGATCGACCGGCTGCAGGCGCGCCGCCGGCGTGACGGTCACCTCGAAGCGCCCGCCGCCCGCGGGGTAGAAACCGTGACGGACGAGCCGCGCCTCGATCGCCGGCCCCATCCGGTTGACGATCGGCAGGAACGTGGAGACGAGAAAGTCGAAGGGAGGCGCGAACGGGTTGTGTGTGCCGCCCTCGAGCACGAGCGCTGACGGCAACGCCGCGAGGGCGAGCGGTACCAGCACGGTCTGGAACACGAGCGTCGCACTGCCGGCGGTGCCGACGGCGAACCGGAACTCGCCGCCCCGGCACTCGGCCGGCTCGAACGTCAGCGTCTGCGACCCGATCTCGGCGCCGGCGACGCGCGCCTGGCCGACGGCTGCGGCAGCCTGCACCGCCGTAAGGTGCTGGCGAAGCAATCCGGGCTTGGCGCGGCCGGCCCGGATGCGCTCGATCCGGAACGCGCGCCCAGTGACGAGGGACAGGCTGAGTGCTGTGCGCAGCACCTGGCCGCCGCCCTCGCCGAGTGACCCGTCGATTGTCAGCAACTCCGTGGCCATGCGGGGCCTCCTTGGGGGCCGACCGGCCTGGTGCCGGCCGCGGCGACAAAAAGCAGCGAGAGAGACGGCCCCTGTTTCGGGGGCCGACCCGGGAGTCGAACCCGGCAGAACCATGTACTCCCGCCTGGCATTCGCCGCGGCCGCCACGAGGCCGGCCAGCTGCTCCACTCCGGCCGGACCCGACAAGGATACGCGAGACGTGGCACATCTGAAGTGTAGTCTCGCAAGCATTCGGGCCCGGCCGTCACCTGAAACCGCTCCTCTAGAGTGCGACCGACTCGATCGCACCGACCCAGTGCCCACGCTCCATCCGTCCTGCGGCGAAGTCCGCCAGCAGTTCGAAGACGTGGTCGGAGAACCCTCCGATGTTGAGCACGTCGTCCCGCTCGACCGCCTGGGTCGTCGACGACGGCTGGATGTCGATGAGCGCCAGCCGTGCGCCGGGGTTGCGCCGCCGGAAGACGTTCCACTCGGCAATCGTCGCCGTGTCGAAGACGTTCCTGGCGTCCACCCACGACTCGTTGTCGGAGATGATCACGACGAGGTCGCCCTTCGCGCGGCGCTGGTTGAGCCGCGCGAGGGGCGCGCTCACCGAGGTGCCGCCGCCGCCCACTGCCGCCAGGCGTTCGGCGTTGGCCATCACCGTGTCCCGCGGCGACAGCCGCACGTCCACGACGTCCTGCTCGAACGGGAGCACGTCCGCCGTCGGGTTCCTGCGGAGGATGGCTGCGGCCACCAGTGCCGCCACATCCACACAGCGCACCGCCGTCGTCGCGCCGGCCCGGCGGCCGGTCACCGGCGACCGCATCGAGCCGGACACGTCGGGGCAGACATACACCTGGCCGTCGACCGCCGGCACGTTGGCCAGCGCCAGCTCCAGGGCGTCTTCGAGCGCCCCCCGGACGCGGCCGGGCACCGCGGCGTCGGCGGCGCGGTGGGCGGCGAGGAGCTGGTAGGGCATCACGCCCGCGCGGGCGATCGCCTCCGGATCGACAAGCCGAGCGGCGATGAGGTCGGTCAGCCCGGCCTCCTCGAACACGCCGTGCCGCGCGAACGTGTTCAGGTTCATGCGCGTTGTCTGCCACGACGCGTGCCGCGCGATCTCGCGCCACTCGGCCGGCCCCAGGTCGAGGGCCGTCAGCATCTGGAACGGCACGTCGGGTACCTTCGCCCGGTCACCCGCCTTGAACGCCTCGAACTGTTTCACGAGCGGCGGAAGCGCGGCCCGGTTCACTTCGCGGCCGAGCAGGTACCCGTAGAGCGCCTCGCGCGAGGGCGCCGCCGGCTTCGGGTGCACCATCCGCACGATATCGGCCAGCGACGGCTCGTTGCCGACCGATGCCGAGAAGACCGCTTCGTCAGACCGGCGATCGAACCAGCCTCGGATCGCGCGCCGGGGCGCCGTCCCGAACGACTGACGGCGCGAGACGCCGGAACGGACCATCTGCACGTAGGTCCGCAACATACGCGGCGTGTCGATGACACGCGGGAAGATCCGCTCCATCTGCGCGGCGTCGCGCGCCGTGAGCACCGCCATGAGCAGCGCGGGCATGTCCTTCATCCGGCCGCGCTCGCGGCCGTAGACGGCGGCCTTGGCCAGGAACTCGGGGGGAAGGCCGCTGGCGAGCTTCAGCACACGCTCGAGTTGGGCCTCGGCCCCGGCGTAGAACGTCGCGTTGAAGCAGCCCGTGGCGACGTACTGCGCGAGCGCTTCGGCAGACGTCCGCGCGTAAGCCCGCCCGCCCGCTTCATTGCGCACGACGGGGCGGGACGCGAACCGCCCAACCAGCGACCCGAAGAGCGATCGATTTGCCATCGCAGCCTCCCCCAGGATCCACCAGCCGTCCGCGGCCGGCGTCACCCGCCTTGCCCGTGACGCCGGCCTCCAACCGCTGACCAGGGACATAGCAGGGTCGATGCCAGGTCTTAGCCGCCGACTGCTAAGAGACTTAACATGTTCATTGCAAATCACTTATGCAATTACTGCGGTGTTGAAGGTGCCGGATGGGCGCGTAGCATTTTTATCTTATTGGATAATCCATATACTATTGGCCATGCCAACAACGAGAACCGTCGTGTTGGGCCTGCTCGGCACGACCCTGGACCAGGGTCGAGGTCCGGCGCGATGGGACGCGTGGCGCCCGACGATTGCCGCGTGTCAGTACGAAGACCTGCTCGTCTCGCGCTTCGAGCTTCTCTACCCGAAACGGTCCGCGCAGCTGGCAGAGACGGTCCGCACCGACATCTCCTGCGTGTCGCCCGAGACGGAGGTCCGGCTCTGGCCCCATGACACGGCCGACCCGTGGGACTTCGAAGAGGTCTACGGGGCGCTGCACGATTTCGTCCGGGCCTACCCGTTCGACGCCGAGGCCGAGGACTACCTGGTGCACATCACGACCGGGTCGCACGTCGCGCAGATCTGCCTGTTCCTGCTCACCGAGTCGCGGCACATCCCGGGCCGCCTGCTCCAGACCAATCCGCCGACGCCGGGGCAGCGCGGCAAGGAGGCGGGCACGTTTCGCGTCATCGACCTCGATCTCTCGCGGTACGATCGGATCGCGTCGCGGTTCGCGCGCGAGGCGCTCGACGGCACGTCCCGCCTGAAGTCGGGCATCGAGACGCGCAACGCGCACTTCAACGCGCTCATCGATCGGCTCGAGCACGTCGCCGTCCGCTCCGCGGCCCCGATTCTCCTGCTCGGGCCCACCGGCGCTGGCAAGTCGCTGCTGGCGCGGCGCATCTACGAACTGAAGCGGGAGCGGCGGGCGATCGCGGGGCCCCTCGTCGAGGTGAATTGCGCCACGCTCCGCGGCGACGGCGCGATGTCGGCGCTCTTCGGCCACGTGAAGGGCGCCTTCACGGGCGCGATGCGCGACCGTCCCGGCCTGCTGCTCGGCGCGAACCGCGGCCTCCTCTTCCTCGACGAGGTGGCGGAACTCGGACTCGACGAGCAGGCAATGCTGCTCCGCGCGCTCGAGGAGAAGCGGTTCCTGCCGCTTGGCGGCGACCGCGAGATCTCGAGCGAGTTCCAGCTCATCGCGGGCACGAACCGCGTCCTGGCGGAGGCGGTCCAGACCGGGCGGTTCCGCGAGGATCTGCTCGCGCGGATCAACCTCTGGACCTTCGCGATGCCCGGCCTCTCGGACCGGCGGGAGGACATCGCCCCCAACCTCGACTACGAACTGGATCAGTATCGGCGCCGCACCGGGGACGTGGTCACGTTTAGCCGCGAGGCCCGGGACGCGTTCCTGGCGTTCGCGACGTCCGACGAAGCGGCATGGCCGGCGAACTTCCGCGACCTCAACGCCGCGGTCACGCGCCTGGCCACCCTCGCGCCCGGCGGACGGGTGACCGTGGGGCAGGTCGCCGCCGAGATTCGACACCTGCGCGCGGCGTGGACCCACGCCGCACCGGCCGACGGAGAGGGGCTGGCGCACCGCGTGATCGGCGCGGAGCGAGCCGTCTCGCTCGACCGGTTCGATCGCGTCCAACTGGACGATGTCCTGAGCGCCTGTTTCGTTGCGCCGTCGCTGTCGGCGGCGGGCCGGTTGCTGTTCGCCCGCTCCCGGGAATTGAAACGCGTGGCGAACGACGCCGACCGGTTGCGGAAGTACCTTGCGCGTTTCGGCCTCGATTGGGAGTTGGTCAGGCGCCGTCTCGGGACCGGCTGACGGCGGGACCAGCCGCTGTCAGCCGCGGCGCGGAGGCCGTCGCCGACGGCTGGAGCCTGGGAGTCGGCTCGTTACCGCAGCACGACGCGCGTGCCGGTGGCGGCGGAGCGCCGCGCGGCGTCCAGGATCTCGGTCACCACCAGGTTGTTCTCGAGCGACGACAGGCCGGCGGGCACGATCTCCTTCCGTACGACGGCGGCCAGATAGTTCAGGAAGTCGTCCTCGGGCGCGGGGATGGGATCGGCCTTGCGCGTTTCCTCCTGCTTGCCGCTCATCCGCACGCGCAGGCCGTCCCCACGCAGCGCGAACACCTGCCCGGTCCGGCCGTAAATTTCCATGTCCTTGCGATCGATCGGCCAGTTCCACGACGCCTGGATGATGCCCTGCGCGGACGGGTACTCCACCAGGATGGTGGCCTCGTCGTCGACGCGCGGGTAGACGTCCGGCTGGAAGCGCTGGGTCACGGCCGTCACGGCTATCGGCCGCGCGCCGTCCATGAGCCACGTCATGAGGTTCGCGCCGTAGCAGCCGAAGTCGAAGAGCGCGCCTCCGCCGTTCCTGACGGGGTCGGTCAGCCAGGCGAGGAACTCGGGCTGCACATTGATGGCCTTCGGCCCCGGGTGCCCGTCGTGCACCACGATCTTGCGGATGTCGCCGAGCGCCTTCTGCTCCTTCACCAGGTCCCACGCGGCGCGATTGCTGGCGTACCAGGTGGTCTCGTAGTTCACCATCACCGGGATCCTGCCGCTCCGCGCGGCGCGCTCGATCGCGCGGGCGTGCTCCAGGCTGACGGCGAGGGGCTTCTCCATCATCACGGGGATGCCGCGCGCGGCGCAGGCCTGCACGACGCGGAGGTGATCGAACGTGTCGGTGAAGACCACGACCGCCTGCGGGCGCACCTGGTCGAGCATCCCGTCGAGATCCGTGAAGAGGATCGCGGGATCCAGGCTGAAGCGCTGCTGGTACCTGGCCGCGACCGCCTGGTCGGGCTCGGCCACGCCGACCAGCCGGACATCCGGGCGCTTGAGGTTTCTGCTCAGGAACCCGCTGGCGTGGCCGTGGACGAGGCCCGCCATGCCGAGCCGCAAGGGCTCCTTCTCCTGCCGGGCGTACGCCAGGCCGGGCCACAGCAGGAGCAGCAGGCTCAGCACGATCAGCCACGCATGGTCACGAGCCAGACGGCACATAAGACCCCCCGGCAGCATTATTCCCGAAATCGGCGAGCGCGCGTGTGCCGGCGCCCGGTCGGTGCTAGGATCTGCGGCACTCCGTCTTCTTCCAGCCTGGAGCATGCTGATGATACGTGTCCTCCGTTTCGCGCTGGTGCTGCTCGCCCTCATCGCGGCGTCGACGTCCTGGCCGCGCGCGCAGGGCGGCGCCGAACAGACACCGCCCGCCCCCAAGCCGGCCGCCACCGCCGCCGGTGACGCCCAGAAGCCCGCTGCGCCGGCCCAGGAACTGCCCGCCGAGGCCGTGGCGTTCAACGCGGCCGCCGGGGAGAAGAACGCGCTGAAGCGCGTCGAGGCGCTCGAGAAGTTCATCGCCGACAACCCGAAGGCCTCGCCCATGCTGCTCAGCATGGCCAGGAGCCAGATCACGTCGAGCGCGCTCGCCGCCTTCAAGGATTCCCGCGCGAAGTACCTGGCCATCGCGGAAAAAGACATCGCCGACGCCGCGAAGCGCACGGACATGATGCCGGCCTATGCCACCTACAACCGCCTGGCGTCGGCGCTCCTCGGTGCGGGCATCCACTCCGAAGAGGCCGAAGACTTCGCCAGGAAGGGCCTTGCCGCCATGGACGAGCCCACGTACATGGACATGCGCAAGAAGCAGTACGAGCGGTCGCTTGCCACCTACGAGAAGATGACGGCCGCGGGCGCGGCGAAACCGGATCCGGCGGCCGCAGGGGCAACCCCGGCGCCCTCCGCGGCCGCTCCTGCGACGCCCGTCGCGGCTGCGCCCGCGACACCTGCCGATGCTGCGAAGCCGGCGGCTCCCACGCCGTCCTCGCCTCCCGGCCCGAACTATCGGATCGCGATGAAGGACGGCGTGATGCAGGCGAGCCTGGCGCCGCCCGCGCCGCCGCGGCCGGCCACGCCCCCGCGCCCGCCGACCCGGCCGAGCCTGCCGACCGATGACGAACTGCGCGCGAGCCTGAAGTCGGAGCGCGCATCGGCGCTGGCCACGCTGGGGCAGATCCTCATGAAGCGGGGCAAGGCCGAGGAGGGAGAGAAGGCGCTCACCGAAGCCTACGCGGTCAAGCCGGCTGGGTCCACGATGGCCGCCATCGCCAGGGTGCTCGCCGAGTCGGCGAAGAAATCCGGCAACGAGGCCAAACAGTTGGAATATCTCACCGTGCTCGCGCTGTCGGGCCGCATCACCGCGGACGAAACGAAAGAGTTCGAGGCCGCCTACCGCAAGACCCACAACGGCTCGCTCGACGGCCTGGACGCGATGCTGGACGAGCGCTACCGCGAGGATCACGTGCGGTTCGGCGTCACGCCCTTCGAGCGCAAGCCGCCGGCGAAGGCGACCGGGAAGACGGTGCTCGCCGAGATCTTCCCCGGCGCGGGTTGACCGCCGTGTGTGGGGGCGGGTCTCGCCTTCAATGCCGCGCAGGAACGGTACTCCCGGCAGGACTTCATCGCGCTGAACTACCACGTGCACATCCCGGCGCCCGATCCGATGGTGAATCCGGCGACGCTCAAGCGCCAGGAGTTCTACGGCGTCCGCAGTTCGCCGAGCTACTTCTTCGACGGCGACAGCGACGGCGGCGGCGGCAGCGCCGAAAACGCGAAGTCGATCTTCGAGTCGAAAGTGGACCCCGCGATCGAAAAGCGCCTCGCGGAGCGGCCCGGCGCGCGAATCAACCTCCGCGCCACGTCGACCGGATCCACGGTGAAGGTCAAAGCGGACGTCTCGAAAGTGACGAGCACGTCACAGAAGCTGCGGCTGCAGATCGCGCTCGCCGAAGACATGGTGACCTACAGCGGCGAGAACGGCGAGCGCTTCCACCCGATGGTCGTGCGCAGCATGGCGCTCGATGCGGAGTCGAACCACGGGTTCGCGCTGAAGCCCGGCAAGGGGGGAACCTTCGAGTACACCTTCGATGTCGCGAAGGCCGTGAAAGACGCCGTGGCGCATCTCGAGGACTTCGAGACGAACACGCGGAAGGGCGAATACAAGTTCCGCCAGCGGAAGCACGAGGTCACGGGCGGGCTCGTCGTCGTCGCGTTCGTGCAGGATGAAGCGACGAAGAAGGTGCTGCAGGCGACGTACCTGAAACCGGCGGCCGCCAAGACGTCGCGATAGTCGGTCACGCGCTGGCCGGGGCCTGTTGTGCCCCGGCCGGCGGCTACTCGGCGCTCGCGCCTTCGGGCACGACGCGGATCCAGCCGTGCCGGTCAGCAAGGCGGCCGGTCTGGATGCCGCCGATGATCTCCCATACGCGATTGCGGACCTCGCGTCCCGGCAGGCGGACCGACCGGTCGCGGAACGCGATCTCGCCCACGCTCTTGAGCGTCCACGCGGTGCCTGTGCAGAACGCCTCCCGGGCGTCACCGAGCACCTCGTCGATGCCGACGGGACGCTCCTGCACGTCGAGGCCGAGTTCCTCCCGGGCCACCGTGAGGACGGAGTCGCGCGTGATGCCGGCGAGAATCTGGTCGTCGAGCGGCGGCGTGACGAGCTGCCCGCCGCGCGTGACGATGAAGAAGTTGGCGCCGCTTGTCTCCGTCACGTACGTCAGCGCTCGCGCGTCCAGATACAGCACGTCGTCGAACCCCTGCGCTTTCGCGGGGCCGGCGACGTGCACGCTGCCGGCGTAGTTGCCGATCGCCTTCGCGGCGCCCGTGCCGCCCGGGGCCACCCGCGCCCGCTCGACGGCCTGCAGCCGAATCGCGTCGGCGCCTGAGCCGACCGCGCCGACCGGGGTTGCGTACATCGTGACCGCCAGTTCGCGGCACTCGCCGAAGCCCAGCCGCGGTTCGGTCGCGTGCTGCATGGGGCGGATGTAGAGCGATCCCAGGCCGTGCGGCGGCACGAAGCGCCGGTTCGCGTCGACCAGCCGCGCCACGGCCGACAGGAAGTCGCCGACCGGGAACGGCGCCATCGATAGCCGCTCGGCGGATCGCTGGAACCTCGCCGCGTTCGCGTCGGGGCGGAAGATCTGCACCTCGCCGTCCGCGCGGCGAAAGGCTTTCAGCCCCTCGAAGATTCCCACGCCGTACGACAGCACGGCGGCGGCCGGCGACAGGGCGATGGGGCCGTACGGCTCGATTCGGCCGGGGGCCCAGACCGGGTCCCGCCGCGCATCGCCGTCGGCGCGGTAGATATGGTCGGTCTCCGTGAAAGAAAACGTCAGCGTGTTCCAGTCGGGCAGCGGCTTGTCGTGCATGAGTGCGAGCCTCTCCTTATGACGCGTCGGAATCGGGCTTGATCTGCAGCGCGCGAGACTGATCGAGAACAGCCCTGAACACCCTCAGCGTGCTGTCGACATCGAGGTCTCCGTCGCGCGCCCACCCGGCGCGCTCCGCGAGCAGCGTCTCCTCGCGAACCGGGTCCCGGACGGGCCGGCCGTCGCGGCGCTTGATGTGCCCCGCGCGCTTGGCCAGGTCGTGCCGCTGCACGAGCAGGCCGACCAGGTGCCGATCCACCTCGTCGATGAGGTCCCGGACCTCCACCAGGTCTGGCGAACGCTCGCCGAAATCGGGAATGGGAAACCCCGTTCGTGCCGGAACCTCTTCCGGGGCCGGCGCGAGCGCCAGCTCCGAGTCGAGGCGCGCCAGGGCATCGAGGAACCCGCGCCGCGCTTCGGCTGCGAACGGGTTGTCGTTGAGAATGGCCGTGAACAGATGGCCCGCGTCTTCCCGGACGGACTCGATCGTGGCGGCAATGCCGCGGAACGACGGCGGCACCGACTCCGGCTCGCTGCCGATGCCCAGGTCGATGAACGCTTTCGCGATCAGGAAGCCCAGCGCGTGCGTGCGCGCCATCTCCCGGTCGTGCGCCTCGGCGTCCTGGATCCGGACCTGGCAGCCAAGGCGTCGATAGAGGCTCGCGGCGGTTTCGACCGCGGCGGGATGGCGGTCGTTCGGGCACACCACCACGCGGAGCGGCCGCTCGCGGCGGGCGAGGCTGGCCGGCCCGAACAGCGGGTGCGTGGCCGCCCAGGGCACGCGGCCAGCAAGGTGCCGGCGGAAGATGTCCGTCGGCTTCACCTTGACGCTGGCGACGTCGAGCACGATCTGCCCGCCGGTCAGAAGCGCCGACGCGTCGGCGATCACCGCTTCGAGCGCGGGCACCGGCACCGCCAGGACCAGGATGTGCGAGGCACGCACCAGGTCACCCGGCGACCCTGCGGCATACTGCGCCGGCACGGTCGCGTGGGGATCGAACGCGCGCACGCGGATGCCCGACTCGGCCATCAGTTCGCCCAGCGAGCGGCCGAACCGGCCGAAGCCCAGGATCCCGACCGTTCCGACGGCAGCTTCCATGAGCGACTCCGTTCTGATTATCGCCTCATCGGGCGCGATCGGGAGCGCCTCGTTCAGGCATCGTTCGCTGGCGGGGTGTATCATGGCTTGCTGCCCCGATCACTACGCGTTCAGGAAGACGGAGGCGACCATGATGTGGCGGAACCTCACGGTGGCGGTGATGCTTGTCGCGGTCTCGGTGTCCCCGGCCGCGGCACAGGACTCGGTGGCAGGCACCTGGAACCTCTCGGTGGTCTTCGACCAGGGCTCCGCGGCGCCGACGGTCGTCTTCAAGCAGGACGGCGAAACGCTGACGGGCACCTACACCGGTCAGTTGGGTCAGTACCCCCTCAAAGGCACCTTCAAGGACAAGAAGATCGCCTTCACGATCACCGTCGACATGCAAGGCAACGAGATCGCCCTTGTCTACACCGGCGCGCTCGAAGCCGACGGCACGCTCAAGGGCACGGTCGACCTGGGCGGCATGGCCAGCGGGACCTGGACGGGGAAGAAGGCCGCGGAGTCTTCCATGGAGAGTCACCGATGAAGCTCAGGTATGCGTTGTCGGTTGCGCTGATTGTCGCCGCCGCCGTGCCGGGTGCGCAGGCGCTGGCCCAGGACGCCAAAGCCGGCGCCATGAAGATGTCTTCCGTGCCGCAGTCTCCCGAGTGGCAGCGGCTGAAGACGCTGGTCGGCAGCTGGGAAGGCACGATGCAGGAAGGCGGCCAGGCGATGCCCGCCACCGTCGAGGTGCGCATGACGGGTGACGGCTCGGCCATCATGCACGTGCTGGGGAAGGACAGCCCCTACGAGATGGTGACGATGATCCACCCGGACGGGAAGCGGCTGCTCGCGACGCACTACTGCGCCGCGCACAACCAGCCGCGGATGGCGCTCGTGCCGTCGCCAGGCGCGAACCAGATCGCGTTCACCTTCGTCGACGGGACCAACATCGGGCCCGGCGAAGAGCACATGCGGGGCGTGGTCTTCACCTTCGTCGACGCCGATCACCACGAGGAATCGTGGACAAGCTCGGGCAGCGCGAAGCCGGCGCTGTTCAAGTTCGCGCGGAAGAAATAGGGCGCCGGATTCAGCGCCTCGGCGCGGCCCGCGGGTACGTCAGGCCGTGGCCGAAGGGGAACAGCGGGTCCTTCGAGTCGTACGGGACGTCCTCTTTCTGCGCGCGCACGGCGTCCATCGACGATGGGAGCTCGAACGGGAGTTTCCCGGTGGGCGCGAATGCGCCTGAGAGCACGTCGAGGAGCGCCCCGTCGCTGACGCCGAAGTGCGCGACCAGCGCAGCCGCGTCGCGTGCGATGTCCGGCACGACATACGGGCGATCAAAGAACATCACGACCACCGTCGGCTTCGCCTGCATCATCGCGCGCAGCCGCTGCACCTGCTCCGGAGGCAGCGTGAGGTCGATCGGGGCGCCTCCGGAGTCGAGCCCGCCCATGCCGCGGCCGCGCCCCGAGCCCCCAGCCGGCGCGCCTGCTCCACGACCCTGCGGCGG
>Ga0209254_10000349_pt1 | contig 35860 bp, 32 predicted proteins | sample FrelakmetDIP11DI_FD_187148 | JGI IMG/M metagenome (GOLD analysis project Ga0209254, IMG submission 187148) | Freshwater lake sediment microbial communities from the University of Notre Dame, USA, for methane emissions studies - DIP11 DI (SPAdes)... | ecosystem: Environmental > Aquatic >... | reverse complement strand
AGCAGCCATTCTTTGGACCGGTCATTTTTAGATCGTCGCGTAGGAATCGCAGCAACATCTGCCCTTCGGGGACATCCGCAGCGATTTCCTGCCCATTTAAAATAAATTTCACAGGGATTAATTTAACAGTAATTTCTTCAATCACGGTTCAATCCTTAATCGGAGAATGCCATTTGTTTCATTTTTTCTCGGTCCACCAGTTGGCCGTGGCTGATGACATACGCCGGGGCTTCGTGGAACCGGAAAGCTTCAAGTACATTTGGCTGCTCTAAGATGACCAGGTTGGCCAGTTTACCAACTTCCACGCCGTAATCGTGAACATTTATGCATTTTGCGGCGTTGGAAGTGATCATGTCGTACAGGATTTCCATATCGGAAGCGGTCGTGAACCAGAGCATATGGGATGCCAGGAAACCGACCTCCAGCATGTTGTTTCGCCCATAAGGATAATAGGCGTCGGAGATATCATCCTGACCAAGGCATACGAGGTTGCCGTTCTCGAGCATCTCGCGGACCCGCAAGTGCAGCGGTCCGGTTTGAGGGTCACATACCATACCCATGCGGGCTTTCTTGAGGATGGCAGAAAGTTTCTGTAGATACGGGGTCGGGTAGAGCGCCATGGCGCGGGCATGGTGAGCAAGCGCGCGGCCTTCCCAGCCGACCCGGATGGCTTCCAGGGCCATGTCTTCGATGGAGCGCAGACCGGGGTCACCGGCATCATCCACCAGCATGGAAACATCTTTATTGTATTTTTTTGCCAGTTCAAAGATCACCCGTACATGCTCTTTGGTGGCGTCGTCGGTAAATTCGATCCATGGGATACCCCCCGCGACATCCGATCCGAGCTTCATGGCCTGGTCCATCAGTTCCGTAGCACCCGGTTCGCGCACGATGCCATCCTGGGCGAATGCAACAACTTGAAGATCGACGATCCCTTTGAACTCTTCACGGGCTTTGATTAGGGCTTTCACCCCTTCGAGCTTTGCTTTGGAATCCACATCTGCAAAGGCGCGGATGTGGGTGTTGCCGTAGACCACGGCCTGGGCTACCGCCTTGCGGACATTCTTGATGATCCAATTCTCGTCGTACTGGTCCTTGACTTTGGCAGCGAGCTCGATGGCGGTCATGGCCTTGCCCATATCTGCCCCGTGGTAATCTTTAAGCGCATCCTCGTCCATCATCATGAGGGTATACACTTTGCATAGGTGCAGGTGGGTATTCACATAGGATTCGGTGACGAGCTTTTTCTTTGCATCCAGTTCAATTTTGCCGGATTTCCCCGCTTTTTCAGAAATCTCTACGATCTTTCCACCGGTGATCCCGATATCAAATAACTTTCCCGGTTTATTACGAAGCTGGGCTTGTTTAATGAGGATATCAAATTGCTCGGCCATCATTTACTCCTGTTGGATTTTGGGAATAGTGTGATTATGAAAATCATGCATAATCATTATAGAGGTTTTTACCCGTAATTCAAATAAACCGGAAGAATTGCAGGAAATTCAATACATTCATCACAAATCTCACATTCTGGGAGACCAGAAAAACTCATAATTCCTCGGGATATAATTGCATTTTGATCAACAAAAAAGGAGAATACGAGTGCAAACCCATGTAATCCTAGCGACCCACGGTTCCCCACCCAGGGATTTCCCGGCTGATGAGGCGAGAGAGTTCTTCGAACTGCATGCGCGCTTTGGTCATTCTCATGATCAAGAAGCTGGAGGAATGGCAAGATATATCGAGCTTGAATCGAAAATGAGGTTATGGAAACGCACGACTCAGAATGACCCATTTTGGGTTTCTTCGCTGGAATTGGCTTTATATATGGAGAAGAGCCTGCAGCTACCGGTTTTCACAGCATTCAATGAATTCTGTGCGCCAACGGTCCTCGATGCAATTATTAATTCTGCAGAGTTGGGCGCGGAAAGGGTGATCGTGGTGACATCCATGCTCACGCGCGGTGGGGAGCACGCTGAGGTGGATATCCGCGAGGCGGTGGAAAAGGCTAGAAATAAATTTCCCGATACAGAGTTCATTTTTGCCTTCCCCTTTCAGGGGAAGGATATTGCCCGGTTCCTTGCAGAGCAGGTAAAAAGGGCGAATTCGTAAATTTCCCACAGAATTCAAAAAAACCCTTGCAAGCTTGAAAAAAAAGGTTATAATCATATATGGATAACCGCATATATGAATATAAGCATATCTTACCCAACGAGAATAAAAAATGGCGGATAACCTTCGCGAGGAAGTTGTTCGCATGCATGCGCAATTATGCAGCGGCATTTCCGACCCCAACAGGATCCTGATCATCTATAACCTGGCTGAAAGCGCGAAATGCGTAAATGATCTCGCCAGCAGCTTAGATCTTTCGCAGCCATCCGTTTCCCGCCACCTCAAGATCATGCGCGATTGCGGTATCGTGCGGGCTTTCCGCGATGGCCAGTCAGTGATCTACAGCCTGGCAGACAGGCGCATCATCGAAGCTCTGGATATCCTTCGGAAAGTCCTAGCCGATTCGATCAACGACCAGGCTGCCCTGGTTCAGGAAGTAAATCCAATTCAATCCTCTCGGAGTAATGCATGAAAACGTTTTTAATCCTTGGAGCAGGCACAGCCGGCACTCTGCTGGCAAGCCGGATTTCCAAAAAACTCAATAAGAATGATTGGAAGATCATCATCGTTGAAAAAGAGCAGAATCATTATTATCAGCCCGGTTTCCTATTCGTCCCGTTCGGGATCTATAAACCAAAGGATACTTACAGGCCAAACCGAAAGTATATTCCATCCGGTGCTGAATTCATCAATTCAGAGGTTGATACAATCGACCCCGAAGTCAATAAGGTTACGCTTGTCAAGGATAAACAGGTCATCAAATATGATTACCTGGTGATCGCCACCGGGAGCACCATCCGTCCGGCAGAAACTGAAGGATTGTTGGATGGCGGCTGGCGGAAGAACATCTTCGATTTTTATACCCCGGATGGTTCTGAAGCGCTTGGTAAGTTCTTAGAAAACTGGCAGGGTGGGCGGCTGGTTGTCAATATTGCTGAGATGCCCATCAAGTGCCCAGTGGCTCCCCTTGAATTTATCTTCTTTGCAGATTGGTACTTTACGAAAAAAGGGATTCGTAACAAGGTGGAACTTGTGTATTCCACACCCCTTTCGGGTGCATTCACCAAACCGAAAGCCTCAGCGATGCTGGGCGACCTGATGGCGAAGAAAAATATAAAAGTTGAAGCCGATTTTGCCATCAGCGATGTGGATAGCGGTAAGAACGTGATCCATTCCTATGACGGCAGAGAGATTCCATTTGATCTGATGGTTTCAACACCTGTCAATATGGGCGCTCCCGTAATCGAGCGTTCCAGTATCGGTGATGATTTGCATTTTATCCCGACCGATAAATTTACACTGCAGTCTAAAAACTGGCAAAACGTGTTTGTACTGGGGGATGCAAGCAATATCCCCGCATCCAAAGCCGGGGCTGTGGCGCATTTCTCCACTGGAACTGCATTAAAGAACATCCTTGCCCATATTAATGGGGAGGAAATGCTGGAAAAATTCGACGGACATGCCAACTGCTTCATTGAAACCGGTTATGGCAAGGCGAGTCTGATCGACTTTAACTATGATGTGGAACCCCTGCCCGGTAAGTATCCGGTCCCGGGGATTGGCCCAATGACGCTTCTAGGCGAATCGGTGATCAACCACTGGGGCAAACTCGGGTTCAGATACCTTTATTGGGAAATCTTGATGCGAGGTTGGGAAGTTCCCCTGCCGGATAAATTGAGCATGGCAGGTAAGAAATTGGATTAATCCGGAAAATTTCCGGAAATAAAATAAGGAGAAAAATAGAATGGCAGATGACGTCCTCTCGAAATTGAAGTTCGATGCAGATGGTTACATGGAAGATTCTTCCGCCTGGAATGAAAAAGTTGCTGAAGCGCTTGCCGCCAAAGAAGGCATCAAGCTGACTGACCGGCACTGGGTGGTGATCAAATACTGCCGGGATACTTTCGCAAAAACCGGTGATGCTCCCAGCCTGCGCAATATAACCAAAAATACCGATGTGCAGACCAAGGAGCTTTACGAACTATTCCCCGGTGGTCCCGGAAAACTGGCCGCAAAAGTGTCCGGCTTGAAAAAACCCACCGGTTGCATTTAATTCATTATTTTCAAAGGAGATAAAAATGGCTGAACAGAAAGCACCCCGCAAGTTGTGTCTGATCGCGTCCAAAGGTTCGCTGGATATGGCCTATCCGCCCATGATCCTGGCGAATGCCGCTCGCATGGGGGGCATTGAAACCCACATTTTCTTCACTTTCTGGGGCTTGGATATCATTACCAAGAAGAAACAGAACGGCCTCAATGTGGCTGTGGTCGGCAACCCGAACATGCACCCCTGGTTCCACATCCCAACCATTATTGGTGTGATTCCCTTCATGTCGGCAGCAGCCACCTGGATGATGAACCGCGAGATTGCCAAACTGGATTTCCCACCGGTGGGTGAATTCATGGAAATGCTGGTCGATGCCGGAGCGCACGTTTACGGCTGCAAGATGTCGATGGATATGATGAAACTTAAGAAGGAAGACCTGATCGACGGCGCGGAAGTCCTCGGAGCGATGGAGTTTATGGATATCGCTGAAGGTGCTCAAATAATCTTCGTTTAAAATCCAATATTGATCTTGAAGGCCTCGAAAGAGGCCTTTTTTGATTAGGAGAATTGCAGGAAGGACCGCATGGTAAAATGTCAGACATGGTTGATGGTGAAGGGTTTTCGTTTTCTTCTGCTTATCCGATCCAGGTCTTGGTCCGGCTTGCTGGTGGGGATCCGCACAGCTGGAAGGAACTGGATCTTGGCCCCGGGTATTTCAGGATCGAACCCGAAACAGAAGTCGGGGTGCGCATCCATAGTAGTAACGATGCAACCCTGCGGGAGATCGTCCAGGAATTTCAGGCTTGCCCTATCCTTACCCACCTTGACCTTTCTGAAAACCGCAAGATATCTGACAAGGGGATTGAGTATTTGAATCCCTTGAATTCATTAAAGGAATTAAACCTGAGCTCCTGTGATATCACCAATGATGTTTTTTCCACCCTAAAAATTATTTCCGGGTTGGAAATCCTCAACCTGAGTTTTTGCCCGAGGATCAGTGATATCGGGTTGAAATCGATACGAGACCTGAAGAACCTGGTATACCTGGACCTGCAGGGATGCCCGAGGATCACCCGCGCGGGCCTTGCCTGGATCGAGCGGGCGGGGCTGACCATTCACAAACATTAAATTATCATTATCGGAGTGTTAATCGATGAAAAAATACCTTGGATTGATCGCAGGGGTCCTGGCTTGTCTTGGGGTGATTGTGATCGGATATTTCTGGGCATTCGCAATTATTGGGTCCCTGTATGATTTCCGTTCCCCGCTCAAAGACAGCGCCCCCAAACCGCTTCAACCACTGGGTAACCCGGCCACCCAAAGAGTGATATTTATCCTTGTGGACGGCTTGCGAAAGGACACCTCCGAAAACGAATTGGTCATGCCAAACCTTGCCGAATTGCGGCAAAATGGGGCTTCCGCGACGATTCACAGCGAACCGCCTTCCTATTCCGAACCTGCCTATACGACCCTCCTCACCGGAGCCCGGCCGGATATCAGTGACGGACCTGCGGTCAACCTGGATTACGAGAACATCTTCACATTTTCCCAGGATGATCTTTTCTCCGCAGCGCACCGGGCAGGTTTGAAAACAGCAATATCCGGCTATTACTGGTTCGAAAAAATGGTTCCCCAGAGTGCGGTTGATTCGAGTTTTTACACCCCCGGGGAAGACGATGCCGCTGATCAGGCTGTGATGGCTGCCGCCCTTCCATGGATCAAGGCTGAGAATGAGCAGTTAATCCTTATCCATCTGGACCAGGTGGATTACGCTGGCCATCACGAAGGGGGAGCCAAAGACCCGCGCTGGAATGAAGCAGCCACCCGCACGGATGAAATGATCGGTCAGATCATGAATGAGGTTGATCTGTCAAAAGATACAGTGCTGGTATTAAGCGACCATGGTCATATTATGAACGGCGGGCACGGCGGTCAGGATGCGGATGTCCTGGTCCAGCCGTTGGTCCTAACCGGGAAGGGAATAAACCCGGGTACTTACGACGCGGTCAACCAGACCGACATTGCTCCAACCCTGGCTGCATTGCTTGGAATTGCGATCCCGGCCAGTTCGCAGGGCCAGGCGCGTGTGGAAATGCTCGATCTTCCCCGCGACGGACGGGAAAAACTGCCGCAATATACATCAAATCAACTCAAAGGCGTCGTGGAGGCTTATTCCAGGGCGATCCTCGGATCTGTTATCTTGATTAATAATCGTCTGCTGGATTCACAGCAGGCCAGAAGTCTGGTGGATGAGATCCGCATGCAAAAACTTGCCCCCGAGCGCACACTGCGTTCTGCCGGAGCATTTCTGCTTGCCCTCGTTCCCTTTTTCTTTATCCTTCGGTATTGGCGAAAGATTTTCCTCTGGTATATCGGGGGTGCATTCCTGACCCTGTTCATTTTCAATTTACGCTACGCCTGGATGGATGGGCGCACCTATTCGCTGAGTTCGGTGACCGGTGAGATGGATATGATCCTCTACAGCGGTTTGACCGCTGCGTTGGCGTTCGCGATCTCCTGGCTGGCTGTTATGTTTTCGACGAGGTCATTTTCATCAGGTGCAAACAAGGCTGCTTCCCGCTCAATCCTTTTTACTTTAATCACCATTTACGTCCTGGCGATCGGGGCATTTGTGAATTTTGGGGTCAATGGCTGGAAGGTTACCTGGACGCTGCCGGATTTCCTGGTCCAATACCTCGGGCTGATGGCCATCATCATCGCGATATTCACGGCTGCCAGCGGGCTGATTCTGGCCGGAATAGCCGCATTCACAGGTTGGTTGATAAGTAAAAGGTGAAAAATGGATGAATTTGTTAAAATTCGGGGCATTCATACAGAGACTACCAGTTACCTTGAAAATCTTAATGAATTGACCGGAGCAGTTTCTAAAATTCGCCATTTATTGGATTTTTTGATTTTATGTAATGATTATGCAGAAGGAAATATTCCTCATCAGATCAATGATAAATGGTTTCAATCCAATCCAATATTTGAAGAATTATTGAGTCGTTTAAACGATGTTTATCAAAAACCCCCTCAGTCAGCAATTCTTAATATTAACAATGTAGAGATTACAGCAGGAAGTGCGATCGCGGATACATACTTATTAATTATCAATAATTTTTCCCACCTGGTAGGTGAACGAGAAAATGATACTTTCAATTCTTTGTCAGCAAAATATAATCAAATCATTAATGGTGAAGTAGAACACAAAAGGGTTCATACGTTTCTTTATCGATTAAATCCTCTTGCAGCCTCAAAATTCAATGAGGGGTCAGAACAATTATTGTCGCTTTCCGAACAGGAAGGCACAAAAGACCCGTTAATATGCATGCGATCCGCATTAAATCTTACGATTAAAACTCTGATAGATCTAACTGGCGATACCACTATACCGAAACAGGTTGAATTAATTCCCAGGATAGCAAAATACTTCGCAAAGGATGAAACCGCTCAAGTTGATTTGCAAATAAGAAATAAGAATTTCCTGTATTTGTGGCAATTTTTATCGAAGACAAGGGATACGACGATCGGTAGAGATCAAGCGATGGGTTTGGCACTTGAGGTGGCCTCGATCCTCAATTTATTCTCAAGAACAATAAAATTGCCTCGGGGAATGTGATTATTATTGGACGAAAGTAGAAAATCAAATAATTGATTTGAAAGAAGCTAAACAGTGATTATCATAATGCAACTCACCAGTGGTTTGGTGTGGACCGGAATTGCCGAATTTACCCTTCAGCTTGCCGGAAAAAAGAAGCGCTGAAATGGATCCATACGCCCACATTTCCAGGCCGACGTTAATTCTGAATGAAGAACGAGCCCGCCGGAATATCCACAGGATGGTTGAAAAAGCCAAGGCCAATCACATCCGCTTCCGTCCGCATTTTAAAACCCATCAATCCGCACTGATCGGGGATTGGTTCCGCGAAGAGGGTGTTGATGCGATCACCGTATCCTCTCTGAGCATGGCACGTTATTTTGCCGCGCACGGCTGGGAGGATATCACGGTTGCCTTCCCGTTCAATTTGCGAGAGATAGAAACCCTGTGGGATCTCGGGCAAAAAGTTCACCTGGAATTACTGGTGGAATCCACCGAAGCTGTGGATTTTCTTGAAAAACAGTATTTGCGCAACCTTGACCTGTGGATCAAGATTGATGCCGGTGCCAACCGGACAGGAATAAAAAGCGAAAATATCCCCGGCATCCTCGCAGTAGCCGAAAGGATCACTGCATCAAGACATTTGAATTTCAAGGGAATCCTTTCCCATTACGGGCAAACCTACAAGGCGGGTACTGCTGAAGACGCTGCCAAATATTATGTTGAAGCAAATCAGAAGATGAAAATTATTCAATCCGCCCTCCGCAAAGCAGGATTTCGAAAGACTGCGATCTCAGTTGGCGATACCCCCGGCTGCTCGATTCTCGGTAACCTCGGGAAGGTGGATGAGATTCGTCCCGGGAATTTTGTTTTCTTTGATGCCACCCAGCTGCGGATTGGTGCCTGCAGGGAAGAGGATATTGCGGTGGCAGCCGCCTGCCCGGTTGTCGCCAGGCATCCCGAAAGGGATGAGGTGATCATTTACGGTGGGGCTGTCCATCTATCAAAGGAATTTTTCCTCGAAAATGGAAATACATCCTTCGGGAATGTGGCTTTTCCCAGGGCGGATGGTTGGTCTGCGAGAATCCAAGGAGCTTACGTTCGCTCCATATCGCAGGAGCATGGGATCATTCATCTCCCGACAAAAACCATGAATCAGGTCAAAGTTGGTGACCTTCTCATGATCCTCCCGGTGCACTCCTGCCTTACCGTGGCAGCATTGGGGGAATACACCACTCTTGAGGGTGAAAAGATCCCCACTATGGTTACTCAATTAAGTGATCAGGCTGAAAGGGACAGGGGTGAAAGTGAGAATGAACAGGATCAGGCAGATTATTCCGATTATTCTTCTGTTTTTTGAGAGCGGGGTAATCTGGTCAAGCGGTTCTGCATAGACCCGCCCGACGAGAAAAATGATCAGCAATGCCCAAAGCCACCAACCATTCCAGGCGAAACCCAGTAACACTAAAATCCCAATAATAAATGGAAGCATCGCACGCGTCACACGTTTCCCGAACAAGGTTTGCGCGATGTGGCCTCCATCCAGGGTACCTGCCGGGATCAGGTTCAATGCGGTTACCAGGATCCCCACCCAGCCGGCCCAAGCGACCGGGGAAAGCATCACATCCGTTGCGCCAAAGGGAGCGGGTTGACCGGTAAAGAAATATTGGATCCAATGCAGAAGCGGTAATCCGGTGATCACTGCAGGTTGGGGGAGAAGAGTTCCGAAAGTGATGAATTTCAGGAAAAGATACAGAACCGAATTACCTTCGATCTGTGCGCCGTACCCTTCAGGGAAAGTTGCGGGGATGATGTCAATTATGGACATGCGCAGCCCAATGATGAGGACAATAATCGCGACCACGAAACCGGCTATGGGACCAGCCGAGCCGATATCCATCAGGTGATCCCGGTTTTTTGGAATCCCTTTCATGTTGATGAATGCACCCATGGTTCCCAATCCAATCGGCATGGGGATGAAGAATGGCAAGGAAGCTGAAACTTTGTGAAACCGGCTGACAAAGTAATGCCCGAATTCATGGGATCCGAGGATGGCCAGCAAACTGATCATGTAGGGAATACCACCGGTTTGAAGTGCTGCGAGGATTCCGGGAATGGATCGGGGGATTTCATCCCCTGTGACGTACACCATCCCGGCGAAAAGAACACTGAAAACTGTGACGATGAAGAGCAGGATGTTGATCCATATCCGTGAAGGGCGTGCGGGGGAGTGCAGCGGTACGATCAGGATTGTCTGGATCCCAGCTTCCTGCCGAAATAATGGCATCCATTCAAGCGGCTGCAAGTCTGCAGCAAGCTGGTCATATGCTTTGCTGGAATCCGATTCTTTCAAAACGCCATGGTAGCGCGCGATGAAACCCTGTTCTCGGGTTCCATAAGTGATATCCCTAATTGAAAAAACGCGCTCCACAAGCGCGTCCAGTTCCTGTAGATTTGTTCCTGCGGTTAAAGGCATTACCATTAATGATCCTGAATTTCAGGCGGGAATGGATGGGAGTCGAACCCACCACGGCCCGCAATGCGACCCGACACCGGTTTTGAAGACCGGGAAGCCCACCGGGACTTATCCACTCCCAGTTGCAAGCATACCAAAGAGGGGCAGGAATGGCAAGTTATTCCCCCAGCCCGAATATTTTTTTTAACCGATTCAGGGTTATAAAAATATGCCAAGTAATTCCTTGTAAGAAACCATCCTTTTTGCTATAGTCAATAATTAACAAGGGTGTGGGAGATAATACCTCTGCTAAGAGATATTGACCTGACCCAAATCTGGTTCCTTATGGAGGCGAAAATGTCAAAAACCAAATGGTTCACGATTTGTTTGATCATCCTCACCCTGTTATTATCCGCTTGCGGACAAAAAGCCGCTGAAACCCAGGAGGCATCGGGGGTACCCGAGGAACCATCTACGCCTTCAATCGTGAAGATCGGTTACGCGGGAAGCCCGGATACCCTAAACCCGGGAACCGCGATTCTGAGTGAGGCTTATGTAATGTTCGAGCTCACTTACAGCGCGCTATTCGGGCAGAACCTGGACGGCACTTACAGCCTGGACCTGCTCGACAGCTTTGAGGTATCCGCAGACGGAAAGACCTATACCTTTAAACTCAAACCCGGGGTGAAATTTTCGGATGGCACCCCGCTCACTGCCAGGGATGTGGTGTATTCCTTCAACCTTTATAAGGAACATACCGAATTTCCTTACATGAATACCTATACAGCTAATTTTGACACGATCGAGGCGGTGGATGACACTACGGTTGTTCTCACCCTAACTGAACCTGTCCCCAGCATTCAGTACCTAACCACCTTCCTTTACATTCTTCCCGAACATATTTGGTCCCAATATACTGGCGAAAAGGTGGGTGAATTCCCGAATTCTGAAATGGTCGGCTCCGGCCCGTTCATCCTTATGGACTATGCCCAGGGGGAATATATCCACTTCAAGAAGAATCCGGATTTTTATGGGGGTGTGCCCAAGGTGGATGAGGTAGTTTTCCAGACCTTCAATAACCAGGATGCGCTGGTACAGGCAATAAAGACCGGGCAGGTGGATATGATCACTGAAATGCCGCTCACAGCAGTGGCATCGCTGAAAAATGCAAAAGATGTTGCTGTTGCGGTAGGGGCACCCCTGGCACCGGATATCTCCGATATCATCTTTAACCAGGCTGATCCAGAAAACTGCCCTGAGGGTGGCGTGTGCACCGGGCACCCTTCGCTTCGCGATCCAAAAGTGCGGGAAGCGCTGGCTTTTGCAACCAATAAACAGGAAATGATCGATATTGTCCTTCTCGGTTTGGGAGCTGCAGGGCGTACTTTGATCCCGGATTCCCTGCTGCCATGGTACAACGATTCGATAGAGGATCATCCATACGATCTTGATAAGGCAAACCAGTTGTTGGATGAAGCCGGTTACATGGATTCTGATGGTGACGGTGTCCGGGAAATGCCGGATGGGTCCAAACCGCTAATCCTCCGGCTGAATTACCCGTCTGACAGCACAGTTGCCCCCCGACTTTCCGAACTCCTGGCAAAGAACTGGGAACAGGCGGGTGTGAAGTTGGAGATCTCCGCATTGGATCCCGATGCGCTAACTTCCATTTGTTGTCCAACTTTTGACTATGATGTTCTCATCTGGGGATGGGGATCCGATCCGGATCCTTCCTTCCTGCTCAGCGTGATGACCTCAGAAAGCATTCCTTCCGGGATGAGCGAGTCGGGGTATAACAATCCCGCATATGATGAGCTCTACCAGAAGCAGCTTGTGGAAGTGAATCCAACCATTCGGAAAAATCTTGTCTGGGAAATGCAAAAGATTGTTTTCAATGATACAGTCTACATAGTCCCATTCTACGCGAAAGCTGTTCAGGCATTCCGGACAGACAGATTCAAAGGCTGGATTATTAATCAACCCAAGCAAGCCCTGGAGGATGTAACCTCATTGGTAGTGGTGGAACCGGTCAAATAATCATAAAAACACGTTCCAGCCAAATATGTAGTCAATGCCTCCCGGAGAAGAAGTTATTATCCTCCCCGGGAGGTTAACAATACTGAGCGGAGTCTTTCCTTGAAACGCTATAAATACCTGCTGAGTAAAGTCCTCTGGGCAAGCCTTTCAATCATCTTCGTGATGATCCTGAACTTCTTCCTATTCAGGGTTTTACCGGGGGATCCTGCCCGCGCCGGCGTCAAGGATCCACGGCTCACCGCCGAGGCGCAGAATGCCATCCGGATCCGCTTTGGCCTGGATAAACCGGTCATTAATTGTTTTGAATCAATCAACCCGCTAAAATTGGGCAGCTGCCTGGTCAATCCCCTCGATACTCAATTCTTTATATATGTAAGGAATCTCCTTCAAGGGGATTTGGGAACAAGTTACCATACCAACCGACCGGTCAAGGATATGATCGGGGAAGGTTTGGTCAATACCATCATCCTGATCGGTTTCGGACAAATGATCTCAATCTTTCTCGGTATGGCATTGGGGTTGATCGCTGCATGGAAAGTGAACACTGCGATAGATTTTGCTACCCTTGGATTCTGTCTTGTAGCCTGGTCGCTGCCAACCTTTTGGCTGGGTATCGTTCTGCTTTTCACTGGTTCCACCTGGTTGGGATTGCCGGTTGTTGGCAAATTCACTCCCGGAGGTGGTTTGGCGACCGGGCTGCCCATGTTCCTGGATGTGGGCAAACACCTGATCCTGCCTACCCTGACCTTTAGCTTGATCATGCTGGGTGAATATATGTTGATCATGCGAAGCACATCCCTGGAGATCTTTTCAGAAGACTATATCCTGACCGCCAAGGCAAAGGGATTAAAGACTTTTAATATTTTAAAAGATCATGTCCTTCGGAATGCCATGCTCCCGATGGTCACGATCATTGCCTTGAACCTTGGTTTCACGGTGGCGGGAGCGATCCAGATTGAATCCGTTTTTTCATGGCCGGGGTTGGGGTTATCGATTTTCGAGGCTGTTGGCAGGAGGGATTATCCCATGCTGCAGGGATCCTTCCTGATGATCGCTATCACCGTAATTTTTGCCAACCTGCTGGCTGAATTGATGTATTCCTATCTCGATCCGCGCGTCCAGGCGATATGACAATAGATTATTACATTCCCCCGACCGGAATTAAAAGCGTTCTCCTCAAGCTGCGAGGGAACTGGATGTCCTGGGCAGGGATCGTGATGCTGCTCATTGCTTTAATATTGGCGGTTTTCGCTCCCCAAATCGCACCTTATGATCCGTATGCGGACATAAAAGTCAACATCATGGATATTTACGCTCCGCCATCCGCCCAACATCTGTTAGGTACCGATGACGCTGGGCGGGATGTGCTCTCCAATTTTATTTACGGTGCCCGGGTTTCCCTGATTGTAGGATTTTTTGCCGCTTTTATATCAGTTATCATAGGCGGCTTGATCGGGATAAGCGCAGGATTTTTTGGCGGGAAAGTTGAATTGATCCTGATGCGTTTCACGGATATCATGTTGGTGATTCCCGCTTTACCGCTGGCAGTAGTGTTGGTAGCACTCACATCGCCGAGCCTCGGGAACATCATCTTTGTGATTGGTATCTTAGGGTGGACAACTACAGCCCGCCTTGTACGATCTCAAACACTCTCGGTAAAAGAACGCAAATTTGTGCTAAGAGCGAAAGCCATTGGTTCTGGGAACGCTCATATCATCCGAAGACATATTTTTCCCCTTGTTCTGCCTTTGATGGTTGCGAATTCAGTTCTGGTAATCTCCCTGGCCATCCTTGAGGAAAGCACGCTCAGTTTCCTTGGTTTGGGGGATCCGACCATGATCAGCTGGGGGCAGATGCTCAATTTTGCGTTCACCCGTGGAGGGGTTAGCTCAGGTGCCTGGTGGGCGTTGGTGATGCCGGGTTTGGGGATCGTTTGGGTGGTGCTCGGGTTGACCTTCCTCGGGCATGGGCTGGAGCAGATCTTCAATCCACGGTTGGAAGCGCACCATCTTTCTGTGGGGAAAAACATGGTCACCAGGGCGAAAGAAGGAGCGGGTAATGCCCAACCCTAAGAATCCACCCGCTCTACTGGAAGTCCAAAACCTTTCAGTGGAATTCATGCCGGATAAGAATACCCATTTGAAGGCGGTTCAGGATGTTAGTTTCAGCCTCCATGAAGGAGAGTTGCTCGGACTGGTAGGAGAAAGTGGTTGTGGCAAGACTACCATGATGCTCAGCCTGCTGCGCCTGCTCCCTGAAGCGGGAAGGATCACAGCCGGGGAGATTCTCTACCGCAACCAGGATCTACTGGATTTGGAAGAAAGGCAGATGAGTGACTACCGCTGGAAGGAGATAGCGATCATTTTCCAAGGAGCGATGAACGCGCTCAACCCGGTGCGAACGGTTCATGACCAGATCGCTGAAGCCATCACCTGCCATGAGGAAAAAACACCGAAGGAAAAACTGGATGCGCGGGTGAGCGACCTCCTTGAAATGGTGGGAATCTCTGCCAGCCGAGGAACACAATACCCGTTTCAATTTTCCGGCGGCATGCGACAACGGGTGATGATCGCGATGGCGCTGGCCTGTTCGCCATCTATTGTGATTGCTGATGAACCCACCACAGCCCTGGATGTAATGATCCAGGCTCAGATCCTGGAACTGCTACAGGAATTAAGTCAGCGGCTTGGGCTGTCGGTGATCCTGGTCACCCACGACCTGGGAGTGGTGGCGGAGATCTGCGATCATGTGCTGGTGATGTACGCCGGCGTTACGGCTGAGTACGGGGATGTGGACACGATATACAATCATCCTGTCCATCCTTACACCCAGGATCTGATCAAGGCATTTCCCAACCTTACCAATCCACTCGATTCTTTGATCTCCATTCCCGGTTACCCTCCCCGACTGGATGCGCTCCCGGCAGGCTGCCGGTTTGAACCACGCTGCCCCAAAGCATTTGAGCGCTGTAGGATTGAGCAGCCACCTGTCTATGAATTGAAAGCTCGGCATCAAGCCAGCTGCTTCCTCGTGGAGGGTCAGAAATGAAAAATGATCTGATCCTGCAGGTGGAAGATCTTCAAAAACATTTCCTGGCAGAAAAAACCGGTATCTGGAGCTCTGGTGATAAGCAGGTTATTGCACTGGATGGCATCAGCCTGGATCTTAAAAAAGGTGAGATCCTTGCTTTAGCCGGAGAGAGTGGCTGCGGAAAATCAACCCTGGCACTTACCTTGATGAATCTTGAAAAACCTACCTCGGGCAGGATTATTTTTGACGGCAAAGATATCACCCACTTGCAGGGGGATGCCCAAAAACAGATGCGGCGAAGAGTACAGATGGTTTTCCAGGACCCCTATGAATCCCTGAACCCCATCATGAGCATACGGGACCTGGTGGCGGAACCGCTTGCAGTTCACAAGTTGTTTCCTGATCCGCAGAATCGGGAAATCCGTGTCCGGCAAGCGCTAGAGGATGCCGGATTAAAACCCGCGGATGTTTATATAAATCGCTACCCCCATGAGCTCTCCGGAGGGCAGCGACAGCGTGTGGTTGTGGCCTGCGCCTTAGTCTTGGATCCTATTCTCCTGTTGGCGGATGAACCGGTCTCGATGCTGGATGTCAGCATTCGAGCGGAGATCTTGAACCTTTTAGCTGACCTGCGCAAGGAAAAAGGGATCTCCGTTATTTTTATCACCCATGATATGGCCACGGCAGCCAATATTTGTGACCGCATCGCGGTGATGTATTTGGGACGGATTGTGGAAATAGGAAATACTAATGAAGTACTCTCCCATCCTCACCATCCATATACGAAAGCGCTGATTTCGGTTATCCCGATTCCGAACCCCCGCCACCGCCGCAAGCGGATAATTCTGCAGGGAGCACCCCCAAACGCGATGGAGATTCCTCCTGGTTGCCGGTTTCACCCCCGCTGCCCGGTGGTATTTGAACGATGTCATGTTGACGACCCGATTTTAATGACAATCCGGCAGAATCATCAATCCGCTTGTTGGTTAGTGAAGAGTGGGCAGACAGAGGGCTAAACCTTCCTAAACAGGTGCAATATGCAATCAAAGGTAAAACTATCAGAAAAATTCGAGTATCTAGGTTGGCCATCCATGCCCAGGCCCGATGCTGCATCCCCCGAAGGCTGGTCGCATGCGCTTCTGGCAGGATTTGAGCGGGTATTTAACCCAAGCGTTTCACCGGATGGAAAATGGGTGGCTTTCGTCTGGCACCGTGATTCGACCTGTAATATTTATATTATTCCCTCCGAAGGAGGGTTTCCAAGGCAGGTTTCCTATGGCCGCAAAGCATACCAGTTCTGGTGGGAGGAAATTCCGCAATGGTCGGCGGACAGCCGATCTTTGGCATTCTGCATTAATAACCATGTGCATGTTGCAGACCTGGATGGCGGGCTCCCACAAAAGATCACAAGCTTTACTACAAGTGCCTCATCACCCCGCTGGATGCAGGATTCAAAGCGGCTGGTGATCACCGTGGAACGCGATGACCTGGACCAGCTTTTAATTACCGACCGGGATGGTGCCTGGCCACAACTCCTGGCAACTGGTAAGGGGGATAACGGGGATGCGAGACCCTCTCCCGATAGTAAATTCGTAGTATTTACTCACCGACCAGCGGCGGATTTGAACCGGGAGGATATTTGCATCATCGATACCACCGGAGGTTCCCCGGGGATCATCAGTGGCACGCCGGGAAGGCGGTGCTGGAATCCCCGCATATCTCCCGATGGTCGAAAGATACTCTATCTCTCCAACCGGACGCAATTTAATGAATTGTGGATATTTGACCTGGAAACGGCAACTGAAAGGCAGCTAACCCATGCGGGGAGTGACCTGGCTGATCCCGCTTGGTCACCTGACGGGCGCTGGATTGTAGGAACAATCAATAAGGAAGGGACCCAAGATCTTCTTCTGATCAATCCCGCGGATGGGACCCTGAGAGTGTTGCGCAGTTCGCGCGGCTCCCATTCCCTGCCCGGTTGGGGAACTCATTGCAGATCCCTGTTCTACGCGTTCAATAGTCCAACCCATCCCCCGGAAATTTACCGGGCGGAATTCGATCCTGGAGCTCCCGGTTTCATCAAAGAAGATAATGTGCATCAATTGACCCAGGCAGCGAGTCATACCTTTTCGGGGTTGAAATTGATCTCTCCCGAAGCTGTGAGCTACAAGAGCGTGGATGGCCTGGATATTCCTGCGCTTCTTTACCGGCCGGAGAAACCCAACCGCGCGGCTGTGGTCAATCCGCACGGCGGTCCGCGGGGACAAGACGGTTATGAATGGGACATTTTCACCCAATACCTGCTTGCCAAGGGATATACCTCCATACAGCCGAATTATCGGGGCAGCACGGGGTATGGGTATGAATTTGAAATGCTCAACCAGGAGGATTGGGGTGGGGGGGATGTCCAGGATATACTGACAGCCTCTGATTACCTTGCAGGTTTAGGTTGGGTGGACCGTAAACGGATCGGGGTCATGGGAGGAAGTTACGGAGGATATCTTACTTTTTGTGTCCTCGCGAATGACCCAAGCCACGGCTATGCCTGCGGTGTTGCGTATTATGGCGATGCTGATTTATTCAATTCATGGGCACTCACAGATCGCAGCACCCGCCTATATACCGAAATGCAGCTAGGTCACCCTGCCCGAAAACGGCAGGTTTTTGAAAAGGGATCCTTGCTTCGATTAGCCAAAGACATTCAGAGTCCATTGCTGCTCCTGCATGGCCTTGATGATACGGTGGTTCCTCCGGAATCCTCTGAACAGATCGTGCAGGTATTACACAAGGAAGGGAAAACATACGAATACAAGACTTATCTTGGTGAATCGCATGGTTTTCTGCTCCGCAGAACCCTTGAGGATTATTATCCAAGGGTGGAACAATTCCTGGATTGGTACCTTCTGCCTGACCTGGGCAGGGATTGATCGGCAATGAGCGAGCATTTTCTGTTCGAAAACCTGACCTGGCCTGAAGTCGCTGCACTTGACCGGGAAACACCACTTATCCTTCCATTGGGGGAGGGCTATCTTTTAGAAAAAGTGGTATCCGAATTGGGCGACCCGGAAAAGATAGGTTGGCTGCCTGCGGTTCCCTACGGTTGGAAGGGAAGCTTTTTGGAAGTTGGTGATGACATCCTTGCAGCTTGCCTTTCGAATTTAACATCCTCGATGCAGGAGGATGGTTTCCGAAAAGTTGTAATACTTCTCCCCCGGGGAATTGAATTTAAACCAATCGGTGAATCCATAATCGCAGATTCTGAAGGCTCTCGCGAGTCGAAGAAGTTGAAAGCTGAAGATCTGGAAAAAGTGGTCCTTATCCCGATCGGACAAACCGAGCAGCACGGGTATCATCTGCCGCTCAATGTCGATACGGTTTGCATTAAAGCAATCATGGAAGGTACCGAAGCGGCTATTCCGGGTAAAGCCACCTGCCTTCCGGTCTTCCCCTACGGAGTGAGCACTCATCGATCCTCCTTTGCTGGAACTTTCAATATGGGGGGACGGTCTTTTGAAGATTTTTTCTTGGTTGTCATTGACCAATTAAACGATTTCGGCTTCGAACGGATTTACCTGAACAGCGGTCACGGCGGAAATGTGTCATTCCTCGTGAATGTTGTTAAATATGCGGGGGAACGCCACCCAAAAGTGTTCAGTGCGACTACCTGGCTCTATCTGAATGGTCCAGAGGGTGCGAAATCCCTGGAAGATCACCGACAATCCGGGGTGGGTGGGATGGGACATGCTTGTGAGCTGGAAACTTCGCTGATGCTTCATTTGAAACCGGAGCTGGTTCACATGGAAAGAGTGGTGGATGAAACAGATTTCATTAGTTCCCCATCCTATATCATGGATTGGAATGAGAGCGGTGCACTGGCGGCCAACCCTCCCTGGAAGGAGGACACTCTCACGGGGTCCTATGGCGCTGGGAGTCTGGGAACGGCTGAAAAAGGTGCTTTCTGGCTTCAAGCTGCAATAGACGAAAAAATCGGCCACGTGGATGAGATCATCTTTCAACATACACAGCGAGAAAAAAGAAGGGTGAAAAGATAGAACCCCCGAGAAGTCGATCAGTAAAAAAGGCTGTTTTGGGGGATCAGGGCATATTGAAAAGGGGGAGAAACGATTGAAAGAAAGGTTGGGCGGATAAGATAAAAAACCCCGCCAGGATGCCCAGAACGATTCCGGCAAGAACATCGGATACATAATGCAGCCCGGTCATCACCCTGGCCAGGCAGACCAGGGGAGCCCAGATCACCATAATTATGGCAAATCCAGCTGGTCCAAATCCGATTGCTAATGTGGCCAGCATGGCTGCCCTAGCGGCATGCCCTGAAGGGAAAGAATGCGGATCGGTTTTCCGGTAAATCGCGCCGAAATCCCCTTCCGGTCGCTTGCGGCGGAAAAGCAGTTTGATGGCAAAAACTAGAAGAGCAAGGCAGACGATGCCAATTGCCATGAGTATTTCACGGTAGCGCCATTCCGGTCCGGAAAAAAACCAGGCGATCACCAGCCCGATCATCCAGAACCAGGAATCGCCGGAATGGGCGAAGAACGCACCAACCCTCCACCAGGTTTTCATTTCTGGAGTGAGGCGCAGGGCATCCGTCCAACGGATATCCAATGCTGCCAGTTTCGCGATCAACCGGCTCTCTTATTAATAAGAAATTTCTTAACAATTTCTAATTGGAAGAGTTTATCCACATCCATTCCCAATTCAGCAAAAGGGCTTAGGAGTGTTCGTCCCTTTAATCCTAGTTTATTGCTAACACGTTCTTCCAGGCTTTTTACGGTCAACTGCCGGGTGAGTACCAGTAAAAGTGTGTCAAAGCCAAACATGGCAGCTTGCTTGAGGGGTTTCTTGCGTGAGGCCACCAATTTATCCCAGATAGGGTGGTGCTGGACAAAGGGATCCATGCGAATGGCGAAGATATCTCCCCCACAGACTTCCTTATCTTTAAGATGAAGAAATGTCCGATTTGAATCTGGAAAAGCCTTTTCCATCACTTGACGCTCGACGATTGTATAGAGTAAATCTGCATCAAGGGTGGGGATGGCAGCAAGTAACCAGTCCACCATTTCAGGAGTGAGAGCTGGAACATCCCCAGCGCACATGATCGAGTATTCTGCTTTCGGGTCGATCCGCCGGAGCTCATCCAGTCCTGAACGGGTGTTTAAGATCATGTCCCCATGATCCGGAATAAAATGGATTGGATGAGAACAGATTAAGGGGGTATCGGATGGTAGGCCGACGATTACAATTTCCCCGATTTGTCGGGAGCGAGAGAAAGCGTCAAGAATCCACTGGATGATCGGTTTCCCAGCTAAAGGAATCAGGGATTTATACCCACCCTTTGTGATTTCATAGAGTGAATCCTCAGGGGTGGGGATTCCTCCAGCCGTGATCAGAACGTTCATGGATTAAGCACCTGGATTTGAGGGTTTAGTGGAATTTGAGCGACAAGTTTTTTCAACCATGCCAGATAATCATCAGCATTGGAATAATCTACCGGTTCCTTCCTGCCGGTGGCTGCAATAATGGCTGCTTCCATCATATTCGTGCCAAAAGACCGGCCATCAAGCACGGGAGTGGTGGTCACCAGGATTCGGGTACCGGCTTTTTTAAATAGGGCAACATCCTCTCGGGTGGTGGTGTTGGTGATAATAACCTTGCCATCCAATCTGTCCGGCATATAGCGTGTTATGTAATGGCAGTCTCCGGCAATGACTGACGCCCATTCGAAGTATTCCGTCCATTTAGGAGTGTGTTTTTCCTGTTCCTTACCCACCGGATATAACCATTCAAATGGGAAATGGCTGACGACCGGGAGCATAATGCGAATCAGGCGTTTCAAGCTCTTCTCGGTGTGGATCGGAAAAGGCAGACCCAGCCCAAACATAAGGTCACCAAATACGCACTCATAATCCGATTCGAGGAAGGCCCTGCTCAATCCCCACCGGTCAACTCCTGCCATAATGAGCACACGTTTTTGAAGTATGGCATGGGATAATTCATTTGCAAGCAGCGGTTTTACCTTATATTCCAGAGAGGATTTCAATCCATTTCCATCCACAACTGGTGTGACTTTAACCTTCCGGACCAATTTGGTGACTGAATGCAGCCGGTGAAATTCACGGTCGATAAGAAAGCCAAGATCCGCTCCCCCCACGCCAAACGCATCCACTTTGCCATCCATGGCGGCAAACATCTCTGCAGCTTTTTTCATATCTCCATCAGTACCGATCCGTTCGATCAAAACCTCCTCACCTAGAAGAGTTATAGAGATTATCTTGTCCCTTTTTGCAGAACCGATACTGATGCTAACCGCTCTTTTCATTTTTGTAAGTTCCTTTACAAATTACAGTCCGATTATAGCTTTGAATTATGTTCTCTGCGAATTTATAACAGGGGGATTAAATTGACAAGCGGGGAGCTTCACGTATAATGAAAAATACCTCAAAATTAAAGGCGACTGATGCCGGGGAAGGGATTTGTGAAAAGAAAAACACTGCGGGACCTCATTGTTCCATCTTTGTTCCTATTAATAGCCCTAAATGCCTGTCAAAGTGACACGCAACCGGAGTTCTCCCCATTATCAATATCAGCGCCATCTTGTGATTATGGCGGGATCATCAAATCGGTTGAAGCGATTGATCCGATTACGATCCGGTTTACCCTCTGCGCTTCGGACCCAGCCTTTGCTGCCAAGATCGCGAACCCGGTTTTTTCGATCACAGATGATGAGTACTTAAATGAAATGGGAGGGGATTCCCAAAAGTTGGCTGCAAATCCTGTTGGTACCGGACCATACAAGGTGAAGGAATACAAACCCGGTGCTTACCTGATCATGGAAGCAAACCCGGATTATTGGGGAACACCTTTACAATCCAAGCTGCTCAACCTAACATGGTCTAAAGATCTGACCAGGCGATTCAACTCGCTGGATAATGGAAGCGTCAATATTGTTGACCTGATCCCACCGGAAAACTTCGAAACGATTAGATCAAGCAAAGATTTGATCATGCAATTCAGACCAAGCCAAGATTCTTTGTATCTTGGTTTTAATAATACAATTCCACCTTTTGAAAATGAAGACATCCGGAAGGCGATCGGCATTGGATTAAACCGGGAAGCGATCCTTCGTCCTTTAAACCCGAATGCTGCCAGCTTTAAAGAACAGAAAGTTCCAGTTCCCGAGGGATCCACGCTGGCTGACCAATTGATTCCTCCTTCTCTATACCCGGGTAACTCCGCCGGTTTTTCATGGCACCCCCAGGATACTCAAAAGGCGTTCAGCTTGATATCGGGAACCAAATATGCTGGTGGTTTTCCCACAAAACTTTATTTTCCTGAATTGGATGATCCATCCCTTCCGGATATGAGTCTTGTGGCAGAAGCGATCAAAATCCAGTTGGCGCAGATCGGAATCGAGCTTGAATTGGTCGGGATGAATCCGGATCAATTTAAAACAGAACGAGACCTGGGCAACCTGGGTTTTTATATCAATTTGATGTCTGCGGATTTTCCTGACGCATCCAATTTCTATGATGTTAACTTCACAAGCGATAGCAAAGCGCTTGGGCGCCATTATTCGGATATTCTTATAGAGATCAACTTGGCCAAAAAAATCGCCGAACCGGCGACCCGGCAGGAACACTACGACCGGGTAAACCAGCTAATTAAGGACCATGTGCCTCTAATCCCGATTGCTTACCCGGCAACCGCGGTTGCGAACCAAAATAGCATGGAAAACGTGGTGATCGGTCCTCTTAATGAAAATTTTACCGGGATGACTGCTCCAACCGGTTCCATCAATTTCATGCAGTCTTCGGAACCGACCAGCCTCTGGCCTGCGGATGAGGATTCAAAGGATACCTTCCGGGTTGCTTCTCTCCTTTACGACACGCTGCTGAACTATGAATATGGCAGTACCAAGTTGATGCCCGCACTCGCGGACACCTGGTCCTCGAATGATGATCTGACCGAATGGACATTTCAATTGCGCTATGGTCCAAAATTTACAAACGGCGCTACCCTTGACGCGAATGATGTTGTGGCTTCATTTGCAGCGATGTGGGACGCAGCAAATCCAAACCATACCGGTAGTACCGGGCAGTTTGCCGTGTTTAAACGATTTTTCGGTAACTTCATAAACCGGTAAACAAAAAATAATAAGTGGACTTTTTCGCCCACTTATTATTTAGCCGGTTTTTAATTCACTCTTGTTCTTCAATGAGTTTTATCCCGGTAAGCTGTTCGATTATCCCAACCACGGCGGAATTATCAAGTTCGCCAAATCCTTCTGAAACCATTGCATTAAAAAGCTGACAATCCAGGGATGCAGAAGGGAGGGGGATTCCGTATTCCCTGGCGGTTTCCATGATTATATTCAGATCCTTTGCTTGCATTTTGGATTTAAACCCGGGTTGACGGTTTCCGGCAAACAACCGCGGGGGCTTCACGTCCAAGGTCCAGCATTGGGCGGATCCACCGCGGATCGCTTCGATAACTTTCCTTGGGTCAGCACCGGCTTTTTGAGAAAAAACCAGTAACTCACCCATTGCAACCATTTGTGCCGCCACCATGATCTGGTTGGCGGCTTTGGCAATTTGTCCTGAACCTGGACCTCCAATATGGGTAATGGTTTTCCCCATCGCTTCGAAAACTGGCAGGACGGTCCCGAGGGCATCCTCATTCCCGCCTACCATGATCGTGAGGGTGGCATTGATAGCGCCAATTTCCCCTCCGCTCACGGGTGCATCCAGCGCTTCGACGCCTATTTGTTTCAGTTTTTCAGCCACCATTCGGGCAACGGCCGGCTTTATGGTCGAATTATCCACATAGATCAAACCTTTATGGCAGCCTGCCAGGATGCCATCCGGTCCAAAAACCACCTTTTCAACATCCGGTGAATCCGGAAGATTCGTGAAGACAATATCCACCTGTGAGGCGACTTCAGCCGGGGTGGATGCCGTCTGGGCACCTTCTGCGGATAATTCTTCCATGGGCTTTCGGGACCGATTAAGAACCACAACCGGAAACCCAGCCTTCATGATGTTCCTGACAATGGGTTTTCCCATCAATCCCAACCCAATATATCCAATTTTTAGCATTGATCCTCCAATTATTCTAATTAGTTACCCCGGATTATATCCGCGGTCTTATAATAGAAGTGCGTTTATTCTAGAAAATTAGAACTTCGCACACGGGAGTATAGTTTTGAGCGAAAAAGAAGATTTCTTTCAGGCAGTAAAATCCGGAGATCTGGAAAAAGTGAAGGTTCTGGTAGAAAAAAATCCTTCGCTGGTGAATGCGATGGATGACACGAATATCCCCCCGGTATTAACAGCTGCATATCACGGTGAAATGGGAATCGCGAATTTCCTGGTTGCCAACGGGGCGAAGATGGATATCTTTAGCTCCTCTGCTCTTGGTTTAACCTATATCGTTAAGAATCTGGTGCAAAAATACCCCAAGCTGGTAAATGCTGTCGGGATCGATGGTTACCAACCTCTTGGATTGGCATGTTACTTCGGACGGCTGGAAACAACCCAATACCTGATCCTTCACGGCGCTGATGTGAATTCCCCTGCAGTAAACGAGCAGCGGGTCACCCCTCTCCATTCTGCAGCAACCGGACGGCATTTTGACATTGCCAGACTACTTCTGGCTAATGGGGTGGATGTCAATGCAGAACAGCAGGGAGGATTCACTGCCCTGCACGCTGCTGCTCAAAACGGTCAGATCGAGATGATTCAGCTTTTAATAGCGAATGGCGCAAAAATTGATGCACGGACCCTCGACCGGAAAACCCCGGCAGATTTTGCGCGCGATAGAGGCCATGCCGAAGCGTTAACCCTGCTTGGAGATTAGGGTTGGCTTTTCCCGATCATAAAAATACCTACCGAAGCGAAGCAGATAAATACGAATTATTGATTTCCCGGGAGGATTACCAGGGGAAACTGATTCGGGAAATTGAGCGAATCCGGGTTCCGGATGGATTGGATATTGTCGACCTAGGTGCCGGGACCGGACGTCTGAGTGTAATGCTGGCTCCCCGGGCAGCATCGCTGATCGCCCTGGATATTGCTCCCCGGATGCTTCAGCTTGCAAATGAAAAGCTTATGAATTTGGGGGTAAAAAAATTCCTGGCAGCTGCAGGAGATCATCGCGCCTTACCATTATCGAACCAAATTGCGGACCTGGTAGTTTCCGGTTGGAGCATATGTTACCTGGCGGACTGGTTTCCGGCCAGCTGGAAAGCGGAACTGGACATAGCTTTATTAGAGTTTGAACGTATTGTCCGGCCTGGTGGAACAATTCTGTTGATCGAAACCCAGGGAACCGGCTATTCATCCCCGCATCCACCGCCGCACCTGAGAGATTATTTTGAGTACATAAACCGTTCAGGATTCACGTTTTCCTGGATTCGCACGGATTACCAATTCGCAAACCTATTAGAAGCCATTTCAATGACAAAATATTTCTTCGGGGAGGAACTGGCAAAAATTGTGGCTGAAAAAGAGTGGGTGATCCTTCCGGAGTGTACAGGGTTTTGGGTCAAGAGCTTGAATTGATCGTATAAACCTCGTACAATAAAAAGATAATATAAATGTGAGGAAAATCATGAAAAATGACATTTTTAGACAAATCGCGGTTGTGGTGACCTTTTTGTTCACAATTACTGCCAATGGATTAGCAAACGCTCTACCGCTCAATGGTCAAACAACGGGAACGATCTCCGACAGCTTCCAGGTAGTATTCGTTCCAGCGGGTTATGTCTTTTCGATTTGGGGTGTTATTTACCTTCTTCTGGCAGGTTTCACCATTTACCAGGCATTGCCATCCCAGAGGGAAAAGGTAGTTTTACAGAAAATCGGGTGGCTTGCAGCCATGAGTAACGTACTAAACGGAGCCTGGATATTTTTCTGGCACTATAACTATTTCGCCTGGACATTGGTTATTATGTTAGGTCTTCTGGCAACTCTTATCGCCATCTTTCTCCGGCTTGAAATCGGGAAGCAAAAATTCTCGACCGCAGATAAATGGCTGGTGAGTATCCCCTTCAGTGTTTACCTCGGGTGGATCACAGTGGCAACCATAGCCAACGCGACTGCCCTGTTGAAGTATTCGGGTTGGAACGGTTTGGGAATAAACGGACAGACATGGACGATTATCCTGCTTGCTGCTGGAGTGGCTATCTCGATCCTGATGAGTTTAACCCGCAGGGATATCGGTTACGCCCTGGTCCTGGTTTGGGCGTTCATCGGAATTGGGGTGAAGTGGTTAGGCGTTTACCCGGCAGTGGTAATCAGCGCCTTTGTTGCTGTCGGATTTGTGCTGCTCTTCCTGGCGATTGCCAGGGTGAGGAAACCAACCCCAACAGCATAAGAAATAAAGTAAGAAGACCGTTAGGATTTTCCTTCCGGTCTTGGCATTTAAATTAATTGTTTTCGTAGTTTCTCGGCAGTCTCCGAGTATGAAGCCAGTTTCGACCGTTCTTTATGAACAAGATTTGCGGGAGCCCTGGAAGCGAAATCCCCCGTAAGTAATTTTTCGAGCCTGAGAATTTGCGATTCCGCCTCAAGTAGATCATGTTCCAGCCGGGTTCGATCTGAATCGCCGGCAGCGAGCTCTTCCATGGGGATGAATATTTCCACTCCCTGGATAACAATAGAGAGATGATTATCGGGTTTCTTCCCCATGCTGGATGAAATCTCGGTATTTTTGACATCCAACTGAGCCAGGCTGCAGATGACTTTGTGCTGTGATTCCACTAACCCCAATTTCTCGGTTGTGATTATCCTGGCCGGGATCTTTTTCCCCGGAGCAATCCCGTTTTCTACCCGCAGATTGCGGATACCCCGAACCAATTCCATGATCAGGTTGAAATCAGCAATTTTGAATTCATCTATTTCAAAGATGTCATTTGATTCAGGCCAGCGTGCGATTATTAAAGCCTCCTCCCATTTTCCATCCAGCCCCTTGGAGGGAAGATCTCGTTCAGAAGCAGCTTCTCTGAGGAAACCCCATAGTTCTTCGGTAACAAATGGCGTGAAGGGATGCAACATCCGCAAGCAGGAGTCCAGGATGGCAGTCAGATTCCTGGCCGTATAAAAAGCTATGTCACTCCCTTGCGCAAGTTGCTGTTTCGAGATCTCGATGTACCAGTCCGCAAACTCGCTCCAGAAGAAATCATAAATCTGGCGGCCGGCTTCACCATACTGATGCCCGGCAAATAACCGGTCGACATTACGGATAAGTTCATCAAGTCGGGCAGAGATCCAGCGGTCGGCGAGGCTTGGGGTTGGTTCTCCATTCGCTTTTTCCGGAGCGCTTTCGATGGCAGAGATCACAAACCGGCCTGCGTTCCATATCTTATTAGCAAAATTGCGGTTAGCCTCGACCTTTTTCTCACTCAGGTTTTTATCATTTCCGGGTGCTGATCCAACCAATACAGTGAAGCGCATTGCATCCGTTCCCAGGTCGTTCATCAGGATTAGGGGATCGATCACATTCCCCTTGACCTTGCTCATTTTTTCCCCATGTTCATCCCGGATCAATCCGTGCAGGTATACAGTGCTGAAAGGCGGCTTTCCGGTAAATTCCAGTCCGAACATGATCATGCGCGCCACCCAGAAGAAGAGGATGTCGTACCCGGTTTCCATCATTGTAGTCGGGTAGAAATATTCCATATCCGGGGTCTTATCAGGCCAGCCAAGTGTTGAGAACGGCCATAGACCCGAGGAAAACCAGGTATCCAGAACATCAGGGTCCTGGGTGATTTTTTCACTCCCGCATTTCACACAGCTGGTGGGATCCTCTCTTGCGACTGTCATTTCACCGCAATCGGCGCAATACCAGACCGGGATGCGGTGCCCCCACCACAACTGGCGGCTGATGCACCAGTCCTGGATGTTTTCCAGCCAGTTGTAAAAGACCTTTGTGAAGTGGTCCGGCACGATGCGAATGGAACCGGAACGGACAGCCATGAGGGCTTCATCTGCCAGGGGTTGGATCTTGATGAACCATTGGGTTGAGATCATCGGTTCGACGATCTCACCACCGCGCTGCGAGCGGGGAACCTTGATCTTATAGGCTTGCTCGCGGATCACCAACCCGGCAGCACGCATATCTTCCCAGATACGGGTGCGGCATTCGAACCGGTCAAGCCCTGCATAAGGACCCCCATTTTCGTTTACCTTGGCGGATTGATCCAGCACAGGGATTATTTCCAGTTTGTGGTTTTCCCCGATGGTGTAATCATTGGGATCATGGGCAGGTGTGATCTTGAGCGCACCCGTGCCGAATTCACGGTCAACATAGGTATCGCTTATCACAGGCACTTCACGGCCGAGGATTGGCACCAGGACCTTGCTACCGATGAATTTCTGATAACGCTCATCCTTGGGATGGACTGCCACAGCGGTATCGCCAAGTATGGTTTCAGGGCGGGTGGTGGCGACCGGGATGAAATCTCCGGATCCATTCGCAAGCATATATTTAAAGAAGTACAGGGTTCCGTCTTCTTCCGAATATTCCACTTCAAGATCGCTAACTGCGGTTCGCAGCAGGGGAGCCCAATTGATTAATCTTTTCCCGCGATAGATCAACCCTTTTTCATACAACCTGACGAATGCTTCGCGGACCGACCTGGATAGACCTTCATCCAGAGTAAATCGTTCCCTTGACCAGTCGCAAGAAGCACCCAAGCGCCGGATTTGATTTGTGATCAGGCTGCCGTACTTTTCCTTCCATTCCCACGCGCGTTTGAGGAATTCCTCCCGACCCAGCTCATCCCGGGTGACCTCCTCTGTTTGGAGAAGGTATTTTTCAACGAGCAATTGTGTGGCGATTCCGGCGTGGTCGGAGCCTGGTACCCAGAGTGCCGAAAACCCATTCATGCGGGCATGACGGATCATCAGGTCTTCCATGGCGACGAACATTGCATGTCCCAGATGAAGTTCCCCGGTCACATTGGGAGGGGGAATGGAAATAACGTATGGCTTTACGGTTGGATCAAAACCCGGTTTATTGGGGTCGTTTGCCGGGCAAAAATAGCCATTCTTTTCCCACCAGTCATATAGCCGCAGCTCGGTGGATTTGAAATCGTACACTTTCGGCAGATTGATTGACATGATTGCTCCTTAAAATTAAAAACCCTTTCGTTTGTTGAGGACGAAAGAGCCGTTCTTCCGCGGTACCACCTCGATTCGCCGGTGAAGGCGCACTCGATTCGCAGGTTGGTCGCTGCGACTCAGCTGTATCGGGCTGACCCGTGCCGTTCTACTTTCGTTCGGATTTCTTCGGCATTTCACCTGGCGACTTCATCCGCTGCCAGCTGGGGAAACTCTCAATGGATTCGTCCCCTTCCTGTCAGCTGCCCTGCGGTTTACTACTCCAGGCAACTTTCCCTAATCTATAACAATTATAATAACGGCGTGAAATAAAGTCAATCCAATTGGATTCTGGTGGAAAAAGCCAAAATTGTTGGGATCATTTTCCCGGTTTTCCCCAGATACTATGTTGTAGGATAAACTTAGCGAACATGTTTTTGAAAAAACCTTCCCGAAAAGAAATCCCCAATATTGTTCTTTTAGTGTTTGGCTTGCAATTAGTATCCTGCCAATCTCTGGGGATAAATCCTGCAGCGAACCCAAGCCCACAGCCCACACTCAGACCTATTAAAATCGCCACCGCCACACCTGATACAAAAGCTACACTCTCAGCTGAGATGCAGATTTCTCCATCTGCATTATCCGGTACCCAGATCACCTTTTGGGAACCCCTCACCGGTAATTCCGGAGAAACAATGGCCCAGCTAGTTAATGAATTCAACCAGACCAATCCCTACGGTATCTTTGTTACCCCAACCAGATTTGGAAGCCAGGGAGAGCTGGCCAGTGCGATTCAGAGCGCGGAGGATCTTGGTCAGGAACTTCCTACAGTGATCAGCGCTTCAATGGATCAGGTGAACTTATGGAATTTTGAAGTAGCTCCGGTTGTTGACCTTGCCCCCTATATTCACCAACCAGGGATAGGATTTACCGAGAGCGAGATTACAGACTTCTTTCCGGTCTTTTTCAACCCAGATCTTACCGGGGTTGCCCGGCTCGGGATTCCCGCATACCGGTCGGGTGAGGTTCTTTTCTATAATCAGACCTGGGCGCAGGAATTGGGCTTTTTGAAGCCTCCATCCAGTTTGAGTGAATTCAAGGAACAAGCCTGCGCTGCCGCCAGGGTAAATGCCGAAGATAAGAAGAAAGCGAATGACGGTACCGGGGGTTGGTTCATAGACACCGGTTGGGAATCTGCAGTGAGCTGGTTGAATTCCTTCGGGTACAACCAATTTCCTGTGGAGGTGGATGCCACCTTTAGTTTTTCTACACCCAGTTCCGAGGATGCTTTTGGGTTTATTCGCGAATTATCCGATCTGGGCTGTGCCTGGACAGGAAGACAAATTAACCCTTTTGAATACTTTTCCACCCGGCAGGCACTTTTCTATTCGGGTTCCCTTGAGGATATCATTTCACAACAAAAATCAAATGCACGGCTCGGTTCAGAAGATAATTGGATTCCCATCCTTTATCCGAATCAATCCGGTCAAGGTGGAGTTCTTTCCGATGGGCTGGATTACGGCATCTTTGCCGGGGATGCCAAATCGCAAATGGCTGCCTGGTTGTTCATCAAGTGGATGATCAATTCCAACCAGCATGCAAGGTTGGCAGCTGCAGATACCACCTTCCCGATGAGTTATTCAGAGGTGGCAGTCTTAAGTGCACTTGGTGAACAAAACCCGCAATGGCAGCAGGCACTGGGTTTCATTTCACAGGCAAAAGTTGCTCCACAGGTGCAGGATTGGTGGATCATTCGTCAGATACTCGAGGATGCCTTCTGGAAGAGCCTGCAACCGAATGTAAAACCTGAGGATATCCCAATCATCCTACGGGAGCTGGATGCGACCATTTATGAGGTATTGAACCAATGAATCGGGGAGGTTTACCCGAGGTGACGATTTATACCGATGGTGCCTGCAACCCGAACCCGGGCAGGGGCGGATGGGCTGCTTTGATCTTCACTCCAAAAGGGAAGTTGGAAATAAGCGGAAGGGAAGCGGAGAGCACAAACAACAGGATGGAGATGACTGCAGCTATTCGGGCCTTGAAATCCCTCAAACAGCCATCAGCAGTCATAATATTCACCGATTCCCAATACCTTCAAAAGGGGATCGAAGAATGGCTATCCAAATGGATTAGCAAAGGTTGGCGGACAACAAGTGGAAAAGTGGCCAACCGGGACTTATGGGAAGATCTGCTGGAAGCGTGCAAACCGCATCAGGTAACCTGGCGCTGGTTAAAAGGTCATGCCGGAGATCTTAATAACAGCCGGGTGGATGCTCTGGCTCGAAAAGCACGGTATCGAGTCTGATTCAAGCAAACCCCAGTGCAAGGCAGCCCGCCCAGAGGGCTAACCCGATCAGGAATACCCACACAATTTCCAGCTTCAAAAACCGAACAGTGCAGAATGCAGCTACCGCGAATAATGCTGTGAGGAGATCCCGTATCCCGGTTTGAGCCATTTGGTATGTGATCATCACCAGCATACCCACGAAGGCTGCCAGGACGCCGGCAAGCGCGCCTTTGATCGCCCTTGAATTGCGGACCCGATTGTAAATATTGGTGAATACCAGGGTCATTGCGAAGGTTGGCGAGAAGATGGCAAAAGTTGCCATAATGGCACCAAATACCCCCGCCACCTTGTACCCGATAAAAGTCGCAGTGATTAAAAATGGCCCGGGAGTAACTTGGCCCAGGACAACCCCATCGGTGAATTGGATGGGAGTCAGCAATTGGAGTTTATCCACTACTTCTGCCCGTAATACAGGAAGGATCATCATTCCATTGCCGAAGGCAATTGAACCAACTTTAAAGAAGGATAGGCAGAGAATATTGAGGGGAGGGGGTAAAGTGGTTGAATAAAGAAGAAAACCAAGAATAATCAGGATCACCAATCCGATCTGCATCCATTCCCTTCGCGAAGTTGAGGGGATATCTCGCGTTCCCAACGGGGCAGGTTTTTCAGCTTCATTAGGTTTAAGGAAAAGTACGCCCAAAGCCAGAGATGCAAGTACGATCCAGAACGAATCTAATTTGAAGTAGATTGCTGGCAGTGCCCCCAGTGCGATCAACCAGGCAACAGGCCGGTTGAGGGCTTTTTTCCCTAAGTCGATAACCAGGTTTAATATTATCCCGACCACAATTGCTTCCAGGCCGATGAAAAGCCTGGAGACCCATGGGATATCCCCGGTTGCAAAATAAAGCGCTGATAGGCCGAGCATCAATAGGAATGATGGGAGCACAAACCCCATGGTGGAAACGACCGCGCCAGGAATGCTACGCAGCTGGTAACCCAGGTAAGCTGTGTAGTCAAAATTAACAGGACCAGGGTAAAGCTGGACAAGGGCAATGCCTTCATCCAGTTTCTCATCGCTCAACCAGCCTCGTTTTTTCACCGTCGAGCGCAGCACCTGCAAAGCCGTGAAGCCAAAAGCGGTTACACCAGTCAGTAGAAAGGTTTTTGCAAGTGTAAAATAACCGATCGGTTTTTCCAACGGTTCCTGTTGTGGATGTTCAGCAATCGATTCGGGCATTATCCTGCAAGGATCTTATCGATCCGGTCCAACTCATCGGTAGTTAGGTTCAAGTTTTCCAAAGAGGCGATATTTTCTTCCAGCTGATGGACTGAACTCGCACCGATCAGGGCGGATGTCATCCCCTGTAACCGCAGGACCCAGGTAATAGCAAGTTGAGCAACTTTCTGACCGCGGCTTTTTGCGACCTCACTCAGACGTTTGACTTTGGCGAGGACTTCCGCAGTGATATCGGATTGGGTGAGGAATCCAACCGGTCCGGCTGCACGGGAATCAGAAGGGATTCCGTTCAGGTAGCGGTTTGTAAGCAGCCCCTGCGCCAGGGGAGAGAAAGCTATGCAGCCTATGCCCTCATCATTAAGTACAGTGACGAGGTCTTTCTCGATACAGCGGTCGAACATATTATAGGAAGGTTGGTGAATTAAACAGGGAGTACCCAATCGTTTGAGCTCACGGACTGCATCGCGGGTTTCATCCGCCGAATAAGAGGAAATCCCAATATAAAGCGCACGCCCGCTGCGGACGATGTGATCCAGTGCTCCCATCGACTCCTCGACAGGTGTTTCCGGATCCGGGCGGTGGTGATAGAAGATATCCACATAATCCAGCCCCATGCGCTTCAAGCTCTGGTCAAGGCTGGCAACCAGATATTTTCGCGAGCCGAAATCCCCATAAGGTCCAGGCCACATATCCCAACCGGCTTTGGAGGAAATAACCATCTCATCACGATAAGAATGAAAATCCTTTGCAAGGATCCGTCCGAAATTTTCTTCAGCAGATCCGGGAGGAGGTCCGTAATTATTGGCAAGGTCAAAATGGGTGATTCCCAGGTCGAAAGCGCGTCGCACGATCGAACGCCCGTTTTCAAAAGTGTTGATTCCACCAAAATTATGCCAAAAACCCAAAGAAACTGCTGGGAGCTTCAGTCCGCTGTTCCCACAGCGGTTGTAGACCATCTTTTCATAACGCGATTCCAGGGGGAGGTACTCCATTTCATTCTCCAATAAAGTGATTGTTCTATTATAGATTGATTTCAAGGTCAGAGCAAAGGTTCTGCTCGGCTATAATCTTTTTATGGACGATAATTATGATGTCCTGAAAAGTCTCACCGGGTATACCTTATCCTCTCAGCAGAAGGATGCGTTTCAATTTTATGAGGATGCATTATGCGATTGGAATGAAAAAATAAACCTGACAGCAATCCGGGATCGAAGAGATATCCGCATAAAACACTTTCTAGATTCACTCACCTGCCTTTCTGCACTTGGAGAAATCCGGGGTTTAAAACTCATTGATATTGGCACCGGTGCAGGTTTTCCTGGACTGCCGATCCGGATATGCGAGCCCGAGGTAATGGTCACCCTTGCGGATTCAGTCGGAAAAAAACTGGAATTCTGCCGGTTAATAATTGAAAAACTGCACTTAACCAATACAACAACGATTCATGCCCGGGCGGAAGATTTGGGACAATCTGTAGATCATAGAGAGAAATATGACCGGGCAACCGCCAGGGCAGTGGCATCCATGCCGATATTGGTGGAATTCCTGCTGCCGATATTAAAGGTAGGCGGAAAAGCGGTTATCCAAAAAGGTGTAAACGGTCCCGCAGAAACGCATGCTGCTGAAAACGCTATAAGAATCCTTGGAGGGGAACTTGAACTCATTATTCCGGTGAAATTGCCCGGAGTTCCAGATGACCGCTTCCTCATCACGATCCGGAAGGTCGCTTCCACGCCGAAAGTGTACCCGCGCCGTGCAGGCATGCCTACGAGTAAACCTTTACTTTAACGAAAACATCAAGAATTATCCTCGATGTCCGCCGCGATGCTGCCCATTTTGACATTCCATCGCGTGCACTGTTCGATGAACTCTTCTGGAAAATGGGAGAGATCCGTCGCGGTCAGGATTGCCTGCTCGTATCCACCCATTGAAGCGAGCAAATCCTCCCGTCTGGTGGGATCCAATTCTGCGAGGGTTTCATCCAGGAGAAGTACTGGTAACTCCCCTGTTTTCTTCTTCATCCAATCCACTTCTGCCAATTTAACCGCCAGCAGCGCTGTCCTTACCTGACCACGTGATCCGTAATCACCCAGGTCCATCCCGTTGGTACCCAGGCGCAATTCATCGCGGTGCGGTCCGATGGTCGTGATGCCTCGCTGGATTTCCACACTTCGGAGAGCTGCCAATCGTTCCTGGAATCCGTCCCGGATCTCCTGGAGGGAATATATACTCCGGTCTGCAGATGTTTTCAGGGGTAGGGGTAGTTGACCCGGGGTCAGGGGGAGCGGATCGTAAGAAGGCTGATAAATCAACCGGAGTACTTCACTGTTTGAGGTAAGCCGGAGGTGAATCGCGGCCGCTGTGGTTTCCAGTTCCTGAAGGGCGGAAATACGGGCGGCTATGATCAGGGCACCGTGCTCAACCAGCAGCCCATCCCAATACTCCAGCTGGCTTTGGTCCCCGCCACGTTCCTGGAGCAATTTTAAGAGAGCATTCCGTTGCTCAAGGGCGCGTGAGTAGACTGAAAGTGCCTCACCGTAACCGGAAATCACCTGGGAAAGAACCATATTTATATAGCGGCGCCGGTCATCCGGGCTGCCTTCGAGGATGCGCATCATCTGGGGTAAAAAAATGACCGCATTAAGTTCTCCTAATGCATCGACGGTTTTGCGTTTTACCCCATCCACCAATATTTCTTTTCGAAGTCTGGATGATCCGTGCGTTCCGCTTTCAAGGATCAAGCGCACTTCTAACTTAGTCGATTTCCCCAGTTTCTCGATCTCAGCTACGATTCGGGTAACCACTAGGGATTCATCTCCGGTATGGAAGGAGACTAATTGTTTATCTGTCTGAGTATGAAAGGATGAAAAAGTAGCCAGATAAAAAATGGCTTCAAGCAGGCTGGTCTTGCCCTGAGCGTTATCTCCG
>Ga0209254_10000348_pt1 | contig 35892 bp, 37 predicted proteins | sample FrelakmetDIP11DI_FD_187148 | JGI IMG/M metagenome (GOLD analysis project Ga0209254, IMG submission 187148) | Freshwater lake sediment microbial communities from the University of Notre Dame, USA, for methane emissions studies - DIP11 DI (SPAdes)... | ecosystem: Environmental > Aquatic >... | reverse complement strand
CGCAGCGTCGACGCGATCGGGTAGGCCGCGACGTCGGCGAGCGCGAGGGCGCCTTTGACCAGCAGCGGATGCCCGCTGCGTACGATGAACAGTCCCTGCCACATCGACAGCGGGGTCAGGTCGAGGCCGCCCGCCTTGTCGCGCGGGACCAGGCCGATCACCGCCAAGTCGAGCTCGCGGCGCAGCAGCGCCGCGACGAGGTTCGCCCAGTTGTCGTTGGCCACGCGGATGGACACGCCCGGGTTTGCGTGGAGGAACTTGCCCACCGCGTCGCCCATGAACAGCGCGGTCGGAAACGTCCCCGCGCCGACGTGCAGGCGTCCGGTGCCGGTGCCGCGCAGCAGCGCCACTTCGCGCTCGAGCGCCTCGGCGCGGTCGAGCAGGTCGCGGGAGCGCTCGAGGAACAGGCGGCCGAGCTCGGTGGGCACGACCCGGCCCTTGCCGCGCTCGAAGATCGCGATGCCCGTGCGCCGCTCGAGCTCCTGGATGCTGCGCGAAAGGGCTGGCTGCGTGAGGTGCAGCGCGCGGGACGCCCGCGCGAAGCTCCCTTCCTCGGCCAGCGCGCGGGCGTGCTGGAGGAAGCGCAGGTCGAAGTCCATGCGGCGATCTTATCAAAGCCATGAGGCACTTCTATTGGACATTGCGGCCGTTGTTCGGAGAAGCTCCCGCACCGCTGCGCGCCCGCCCGTTCCGCGCACCACGAACCTCCGGAGATGCCGCAATGCCTCGCCACACCCTGACCCGCCTCGCCGCCGTCGCCACGACGGCGGCGCTCATGCTCGCCGCGTCCGCCGCCCAGGCCCAGGCCAAGCCCAACATTCTCGTCATCTGGGGCGACGACATCGGCCAGTTCAACATCAGCGCCTACAACCGCGGGATGATGGGCTACAAGACGCCCAACATCGACAGCATCGCCGCCGAGGGCGCGTTGTTCACCGACTGGTATGGCCAGCAGAGCTGCACGGCCGGCCGCGCGGCCTTCGTCACGGGGCAGTCGCCGATCCGCTCCGGGCTCACGAAGGTGGGCCTGCCGGGCGCGCCCGAGGGCATGAAGAAGGAGGACCCGACGATCGCCACGCTGCTGCGCGCGCAGGGTTACATGACGGGGCAGTTCGGCAAGAATCACCTCGGCGACCGCGACGACATGCTGCCCACGGCGCACGGCTTCGACGAGTTCTTCGGCAACCTCTACCACCTCAACGCCGAGGAGGAGCCGGAGAACCCGGACTACTTCAAGGACCCGGCGCTCAGGAAGAAGTTCGGCCCGCGCGGCGTCATCCACAGCTTCGCCGGCGGCAAGATCACCGACACCGGCCCGCTGACGCGCAAGCGCATGGAAACGATCGACGAGGAGGTCACCGTCAAGGCGCTCGACTTCATGCAGCGCGCCAAGTCGGCGAACAAGCCGTTCTTCCTGTGGTGGAACTCGACGCGGATGCACATCTTCACGCATCTCAAGAAGGAGTCGGAAGGCAAGACCGGGCTCGGCGTCTACGCCGACGGCATGGTCGAGCACGACGGCCACGTCGGACAGGTGCTCGCGAAGCTCAAGGAACTCGGCCTCGACCAGAATACGATCGTCATGTACTCGACCGACAACGGCGCCGAGACGTTCACCTGGCCCGACGGCGGCACGACGATGTTCCGCGGCGAGAAGAACACGCAGTGGGAGGGCGGTTATCGGGTGCCGACGGTGATCCGGTGGCCCGGCGTGATCAAGCCCGGCACGGTGATCAACGACATCGGCGCGCATGAGGACATGCTGACCACTCTGGTGGCCGCGGCCGGCGACGCGACGGCCAAGGACGACCTGAAGAAAGGCCGCGCCATCGCCGGCACGACCTACAAGGTCCACCTCGACGGCTACGACCTCGGCCCCGCCCTCAAGGGACAGGCCCCGTGGCCGCGCAAGGAGTTCATCTACTGGACCGACGACGGCAGCGTTGCAGCGCTGCGCTACGACAACTGGAAGATCACGTTCCTCGAACAGCAGGCCGAAGGTCTCAGGGTCTGGCAGGAACCGTTCGTCACCCTGCGTGCGCCCAAGATCGCCAACCTGCGCATGGATCCGTTCGAGCGCGCCGAGCACGAGAACGCCATGGGCTTCCAGCGCTGGTACATGGAGCGCATGTTCCTGATCGCGCCGGCTGGCGCCTACGTCGGGCAGTGGCTGCAGAGCCTCCGCGACTTTCCGCCGCGCCAGAAGCCCGGCAGCTTCAATCTCGAACGCGTGATGGAGGCGGTGTCGAGGCCGCAGAAGAACTGACGCTCGCGGGCCCTGTGTTCGGACGGCCGCATCGTTGCAACCGGTGTGGCCGTTTCGCCGCCGTGATCGGCTCCTCGATCAAGACCAAGTACGACGTCCGCGACGGCCGTCCGGTCATCGTGCGGCTGCCCGAGCTCGATGTCGTCGACAAGGCGGGGCCGGTCGCCATCCACAGGTTCATCGGCACGCGGCCCATCGCGGCGTTCGGCAATTCGGACGGCGACTTCGAGATGCTGGAGTTCGCGACGGCCGGATCGGGTGCCCGGCTCGGGATGCTCGTGCACCACGATGACGCGCAGCGCGAGTTTGCCTATGACCGCGACTCGCGCGTCGGCCGCCTTGCGCGGGACCTCGACGAGGCCGCCGGACGCGGCTGGCTCGTGGTCAGCATGAAGCGCGACTGGCGTATAGTCCACGCGCCGTCGCGCTGAGGCCTTCCTCTGCGCTGCCCCAACCCGTTTCGCAACCCGGAAGGTGAATACGATGCGTACGATCGCAGGACTCGTTGCTTGCGCGATCGGGCTGGCATTCGCCGGAGCTTCCGCCGCCCAGAACAGCGCCGAGGACCTGGCGAAGAAGCTCGCCAATCCGATCGCCGCGCTGATCAGCGTCCCGTTCCAGTTGAACTACGACGGCAACATCGGCCCCGTCGAGGACGGCTCGCGCTGGCTCCTCAACATTCAGCCGGTGGTGCCGATGTCGCTCGATGCCGAATGGAACGTGATCTCGCGCACGGTCCTCCCGGTGGTGCAGCAGGAGGACGTGTTCCCGGGCGCGGGCAGCCAGTTCGGGCTCGGCGACACGGTGCAGAGCTTCTTCTTCTCGCCGAAGAAGCCGACCGCGAATGGAGTCGTCTGGGGCGTGGGCCCGGTGCTGCTGCTGCCGACCGGCACCGACGACCTGCTGGGCACGGAGAAGTGGGGCCTCGGTCCGACCGCCGTTGCGCTCAAGCAGGACGGGCCGTGGACCTACGGCATGTTGTTCAACCACCTCTGGTCGGTAGCTGGCACCGGCTCGCGGCCGGACGTCAGCACCACGTTCCTGGAGCCCTTCCTCTCGTACACGACGAAGGACGCGTGGACGTTCACGGTGCAGACGGAGACGACCTACGACTGGAAGGGCGAGCAGTGGACGGTGCCGCTCAACGCGCTGGTGAGCAAGGTGACGAAGGTCGGCGACCAGCTGGTGAGCTTCGGGGCCGGTGCGCGGTACTGGGCCGACGGCCCGCAGTCGGCGCCGCATGGCTGGGGCCTGCGCTTCCTCGTCACGCTGCTCTTCCCCCGGTGACCTGATCGCGCACGTCGCGACAGCGGTTGTCCGGGAACCGGGCGATCAGACTTTGCCCGCGACGTCGTCGAGCAACTCGGCGTTGCGCCGACCGATGGCGCGAAAGGGTTCGCTGATGCGCGTATCTGCCGCTGCCGCCGTCCAGAACTCGATGGCGGCGGCGCAGGCGGCGAGCCACGTCGTTCTCTGCGCCGGCAAAGGCAGGTCCGGGGCGAACTCGCGTGCCGGAACCTCGCCGCCCGGCAGCGGCGCATACATCATCGGCAGCATGTCGTAGGTCGGTGCCAGGCGCAGCGGCTGGCCGACGTGGAAACTCAGGTTGCCGAGATGCATGTCGGAGTTCGCGATCAGCCGGCCGTACCACCACAGGTGCTCGACCTCCGCTATGCCGTTCGCCTCGAGCAGCCCCATGCCCGCAAGTCTCGCCGCGATGTCGGGCCACGCGGTCGTGCGCGAGCCCACGAACGCACCTTGCAGGTGGTCGAGGTCGCACACCGGTAGGCGCCCGTGCTCGCCGATGCGGTCGAAACGCTCGACCTCGATGAACGTGCGTCCGGCGCATTCCAGCGTGCGCGAACGTGCAGGCCCGGGTCCGGGCAGCCTTGCCGAGCTGGCGAGGGCTAGGTGCTCGCAGACGAGCAGGTCGGCCCAGCGTCGCTCCGCGGCAGATACGCCGGCCCCTGAAAACTTGACGAGGACGTGCGGCGTCGCCGCGTCGGGAATTTCGCGCGCCGCGCCGAACTTCGGGAACTCGCCCGCCGCGCTCGATCCGCCGCCGACCAGGGCGACGGCGTCTTCGGCGCGCGCGGCATAGGCGGCGGGAATCCCTTGCTCGGGCAATGGCGCCGGCGGCCGGACCTTCGCTTCCAGCCAGCGCTCGTACGCCGCATCGCCGATGATCAGGTTGCCCGGCGCATCGGCGCCGCGCTGGCTCAACACCCAGACGATGTCGTCATCGCTCCACTCCTCGGGATCGGCGGCCACTCCGAGCGCCTTGTGCTCGGCGCGGGCGAACTGGCGTCCGAGGTAGCCCTGCGGTCGGATCGCGAGCACCGGGTAGGGCAGGCCATCCCACCAGCCGTCCCGGGACTCTGCCGGCACGGGCCAGCCGGTTCCCGCCAGCGGCATGAGGCTGCCTTGCGGCGCGGCCAGGGCGAGCGTCGCCAGCGGCGCCGCGTTCCCGTTCCGATCGACCCGGTAGACGGGAGTGTCGGCCAGAGTGCCGCGCAGCGGCCGGCGCAGCGCATAGCACGCGCGCCGCGTGCGCCCGGCGGCGAGCACCGATCCGTCGGGCAGGTCGCCGAGCAGGCGCCGGACCGTCTGGCCGCTGACGCCGAGCGCGGTGGCGAGTTCAGTGGTGCCCTGCCGCGGCCGGAGCCGGAGGATCCGGACGAGTTTTTCGCGGAGCAGGGGGTCGGTTGTACGCACGAATTTTGTTAACGCTAAATCTGTTGCCAAATATAGTATAAATAATGCGCATATTCAATGTAATAAAACATATAGCTTATGATATTTTTTGCGAATGGTGAAGGCAATACGGCCTCTTTGCAACGATCGGCAGCGAGGCAGCCGCGCGTTTTCAGTGCGCAGAATGCAACAAGCCCGGCCGGAGCCGGGCTTGCCATGACGCGGGGCGTCGCCGCCGGATTACTTCACGGCCGCCGGCTTTTCCTTGGCCGGCGCTGCCACGCTGGTCGGCGTCGACGCTGCCGCCGACTGCGTGCGGCTGGATGCGACCACCGGCTCTCCCTTGAGGTGGTGGATCGCCTGCTTCAGCTGGAAGTCCTCGGCCGGCAGGCCGAACTCGAAGCGCGGCGGCGGGACCTGCTTCTCCTCCTTGTCCTGCGAGGAGGGCCGCGCGCTCGCGCCGGGCGGCGGCGTGCCTGCCCCCGGCTTGTTCGTCTCGAGGTGGCGCTCGAGGTTGGCCTCGCGGATGCGGTTGGGCGAGTCGCGGCCGTCGTCGATGGCGATGTCGGGTTCGATGCCCTTCGCCTGGATCGAGCGGCCCGACGGCGTGTAGTAGCGCGCCGTGGTCAGCTTGAGGCCGGCGCTGCTGCCCAGCGGCAGGATCGTCTGCACCGAGCCCTTGCCGAACGTGCCCGCGCCCATGACGGTAGCCCGCTTGTGGTCCTGCAGGGCGCCCGCGACGATTTCGGAGGCGGATGCCGTGCCGCCGTCCACCAGCACGACCAGCGGCACCTTCTTGACGCCGGCAGGCAGGTCGCGCAGGAAGTCCTCGCCGCGGCCGCGCATGTAGTGCTCGCGCGAGGCGGTGAGGCGCATGCGCGCATCGGGCGTGCGGCCGTCGGTGTAGACGACCAGCGCGTCCTTCGCCAGGAACGCCGCGGACACCGCCACGGCCTGGTTGAGCAGGCCGCCGGGGTCGCTGCGCACGTCGAGCACGAGGCCCTTGAGCTCGCCCTGCTTGTAGAAATCGCGCAGCGCCTTCGCCAGGTCCTCGCCGGTGCGCTCCTGGAAGTTGCGGATGCGGATGTACCCGTAGCCCGGCTCGAGCATCTTCGCGCGCACGCTCTTGACGCTGATCTCCTCGCGCGTGAGCGTCACGTCGATCAGCGCGTCGGCGCCCTTGCGCTGCAGCGTCAGCACCACCTCGGTGCCCGGCTTGCCGCGCATCTTCTCGACGGCCTTGGACAGCGGCATGCCGCGCGTGGCGGTGTCGTCGATCTTCACGATCAGGTCGCCGGCCTGGACGCCGGCGCGGAACGCCGGCGTGTCCTCGATCGGCGAGACGACGCGGATGAACCCGTCTTCCACGCCGACCTCGATGCCGAGCCCGCCGAAGCGGCCCTGCGTGCTGACCTGCAGTTCCTTGAATGCGTCGGCGTCGAGGAAGTCCGAGTGCGGGTCGAGCCCCCGCACCATCCCGTGGATGGCTTCCTTGATCAGCTTCTCGTCGCTGACCTGCTCGACGTAGTCGCTCTTGATCTTGCCGAAGACGGCCGACAGCAGCTGCAGGTCCTCGTAGGGGATCGGCAGTTTCGCCTCGCGCTGGGCGACTGCGGTGAAGTTGAGGGACAGCAGCACCCCCAGCACCGTCCCGAGGCCGATCAGGCCCGCCTTCTTCCATCCGTCGCGCATCGCTCTTCTTTCCTGTGCTGCCCTGAGGCCAAGTATGCGGGAATCGCTTCCCGATCGAAAGCGCCGCCGGGGCGCTGCGGAGCACCGCACGACGGAGACGCAGACGACTGAGGACTGCTCCCCGATCGCGTTGTGCCGGGTTGGTCCGGTTGCCGCCCCCGGAGTTCCCGGGATGTCGAAAAAATACGCTCGACGAGGCTTGCCGAGAAAGCGTGCACTTACTACGGCAAGTCGACGAGCGACCGTCCGGTCATTTCGGCGGGCTGCGGCAGCCCCATCATCGCGAGCAGCGTGGGCGCCACGTCCTGGAGCGCGCCCCCGTCGCGCACCCGGGCCCGCGGCCGGCCGACGTAGATGAACGGCACCACGTTGAGCGTGTGCGCGGTGTGCGCCTGGCGCGTGGCGTCGTCGCGCATCTGCTCGGCGTTGCCGTGGTCGGCGGTGATCACCGCCTCGCCGCCGGCCTCGCGCACCGCCTCCACGACGCGGCCCACGCACGCGTCCAGCGTCTCGATCGCCTTCACCGCCGCGGCGAAGTCGCCGGTGTGGCCGACCATGTCGCCGTTGGCGTAGTTGCACACGATCGCGTCGTACTTCCCCGAGCGGATCGCCTCGACCAGGCGGTCGGTGACCTCGGGCGCGCTCATCTCGGGTTTCTGGTCGTAGGTCGCCACCTTCGGCGAGGGCACGAGGATGCGGTCCTCGCCGGGGTACGCCGCCTCCGCGCCGCCGTTGAAGAAGTAGGTGACGTGGGCGTACTTCTCGGTCTCGGCGATGCGCAGCTGGGCGAGGCCGAGCCGTGCGAGCACCTCGCCGAAACCGTTCGCGAGCGTCTGGGGAGCGAACGCGACCGGCAGACGGGCGAACTCGTCGCCGTAGCCGGTGAGGCACACGAAGCGGGCGAGGCGCGGCACGCGGTCGCGCGGGAAGCCGTCGAACGCGATATCGGTGAGCGCGCGCGTCATCTGCCGCGCCCGATCGGCGCGGAAGTTCATGAACACGACGACGTCCCCGTCCTCCATCCGCGCGGGCCTGCCGTCGGCGTCGAGGATCGCGGTGGCGTTGACGAACTCGTCGTTCTCGCCGCGCGCGTACGCGGCGTCGAGCGCCTCGAGCGCCGAGCAGGCCGCGTGTCCGGCGCTCCCGTCGACCAGCAGCGCGTAGGCGGGCGCGACGCGCTCCCAGCGCTTGTCGCGGTCCATCGCGTAATAGCGGCCGCAGATCGAAGCTACGCGGGCGTGCGCGCCATGCGCCGTGGCCTTCGCGCAGGCCCCGTCCATGAACGCGAGCGATGGCGCAGCACTGCGCGGCGGCGTGTCGCGGCCGTCGAGGAACGCGTGCACGTGGATCCTCGCCACGCCTTCGCGGGCGGCGAGGTCGACGAGCGCGGCGAGGTGCCGCTCGTGGCTGTGCACGCCGCCCGGCGAGACCAGCCCGAGCACGTGCAGCGCCCTGCCGCCGTCCTTCGCCGCGCGCAGGGCGTCGACGATCGCCGGATTGCGATCGAACTCGCCGTCGGCGATCGCCCGGTCGATGCGCGTGTAGTCCTGGTAGACGACGCGCCCCGCGCCGATGTTGAGATGGCCGACCTCGGAGTTGCCCATCTGACCGCCGGGAAGGCCGACGTGAAGCTCGGAGGTGTGGATCGTTGCGTGCGGGCAACCCGCGCGCAGCGCATCGAAGTTCGGCGTGCGCGCGCGCGTGATCGCGTTGTCGGGTGCGTCGGGGCGCTCGCCGAAGCCGTCGAGAATCAGGAGGACGACGGGGCGCACGGCGGGGCGGAAGGAGGGAGACATGCGGCTCTCGTGGGGGCGGCCCTGCCGCCGCCGAAATTCGCGCAACGGCGGTTGAGCTATCATTTTAGCTTCGTCCCGCACTTTCGCTGACCGATGCCGTTCCTCCAGGAAAACTGGCTGCTGATTCTCGTCGCCTTCGTCTCCGGCGCGATGCTCGTCTGGCCGCTCGTCCAGAAGCGCTTCTCGCCGATGAAGGAGCTGGGCACGCTCGGCGTGACGCACCTCGTCAACCAGCAGGACGCGCTGCTCGTCGACGTGCGCGAGACGAAGGAATACGAGGGCGGGCGCCTGCCGCAGGCGGTGCACATTCCGCTGTCGCAGCTGGACACCCGGGTCGGCGAGCTCGCCAAGTTCTCCGGGCGGCCGGTGATCGCCTACTGCGCGACCGGCGCGCGCAGCCGCATGGCCGGCGCCGCGTTGACGAAGCTGGGCTTCAAGGAGGTCTACAACCTGAACGGCGGATTCCGCGCGTGGCGGGATGCCGGGCTGCCGGTGGAGAAGGCATGATGGGGTCGGAATCGCAGCCGGATGCGGGCCGGTCTCCGGTGGTGACGATGTACACGACGGCGATGTGCCCGTACTGCCTGCAGGCCGAGCGCCTGCTCGCGAGTCGCGGCGTCACCGCGATCGACAAGATCCGCGTCGACCAGGATCCGGTGCGGCGCGAGGAGATGATGGCGCGCACCGGCCGGCGCACGGTGCCGCAGATCTACATCGGCGACAGGCACGTCGGCGGCTACGACGACCTCGCCGCGCTCGAGCGCTCGGGCAAGCTCGCCGCGCTGCTCGCGCAACGCTGACGCCGCGGACCCCGGGGCCGCCGGGCCGGGTCGGAGTAAAATCGGCCGTTTCGACCTTCACTACGGATCCCCCATGGCCGAGCAGCAACCCGCGAACGAGGGCGCGCCCAGCGTCGTTCAGTTCAGCATCGACCGCATCTACGTCAAGGACCTCTCGCTCGAGAACCCGGGCTCGCCGCAGTCGTTCCAGCTCACCGAGGCGCCGCAGGTCGAGGTCGGCCTGCGCACGCGCACCGACGCGCTCGCCGCGGACGTCTACGAGTGCGTGCTGACGGTGACGGTCACGGCGAAGTCGGGCGAGGCCACGATCTTTCTCGCCGAGGCGTCGCAGGCCGGCATCTTCACCATCAAGGGCGTGCCGCCGGACCAGATGCAGCCGGTGATCGCCATTCACTGCCCGACCGTGCTGTTCCCCTACGTGCGCGAGACGATCGCCGACGCGACGCTGCGCGCCGGCTACCCGCCGGTGCACCTGCAGCCGATCAACTTCGAGGCGCTGTACGCGCAGCAGGTCGCGCAGGTTCAGGCGCAACCGGCCGCGACCGCCACCGTCAACTGATGACACTTCGGAAAGTGAGCGACGGTGCATCCTTGCACTTCGTCATTCCCGCGAAGGCGGGAATCCGGCGTCGTTGGTTGACCAGGACGCCGGGTCCCCACTTCCGCGGGGACGACGTTGAGTTGGATCGTGGCGTCGCCGTGTTCCCGGATTGTCGATAACGCCCGATGCGAAGAGCGATCGAGCGCGGTGTGCGCCGCGTCCGTCTGGCCGCCGTCATGGCGGTCGCGCTCGCGGCGACGGCGGCGATGGCCGTGGAGTTCCGCATAACCGCCGAGCAGCCTACCGTCCTCTACGACGGGCCGTCGGCGAAGTCCAAGCCGCAGTTCCTCTACGGTCGCGACGTGCCCGTCGAAGTGATCGTCAGTGTCGAGGGCTGGACCAAGGTCCGCGATGCCGCCGGGACGATCGGGTGGATCGAGCGCAAGGCGCTCGCCGAGCGGCGCGTGCTGATGGTGCGCGTTCCGCTAGCCGAAGTGCGCGAGCGCGCCGACGATGCTGCGCCGGTCGCCTTCCGCGCCGAGCAGAACGTGCTGCTCGAGCTGGCCGAACCGGCGGCGTCCGCCGCTACGGCGGCCAATCCCGGCTGGGTCCGCGTGCGCCATCGCGACGGTGGCTCCGGGTTCGTGCGTATCGCGCAGGTCTTCGGACTGTAGGGCGCATCGTGAACGTCGGGATCGTGGGCGCGGGGGCCTGGGGAACCGCGCTCGCGGTGCACCTCGCCTCGCGCGCAGCGTCCGCGCCACGCGTGACGCTGTGGGCGCGCGATGCCGCGAAGGCGCGCGAGATCGACCGCGCGCGGGAGAACGCCCTCTACCTGCCGGGCATCGCGCTGCCCGCCGCGCTTTGCGTCACCGCCGACCTCGCGCGCGTCGCCGCGGCAGAGCTGCTGATCGTCGCAACCCCGGTGGCTGCGCTGATCGAGGCGACGCGGCGCCTCGCCGATGCCGGCGCCCGCGCGTGCCTCGTGTGGCTGTCGAAGGGTTTCGTCTCCGACGACGAGGGCGTGGCGCTCGCGCACCAGCGCATCGCGCCGCGCTGGGACGCGCCGGTCGGCGTGGTGTCGGGGCCGAGCTTCGCCGAGGAGGTCGCGCGCGGCCTGCCGACCGCGTTGACCGTCGCCGCGACCGCGCCTGCGCTGGCCGCGGAGGTGGCCGCGCTGCTGCGCGGCGACACGCTGCGCGCCTACGAGAGCGACGACATCGCCGGTGTCGAGACCGGGGGCGCGGTCAAGAACGTGCTCGCGATAGCCGCCGGCGCGAGCGACGCGCTCGGCTTCGGCCACAACGCGCGTGCGGCGCTGATCACGCGCGGGCTCGCCGAGACGGGTCGGCTCGCCGCGGCGCTCGGCGGGCGCCGAGAGACGCTGATGGGCCTCGCGGGGGTGGGCGACCTCGTGCTCACCTGCACCGGCGACCTCTCGCGCAACCGGCGCGTCGGCCTCGCGCTCGCGAAAGGCAAGGCGCTGCCGTGGATCCTCGCCGACCTCGGCCACGTGGCCGAAGGCGTCGGCGCGGCGCGTGCTGTACGCCGGCTCGCCGCGCAGCACGCGGTCGACATGCCGATCTGCGAGGCGGTCGATCGCGCACTGCACGAGGGGCTGCCGGTGGGCGAGGCTGTCGCGGAGCTGCTGCGACGCGAGCCGAGGCCGGAGGCGCACTGATGGAGCCAGGCCTGCTCCCCGCCGCGTTTGTCCAGGCTGCGCGCGGAACCCATGCGGCTGGACGAGGCCTGACGGTCGCCCGCGAAAACCCGCAACCCGCGAACCAACCCCACCGGAGTCCACTTCTGATGTCTTGCCACGCCTTGCGGCCCACCCGGCACGCACTCATCCTCCTCGCCATCGCATTCGCCGGACCGGCGCTCGCCCAGCGCATCCCCCCCGGCAGCACTGTAGTTTCCGGTGGCGTCTCGGGCTACTTCCAGTTCGACACGGATCGCGACGGTGGCGGGGACTTCAACGTCACCGGGGCGCTCGGCAGCGTGGATGTGCTGCATCAATGGTCCCCGCAGCTGGGCGTCGGCCTTTCGCTCCGCTACGACTACGAGCACTGGAGCTTCTCGGGCGGGAACAGCACCTTCGCGCAGGGGCCCTGGGGCGACATCAATCGGCCGGGCACGGGCCTCCTGTTCGTCTACACGCCGTCGCCGGATCTCAACTTCATCGCCGCGCCGACGGCGCAGTGGGCGTTCGAATCGGGCGCTTCCACCGGGGATGCGCTGGTCTGGGGCGCGACCTTCCTGGCCACCAAGGTGTTCTCGCCGGACTTGACCCTGGGCCTCGGCGTGGGCGTCTTCGACGAACTCGAGGAGACACGCGCCTTTCCGTTCGTCGTGGTGCGCTGGCAGATCAATGATCGCCTGCGATTGGCCAACCCGTTCCGCGCGGGGCCGGCCGGAGGGGCCGGCCTCGAGCTGTCGTACCGCATCGACGACGCCTGGGAAGTCGCCGCAGGCGGAACCTGGCGCAGTTACCGGTTCCGTCTCGATCGCGACGGCCCGTACCCTGGCGGCATCGGTGAGTCGCGCTCGGTGCCCCTCTTCGCCAGGGCGTCCTGGGCGTTGTCGAAGGACACGCGAGTCGACTTCTATGCCGGGGCGCTCGTCGCAGGCAAGCTCGAGGTCATGGATCCGAACGGCAACGGCGTAGCGAGCGAAGACTACGACGCGGCGCCGATCGCCGGGATCACCTGGCGGACTCGCTTCTAGCGTTGCGCTCGGGGACTTGCTTGCGCCAGGACGAGCGCAGCTCGGGGAGCGCTGGCAAGCAGGGTCAGACCCTGCTTCGCTGCTTGCCGATGAGTGGCGCGAGGGGAGGGTCTGACCCTACTTCTGGCCGCCGAAACCCTGCTGCCGCCACGCCTCGTAGACGGCGACCGCCACCGCGTTGCTGAGATTGAGGCTGCGCACACCCGGCACCATGGGGATGCGCAGCTGTCGTTCGGCGGGAAAGCGTGCCACGACCTCGGGGGCGAGGCCGACGGATTCGCAGCCGAAGACCAGGACGTCGCCCGGCTCGAAGCGAGCCGCGAACAGCGAAGCGCGCGCCTGGGTGGCGAACGCCCACCACCGCCGCGCCGGCGGCGCGCCGAGGGCAGCCACACATGCGTCGAAGTCCCGGTGCACGGCCACGCGCGCGTACTCGTGGTAGTCGAGGCCGGCACGCCGCAGTTCGCGGTCGTCCATGCGGAAGCCCAGCGGCTCGACGAGGTGCAATTCGGCGGCCGTGTTCGCGGTGAGGCGGATCACGTTGCCGGTGTTCGGCGGGATCTCGGGATAAACGAGGACGACGGCGAACATCAGCGGCCCCCCGGCGGCAGCGCGCGCGCCACGACCCACGCGTCGACGCGCGCGGCGCCGGCGGCGAGCAGCGCGCCAGTCGCGGCATCGACCGTCGCGCCCGACGTCATGACGTCGTCGAGCAGAGCGACGCGGCGGCCGGCCACCGGCGCCACGGCGGCGAACGCTCCGCGCACGTTGCGTTGCCTCTCGCGCCGCCCGAGCCCCGCCTGCGCCGAGGTGTCCTGCGGCCGCGCGAGCGCGTGGCACAAGGCGATCCCGGTGCGGCGCGACACGACGCGTGCGATCTCGATGGCCTGGTTGAAGCCGCGCTCGCGCTGCCGAGCTCTTGCGAGCGGCATCGGCACCAGCACCTCCGGCGCCCGGAAATCGCACGGGGCGCGCGCGTAGGCGGCGGCGAGCGCGTCACCCAGCGGCAGGGCGAGCGCCAGCCGGCGGCCGTACTTCAGTTGCTGCACCAGAGCGTCGAGCGGAAACGCGTACGCGCACGCGGCGAGGGTTGCCGCGACGCGCGGCGGGTGCGCGAGGCACGCCCCGCACACCGCCGCACCGGGCGAGGGCAGCGCGCAGACCGGGCACGCAGGGCCCAGCGCGGGCAGCGCGTTCATGCACGGCACGCACAGTGGCGTGTTGCCGCTCGCATCGCCGCACAACACGCAGCGCTGCGGCAACGCGCCGGCGCCGACCTGGCGCACGCGGGAAGCCACGCTGCGGGCGAACGCCCCCAGCCGGCTGTCAAATATTCCCGCGCCCGGATTTGACATCTCGCGTACGCTTGACCGCTCCATGAGGCGATTCTAGAGGTCCCGCCGATGCGCCCATGCTCGACCGTTCGGCTGATGCGCGCATGACGACGCTGGCGCCGGCGATTGCCGGGAGCGCCGCCGTGCCCGCTGCGGCCCCGCGCTGGAGCGCGGCGGCCGTCGAGGCGCTGTTCGACCTGCCGTTCCCCGAGCTGATCTGGCGCGCGCAGAGCGTGCACCGCCAGCATCACGCGCCCGACCGCGTGCAGCTCTCCACGTTGCTGTCGATCAAGACCGGCGGTTGCCCCGAGGACTGCGGCTACTGCCCGCAGGCGGCGCGCTACCGCACCGCGGTCGAGGAGAGCGCGCTCCTCGACCTGCGCGCCGTGCGCGAGGCCGCGCGGACGGCGAAGGACGCCGGCGCGACGCGCTTCTGCATGGGCGCGGCGTGGCGCGGCCCGAAGCAGCGCGACCTCGCGCCGGTGCTTGCCATGGTGCGCGAGGTGAAGGCGCTGGGGCTGGAGGCCTGCTGCACGCTTGGCATGCTGAAGGAAGGGCAGGCCGAGCAGTTGCGCGAGGCCGGGCTCGACTACTACAACCACAACCTCGACACCGCGCCGGAATTCTACGGCGAGGTCGTCACCACGCGCGACTATCAGGATCGCCTCGACACGCTCGAGCGCGTGCGCCGCGCGGGCATCGCGGTGTGCTGCGGCGGCATTGTCGGCATGGGCGAGTCGCGCCGGCAACGCGCGGAGCTGGTCGCGCAGCTCGCCAATCTCGACCCGCCGCCGGAGTCCGTGCCGATCAACCACCTCGTGCAGGTCGAGGGGACGCCGCTTGCGGCAACGCTCGGCACAGAGCGCGCGCTCGATCCGCTCGAGTTCGTGCGCACGATCGCCGTGGCGCGCATCACGATGCCCGCGTCGACGGTGCGGCTCTCCGCGGGACGGCGCGAGCTGGGCGAAGCGGTGCAGGCGCTGTGCTTTGCCGCCGGCGCCAACTCGATCTTCTACGGCGATCGCCTGCTGACCACGGGCAACCCCGACGTCGCGGCGGACCGCGCGCTGCTCGCGAAGCTCGGCCTCCGCCCTGCGTAGGCAGGCGATGACGACGTCGCTGATCGGCGCGCTCGAACGCGGGCTGGCGCAGCGGCGCGCGTCGGGCCGCTGGCGCGTGCGCCGCACGCTCGCCTCGCCGCAGGGCCCGGGCGCGATCGTCGACGGCGTGCCCGTCGTCGCGTTCGCGAGCAACGACTACCTGGGGCTGGCCAACGATCCCGCCGTGATCGAAGCCGCGCGCGAGGGCGCCGCGCGCTGGGGTGTCGGCGCGGGCGCGTCGCATCTCGTCTGCGGGCACCAGGTGCCGCACGCCGACCTGGAGCGCGAACTTGCCGCCTACGTCGCGCCCTGCCCGGGAGCGCAGGCGCTGCTGATGGGCAGCGGCTACCTCGCCAACCTGGCCATCGTCGCGGCGCTGGTCGGCCGCGGCGACGCGGTGTTCGCCGACCGGCTGAACCACGCCTGCCTCAACGACGCCGCGCTGCTCGCGCGCGCCGACCTCGTCCGCTACCCGCACCTCGACGCCGACGCGCTCGCGCAGCGGCTCGCCGCGTCGCGCGCGCCGCGCAGGCTGATCGCCACCGACGCCGTGTTCTCGATGGACGGCGACGTCGCGCCGCTGGCGCGCCTGCTGGAGCTGGCGCAAGCGCACGACGCCTGGCTCGTCGTCGATGACGCGCACGGTTTCGGCGTGCTGGGCGACGGCCGCGGCAGCGTGGCGGCCGCAGGGCTGGCGAGCGAGCGCATCGTGACCATGGGCACGCTGGGCAAGGCCGCGGGAGTGGCGGGCGCGTTCGTCGCTGCGCATCCGGCCGTCGTCGAGACGATCGTGCAGTCGGCGCGACCGTACATCTACTCCACTGCCGCGCCGGCGCTGCTCGCCTGCGCGCTGCGCGCGTCGCTTGCTGCAATCCGCGACGGGCACGAGCGGCGCGCGCGGCTCGCGGCACGGATCGCGCAGTTTCGCGCCGGCGCGCAGGATCTGCCCTGGACACTGCTGCCTTCGTCGACGCCGATCCAGCCGCTGATCGTGGGAGGCGATGCCGAGGTCGTGGCGCTGTCGCTGGCGCTGCTCGCACGAGGGGTGTTCGTGCCGGCGATCCGCCCGCCGACGGTGCCCGAGGGCACGGCGCGGCTGCGCATCTCGCTTTCCGCCGCGCACGAAGCCGCCGACGTCGACCGGCTGCTCGATGCGCTGCACGACGCGCAACGCGCACCCGCGTGATGGATGCACGCGCCACCGCCTTGCACGTCGAATCGGTCGGCAACGGCCGTCCGCTGGTGCTGCTGCACGGCTGGGCGCTCAACGCCGGGCTGTTCGCGTCGCTCGTGCCCTCGCTTGCGAGATCGCATCGCGTGCACGCGGTGGACCTGCCGGGACACGGTCACAGCGCGCCGTCGGAGCAGGGGTCGCTCGGCGCGATCGTCGCGATGCTCGACCACGCGTTCGGCGACGAGGCAGCGCCGCCCGACGTGCTCGGCTGGTCGCTGGGCGGCCTGCTCGCGCTCGCGTGGGCGCGCGCGCATCCGCGCCGTGTGCGGCGGCTGGTGCTGGTCGGCACCACGCCGAAGTTCGTCGCCGGCGACGACTGGCCGCACGCGATGGCGCCGGAAACGCTGCGCCGCTTCGCCGACGAGCTCCGCGTCGCCCCCCGCGCGACGCTGCAGCGGTTCGTCACGCTGCAGGTGCAAGGCAGCGAGGAGGGCCGCGCGGCGCTCGCGACGCTGCGCAAGGCGCTGTTCGCGCGCGCCGCGCCCGATCCGTCCGTGCTGTCCGATGCGCTGCGCGAACTCGCGTCCGCGGACGTCCGCGCCGACGTGCCGGCGATCCGCGCGAGCGCGCTGGTGATCGTCGGCGAGCGCGACACGCTGGCCCCGCCCGAGGCTTCGACGTGGCTCGCGCGCACGCTGCCCGACGCACGGCTGCTCGTCGTGCCGGGTGCCGGCCATGCGCCGTTCCTTTCGCACGCCGCGGCGTTCCTGGCGGCTGTCGAGCCGTTTCTCGATCGATGACACGACCCGAATTCAGTTTGCCGGACCCGCGCGACGTCGATCCCGCGGTGGTCAAGCGCGCCTTCGGCCGCGCCGCCGCGACCTACGACGCGGCCGCCGTGCTGCAACGCGAAGTGGGCAAGCGGCTCGTGGCGCGCATGGACGTCGTCCGCCTCGAGCCCGCGCGCATCCTCGACCTCGGCTGCGGCACTGGCGAGGCGACCGCCGAGCTCGTCGCCCGCTACCCCGGCGCGCACGTCGTGGGCCTCGACCTCGCCTGGCCGATGGCGCAGGCCGCGCGCGAGCGGCTGCGCCGCGGCCGTTCGGTCTATCGGCGCCTGCTCGCGCCGCTGACGGGGAACGCCGGCGATTCCGCGCACGTCGTCTGCGCCGACGCGCTCGCGCTGCCGCTGCCCGGCGTGTGCGTCGACATCGTCTTCTCCAGTCTCGCGCTGCAGTGGGTCAACGACCTCCCGCGCGCGTTCGCGGAAATGCGCCGCGTGCTGCGCGTCGGGGGGCTGGCGACGTTCACGACGTTCGGCCCCGACACGCTGCGGGAGCTGCGCGCGGCGTTCGCCCGCGCCGACGGCTACACGCACGTCAACCGCTTCGTCGACCTGCACGACATCGGCGACATGCTGGTGGACGCGGGGTTCGCCGACCCGGTGATGGACGCGGAGATGCTCACGCTTACCTATGCGTCGCCGCAGGCGCTGATGCTCGACCTCAAGGCCATCGGCGCGACGAACGCGACGCGCGGCCGGCCGCGCGGCCTCACCGGCCGGCGGCGCATCGGCCGGGTGGTCGGCGAGCTCGAGCGGCTGATGCGCGACGGTCGGCTGCCGGCCACGTTCGAGGTGGTGTACGGGCACGCGTGGAAGGGCGAGCCCAGGACGACGGCTGGCGGCCTGCCGATCGTGAAGCTCGAGCGGCGGCCGCGGTGACCCGCGGCTTCTTCGTCACCGGTACCGACACCGGCGTGGGCAAGACCGTCGCTGCCGTCGCGCTGCTGCGCGCCTGCGCGAGCCGCGGCCTGCGGGCGGTCGGCATGAAGCCGGTCGCGGCCGGCATCGATCCGCAGGCGGGCGTGAACGCCGACGTCGCCGCGCTCGCGGCCGCGGGCAACGTCGACGCGCCGCTGGCCGACCGCAACCCGTACGCGTTCGCCGAGGCCGTGGCGCCGCACCTCGCCGCGGCGCGTGCCGGGATCGCGATCGAGCTCGCGCCGATCGCCGCGGCCTACCAGCGCCTCGCGGCGCGCGCCGACATCGTTGTCGTCGAGGGCGCGGGGGGCGCGCTCGTCCCGCTCGGCGGGCGCGCCGACATGCTCGACGTCGCGCGCGTGCTCGGCTTGCCGGTGCTGCTCGTCGTCGGCCTGAGGCTGGGTTGCCTCAGCCACGCGCGGCTGGGCGTGCTCGCGATTCGCGCGCGCGGCCTCGCTCTTGCCGGGTGGATCGCGTGCCGCATCGACCCTGCGATGGCGCTGGCCGACGAGAATCTCGACTGGCTCCGCCGCGAGCTGCCTGCGCCGCTGATCGCCGATCTCGCCGGGCACCGGCCACTCGACTCGGCCGCGCTCGCGCGCCTCGGGCTCGCCTGATCGCATCAGGGGGCTTCCGGCAAACACGGACATCGGCCGCGATGCACGGGCAACCCGCGCGATCGTCGCGATCCGGACGGTTTCCCTGGGATCCCCACTCTTTGATCCATGTTAATATTCCGCGGCTTTGCGGTGGGCCGGACTCGAGGTCGCGCGCGTCGTCGGTGGTCGACGGCGCGCAAGGAGCGGCGCGCGGCCCTGCAAGCGTTTCCTGCCTCGCCAGTCGAAGCCGACCGCGGAATTGCCCTCTTCGTCCACGCCCTCCGGGATGTCCATTGTCGAGCGCCGCGCGGACGGTCCCGCGGCGCGGCATTGTCCGGGCGCGTGAGCGGCGCGCGGCGGCAGCGAAGCCGTTAACCATCCAGAGCACGGACGCACTCGAGGTCAGCATGGTTCGTTTTTCGCAAGGACGCCCACTCGCCGCCCGCCTTCTCACCGGCCTCGCGGCGCTGCTGCCGGCCGCGGCGCACGCCGCGCGCGAGTGGAACTTCCAGCCGGCGGCGACCGACATCGCTCGCCAGCAGATCGACCTCCACAGCTTCATCATGTGGATCTGCGTGGTGATCTTCATCGGCGTGTTCGGCGTGATGTTCTATTCGATCTTCAGGCACCGCAAATCGGTGGGCCACCGGGCGGCGCAGTTCCACGAGAACACGATGGTCGAGGTGGTCTGGACGGTGGTGCCGTTCCTGATCCTGCTGTTCATGATGTACCCGGCCACGAAGACGATCCTCGCCTTCAAGGACACGTCGTCGCCCGACATGACGGTGAAGGTCACCGGCTACCAGTGGAAGTGGAGCTACGACTACCTGCAGGACGGGTTCGGCTTCTACTCGAACCTCAAGACGCCGCTCGCGCAGATTGAGAACCGCGAGCCGAAAGGCGAGAACTACCTGCTCGAGGTCGACAACCCGCTCGTCGTGCCGGTGGACACCAAGGTGCGCCTGCTGATCACGGCGAACGACGTCATCCACGCTTTCTGGGTGCCCGCGTTCGGCATCAAGCAGGACGCGATCCCCGGCTTCGTGCGCGACAACTGGTTCCGCGCGGAGAAGGTCGGCACCTATCGCGGCCAGTGCGCCGAGCTGTGCGGCAAGGAGCACGGCTTCATGCCCATCGTCGTCGAGGTCGTGTCGAAGGCCGATTACGCGAAGTGGGCTGCGGCGCAGAAACAGAAGGTCGCGGCCGCGGGCGGCGACCCGGCGAAGACCTGGAGCCTCAAGGAACTGGTGGCCAAGGGCGGCGAGGTGTACGCGGCGAACTGCGCGGCCTGCCACCAGGCGACCGGCAAGGGCGTGGCCCCGGCGTTTCCCCCGCTCGACGGCTCGAAGATCGTGACCGGACCGAAGGCCGACCAGATCGCCATCTTGCTCGAAGGCAAGGCGAACACGGCGATGACCGCGTTCAAGCAGCTCTCCGACGCCGATCTCGCCGCGGTGATCACCTACACGCGCAACGCCTGGGGCAACGCCACCGCAGAGGCGCTGCAGCCCGCCGAAATCAAGGCCGCGCGCAAGTGACCCGCGCCGCATAGCCTGCCGCCGAACAGGATTCCAGCGAGGAGCACCCGATGAGCAGCATCCCCCACGACCACGCCGCCGGGCACGACGAGCACCACCACCCGACGGGGCTCATGCGCTGGGTCACCACGACGAACCACAAGGACATCGGCACGCTGTACCTGTGGTTCTCGTTCACGATGTTCATGGTGGGCGGCGTGATGGCGCTCACCATCCGCGCCGAGCTGTTCCAGCCGGGGCTGCAGGTCGTCCAACCCGAGTTCTTCAACTCGATGACGACGCTGCACGGGCTGATCATGGTGTTCGGCGCGATCATGCCGGCCGCGGTCGGCTTCGCGAACTGGATGATCCCGCTTCTGATCGGCGCGCCCGACATGGCGTTCGCGCGGATGAACAACTGGAGCTTCTGGCTGCTGCCGCCGGCGGCGATCCTGCTCGTCATGTCGCTGTTCGTCCCGGGCGGCGCGGCCGCGGCGGGCTGGACGCTCTACCCGCCGCTGACGATCCAGGCCGGCATGGGCATGGACCTCACGATCTTCGCGGTCCACATCATGGGCGCCTCGTCGATCATGGGGTCGATCAACATCGTCACCACGATCCTCAACCTGCGCGCGCCCGGCATGACGCTGATGAAGATGCCGCTGTTCTGCTGGACGTGGCTCATCACCGCCTACCTGCTGATCGCCGTGATGCCGGTGCTCGCCGGCGCGGTGACTATGCTGCTCACCGACCGCCATTTCGGCACGTCGTTCTTCAACGCGGCGGGCGGCGGCGATCCGGTGCTGTTCCAGCACGTGTTCTGGTTCTTCGGCCACCCCGAGGTCTACATCATCATCCTGCCGGCGTTCGGCATCGTGAGCCAGATCATCCCGACGTTCGCGCGCAAGCCGCTGTTCGGCTACGCGTCGATGGTCTACGCGACCGCCGGCATCGCCATCCTGTCGTTCATCGTCTGGGCGCACCACATGTTCACCGTCGGCATGCCGGTCGCCGGCGTGCTGTTCTTCATGTACGCGACCGCGCTGATCGCCGTGCCCACCGGCGTCAAGATCTTCAACTGGCTGGCGACGATGTGGCGCGGCTCGATGACCTTCGAGGCGCCGATGATGTTCGCCGTCGGCTTCCTCTTCCTGTTCACCATGGGCGGCTTCACCGGGCTGGTGCTGTCAATCGCGCCGATCGACATCCAGCTGCACGACACCTACTACGTCGTCGCGCACTTCCACTACGTGATGGTGGCGGGCAGCCTGTTCGCGTTCTTCGGCGGCATCTACTACTGGCTGCCGAAGTGGACGGGCACGATGTACGACGAGAAGATCGCGCAGATCCACTTCTGGGCGTCGCTGATCACGTTCAACGTCGCGTTCTTCCCGCAGCACTTCCTGGGGCTCGCCGGCATGCCGCGGCGCATCCCCGACTACGCGCAGCAGTTCGCGGACTGGAACATGCTGAGCTCGATCGGCGCGTTCGGCTTCGGCTTCTCGCAGCTCATCTTCCTCTACGCGGTGGTGAAGTGCGTCCGCGGCAACGGCGCGAAGGCGCCGGCGAAGCCCTGGGAAGGCGGCGACACGCTGGAGTGGACGTTGCCCTCGCCGGCGCCGTATCACACGTTCGAGACGCCGCCGGTGATCCGGTAGCGGGGCGGGCGACGTGAAGCCGAGCCAGGACCCGAAGGGCGCGTCGTCGTGCGGCGGACGCGTGCCGCGCGCGGCGCTTCGCATGCCGGTACGGATCGAGGAGGACGCCAGGTGAGCCCAACGCCGACTGACCCGCGCAGCCTGCGCGCCGCCAACATTCGCACGGCGCTGGTGCTCGCGTCGATCGCGCTGGTGTTCTTCGGCGGCGTGATCGCGGCGAAGTTCATGGGCGGCTGGACGATCGGGATGGGCGTCGTGGGCGCCGCGGTGCTGATCTTCCTGGCCTTCGCCATCGGCCGCAACCTGAAGCGCGGACGCTGATGGACGCCGCGCAACGCGCCGCCAACCGCGCGCTGCTGAAGCGCCTGGGCGTGGTCGTCGTGGCGATGTTCGCGTTCGGCTTCGCGCTGGTGCCGTTCTACGAGAAGATCTGCGAGGTCACGGGCATCCGCAACATCGACGGGCCGACGCAGGGACTGGCCGTCAATACCCAGGTCGACGCCTCGCGCACGGTGCGCATCGAGCTCGACGCGAACGTGCGCGCGATGGCGTGGACGTTCCGCCCCTCCGAGCCGGTGGTGAACGTCCACCCGGGCGAGCTGAAGCAGGTGGTCTACGAGGTCGTCAACACGACCGACCGGCCGGTGACGGGCCAGGCGATCCCGAGCTATGGCCCGCGCGACGCCGCGCAGTACTTCCGCAAGCTCGACTGCTTCTGCTTCGCCACGCAGACGCTGGCCCCGGGCGAGCGGCGCGAGATGCCCGTCGTCTTCGTCATCGATCCGTCGGTGCCGCGCGACATGCCGGCGATCGCGCTGTCCTACACGTTCTTCGAGGTCGAGGGCGCCGCGCGCGTCGCTGCGGCCGGACCCGCGTCAAGGGAGTCAAGATGAGCGCAACCACGCACGCTGGCACGCCGGCCTACTACGTCCCGCAGCCGTCGCACTGGCCGATCCTGGGCTCGTTCGCGCTGCTGCTCATGGGCATGGGCGCGGCGTTCTGGATGAACGAGGTGGGCGCCGGGCCGTGGATGGTGTCCGCCGGCTTCGTCGCGCTGCTGGTCATGCTCTTCGGCTGGTTCGGCACGGTGATCCGCGAGTCCGAGGGGCACCTCTACAGCGAGCGCGTCGACCTCTCGTTCCGCTGGAGCATGAGCTGGTTCATCTTCAGCGAGGTGATGTTCTTCGCCGCGTTCTTCGGCGCGCTTTTCTACGCGCGCGCGCTTTCCGTGCCTGACCTCGGCAGCCCCGAGCAGAAGCTGCTGTGGCCGGACTTCGCGGCCGCGTGGCCGACCGCGGGCCCCTACATCCAGGAGAAGTTCTCGCCGATCGGCGCGTTCGGGATCCCGCTGCTCAACACGATCCTGCTGCTCACCTCGGGCGTGACGCTCACCATCGCGCACCACGCGCTCAAGGCGGGTCATCGCGGCGCGCTCAAGCTGTGGCTGTTCCTGACCATCGCGCTGGGCGTCACGTTCCTCGGCTTCCAGGTCTACGAGTACATGCACCTGTACGCGGACCTCAACCTCAAGCTGTCGAGCGGCATCTACGGCTCGACGTTCTTCATGCTGACCGGGTTCCACGGCGCGCACGTGACCGTCGGCGCGATCATGCTCACGGTGATGCTGTTCCGCGCCTTCCGCGGGCACTTCACCGCCGACAACCACTTCGCGTTCGAGGCGGCGGCGTGGTATTGGCACTTCGTCGACGTCGTCTGGCTGCTGCTCTTCGTGCTGGTGTACTGGTTGTAGCACTAGCGGAGGCCGGTTGGCGCGATCCAGCCTGTCCAATACGAGAAGAGCAGGAAGGCGACGAGCGCCGCCGACAGGCCGACGCGGATCGCCAGCGCCTTCACCATCCGCGTCCCGTGCCCGCGGTCGCGGTAGAGGAACACGAGCGCGGCTACGAGCGCGGTGACGATGGCCACCAGGCCGGCGACGACGACGATCTTCATGGCGGAAGCAGGGCGGCCCGAGCGAGAAGGGGAGCGTAGCACGCACGCCACGCTGCGCCGCCTGCTGCCCCCGCTGGCGGCGCTGTGCGCCGTTGCCGTTTTCGTCGCGGCCGGCAACTGGCAGCGCGGTCGCATGCACCAGAAGGAGGTGCTGGGCGCGGCGCTCGACGCGGCGCAGGCTGCGCCGGTCGTGCCGTTTCCCGCCGCCGCCGCCGACTGGAGCGCGTGGCGCTTCCGCGGCGTCGAGGCGCGCGGCACGTTCGACGCCGCACGCCAGTTCCTCGTCGACAACAAGGTGCACCGCGGCCGTGCCGGCTACCACGTCGTGACACCGTTGCGGCTTGCGGACGGCGGCGCCGTGCTCGTCGATCGCGGCTGGATCGCGGCCGGCGCCACACGGCTTGACATTCCCGTGGTGCCGGTGCCGGAAGGCGAGGTCGTCGTACGCGGCCGCGTGCACATCCCGGCCACCGATTACGTCGAGCTGGCGCGCAGCGTCCCGGAGCGTGGCGTCTGGCAGAACCTCGATCCGGCGCGGTTCACGCAAGCCACCGGGCTCGCGGTGCCGCCGGTCGTCATCGAGGCGATCGGGGGCGCAGGCGACGGCCTCGCGCGCGAGTGGCCGCGTCCCGACTCGGGCGCGAACAAGCACCGCATGTACATGCTGCAGTGGTATGCGTTCGCAGTAATCGTCGCCGGACTGTGGGCGTGGTTCGCGTGGCGGGGGACGCGCCGGTGACGCCGGGCGGGCCCGGGGGCGGCAACGTGCGCGGACGATGGACGCTCATCGCGATCGCCGCCGTCGTCGCGGCGCCCGTGCTGCTGTCGTACGCGCTGTACTACTTCGCCCCGCCCGACCGCTTCGCGAACTACGGCGAGCTGCTGCCGACGACCGCGTTCCCCGGCGTTGGGGGCACGCGCCTCGACGGCGCTCCGTTCGACCTCGCGAGCCTGCGCGGCCGCTGGGTCCTCGTCGTGGCTGCGCCCGCGGCGTGCGACGACGCCTGCGCCAGGATGTTGTACGCGACACGGCAGGCGCGCACCATCCAGGGCCGGGAGAGCGAGCGCGTCGTGCGCGTGCTGCTCGCGAGCGGGGACGCAGTGCCCGACGCAGCGCTGCTGGCCCAGCACCCCGACCTCGTCGTCGCGCGCGTATCCGCAGGCATTGGCGGATCGCTGCCGCGTGGCCCAGGGGCCATCCATCTCGTCGACCCGCTCGGCCACCAGGTGCTCGCGTGGCCGCCGGCCCCCGACGTCAAGGCCATGGCGAAGGACATCGGCCGGCTGCTGAAGGCCTCGCGCATCGGCTGACGCCGTTCGTTCCAGAGTAGAATCCGCCCCTGCTTTCCCGCCACACCCATGACCTCGCTCGCCCTCGCCGAAACGCGCCTGCGCCAGTTTCTCGCGCTGACCAAGCCGCGCGTGGTGACGCTGATCGTGTTCGTCGCGGTGATCGGCATGTTCCTCAGCGTGCCCGGCCTGCCGCCGCCCGGCGTCGTGTTCGCGGCCACGCTGGGCATCGCGCTGGTCGCAGGCTCGGCGGCGGCGATCAACTGCCTCGTCGAGCGCAAGATCGACGCGCTGATGGCGCGCACGCGCGCCCGACCGCTGCCGCGTGGCGAGATCACTCCGGCGCAGACGCTCGCGTTCGCCGCCGTCGTCGGCGGCGCGGGCCTGTGGATCCTGCACCAGCTGGTCAACCCGCTGACGATGTGGCTCACGTTCGCGACGTTCGTCGGCTACGCGATCGTCTACACGGTGCTGCTCAAGCCGGCCACGCCGCAGAACATCGTGATCGGCGGCGCGTCGGGGGCGATGCCGCCGGTGCTCGGCTGGGCGGCGGTGACCAACGACGTCGCGCCCGAGGCGCTGCTGCTGTTCCTCATCATCTTCGTGTGGACGCCGCCGCACTTCTGGGCGCTGGCGCTGTACCGCACGAAGGACTACGCGCGCGCCGGGCTGCCGATGCTGCCGGTGACGCACGGGCCGCGCTACACGCGGCTCATGATCCTGCTCTACACGGTCGTGCTGTTCGCCGTGTCGCTGCTGCCCTACGCGGTGCGCATGAGCGGGCTCGCCTACCTCGCGGCTGCGATCGCGCTCTCGGGACTGTTCGTGCTCTATGCTGTGCAGCTGTGGCGCGACTACAGCGACCTGCTCGCGCGCGCCACGTTCCGCTACTCGATCTGGTACCTCGCGGCGCTGTTCACCGCGCTGGTCGTCGACCACTACCTCAAGTGACGCGCCGCGCAGCCGCAGTCCTGGCCGCGGCGCTCATTGTCACAGGCTGCGCCCCCGAGGGGCCGTCGTTCCGCGGCACCGACGTCACCGGCGCCACGTTCGGCCGCGAACTCGCGCTGACCGGCCACGACGGCAAGGCGCGCACGCTCGCTGACTTCCGCGGCAAGGTCGTGGTCCTGTTCTTCGGCTACACGCAGTGCCCCGACGTCTGCCCGACCGCGCTCGGCGCGTTGGCCGAGGCGAAGCGCCGGCTCGGGGCCGACGGCGCGCACGTGCAGGGCGTGTTCGTGACGGTGGATCCGGAGCGCGACACGCCCGAGCTGCTATCCAACTACGTGCCGGCGTTCGACCCCTCGTTTGTCGGCCTCTACGGCGACGCCGCCGCCACCGAGCGCGCGGCGAAGGAGTTCAAGGTCCTCTACCGCAAGGTGCCCGGCGGCACGCCGGAGACGTACACGATGGACCACTCGGCCGGCATGTACGTGTTCGACCGTGCCGGCAGGCTGCGCCTCTTCGTGGGCCACGGCGCGGGCGCGGATGCGCTCGCGCACGACCTCGCCGAGCTGCTGCGCGAATCCGGCTGACGGACCGTGGACGGGGTGCGGGCGCTGCTCGGCGAGGCGCAGGCGCGGCGCGCCGCGGGCGACGTCAAGGGCGCGGTGGCGACACTCGTGCGCGCAGCGCGCGAGCACCCCGGCGCGGCCGGGGCGTGGACGGCACTCGGCGGCCTGCTGATGGACATCGCGCTGGCGCAGCCCGCGGCCGGCTCTGCCGCGCGCTCGACACTGCCGGCGGCGCAGGAGGCGTTCGAGCGGGCGGTGGCACTCGCGCCGGGTGAAGGCGCGGTGCTCGGCTCGGCGGCGATGGCCGCGCGCTACGCGTGCGACTGGCCGCGCAGCGAAACGCTGCAGCGCGACCTCGAGGCGGCGCTCGACCGCGCCAGCGCGCCGCTGTCCCCGCTGATCGGCGTGGCGCTGCTCGACGATCCCGCGCGCCTCCTCGCCGCCACGCGCGCGTTTGCCGAGACGCTGCCGGCTCCGGTGGCGCGCGCGAGCGGCCCCGTGCGGCAGCGCGCCGGACCGCTGCGCGTCGGCTACCTCTCGTCCGACTTCCACGACCACGCGACCGCACACCTCGCCGCGGGGCTGTTCGAGCGGCACGACCGCTCGCGCGTGACGACGTTCGCGTACGCGCTCGACCGCGATGACGGCTCGGCGATGCGCCGGCGCCTCGAGCGCGCGTTCGACGGCTGGCGCGACCTGCGCGAGCTCGACGACGGCGCGGCCGCGCGCGCGATCGAAGCGGACTCGCTCGACATCCTGGTCGACCTCAAGGGCCACACGCAGGGCGCACGCCCCGGCATCCTGGCGCGGCGCCCGGCACCGGCGCAGATCCACTACCTCGGCTATCCCGGGACGCTGGCGATGCCGTCGATCGACGCGCTCGTCGCCGACGACGTGGTGGTGCCCGAAGGCGACGAGCGCCACTACGCCGAGCGCATCCTGCGACTGCCGGGCTGCTACCAGGTCAACGACCGCGACCGGCCGCTGCCCGCCGCCCCGGCGCGCGCGAGCGTCGGGCTGCCGGAGGACGCGCTGGTGCTGTGCTGCTTCAACCAGACCTACAAGCTGACGCGGCCGTTCTTCGCGGTGTGGCTCGACGTGCTCGCACGCCACCGCGACGCCGTGCTGTGGCTCGGCGTGCCCTTCGAGCCGGTGCGCTCGCGCCTGCGCGCGTTCGCCGCGGCGGGCGGCGTCGCGCCGGAGCGCCTGGTGTTCGCCGGGCACGCGAAACAGGCGGAGCACCTCGGGCGGCTGCGTTGCGCCGACCTGGCGCTCGACGTGCTGCCGTACGGCTCGCACACCACCGGCAGCGACGCGCTGTGGTGCGGCGTGCCGCTGCTGACCGTGACCGGCGCGACGTTCGCCGGGCGCGTGGGCACGAGCCTCGTGCGCGCGGCGGGGCTGCCGTCGTTCGCGGCCGGCTCGTTCGCGGAATATGGTGCGCGACTCGATGCGCTCTGCGCGAATCGCGCCGAGCTCGCCGCAGCGCGCGAGCACCTCGAGCGCAAGCGGCAGTCCCTGCCGCTGTTCGACACCGAGCGGTTCACGCGCGACTTCGAGGCGCTGCTCGAACGCGCGGCGGACGGCGGTTGACTACGTGCGCGGGGCTCGCTCGATCAGCTCGATCTTGTAGCCGTCCGGATCCTGCACGAACGCGATGATCGTCGTGCCGCCCTTGACCGGGCCGGCCTCGCGCGTCACGCTGCCGCCCTTCGCGCGCACCGCATCGCACGCGGCCTTCGCGTCGCGCACCTCGATCGCCACGTGGCCGTAGCCGGAGCCGACGTCGTAGCGGTCGACGCCGTGGTTGTAGGTGAGCTCGAGCACCGCGCCCTGCGACTCGTCGCCGTAGCCGACGAACGCCAGCGAATACTGCTGATCGGGTCGCTCGGTGGTGCGCAACAGCTGCATGCCGAGCACGCCGGTGTAGAAGTCGATCGATCGCGGCAGATCGCCGACGCGCAGCATGGTGTGGAGGATGCGCATGTCAGTCCCGATGGGCCGTCCCGAGGGACTGACCCGCCCCCTCGGGGGGCAGCGAATGAAGTGAGCGTGGGGGCTGTTTCATCCTAGAACTCCGCCATCTCGAAATCCTCCTTGCGCGCGCCGCACTCGGGACACGCCCAGTTGGGCGGCACGTCCGCCCACTTCGTTCCCGGCGCGATGCCGTCGTCGGGAGCGCCGGCCGCCTCGTCGTAGACGTAGCCGCAGATGAGGCACATGTATTTCTTCATCGTCAGTCGGATGGAAGGGGTAGAGTACACTGGGTATTCTAGCGTTTCCGGTGCCGCCGACCCCGCATGTCCGACAGCAGCGAACCCGGTTTCCCTCCCGTCGTGCTCGCTTTCGGCGCCGCCGACCCGTCCTGCGGCAGCGGCGTGCAGGCGGACGTGCTCACGCTGGCGTCGATGGGTTGCCATCCGCTGTCGGTGATCACGATGCTGACGGTGCAGGACACGCTTTCGGTCGAGGGCCTGCTCGCGGTCGAGACCGAGTGGGTCGCCGACCAGGCGCGCTGCCTGCTCGAAGACATGCCGGTGGACGCCTTCAAGGTCGGCGCACTCGGCAGCGTCGAGTGCATCGCAGTCGTCGCCGAGATTCTCTCCGACTACCCCGACGTGCCGCTGATCCTCGATCCGTCGCTCGCTCCGGGGCGCGGCGACGAGCTGGCGAGCGACGAGGCGATCAGCGCCATCGGCGAGCTCCTGCTGCCGCAGACGACGATCCTCGTCGTCAACGGCGTCGAGGCGAGGCTCCTTGCGGAAAGCGACGACGACGAAGAGCCCTCGGTGGCAAGCTGCGCTGCGCGCCTTGTCGAGACCGGGTGCGAGTACGTGCTGGTGACGGGAACGCACGAGCCGACGAAGGAGATCGTCAACACGCTCTACGGCAAGGACGGCGAGGTGCGCAGCGACAGCTGGGCGCGCCTGCCGGGAGCGTTCCACGGCGCGGGCGGCACGCTCGCGGCGGCGATCGCGGCGATGCTCGCCAACGGCCTCGACATGCCCGAGGCGGTGCGCGAGGCGCAGGACTACACGTTCCACGCGCTGCAGAAGGCCTATCGCCCGGGCATGGGCCAGTTCCTGCCTGACAGGCTGTTCTGGGCGCGCGAGGAAGGCGAAAGCCGCGGCGACGCGCCTGTCGTCCAGCGCGCCGATGTCCGCGGCAGCCACTGACGCGCGCGAGCGCCGCGCCGCGCGCCTCGCCGGCCTGTACGCGATCACGCCGCAGCGCGACGACACCGCCGCGCTGGCGCGCGATGTCGCCGCGGCGATCCGGGGCGGCGCCGCCGCGATCCAGTACCGCGCCAAGTCGCTGCCCGCCGCGTTGATGCGCGAACAGGCGGCTGCGCTGGCGGCCGTTTGCCGCGAAGGCGGCGCGCTGTTCATCGTCAACGACGACGCCGCGCTCGCCCGCGAAGTCGGCGCCGACGGCGTGCACGTCGGCCGCGACGATGCCGACCTCGCGGCCGCGCGCGCTCTCGTCGGCGAGGCGCTGCTGGTCGGCGCGTCCTGCTACGACGACCTCGACCGCGCGCGCTCTCTTTGCGCCGAGGGCGCGGATTATGTTGCGTTCGGCAGCCTGTTCTCCTCGGCGGTGAAGCCGCACGCGGTGCGCGCCTCGCTCGATCTCGTTCGCGCCGCCGCGCGGCTGCCGGTTCCGGTCGTCGGCATCGGCGGCATCGACGCCGCCAATGCCGCGAGCGTGATCGCGGCGGGCGCTGCGGCGGTCGCCGTCATCACTGCAGTCTTCGACGCGCCGGACGTCGAGGCGGCCGCGCGCCGCCTCGCGGAGGCGTGCGCATCCGCCCGTTCCCCAACGCCCCCGGCCCCACGAACATGACCCGCAACGAAGAGCTCTTCGCCCGCGCGCAGCGCACGATCCCCGCCGGCGTCAATTCGCCGGTGCGCGCCTTCCGTTCCGTCGGCGGCACGCCGCGCTTCCTCGCGCGCGGCGAGGGTCCGTTCGTGTGGGACGCGGACGGCAAGCGCTACGTCGACTACGTCGGCTCGTGGGGGCCGGCGATCCTCGGCCACGCGCATCCGGCGGTCGTGGCGGCGGTGCGTGCGCGCGCGCTCGACGGCCTGTCGTTCGGCGCGCCGACCGAGATCGAGATCGAGATGGCGGAGACGCTGGTGCGGCGGCTGCCGTCGCTCGAGCTCGTGCGTCTCGTGTCGTCGGGCACCGAGGCCACGATGTCGGCGCTGCGTCTGGCGCGCGGGTACACGGGCCGGCCGAAAATCCTGAAGTTCGAGGGCTGCTACCACGGCCATGGCGACAGCCTGCTGGTGAAGGCGGGGTCGGGCGCGCTCACCTTTGGGCAGCCGTCGTCGGCCGGCGTGCCGCCGTCGATCGCCGGCGAGACCGTCGTTGTCGCGTACAACGACGTTCAAGCCGTCGAGGCGGCGTTCCGCGAGGCGCCCGACGCGATCGCGGGCGTCATCGTCGAGCCGATCGCCGGCAACATGAACCTCGTGCGGCCCGCGCCCGGCTTCCTCGAGGGCCTGCGCGCGCTGTGCGACCGCCACGGCGCCGTGCTGATCTTCGACGAGGTGATGACGGGCTTTCGCGTGCACGCGCGCGGCGTGCAGGGCCTGACCGGCATCACGCCGGACCTGACCACGCTCGGCAAGGTGATCGGCGGCGGGATGCCGGTCGGTGCATTCGGCGGCAGGCGCGCCATCATGGAGAAGATCGCGCCGCTTGGGCCCGTCTACCAGGCGGGCACGTTGTCGGGCAATCCGGTGGCGGTGGCTGCCGGGCTCGCCACGCTCGCGGCCACCGAGGCGCCGGGGTTCTACGAGGCGCTGGCCGCGACGACGAAGGCGATGACCGACGGGCTCGCAGCGGCGGCGAAGCGGCAGGGCGTGACATTCAGCGCCGACGCCGTCGGCGGCATGTTCGGGGTGTACTTCGCCGCACGCGTGCCGCGCGACTTCGCCGAGATCATGGCCTGCGACAAGGAGCGCTTCAACCGCTTCTTCCACCTGATGCTGGACGCGGGCTTCTACTTCGCGCCGTCGGCGTACGAGGCGGGCTTCGTGTCGGCCGCGCACGGCGAGGCCGAGATCGCCGCCACGATCGCCGCCGCCGAGCGCGCGTTCGCCGCCGTGCGCTGACGGAGCCCGATGCACGACTTCCACGACCTGCGGCTCGTCCTGCGCTCGCGCATCCCGCTGGTCGTCGTCGAGACGCACGAGGAGCCGAAGGTCGTCGCCGAGGCGGAACGCATCGCGCGCGAGGCCGGGATGCCGTTCTTCGCGTGGACCGTCGCCGACGGCCTGGTGCACCGCACGTTCAGCTGGCAGCCGCCGCGCGCGGACATGCGCTGGGGCCGCGCGGACGGCACCGTGCCGGCGACGGAGCCCGTTGCGAACCCTCACGCGATCGAGGGCACCGAGGACCTGCGCGCCGCGCTCGCGCACGTCGACCGCAAGGGCGAGCCGGGGCTCTACGCGTTGTGCGACCCGCACCCGTTCCTCGAGGACCCGGTGGTGCTGCGCCGCCTGCGCGAGATCGCGCTGGCGCACGGCGCGACGCCGCGCACGCTGCTGCTGGTGGCGCCGAGGGTGACGCTGCCCGCGGAGCTCGCGCGGCTCGCCGCACGGCTGGTGGTGCCGGTGCCGGATGCTGCGGGCGTGCGCGCGATCCTCGATGCCGAGCTCGACTTGTACGCGACGCAGGCCGGGCAGCGCGCGAAGGGCGACGCCGGCATCGCACGGCTCGTCGTCACGCACTTGACCGGGCTCGCCGAGGACGACGTGCGGCGGCTCGCGCGCCACGCGATCCGCGACGACGGCCTGCTGGACCGCGGCGACGTCGACCGGCTGGTGCAGGCGAAGCGCGTGCTGACCGGCGGCACCGCTCTCGAGCTGGTGATGGACGGCGCTACGCTCGACGACGTCGCCGGGATGGCGAACCTCAAGGGCTGGCTCGCGCAACGGCGCGCGGTGTTCGTCGCGGCGCCGGACGCGCCGCCGCTCGACCCGCCGCGCGGCGTCCTGCTGCTGGGCGTGCAGGGCGCGGGCAAGAGCCTCGCGGCGAAGGCGATCGCCGGGGCGTGGGGCGTGCCGCTGTTGCGCCTCGACGTCGGCGCGCTCTACAGCAAGTGGGCCGGCGAGACCGAGCGGCAGCTGCGCGACGCGCTCGCCTCCGCGGAGAAGATGGCGCCTTCGGTGGTGTGGATCGACGAGATCGAAAAGGGGCTTGCCGCCGGCAGCGAGGATCACGACGGCGGCGTGTCGCGCCGCGTGCTCGCCACGCTGCTCACCTGGATGGCGGAGCGGCGCGCGCGCGTCTTCCTCGTCGCGACCGCGAACGACATCGAGCGGCTCCCCCCCGAGCTGATGCGCAAGGGGCGCTTCGACGAGATCTTCTTCGTCGACCTGCCCGACGCGGCCGTGCGCGAGGCGATCTTCCGCCTGCACCTTGCGCGTCGCGGTGCCGATCCTGCGACCTTCGACCTCGCCTCGCTGGCTCGCGCGAGCGACGGTTTCTCCGGCGCCGAGATCGAGCAGGCGATCGTCGCCGCGCTCTACGGTGCGCACGCGCGCGCCGCGAAGCTCGACGCGGGGGAACTCATCGCCGCGCTTGCGGCGACCCGGCCGCTGTCCGTGGTGATGGCCGAGCGCGTCGCTGCGCTGCGATCCTGGGCCGCCGAGCGCACCGTCCCTGCGTGAGGTCGCTCGCGCGCGAGGGGAACCTCCGCTGTCGAGGCGGGTCTGGTTATAGCGAGCAAACTGCGCACAGGCGCGCCAACGTCGTGAACGGGCGACAGCGCACCCGCAAAGTGTTGCCGGAGCCCGACGCGGCGCCTCGGCGAAAAACAGGAAAATCCTTGCGGTACAGAAAGTTACACGATTCTCTTGAGGGCCGCGTGCTATCATCGCTGCCGCCCATTTGGACCGCTTTTCGATGAATCCGCCCGACGGCACCCCGCGACAGCGCATCGGCGAAATCCTCGTCCAGCGCGGCAAGCTCGATGCCGCGGCGCTGGAGCGCGCGCTGCGTTTGCAGCAGGAGTCCGGCGAGAAGCTCGGCGCGCTGCTGGTGACGCTGGGGCTGTGCGCGCAGCGCGACGTCGCCGAGGCGCTGTCGCACCAGCTCGGGCTGCCGCTGGTCGACGGCAGCGCCTATCCGGAACTGCCGATCCTCGAGGAGCAGGTCTCCGCGCGCTTCCTGCGCGAGTCGCGCGCGCTCCCGGTGCGCGAGAGCGCCGACGAGCTGGTGCTCGCGATGGCCGATCCCACCGACGGGTACACGATCGACGCGTTCCGCCTGGTCACCGGCCGGCGCGTGACGCCGATGGTTGCGATCCCCACCGAGCTCGAGGCTGCGCTCGAGCGCCTGTACGGCGCCGGCAAGTCGCAGCTCGGGCAGATCTTCGGCGACGTCGAGCAGCGCGACGAGCTCGCCTTCGACGCCGACGTGCAGCAGCTGAAGGACCTCGCGTCCGAGGCGCCGGTGATCCGGCTCGTCTCGCTGGTCATCACCAACGCGCTGGAGATGCGCGCCTCCGACATCCACATCGAGCCGTTCGAGAACCGGCTGATCGTGCGCTACCGCATCGACGGCGTGCTGCACGAGGTCGAGTCGCCGCCGCGGCGGCTGTCCGCCGCGGTGATCTCGCGCATCAAGATCATGGCGAACCTCGACATCGCCGAGCGCCGGCTGCCGCAGGACGGCCGCATCCGGCTGCGCGTGCAGGGCAAGGACATCGACCTGCGCGTGTCCACCGTGCCGACGATGCACGGCGAGTCGATGGTCATGCGCATCCTCGACAAGGGCGGCGTGGCGCTGGACTTCGCGCGGCTGGGCTTCGACGACGCCATGCTGGCCCAGTTCCTCGCCGTGCTCGGCGAGCCGCACGGCATCCTGCTCGTCACCGGGCCCACCGGCTCGGGCAAGACGACGACGCTCTACACGGCGCTCGACCGGCTGAACCAGCCCGACGTGAAGATCCTCACCGTCGAGGACCCGGTCGAGTACCAGATGCCCGGGATCAACCAGATCCAGGTGAAGCCGCAGATCGAGCTCACGTTCGCCAACGCGCTGCGCTCGATCGTCCGCCAGGACCCGGACGTGATCATGATCGGCGAGATCCGCGACCTCGAGACCGCGCAGATCGCCGTGCAGTCGGCGCTGACCGGCCACCTGGTGCTGTCGACCGTGCACACGAACGACGCGCCGTCGACGGTGAGCCGGCTGCTCGACATGGGCGTGGAGGACTACCTCCTCACCTCGACGGTCATCGGCATCCTCGCGCAGCGACTCGTGCGCACGCTGTGCGACAAGTGCAAGGAGCCCTACACCGCGCTGCCCGAGCTCGTCGAGCAGATGCAGCTCAGGCGCTTCGTGCCGCAGGGGCCGATCACGCTGTGGCGCGAGAAGGGCTGCCCGGCCTGCGCGAACACCGGCTTCACCGGACGCGTCGGCATCATGGAGATGCTGCCGATGACCGACAAGCTGCGCAGCCTGGTGATGCAGCACGCGACGGCCACCGATCTGCGCGCGCAGGCCGTGGCGGGCGGCATGCTGCCGATGTACGACGACGGCCTGCGCAAGGCGCTCAAGGGCGTGACGACGTTCGAGGAAGTGTTGCGAGTGACGCGAGAAGGCTAGTTCATTCATGCCCCTCTACCGCTACAAGGCCGTCACCTCCGCCGGCGAGCTCGCCACCGGCGAGATCGACGCGGCCAGCGAGGCGGCGACGGTCGAGCGGCTGCGCGACCAGGGGCTGATGCCGATGCACGTCGGCGTGGCGTCCGGCGCGCTTGTCGCCAAGGCGGCGAAGCCGCGCCGGCGCCTGTTCGAGTCGAAGAGCGTGACGCGCGACCAGGTGATCGGGATCACGCGCGAGCTCGCCACGCTGCTCAATGCGGGGCTGCCGCTCGACCGCGCGCTCGAGATGCTGATCGGGCTCGCGCTGTCGCCACCCGCGGCAGCGCTGCTGCAGGGCCTCCGCGACGACGTGCGCGGCGGCAAGGCGCTGTCGCAGGCGCTCGACGCGCGCCGCGAGGTCTTCTCGCGCTTCTACGTCAACATCGTGCGCGCCGGCGAGGCGGGCGGCGCGCTCGGCGTGGTGCTCGCGCGGCTCGCCGAGACGATGGAGCGCAACAAGGAACTGCGCGAGAACGTGAAGAGCGCGCTCATCTACCCGACGATCCTGATCGGCGTGGCCGCGGTGTCGGTGGTGGTGCTGCTGATCTTCGTCGTGCCGCAGTTCGAGCAGACGTTTTCGCAGGCCGGCAAGGCGCTGCCGCTGCCCACGGCGGTCGTCGTCGCGCTCGGCGGGTTCTTCCGCCGCTGGTGGTGGGCGGTGGCCCTCGGGATCGCCGTCGCGCTGTGGCTCTTCCGCGGCACGCTGAAGCGGCCCGCGGTGCGGCGGCGCTGGGACGCGCGCGTGCTGCGCCTGCCGCTGGTCGGCGACCTCGTGACCAAGGTCGAGGTGGCCCGCTTCGCGCGCACGCTCGCC
>Ga0209254_10000347_pt1 | contig 36055 bp, 34 predicted proteins | sample FrelakmetDIP11DI_FD_187148 | JGI IMG/M metagenome (GOLD analysis project Ga0209254, IMG submission 187148) | Freshwater lake sediment microbial communities from the University of Notre Dame, USA, for methane emissions studies - DIP11 DI (SPAdes)... | ecosystem: Environmental > Aquatic >... | reverse complement strand
ATACTTGCTCGAGTCCAGCTTCACGCCGAGGCAGACCGTGCTGAGGTAGTCGATGCCCAGCGCGGTGGCTTCGTCCCCCCGGTAGCGCGAGTGCGAGAACTCGAGCACGTAGCGCAGCGGCCGGTTGAGCAGCCAGAGCCCGCCCAGCGACGCCCGACCCGGTGTCAGTACGGCGGCGTCATGACAATGAATTCGGACGCGCCACCTGCATGACCGCGGTTGCGCAGTGCTGCAGCTTCTGTCCGTCGGCCAGCACCCGCTCGCCGGTCATCTCGGTCGTCACCTCGAAGCGCGACAGTGACTGCAGGTACGCGCCCATATCCCGCAGCGCCTGGATGGCGCCCGGCGCCACCGGATTGGCGGCCGTCGAGCCGGTGGCTGCGGCCGGCGGCGTTTGCGCCTGCACGACCGCGGCAATCAGGCTCGACGCCAGCAGCCCTGCGATCACTGTCTTTCGCATCTTGCGTCTCTCCGCAGGGAGGTGCGGACCGCGCGGCCGGCCCGACCGGCCCGACCGGGACCGACGCGGTGTCCGTCCCGATCGCGCCGTGCCCGGGTCAGTTGCTGCCGGGTGCCGGCTTGGTCAGCTTGTCCATCGCGTCGCCGATGCTGAAGCTGCCCGGCTTCTGGCGCGGCGGGAAGTCCTTGAAGCTGGTCAGCCAGTTGCCGATGAAGGCCTGGGCCGGCACCAGCACGAAAGCCCGGTCGATGCGCCAGCGTGCATAGCCCATGCCCTCGTGGTCAGCCCGCTCGAACGGGTCGGCGCGCACCGTGAACAGCTTCGGCAGTCGCAGCGGTACCAGCGGCTCTTCCCAGACGTCGAAGCCGTGTGCGCGCTGCTCCATGAAGACGATCTTCCACTGGTTGTATCGCAGCCCGGCGAGATCGCCGTCATCGGTCCAGTACAGGAACTCCTTGCGCGGCCACTCCTTGGCCTCGCCCTTGAAGGCGGGCATCAGGTTGTAGCCGTCGAGGTGCACCTTGAAGTTCAGGCCACCGACCGTGGCGCCCTTCTTGAGCGTGTCCTTGGCGTCCGGTTGCCCGACCGCCGCCATCAGCGTCGGCAGCCAGTCCTCGTGCGAGACGATGTCGTTGATCTCGGTGCCGGGCTTGATCACGCCGGGCCAGCGCACCACCAGCGGGACGCGGTAGCCGCCTTCCCAGTTGGTGTTCTTCTCGCCGCGGAAGGGCGTGGTGCCGCCATCGGGCCAGCTCATCACCTCGGCGCCGTTGTCGGTGGTCCAGATCACGATCGTGTTGTCGGCGATACCCAGTTCGTCGAGCTTCTTCAGCATCTGGCCGATGTGGTTGTCGTGCTCGACCATGCCGTCGGCGTAGACGCCCAGCCCGGTCTTGCCGGCCGCTTCCTGCCGCAGCCGCGTCCAGATGTGCATGCGCGTGGTGTTGAACCACAGGAAGAAGGGCTTGTTCTGCTTGACAGCGCGCGACATGAAGTCCATCGAAGCGTCGGCCACCTCGTAGTCGATGGTCTCCATGCGCTTCTTGTTCAGCGGCCCGGTGTCCTCGCACTTCTGGTTGCCCCACTTGCCGAAGCGCGGGTCATCCGGCAGCGCGCTGACGGTGTCGGTGGCCACGCACCTGAAGACGCCGCGCGGACCGAACTTCGCCTTGAAGGCCGGGTCCTTCGGGTAGTCCTCGTTCTCCGGCTCCTCCTCCGCATTCAGGTGGTAGAAGTTGCCGAAGAACTCGTCGAAGCCGTGCACCGTCGGGAAGAACTCGTTGCGGTCGCCCAGATGGTTCTTGCCGTACTGGCCGGTCATGTAACCCTGGGCCTTGAGCATGCGCGCCAGGGTCGGGTCCTTCGCCGACAGGCCCTCCGGGGCGCCGGGCAGGCCGACCTTGGTCAGGCCGGTGCGCACCGGCGACTGGCCGGTGATGAAGGCGGCGCGGCCGGCCGTGCAGCTCTGCTGCGCATAGGCGTCGGTGAAAATGGCGCCTTCCTTGGCGATGCGGTCGATGTTGGGCGTGCGGTAGCCCATCATGCCGCGGTTGTAGGCACTGACGTTCCAGTAACCGACGTCGTCACCGAACATGACCAGGATGTTCGGCTTGCGGGCCGGTGCCTGGGCCCAACCCGCTGTCGCCGTCAACGCCAGGGCAAGCAGCATTACGGCATGTCTGATAAGACTCATGTGGTTTCTCCGGCCTTGAAAAGGGATGGCAGTGGCCCGCCTCGGTGGCGTGGCCGCATCGTTCCGCAACCGGCCGTGGCCGGCATCGTCAGCGAGGGCAGGCAGCCTTGCCCTTTGGTGAAAGCCGGCCCTAGAAGCTCACTGCGATGCCGACCGCCGTTCCGTGCGAGTACGGCGAAAAGAGGTAGCGGAACATCAGCCGGGTGCGCGTAATGATAATCGGATACTTGCTGGAGTCGAGCTCCAGGCCGACGCCGACCGCACTGAGGTAGTCGACACCGAGCACGCCCGCCTCGTCACCCATGTAGCGCGAGTGCGAGAACTCCAGGACGTAGCGCAACGGCCGGTCGAGCAGGTGCAGTCCGGTCGGCGCTCGCCAGCGCGACCACAGACTCGCGCTTTGCGTGTCGGCGCTGCCCTGCGCCGCCTCCGAAGTGCCGCGCGTCGAGCGCAGGTAGATGTTGGTGTAGCGCAGCTCGACGTCGATCTCGTAATCCGGACGGTACAGCTCGTAGTCGAGCATCAGCGCGCCGCCGAGCCCTACCGCGTTGAGCTTGCCGTTCTTGACGAAGTCGACCTCGGTGCCCGTGATGTTCTCGACGACGGCGCTGGCGATCGACAGATCGCTCGACACCCGGCCGAGCGAGAAGTTGAAGATCGGCCGCAGTCGCAGCTCTTCAGTGAGGAAGAAGTCCCAGCCGATGCCGCCGGTGCCGGTGAGCGTGTTCCACTTCACGGGTATCGGCCGGCTCTCCTGCCCGTTGGTTGCGATGAAGGTCGGGTCGTAGCGGCTGTACGCGGCGGTGCCTTCGAGAAACAGCGGAAACTCGCGGCTCCACGTGAAGCCCCCGCCGAAGGTCGTCAGGCGAAAGCCAGGATTGGCCGAGGCGGCGTCGTTGATCGAGAGTGATCCGGTGGTGACGTCCGGCGTCAGCGAATAGCCCATCAGCGAGAGCACGGCGTTGGCGCGCTTCTGCACGTTGGCGCCGACCAGGTCGAACTCCCGGTCGCGCAACTGGGCCTGCACGACCGGGGCCGTGGCGAGCAGCGTCGTGGCCAGCGCTGCCAGCGCAAGCGCCGGCAAGCTCGACGTTCGGTCCATGCCTACAGCACCGCCTTCAGCAGCTTGAGCAACAGATCCTTCACCGGCATCTGCAGGGCCAGCGCCGCGACGATGGGCAGCGCGGCCGCAAGCGCGACCGGAGCCATCGCACTGATGCCGGCGGGCAGCCGGCGCATGCGAGCGACCGACTCGTACAGCGCGGCGGTGTCCGCGACCGGCCCGAGCTCCGGTGCCTCAAGAATCTCGGGCCGACTGACGACGTGCCCTGCAATCCAGCGCTCGTGCACGAGACGCCCGTGGCGGGCGACCAGCGCACCATAGTCAAGCAGCGCCTGCTTTTTTTCCCGCTTCAGCGGACCGGCGAACGCCAGCAGTGGCAACCCCAGGACCACGACGCAGGCTGCCACGAACGCAATCATCTCGAGCCGCAGCGAAGCCAGCGACAGCCCGTGATACACCGCGTCGTGCGCCCAGCGCGCCGCAACCACCGCGCCGACCGCGAGCGCAAGCGGCGCGAACACCTGCGGCAGCGGTGCAAGGAACCCGAGGCCGCCGACGCGGTCCGGGTGGGTCAGCACCAGGGCCAGGTCGAGCCGCGCCAGTCGCCGGAGCAGCATCGTCAGAAGGAAGATGCGCCAGATCCAGGCGAGCACCAGCGTCAGGTAGATCGCGCGACCGACGGTCAGGAACCACAGCGCGCCAAATCCGGCCGCTCCCGTGCCGTCCCAGCTGCCCTCGTGTTCGTGCCCCAGCCACTGCGTCAGCGTGACGAAGGTGAGGACCAGCGCGGCGATGACGACCCAAGGCAGCGCCGCGTCGCGCTGCCGGACCGCGCGCGCGACGGCGGCGTCGAAGGCGCCACGGTCGCCGGCGCGAAGGACACCGCTGGTGGCGAAGTGGCCAAGCAGGCGCGCGACCAGCGCGTTCGCCGGCCCCTCGGCGAGGATGAGCAGCGGCACGGCCACGAGCAACCGGGCATGAATGCCGTAGTGAGCCAGCAGAGGCTCGCTGGTCGTACCGGGCCATGCCCGCTGCATCGCGATGGCCCACACGGCGATCGGCAGCCAACCGAGCATCGACCAGAACACGGCGCGGCGAACCAGCCCGAGGCCGTCGGCCGGTATCAGGCCAAGGCGGCGCTGCAGCCGGAATGGAACGTCGTCACGGACCAGCGAGAAGCTACCGGCCTCGGTTGTTTCGGCTCCGGAATTGAGCATCGAGGAGAGCATCCCGAGCTGCGGCAGCGGACGGAACCGCGCGAGGGGTGGCTCGCCCGCTCCGTCCGCGGCGTCGGTGGCGTCAGTAAGGCGGATTGACGACGATGAACTGCGTGCCCTGCGGCTGGTACCAGGTTGCGCCGCATTGCTGGTAGATCATGCCGCCGTAGTTGACGGGCACGCAGCCCGGCGGTGGCGCGCTCACGATCGAGCCGACGATGGCCGACGTCACGGCGACCGTCGCGGTGACGGCCGCGGCTGTGGCGATCGGGTGATAGTCGTTGTCCCAGCCGTTGCAGCAGCCGCGGTTGGCGTCGACGTTCACATTGACGTTCTTGTTGACGTTGACGTTGTTGTTGACGTTGGTGACGCTGGTACTGCGCACGTTGTTGGTGCGGGAGTCAGCCCGGTTGTTGCCGGCCTTCACGTTCGGCTTCGTGCCGCCGCCCGCGCGTGCTGCGGCACCGCCGCCGCCACCCTTGCGGTCAGCGGCCTCGGCGGACGGAAGCATCATCGCGACCCATGCCAGCGAGAGAGCGGGCACGAGCAGCCACTTGCCGTACTGTTTCTTCATGTCTGGCTCCTTCACTGGGCCTTCAGTGGCACGAGTTCGATGCGGGAACCGCCTTTGGGCGGCGTGAAGCGGAAGGCCGCGTCCGTGAAGGCGGGCCTGAGGTTCCAGATGATCAGCGAGACCGACTGCGGCCGCGCCTCGTCGGCGCGGTTGACGATCACGAGCTTGCGCGGCAGCGGCTTGTCACCGGTCGTCATCCACAGCTGCCAGTCGAAGTTGCCCTGGCGGAAGGCGTACTGGTCGGTGCGTTCGCCGCCGATGACTGCCGGGCCGACATACATGGCCGACTGGATGCGGTCGATCGGCGCCGCCGCGGTGCCCCAGAGGAAGAGGTCCGACAGCGGGACCTCGACGCCGTAGCGCTCCTGCAGCCGCGAGACGAGCTCGGCGACCGAGCCGCTGAACTCGACGGTCGAGTAGTACTTCTGCGCCGGCGTAAAGAGCGTGACCGCCTTGCCGTCGTAGAAGAGCTCGCGCTCGGTCCGCGGACCGGTCATGCGCGCGCGCAGACGGTTCGGCCGCGCCACGTCGACGACGGCCCGGGCGCTGTGCTGCAGCTTCTGGCCATCCGCCAGGACGCGCTCGCCGGTCACCTCGGTGGAGACGCTGAAGCGCTGCAGCGACTGCAGGTGCGTGCCCATCGCCTGCAGCGCCTGGATGGAGGCGGCATCGACGGGGTTGGCCGGAGGCGGCGCCGCGGGTGGCGCCGCGGTCTGGGCACCCGCGACGGACGCAGCCAGCGTCAGGGCCAGAGCACTGATCCAGGTTTTTCCAAGCATGGCTTTCTCCAGTAATCCTGTGGCGTGCATGCGAGGTTCAGAGCAGCGACCCGACGATTCCGTTGAGCTGTGACCCCAGGGCTTCCTTCATCGGCCCCTGCAGCGCCGAGCTCACGCCCGACTTGCCGAGCGAGCTGTTGAATACGTCCTGCAGGGCGGAGGCCTGCGACGGGTTCAGCTTCTTGGCTGCGCTCGAGAGTTGCTCCGGCGAGAACGCGGCCTTGCAGCCGCCGCCCAGCGCGGCGCAGAGCTGGTCGTTGAGCTTCGGCGTGGCGGCGCCGACATCCATCTTGCCCAGCAGCGAGGACAGGCGCGGATCGGTCGTCGCGCTTGACAGCAGGTTGCTTGACAGCTTGCCGACCGCTTCCTTGCCGCCGAGCTGGCTGTAGAGGCTGGTGGGATTCACCGATCCCATCGAGGAGCAGGCGGACAGCAGTGCGGCGACGGCGATCGTGGCCAGGGGTTTCAGGGCTTTCATGGCGGTTCTCCTCGTGGGGTTGATGCGGGCTCTCATGGGTGGCCGCGGGACCATCACCTCAGGCGGAACGGTGCGTCGCGCCGCGTGCCAGCGGGCCGTCATCGTTCATCAACCGTGAGCAGGCAGCTAGGTCAGCGAGGGCAGGCGCGATTGCCCTTTGGTGCTAAGCCACGCACAAGCGGTCGAGCGCGCGGATCAACGCGCTGCCGAGGAAGGGCTTGGCCAGAAAGTCCGACACCCCGCGCGCGCGCGCGGCGGCGCGGATGCGCGGCCCGTCCTGGGCGCTGATGACGACGGCCGGAACCTCGGCGTGTCGTTCACGCAGCCGGTCGATCAGGTCGAGGCCCGACATCGCCGGCAGGTTCAGGTCGACGACCAGGCAGTCCACTTTCTCGCAATCGAAGAGGAGCAGCGCGCCTTCCGCGCTGGCGGAGGCCTTGGCGTCGAAGCCGGAGGCGCGCAGCAGCCGCTCGAGCGCGCAGCGCAGACCGGTGTCGTCCTCGACGAGGATCACGACACGTCCATGGCGATCGACGACATCCGGCGTCGTGGGCGAAGGCGAGCTCACGGGGCGATCGTGCGCCGGCGCCGAGGCGACCGCATCGATCCAGCGGGCAGGGTGCACTGCCCTTTGGTGAAAGGCGCGGCCGTCGGCCGCGCGCGCTCAGGTAGCGGACTTCAGCGCGGCGGCGATGCGGCCGAGTTCCGCGGCGTTGGCCGCCCCGAGCTTGGCCATGACCTGCGCGCGCTGCGACTTGACGGTCCGCTCGCCGATGCCGAGCCGGTCCGCGATCTGCTTGTTGAGCAGGCCCGCCACGACCAGCTCGAGGACTTCGCGCTCGCGCGGTGTCAGCTGCGCAAACCGGGCACGCAGCTCAGAATCGGCGCTGCGGCTAGCACGCTGCGCGGCATCCACCTCGAGCGCGTGGCCGATCGCGTCGAGCAGCGCCTGGCGCTCGACCGGCTTGGTGAGAAAGTCCACGGCACCGGCCTTCATCGCGCGCACGCCGGCGGCCAGATCACCGTGACCGGTGAGGAAGATCACCGGCAGGCGGACGCCGTGTCGCCCGAGCGCTTCCTGCAGCTCGAGTCCCGACGGCCCCGGCATCGCTAGGTCAAGCAGCAGGCAACCTGGCCCGTCGGGTGGAGGCGCAAGCAGGAATTCGCCCGCCGAGGCGTAGGTACGCACGCGATGGCCCGCGGCCGTCAGCTGGCGCTGCAGCGCCGTGCGGAGCGAATCGTCGTCGTCGACGATGTGGACAACCACCTCAGCGGTCACGGCAGCTCCAGTTCACGACCCGGCGCACCTGTGGCGTCCGGCGCGGTCGGCAGCGTCACGCAGAACTCGGCACCCACCGCGCAATTGGATGCGGTGATCGTACCGCCGTGCGCCTCCACGATCGAGCGCGCGATCGACAAGCCCAGCCCCATGCCGCTCGCTTTCGTCGTGAAGAACGAATCGAAAAGCCGCGGAAGGTCTTCGCGCGCAATGCCGTGTCCGAAGTCGCGCACGCGGATCTGCACGCCGTCCGACGCGTCCGCCGTCGACACGAGGACGCGGCGTTCGTCCCCCGGTCGACCGGTGCTGGCGTCGAAGGCGTTGATCATCAGGTTGATGACGATCTGCTGCAGCTGGATCGGATCGCCGAAAATGAAAGACGAACGTGCGTCGAGCGCCGTCTCCACTGTGACCGCGCGCCGGCGAGCCTCGGCGCCGAGGATCGCCACGCTGTCACCGATGACGCGATGCACGTCGATACGCTGGCGTCCCACGTCGTGCCGTGCGAGCAGGGCGCGCAGCCGTTTGATCACCTCGCTTGCGCGCAGGTCGTCGCGCTTGATGTCGGCCAGGATCTGCAGCAGCTCATCGCGCTCGAGCCGGCCGGACTGCACCAGCATCTCGGCGGCATCGGCATTGCTGAGGATCGCTCCCAGTGGCTGGTTGATCTCGTGCGCAATCGAAGCCGTCAGTTCGCCTGCCACGGCCAGCCGCGACGCATGCAGCAGTTGCACGCGCTGCGCGGCAAGGCCGAGCTCGGCCGCACGCCGGCGCCGGCGCTGCAGCAGCAGCGCGGCAATGAGCCCCGACTGGGCGCCGAGCGCCAGTGCGATCAGCAGCGACTGCCACCAGTAGCGCTGCAGGAACGTGGGCTCGACGTAGCGGACCTCGCAGTCAGCCGGAAGCTTCGACCGGGCGAGTCCGAAGCGCGCAAGCTGCCGGGCGTCGGCAACACAGCGTGACGCCGGTGGTTCTGCTGGCTTCGCGCCCTGCTGGCCATCGAGCGCCAGCATCACCAGGGCACCGACGCGCTCGCCGCGGTCGCGCAGCGATTCGACCGCGCCGGCGGCGAGCCCGGCGCCGACGTAGGTGTCGAACGAGCCATAGACCGGGACGCGGCTCGCCGCGGCCAGCGTTGCCAGTGCATCGCGCGACGTGTAGACGCGCCCCGTCGCATCGGCCAGCAGCGTGGAAAAGAGCACGATCGTGCCGTCCGGCTCGCCGGCCAGGCGCTCGGCGACCACGCGCGGCGACTGTCCCGACACGACCTCGACGGCCAGCGCTGGATGTTCAGCCAGCGCGCGCTGTGCCTCGGCCAGCCGTGACTGGTCCCAGGGCGAAGAGCCACTGACAACGAGCACGCGCTTCGCCGCCGGCTGCAGCGCCAGCGCGATGCGCAGGGTCTGGGCGAAGTCGAGTTCGGCAGGCAGGCCGGTAAGTTTCGGGTCGGGCGGGAGGCTGCGCGCGAACTTCGGCGCGACGAAGTTGTAGATCGCGGGCACGCCGGGCCAGAGCTGGTCGCGATGGCGTACATAGAAGTCGAGAGCCGGATCAGTCACAAGCACGATGGCGTCGATGCGCGTGCCTTCGTACTTGCGCACCAGCAGATCGGCCAGCGAACGGTCCGCCCGGTCGCCGAGGCGCAGCGAATCGATCGGCTCGTACATCCAGGACACGTGACGCTGCTGTCGCGCGACAGCCTTGCGCATCGCCGCGTCGATCTCCACGAACGCCGGCAGGTAGGGATCGCTGCCGGTGATGACCAGGACCTGTGCGGATTCGGCAGCGAGTGGCGGCGTTTGAGGGCGGGCGGCATCCGCCGCGGCCGCGACGAGCGGCTGCAGCAGGAGGGTGGCCGTGCCGAGCACCAGCCAGGAGGCGGGCGAAATCACGGGCGCACTCTACTGGACCGGCGCGCTACGCGCTGCTCCGTCACGCAGCACGCGCGCAAGGAAAGTCGCGCCGCACCGAAGGCGGCGCGCCCAGCCCTGTGAAGAGGGACGCAAGGCCGCAAGAAAGCGGGCCGACGTCCGCCAGCTCCCATTGAAAACGGCCGGGTTAGCGGCCCCGCGCTCCGGCCGTTCTCCGTTCGGCCGGGTTGGCGGCCCCGCGCTCAGCGCGCCTTGGTGGCCGCGCGTTCGAGTTCGCCGAAGCGGTTTTCCAGTCCCTTGATCGTCGCGGGCAAGGAGCCGAAGTTGGTCCAGACCTCGTCTTCTGCCGGGGCGCTGAGCCAGCTCGAATAACCGAGCCACGATGAGTCGTAGACCTTTACGTTCTTGTAGCCCAGCTCGGCCAGCACCGCCGCGCTCTGTGCAGCGCGGTTGCCGCTCTGACAGTAGACGATGATCTCCTTGGCCGCATCGAGCTTCTCGTAGACCTTGGCCAGTTCGGCGCGTGGCTTGAGCGCCATGCCCGCGCTGTCCTTGACCGTGCCGGCGCGCAGCTTGCTGCGCGTGTCGGGGTCGACCCAGTTCTGTTCGAACGGCACGTTGAGGGCGGCCGGGATGTGCCCGCCGCGGATCGCGCGGACATCATCGCCCTTGAATTCCTTGACGGTGCGCACGTCGAGAAACTGCACGTCCGGCCGCTTCAGCGCGGCGACAACTTCCCTCGACATAACGAGGACGCCGGGCTGCGGCGCGAGCTTCAACGTGACAGCCTTCGGCTTGACGGGCGCCGTCGCGACCGGTTGGCCGGCGGCGCGCCAGCCTTCGATGCCGTCGTGGAACACGCGGGCATTCTTCGCGCCGAAGTAACGCAGCGTGAGTTGCCCGAAGTACACCGACGGCAGGCCGCGATCACCGTAGACGATGATCTCGCGCGCCGGATCGATGCCGGCGGCGCCCAGCAGCTTCTCGATGTCCGTTGTCGGCAGGTAGTCCTCGGTCTGAGCATCGCGCAGCGTCAGCGTCGGATCGCCGATGTTGACCGCCCCGGGAATGTGCCCCTTGGCGAACGCCGCTTCGTCGCGCGCATCCCAGATCAGCGCCCCGCGCGCCATGGCCTGCTTCACAAAGTCGACATCGACAATCGTCTGCGCCATCGCGCCGGCGGCGGCCAGCGACAGCGCAATGCCCAGTAACCAACGTTTCATGAAGAACCTCCAGGGGAAAGTAGGGGGACGTTCCGGGCCGATCTCGGCCCGGTTTCGTCACGCCCGGATACCGGGGGGAGTATACAACCTGACGCCAGACGGCCCCTGACCCGGAGCAAACCCGGTCAGCGCCGCGCGGGCTCTGACTGGATGCCGCGCCCGGGGGCGGCAGGCGCCGCGGCGCGGTGAAACCACCACACCGAAAGCACGGCCGCCAGCAGCGCGAAGACCGCCGCAAGCCCGCTGAACAGCGCGCCGACCTCGGTCTGCTGCCGCTCCATCGCGAGCTTGGCGTTCAGGTTCTGGTAGACGGTGCGCAGGTCGGCCGCCGTGCCGGCGTGGAAGTATTCGCCGCCGGTGACCTTGGCGATCGCCTTCAGCGTTTCCTCGTCGAGCCGCACGTAGATCTGATAGTCCTCGAAGCCGATCGTCGTGCCCTGCAGCGTGCCGAAGCCCACGGTGTAGACACGCACGCCGCGGTCGGCGGCCATCTTGGCAATAGCGATCGGGTCCGGTCCCGTCGTGCGCCGCCCGTCCGAGAGAAGGATGATCACGCCCGACGTGTACGAGCCCGGCGCGACCGGCTCACGCGTGGGCCGTTCCGCTTCGGACTTGCGCGCACTGTCGAGCGAGACGCCGGCATGCCGCATCGACATCGCCACCGACTCGAGGTCGAGCCCGTCGTCTGGAAACAGCAGCCCGAGCGCGAGGATCAGGCCGCTGCCGGTGGCGGTCGCGCGCTGCAGCTGGAAGCGGTCGATCGCCGCCGTCATGTCGGCCTTGTTCTCGGTCGGCGTCTGCACGACGGCGGCCGTGCCGGCGAACGAGACGATGCCGAGCCGCACCGTCGGCGGCAATTCGTCGATGAAGGCCTTGGCGGCGTTCTGCGCCGCGACCAGGCGACTCGGCTCGACATCGGTGGCGCGCATGCTGAGCGAGACGTCCATCGCCATCGCGATCGTCATGTATTGCGACGGCAGGACGACCGACGCCGAGGGCCGGGCCAGCGCGAAGATGGCGGCCGTCACCGCGAACAGCAGCAGCAACGGCGGAATGTGGCGGCGGATGCGATGGCCCGGACCGAGCGCCTCGCGCACGAGCGTCAGGCTGGCGTACCGAACAGCCATCCGCTTGCGCCGCCGCAGCGCCGCGATGTAGGCGGCGACCAGCACGGGAACCAGCAACAGCAGCCAGAGCATCTCCGGCCACAGGAAGCGCATCGACGGTCCTCGCAGAACCTTTTGACGGGAGTCCGGCCAAAGTCAGGTGCGCCGGACCTTCGCAAACACTCTATCACTGACCATTGTGGCGGCAGAAAGTGCGATGCGCGCGCGGGGGTTTCTACGACGAAGGTCATACCGTGAGGGCGTGAGCGGTCAGCACCGTGACGCGTCATGCGGCGCCGTGCCCCTGCGCGGTGCGCGGGCTTGTGACTTTTTGCCGCACTTCGAGCCCCCGCGGCACGGACGGCGTGATACCTTTTTTCCGTGGCGAATCCGGGCGGACATGGAACACGCATGAAGAAGTCGGCGCTCTACAGCAGCGCGCACCGGCACGGCAAAGCAGGCTCCGCCGACCCGGCCGAAGCCGAGCGTCGCGTTGCCGTGCCTGCCGAGGCCGCGCCCGCCGCGCCGCCGCAGCCGATCGCGTCGTCGCGGCCCGGCGCACCGGTGCGGTTCCTGCAGCGGCACGACCGCACGCTGCTCTTCCTGGCCGGTCTCGGCTGTGCCCTGGGTCTGCTGCTGGCGCGCGATGCCTTCCGTCCCAAGGCCATGGCGCTGACGCAGGAGCATATCGACAAGGCCGTGCTGCACACGCTGGAGACCAAGACGCTGCCGTCGCGCGCGGCCAGGGCCGCCGACGCCGTGATGCCGGCGGTCGTGCGCGTGCAGGGCTACAACGGCGAAGAAAATGACGAGCCGGGTTCCGGTGTGCAAATGGAAGGCGTCGGGTCGGGTGTGGTGATCGTCGACAACGGCGTGATCCTGACCAACCTGCATGTCGTTGCCGGCGCCAAGCGCGTGACCGTGAAGTTCTTCGACGGCAGCGAGTCCGACGTCGAAATGGTGCGCGCGTATCCGGAGAACGATCTCGCCGTCATCAAGGCGAAGAAGGTGCCGGACGACCTCGAGTCCGCCACGCTGGGCTCGACCGCCAACCTGCGGCCGGGCGATGAGGTGGTGGCAGTCGGCTTTCCGTTCGGCATCGGGCCGTCGACATCGGCGGGCGTCGTCTCCGGGCTCGACCGCAGCTTCCGCTCGCCGGAGGGCAAGCAGGTGATGACCGGCCTGATCCAGTTCGACGCCGCGGCGAATCCGGGCAACTCCGGCGGGCCGCTGGTCACGATGGACGGCGAAGTCATCGGCATCGTCACCGCCATTCTCAACCCCACGCCGGCGCGCACGTTCATCGGCATTGGCTTCGCGGCGACGATCGAAAGCGCGGGCGGGGCTGTGGGGATACCGCCGTTCTAGTGGTTCGCGCAAAAGTACACCCCTACTTTTGCGCGCTAGAGATTGAAAAAATCGCTGGCGGAGCCAGACGATTTTTTTCATCACAAATGCAAAAAAGGGCGCGGCATCATCGCGGTAATGAAAGGGCAACATGAGCGAAATGATCAAGGCGAAGGAGACCGGCGACCTGATGCAGCGCGTGCTGTATGAGGTCAAGCGCATCGTCGTCGGGCAGGACCACTTCCTCGAACGGGTGCTGGTCGCGATCCTCGCGCAGGGGCATCTGCTGGTCGAAGGCGTGCCGGGGCTGGCGAAGACGCTGACGGTCAACACGCTGGCAAAGACGATCCGTGGCACGTTCAAGCGCATCCAGTTCACGCCGGACCTGCTGCCGGCCGACCTTGTCGGCACGCGCATGTACAACCAGAAGTCGGGCGAGTTCTCCACGGTGCTGGGGCCGGTGTTCGCCAACCTGCTGCTGGCCGACGAGATCAACCGGGCGCCGGCCAAGGTGCAGAGCGCGCTGCTGGAGGTGATGCAGGAGCGCCAGGTCACGATCGCCGGCGAGACGCACAAGGTGCCCGAGCCGTTCCTGGTGATGGCCACGCAGAACCCGATCGAGACCGAGGGCACGTATCCGCTGCCCGAGGCGCAGGTCGACCGCTTCATGATGAAGGTGCTGGTCGGCTACCCGAACGAGGAAGAAGAGTTCGTAATCGTCGAGCGCGTGACCGGGGCCGCAACCGCGGTGTCGGCGGTCTGCACGACGCAGCAGCTCTCCGAACTGCAGCAGCAGTGCCGCAAGATCTACGTCGACCCGAACCTGATCCAGTACGCGGTCAAGCTCGTCGCGGCGACGCGCCGCCCCGAGCAGTACGGACTGAAGGACCTCGACCGCTACCTGACCTTCGGGGCCAGCCCGCGCGCGACGATCAACATGATCGAGGGTGCGCGTGCGCTTGCGTTCCTGCGCGGTCGCGGCTACGTGCTGCCGGAGGATGTCGTCGACCTCGTGCCCGACGTGCTGCGGCACCGGCTGGTGCTGAGCTACGAGGCGCTGTCGGACGGGCAGACCGCCGACGCGCTGATCATGCGTGTGCTGAAGACCATCCAGGCGCCGGACGCGCCGCTCGAGAGCCATGTTCGGGTGGCGGCGGGCGCCTAAGCAGCCGGCGGTCGCCGGCACGGTCGCGCCCGGCGTCGGCGCGGCGGCCAACGAGGCCGTCGCGGACGGCGCACGCGCCCGGCGCCGCAGCGATCCGGAGCGGATGCTTCGCCGGCTCGAGTGGACGGTGCTGCGCCGGCTCGACGGCCTGTTGCAGGGCGACTACCGGACGCTATTCCGTGGCTTCGGCCTCGATCTCGCCGACCTGCGCGAATACCAGTTGCACGACGACGTGCGCTACATCGACTGGAACGTCACCGCGCGGCTCTCGGTGCCGCACGTGCGTGAGTTCCAGGAAGACCGCGAGGTCGCCGCCTGGTTCCTGCTCGACCTCTCGGCCTCGGTCGACTTCGGCTCCGGCGACGTGCGCAAGCGCATGCTGTCGACCGAACTGGTGGCGGTGCTGGCGCGGCTCTTCACGCGCTACGGCAACCGCATCGGCGCGGTGCTGCATGCCGAAGGTGTTGAAGAAGTCATCCCAGCGCGCAACGGACGCCGCCACGTGCTGCACGTGCTCGATCGCATCGGCCTGGTCGCTGCACCGGCCCGCCGGGCCGCCGGACAGCTCACGGATCTCTCGCAACTCCTTGCCTTCGCCCAGCCGGTCATCAAGCGGCGCTCGGTCGTGTTCGTGGTCTCGGACTTCATCAGCGCGCCCGGCTGGGGCCGACGGCTCGCACAGCTCGCCCGACGGCACGAGGTCGTTGCGGTGCGACTCTACGACCCGCTCGAAGTCGAGCTGCCGGACCTCGGGCTCATCGTCATGCAGGATGCCGAAACCGGTGAGCAGCTCACGGTCGACACGCACGATCGCGCGTTCCGCCGCCGCTTCGCCGAGGCCGCCGCGCGTCGCGAGGCCGAATTGCGCGCCGGGCTGGCGGAGGCGGGCGTGGACTGTCTCGAACTTGCGACCGACGAGCCGCTCGACGCCGCGCTGCTGCGCTTCACGCAGCTGCGCAAGCGGCGCAGCCAGCTTGCCGCCGGCGGCGTGCCGGCGATCGTGGCCCGGCGCCAGTGGCGCTGATGGCGATGGGTGACGCCTACGCCCTGACGTTCCTGTGGCCGCGGTTGCTGTGGCTGCTGCTGGCATTGCCGCTCGCGGCCGCGTTTTACTTCGGCGTGCTGGCCTCGCGTCGGCGCGGTGCAGCGCGCTATGCCAGCCTCGTGCCGGTCGACACCGCCGGCGGCGGGCGCTGGCGCCGCGTCGTGCCGCCGCTGCTGTGGCTCGCCGGCCTCGCGGCGCTGCTGCTCGCGGTGGCGCGGCCGCAGGCCACGCTGACGCTGCCCTCGCGTGTCGACACGGTGATCCTTGCGGTCGACATGTCGGGCAGCATGAAGGCCACCGATGTTGCGCCGACGCGCATGGCGGCCGCGCGTGAGGCCGCCCAGGCCTTCGTCAACGAGCAACCGGAGCACGTGCGCATCGGCGTTATCGGCATCGCGGCAGCGGCCGCCGTCCTGCAATCGCCGACCAACAAGCGCGAAGACATCCTGGCGGCCATCGAGCGGCTCGAGCCGCAGCGCGGCACCGCGCTCGGCAGCGGCCTCGTCATTGCGCTCGACACCGCGCTGCCCGGCGCGCGCATCGACGTCGACGGATTCATCAATCCGCGCAAGGACCGCCCACCGCCACTCGACAAGGCGAAGGACGAAGACGCAAAGTCCGTCGCACCCGGTGAAAACACCTCGGCCGCCATCGTGCTGTTGAGCGATGGCCAGAGCAACGTCGGGCCCGATCCGCAGAAGGCCGCGGAGCTCGCCGCCAAGCACGGGGTGCGGATCTACACGGTGGGGCTGGGCACGCCGGAGGGCACGGTCGTCAAGGTCGACGGCTGGTCGATGCGCACGCGGCTCGACGAAGACGCGCTGCAGAAGATCGCCTCGACGACGATGGGCGAGTACTTCCGCGCGCCGAGCGCCAACGAGCTGAAGAAGATCTATCGTGCACTGGGCTCGAAGCTGGCGTTCGAGAAGCAGCGGCCGACGGAAGTTACCGCGGTGTTCGCCGGCCTCGGCGCACTGCTCGCCGCGGCGGCGGCCATGCTGTCGCTGCTCTGGTTCAACCGCATCCTGTAGCCGGCACGCCAGGCGGAGCCGGTGCGCAAGCCGCGTGGCGCGCGCCTTTCCGGTCAACCCTGTCCGGCCAACCCTGTCTGGCCAACCACTAGACTCTCCGCTTCGGTCGCGCGGCACAGGCATTGAAATCTCCGGAAGGCGAATGAATCCATGGTGAAGTTCGGCATCGGGCAAGCGATCACGCGGCGCGAGGACGACCGGCTGCTGACGGGGCAGGGGCGCTTCGTCGATGACATCCGCATGCCGGGGTCATTGCATGCGATGTTCGTGCGGTCGCCGTATGCGCATGCCCGCATCAGATCGATCGACAGCGCAGACGCCCGGGCGATCGAAGGCGTGGTCGCGATCCTGACGGGTGCCGACCTCGAGGCCGACGGCGTCGCGCCGTTTCCTGCAAACCCGATGCTGAAGCCCGCCGCCGGCAAGCCGGCGACCACCGCGCCATTTCATGTGCTCGCGGTCGATACGGTCCGCTTCGTCGGCCAGCCCGTGGCGGTCGTGCTGGCCGAGTCGCGCGCCGCGGCCGAACAGGCGGCCAACCTGGTGGCGGTCGACTGCGAGCCCCTGCCGACGGTCGCGACGCTCGCCGCGGCGCTTGCGCCGGATGCACCTCTCGTCTGGCCCGATGCGCCGGGCAATGTCGCGGGCTCCGCGAGCTTCGGCGACCGCGACGCCTGCGACCGCGCCTTCGCCGCCGCGAAGCACGTCACGCGCATCGCGGTCGATAACCAGCGGCTGTCGCCGGTTACGCTCGAACCGCGTGGCTGCGTGGCGGAGTTCGACGTGGCATCGGGCCGGCTCATCTTTCACGCGACCTCGCAGAACCCGGCCAGCTACCAGGGCACGCTGGCAAAGATGCTGAAACTCGCGCCCGAGCAGGTGCGCGTGGTCGTCGGCGACGTCGGTGGCGGCTTCGGGATGAAGGCGCTGGTCCACCCGGAAGATGTCGTGTGCGCCCATGCCGCGCGCAAGCTGCGACGACCGGTGCGCTGGCGCGCCACGCGACTGGAGGAATTCCAGGCGGCGAGCCACGGCCGCGACCAGCGCGCGGAGGCCGAACTCGCCTTCGACGCCGACGGGCGCATCCTGGGCCTGCGGGTGCGCATCATCGGAGCGCTCGGCGCCTATGGCCACGGTGCGGGTGCCGCGATTCATCTGGCGATCGGCCCCAAGGTCACGACGGGCGTGTATCACGTGCCAGTACTCGACCTGCAGGCGAAGGCTGTGCTGACTAACAACAACGTCATCGGCGCCTACCGCGGTGCCGGCCGGCCCGAGGCGATCTACCTGATCGAGCGGCTGATGGACCGGGCGGCGGCCGAACTGAAGCTCGATCCCGCCGAGCTGCGCCGACGCAACCTGGTGCAGCCCGGGCAGATGCCCTATCGCAACGCGATGGGCGAGACCTTCGACAGCGGCGACTTCCCGAACCTGCTGGCCAAGGCACTGACGGCGGCCGACTGGGCAGGATTCGATGGACGTCGGAGCGACTCCGAAGCGCGCGGCAAGCTGCGCGGCCGCGCGGTGTCGACCTTCCTCGAGTGGACTGGCGTCGTGCACGAGGAAACCGTTCGCCTGCACGTCGAGGGGGACGGGCGGGTGCGCGTGTTCACCGCCATGCAGGCGATGGGCCAGGGCATCGAGACCAGTTACGTGCAGATCCTGGCCGAGACGCTGCAACTCGACCCGGACTGCTTCGAGATCGTGCAGGGCGACAGCGACGTCGCGCAGGGCATCGGCAGCATGGGCAGCCGGTCGCTCTACATTGGCGGCTCGGCCATGCAGACCGCCTCGCAGCAGGCGATCGACGTCGGCCGCGACCTGGCCGCCAAGGCGCTCGAGGCGCCCGCGGCCGATCTCGTCTACGCCGAAGGACGCTACAAGGTCGTCGGCACCGACCTCGGTGTGGATCTGACTGCGCTGGCGCGGCAGCAGACCGAGCAGCGCATCGCGGTGACCACCGTGCAGAAGGTCGGCGGGCCCTCCTGGCCCAACGGCTGCCACGTCTGCGAAGTGGAGATCGATCCCGAAACCGGGCACGTCGAGATCGTGCGCTACACGACCTATGACGATGTCGGCCGCGTGATCAATCCGCTGATCGTTGCCGGACAGGTGCACGGCGGCATCGCGCAGGCCGTTGGCCAGGCACTGCACGAGCAGGTCGTCTACGACGCCGAGGGCCAGCTGCTGACCGGCTCCTTCATGGACTACGGCATCCCGCGCGCCGATGACCTGCCCGACTTCGCCACCTACACCGACGAATCGCAGCCCTGCAAGATCAATCCCCTCGGCGCCAAGGGGGTCGGCGAACTCGGCACGGTCGGGGCCACGCCAACAGTGATCAACGCGATCGTCGATGCGCTGCGGCCCTTGGGTGTTACAGACCTCGAAATGCCCGCCACGCCGGAGCGCGTCTGGCAGGCGATCCGCGCGGCGCGCAGCTGAGTTGCAGTCACTCTGCCATCAACCGTTCCACCTCAAGATATCCGACTCTCTAGCACTGCCCCGGTCGACCTTATCGCACGGGTGTGCAATTCGGCGGGCGCGCGAACCAGACTACATGGGCGTTTGGCCCGGATTGTCCACTGCGCCGCCGCCTACAGCAGAAAGCTCTTCGTCAGTAAGAGCTTCAGGATGTGCGAGCACCAAGGGTGTGGCTGGATGTAACTGATCCAAGAAGTCTGTCATCGCTTCCTCCGCACACAAGAGAACGAGCCCGCGATGGATTCGAATTGAGGAAGGTACGCACGCCGCGAGCGAAGCGAAATCGCCCATTGAGGTCCCCGTGGCGGAGGACCAGGGCCGCGGGCTGGCTTTCCGCCCACGAAAGCGGGAACGCTGTCACGAAACACTCGACGTCCTGCTCCCCTCTGTATAACGTTTCGGTAACGCCCACGTCGAACCATCTGCTCCGTCGAATCCTTCGATAGGAGCCGCGCGTGCGCGAACTCGAGCCGCGCCGATCGCCTGCAGCCTTTGCACTGCACCTCTGGCGGCGGCCGGCGGAGCTGGCCGTGAACGACACACCGGCGGCAACGGCATTGATTCACCTGCGCCTGCTGTCGGTGCCGGCGCTGATGCGTGGCGACATCACACTGGCCGCGCTCGAGCGCAAGGATGCGGCAATGCTCGCACTTCTGGCGATCGAAGGTCCGATGCCGAGGGCGCGCGCGGCCGCCTTGCTGTGGCCCGACTCCGAATCGCAGAAGGCGCGAAACAGCCTACGTCAGCGGCTGTTCCGCCTGCGGCGCACAGCGGGCTGCGACGTGGTCGACGAAGGTTCCGCACTCGCGCTTTCAGTCGGCATCGTTCACGACCTCGGATCGTTGCGCACTCAGGTGTCGCAGGATCCGACAGCGGCGACCGGCGAACTGCTCGGGTCGTTCGGGTACGAAGACTGTGCGGAACTGGAAGACTGGGTACGGGCGGCGCGCGAGCGCATTCGCGCACAGCGGCGCGACGCGCTGATGGCGGTGGCGGCGGAGGAGGAAGCTGCCGGACACATCGCCCGTGCGCTGGTGTACGCCGAAAGGCTCGTCAACGACGAGCCGCTGTCGGAGCAGGCGTATCGACTGCTGATGCGGCTGCATTACCGGCGCGGGGACCGCTCTTCGGCGCTGGCGGCCTACGCGCGCTGCGAGCAATGGCTGCGCTCCGAACTGGAGGCTCGGCCCGGCATTGAAACGCGCGAACTGGCCCAGCTGATCGAGCGCGCCGGCGAGCTGCCGGGCGCCGCGACGCGCCGGTTGCCGACGGCACTGGCGCGTCCGCCCGTGCTGGTTGGGCGCGAGCGCCAGTGGCGCGCACTGGAGGATGCGTGGGAACAACGTCGCATTGCGGTGCTGACGGCCGATGCCGGCATGGGCAAGTCGCGCCTGCTGGCGGACTTTGCGCAGCATCGCGGAATCCCGGTCGTCGGCGCGCGGCCCGGAGACGAGCGTGTGCCGTATGCACTGCTGGCGCGGCTGCTGCGCCTTCTGCTCGTGCCGGCGAGCAAGCCGGCAAGTCTCCTTCCGGATGCGGTCCGCTCCGAGCTCGCACGCGTCATGCCGGAACTAGGCGCCGCGCCGACAGAGCCGATGAGTGAAGCGCGCTTCCGCCAGGCGGTCTCCCACGTGCTCGCTGCACGGCGTGAGGCAGGGCTGGCCGGCGTTGCGCTGGACGACCTTCATTTCGCCGACACGGCCTCGGTCGAATGGCTGCCGGATCTAGCGACATCCGGTATGCGTTGTGCGCTGGCGGTGCGGGGTGCCGAAATGCCCGCGTCGTTGGCCGCGTGGCGTAACGCTGAGACCGGTGCCGTTTGGATCGACGTTCCGCTTCCGCCACTGAACGAAGGCGATGTGCGCCATCTGCTTGAAACCCTGTCGCTCGAGGGGCTGAACGCGACGGCTCTTGCCGGACCGCTCGCGCGCCACACCGGCGGCAACCCCTACTTCGTGCTGGAGACGCTCGGCACGGTCCTGACACAGCCCGAAGGCGGCGGAGGACTGCCGACTTCGCCGACCGTCAGCGCGCTGATCGAGCAGAGACTGGCGCAGCTGAGCCCGGCGGCGCTCCGCCTGGTTCGTGTCGCCGCCCTCGCGGGTGCGGACTTCAATGCGGCGCTCGCGGCCCATGTGCTGCGAACGCATCCGCTTGACCTGACCGAGGCCTGGAGTGAACTGGAACGCTCGCACGTGCTGAGCGGCAACGGCTTCGCGCACGACCTTGTCCGGGACGTCGCTGCGCGCGCCGTTCCCGCGCCGATCGCCGAACTGCTTCACCGCGGCATTGCCGAGTACCTTGAAGGTCAGCCGGCGCCGGCGGCAAGCATCGCGCAACACTATGCCGACGCGGGCCTGTGGCGGGCGGCCGCGGGGTTCCATCTGCGCGCCGCCGAAGCGGCGCGGCGCGCTTCGCGAAGATCCGAAGAAGTCGAGCAACGAGAAGCGGCGATCGCCTGCTTCGACCGTGCGGGCGATGTGGATGCAGCGTTCGAGGCGCGTTGCGGGAGCATCGAGAGCCTGCTGATCGTCCGAGGTGTCGAGCAGGCGCAGTCCGTCATCGAAGGAATGCTGGCGGTTGCAAGAACCGCCACGCAGCGCGTTGCCGCGCTGACGGCGCGCGCGAACGCCTCGCTGATGGCCGCGGATCATGTGACAGGCGTCGCCAGCGCCCGCGAGGCGCTCACGCTGGCGGACGGGCTCGGTCAGCCATGGCTTCGTTTCGAGGCCGCGCGCCTGCTTGCGGTCGGACTGTCGCAGCAGGGCAGCACCGACGAAGCCGAGGCCCTGCTCACTTCCTTTGAAGTGATGATCGAATCGGAAGGTTCGGTCGAGCAGCGCGATCACTACTGGTCCGACCTTGCCTACGTACTGAATTCTGCTCGGCGCCTGCGGCGCACCGCAGCGGCGCTGGCACGCGCGATCGCCTGTGCACGCGAGCAGGGCGATGTGGCCGAACTGGCCATGCTGACTACGAACCTTGCGACCGTATACGGAAACCTGGGTCAGATCGACCTCGCCTACGAGCACGCGCTGCAAGCGCGCGCATTGCAGATCGAGCTCGGCCGAACCGCCGGGCCGATCCGCGGCGTGATCGAGGCTCATGTCGGTCTGTACGCATCTGGGCGCGGCTTTTACAGCATCAGCCTCGAGGCGTTCGACAATGCGCTCGAAACGTTCCGCCGCGACGGCCAGACGCTGTGGATTGCCGTCTGCAGCAACAACCTGGCCACGATCCTGATCGACCTTGGCCAGTATGCGCGCGCGCGCAAGGTGCTTGGCTACAAGACACCGTCCGTGAACCACACCACCGCCCGCGGTGCCTGCCTCGCCGGCCGCATCGCGCGACTGCTCGGTTCGCCCGCGGCGGCTGACCTGGATCGCGCGACGACCGAACTGGCGCGCGGCGCTGACTTCTATGTGGGCGCCCTGCTCGATCTGGAGCGCGCCGAGGCGCTCGATCCCGCCGCGTCGCTGCACTTGTGCGACACCGTGACCGCGTCCGCCGAGGAGCGGGAGTTCGGCGGCATAGCGATGAAGGCTCGCCTGATAGCCGCCCGCGCAGCGCTGCAATCGGGCGACATTGCGGCGGCGATGGCGCGCTGGAACAGCATCGAGCCTCAGCTGCACTCGCTGCAGCCGGCCGACTGCTATCCGCTGACGCCGGCGGCGGTCGGTGTCGAGATCCTGCGTGCGAGCGGAAGTGCCGAACGCGCAGCCGCCCTGCTGGCAGAAGCACTAGGCTGGCTGCGCCTCACCGCTCTCCCGCAGGTCCCCGAGGCCTTTCGTGACAGCTTTCTCCATCGCAACCCGGTTAACCGGGCCCTTCTGAACGCGGAGGCCCGGTTGCAGTAACGGCCCGGTAACGCCTCCCTCGCATTCTTGCGGGCACGCCGCGCGGCGGCACTGACGAGGAGGAAGCGATGAATGTGACCCAGGCGACCGATGCGTGCGCGCGCCTCCAAGACGGCCGCGCGAAGCGACTTTTCACACTGGCGTTTGCGGGCGCGGGCATCGCGTTGGCGACAGTGCCCGTCCTGGCCGCCGATCCGCAGCCGGGTGGCGGGCACGCCACTCAGGCGCAGGGTGCCGCGGCCGGCGGATCGAGCACCGAAGCCAACAGCCAGCTCGAGAGCTGCCCCGAGACGCTCGGCACGATCAGCATTGACGAGCAGACGAATGCGGGCTGGTACAGCGCCTACCAGAGCCAGTACAAGATGGGTTCGACGGTGCCGGCGCTGCGTCTCATCATCCAGCAGTCGAACTGCTTCGTCATCGTCGATCGCGGGCGGGGGCTCGCGGCGCGCAATCGCGAGATGGCCTTGATGCGCGGGGAAGAGGGCCGCGCCGGCAGCAACGTGGGCACGGGGCAAATCGCCGCCGCTGACTACACGATGATTCCGGAAGTGATCCTGTCCGACCGCGGCGGCACGCGTGGCGGAGGTGGCCTCGGCGGGTTGCTCGGACGCACCGGCATGGGCGCCGTCGTCGCCGGCGTCGCCGGCTCGATGTCGACCAACGAAGCGGGCGCGATCCTCACACTCGTCGACAACCGCTCGACCGTGCAGCTCGCGGCTGCCGAGGGCTACTCGAAGAACGTCGACTTCGGCGGGATGGCGGCCTTCTTTGGCGGCGGAGCGGCGGGTGGCGCGGGTGCCTATACGAGCACGCCGCAGGGCAAGGTCATCTTCGCCGCGTTCACGGACTCGTACAACAAGATGGTGCGGGCACTGCGCAATTACAAGGCGCAGACCGTGCGCGGCGGGCTCGGAACCGGTGGTCGGCTGGGCGTCCAGGGCGGAAGCACCGATGCGTCGCGCGAAGTCGACTCCAAGCCGCGGCAGTGAGGTCGCGATGAGCGCGCGCCAACGCAGCATCCGTGAGCTCGGTGGGCTTGTCCTCGGGTGCGCGCTGCTCGCCGCGCACCCGGGTGCGTCGGCGGAGTACTTCAGCCTCTACCTGAAGTGCGAGGGCGAGGTCGTGTCGGCCGCCGGGAAGAACAAGGCACACCTCGACGTCGCGATGCGCGACAACAACCAGTCGGCCGTCATCCAGCGCTCGAACATCCTGCCGGTCGGCGAGAAGATGAAGTACGAAGTCTCGCCGGCGACCTACAGCATGACGTACCGCTCGCCCAAGGCCCGTACACAGCTCTACTACGACTGGATGCGCGGACAGCTGTTCGCGTGGGATCCCAGCCTGCAGCGGCTGGCCTATATCCGGCTGTCGATCGATCGCCAGAACGGCAGCCTGGAAGGCGACTTCCGCAATGCCGATGACACGATCCTCGCGCGCTTCGGCATGCGCTGCGAGAAGGTCGATCCGTCGGCGCTGCCGGCGCCGAAGTTCTGAACGCCGGGGTTCGGCCGGGGCCGTGAGTGCCGATCGCATCGGCGGAATCTTCACCAAGGACAGGTCATGAAACGACTGGTGCACGGCATTACCTTTGTCGCTGCGGTCAGCTTTGCCGCGGCGCCAGCCATGGCGCAAGGCAGCGGTGCCAACGCGCAGAAGACCTTCAAGGGCTACGCGCTGACCGAGCTGAGCGCCAGCGGCCTGTTGTACGACCCGAAGGCGAAGGCCGCCTACATGAAAGCCTTGGGCCCGCTCGCTAAGGAACCATGGCTCGCCAAACTGGACGGCCCCAGTCCGCAGAACCGACCGGTCAAGGTCGCCAACTCTGACTTCGTGCTCGTCGCCGCCTGCAAGAACCGTGATTGCGAGCAAAACAACACTGTGCTGCTGTGGTCCGCGCCAGACGTCGTTTACGGCAAGGTCTACCAGCGCGGCAAGTCGACGCTGATCGGTTCGCCGCCATCGGCGATCGCGGGTGAGCTCGACAAGCTGTGGAAGACCGAATGGCGGTCGCAGCCGAAGTAGACGCATCGGCCGCGACGCGGCCTGCGAGGAATGCCGGGATAGAGCCGAATCGGCTCACCTGGGATCGGATCGTGCGAGAGCTGCTGCGCAGCTTCACCGTCGTCGCCGTACTGGGCGTCGCCGCGGCATCGGCTACAGCGCAGGGGAAGGCCGACGCCAACTCGGCGAAGAACTTCAAGGGCTACGCGCTGACCGAGCTCTCCGCAGCCGGGCTTCTTTACAACGCGAGAGCAAAGGAAAATTGTTACAGGGCACTTGGCCCGCTCGTGAAGGAGCCGTGGCTGGCGAAACTAGACGGCCCGAGTCCGCAGAACAAGCGCATCAAGGTCGCCGGCGCCGACTTCTTCCTGGTGTCGGCCTGCAAGAACCGGGACTGCGAGAACAACAGCACGGTGCTGCTGTACTCGCAGGCGCAGGACGTCGTCTACGGCAAGGTCTATCAGCGCGGAAAATCAACCCTGATCGGCTCACCGCCGCCGGCCGTTGCGGCCGAGCTCGAGAAGCTGTGGAAGTCCGAGTGGCGCTCGCAGCCTAAGTAGCTTCCTTGCAATTGAAGGGAACACCCATGATGAGTCGCCTCATGTCATGTCTCGTCGCAGTGATGCTGCTGGTCGCGGCCGCACCGGCTGCAGCGCAATACGTCAATCCGCACACGTGCTCGTATTCCGAGCTCAGTTGCCAGCAGGCCAAGAAGGAACAAAGTGACAACGACGCGGCGTCCGCGGAGCGAATGCGGAAGTGGGAGGCCGAGCAGGAGCGGGAGCGGGAGCGGCTACGGCGCGCTCTGCTCAAGACGCCGCCGCTTCCGGCCGAGCGCAACGCGCTGCTGGGCAGCTGGCGCCTCGACGCTGGCGAGCGCTCCACTGCGGTCGGGTCCGGCCAAGGGTCCAATCGCGAAAGGGCCGCCAGAGAATTGATGAGTGTGTTTTCCATTGCGGGTCTCGAAAAGATCGCTTGCGCTGCGGGATACAGTGGAGGCCTCAGCTTTACGCCGTCAACCTATACCTATTCGGTACCCGGGAGCGCTGGCTCTGCGGGAGGTCCCATCGCGTACCGCGCCGCCACCATCGACGGCAAGCCGGCCATTGCTGCGATACCCGGCGACAGCCGGCAGGTCATGATGGTCTTCGCATCAGCGAGCCCGGATCGCATTGTGGGTGCAGATGGCTGCACGCTGGTGCGGGTCGGTTCGGCTGCGGCGAATGCCGCAGCGAACGCCGCGACTGAACCGGGCAACGCGCGCGCGGGGGCTTCAGGCCCATCGGCTCCGCCCGCAGCAGGCGCTATGCCGCAAGTGGCCGCCGTTGCGCCTGCGCCGCCGCCAACGCCGTCGCGACCGCCACCCGAGGTCTGCCGCAACACGCTGCTCGACAAGCTCGGCACGGTCGGCGTCGCTCAGGTGCGAGCGATGGCCAAAGTGCGCTATACGGAGCCGGCTCTCGAAGGCAAGGTGCCGAACACCGGCAACCTGCGCCTCGACCTGCGCGGCAGTGCCTGCGGCGAAGACCCGCGAGTCAAGGCGTCGCTCTACGACTTCGACGCCAACGGCATGCTGCAGTCGATCACCTACGTCTGGGATCGTCCGCCCGGGCCGGCGCCGGCGCCGATCTTCCAGGAACGCGTAACGCAGCTGTCGCGCTTCCACTCGCTGCCGCCGCCGCAGTCGCCGGGGCGCCTGCAGGCCGACACGTCGCTAGGACGGCTGATCATTGAAGATATGCCCGAGCGGAATCTGCTGCTCGAGGCGTACAAGGCGAAGCAATAGGCAGTCGGCGCGGCTCACAGCAGGCCGCCAGCCGCGCCGGTAGCATCGGGCGCATGCGTATCGGCATCGACCTCGGCGGTACCAAGATCGAAGGCATCGCGCTGGACGACTCCGGCGCGATGCTCGTGCGCTGGCGCGTGGCCACGCCCCAGGGCGACTATCGCGCCACCGTCGAGGCCGTCGCTGCGCTCGTGCGCACGATCGAAGCCGAAATCGGTCGGCAATGTACGGTTGGCGTCGGCATGCCGGGCGCGCTGTCGCAGGTCAGTGGACGCGTGAAGAACTCCAACTCGACCTGCCTGATCGGCCAGCCGCTGCAGGGCCACCTCGAGGCCGCGCTCGCGCGCGAGGTCCGCCTTGCCAACGACGCCAACTGCTTCGCGCTGTCCGAGGCGATCGACGGCGCCGGGCGCGGTGTGCGCGTCGTGTTCGGCGTGATCCTCGGCACCGGCGTCGGTGGCGGCATCGTCGTCGACGGCCGCTTGCTGGAGGGTCCGAATGCGATCGCGGGCGAGTGGGGCCATAACCCGCTGCCACTGCCGAACGAAGATGATCTGCCGCTGCGTCCGTGCTACTGCGGCCGCGCCGGCTGCATCGAGACCTATCTCAGCGGCCCCGCGCTCGAGCGCGAATATGCCCTCGTGGGCGAGCTTGCCTGGATCCGTTACGAGGCGCGGCTGGCCCGCTCGCTGGCCGGGGTCATCAACCTGCTCGATCCGGACGTCATCGTGCTCGGCGGCGGTGTGTCGAACGTTGCCCGCCTGTATGCGAGCGTGCCTCGGCTATGGGCCGCGCACGTCTTTTCAGACCACGTCACCACGCGGCTGGAAAAGCCGACGCATGGCGATTCGAGCGGCGTGCGCGGCGCCGCCTGGCTCTGGGGCGGGCCGCCTTCGCGCTAGCGCCGGGCGCTTACGGGCTCGATCCTCAGAGCCGCATCAACTCCGCGCGCGCGTCGTTCATCAGGTTGTTGTTCCAGTTGACGTAGTTGCGGTGGATCGTGCGCTTGCCGGCTTCGTCCTTGAAGTCCAGGTTGATGCTGTCCTTGTACGTCAGTGAGAACTTGCCCGGGCCGTAGGTCAGTTCCATCACCAGCGTGTGCGTGCGTACGAGCACCGTGAAGGTCATCTTGTCCGGTCCCGACTCGGTGAAGGTCCAGCCCCGCCGCGCGCCGCCGACCATGAACGCGCGCTTGATCTCCTCGGCGGTGGCCGGCTTGCCGGAGCCGGTGACCGCGGCGACGTCCTTCCATTCGATCAGGTCGACCGCCGCCAGCGCGGGCGCAGGCACCCACGCCGCCAGTGCCAGCGCCAAGGCCAGGAACGCGTTGCGGAATGCCTGTGTCATCTCCCTCTCCTCATACTCAGTGTGATTCCGAAGCGACTACCTTTGAGTGGACCGTCCGGTCCTGTCAACAACCCCGAAATTCTGAACGACTCCGGCGGATTCCCGGCCCGCACGGCATGCCACCATCGACCCTGATCGCTCTAGGGCGATGTGTAAACTTGCGCGCCAATGTCGCTTTCCCGTTTGACGCAGGACATGCAAACACTCGAACTGTTGCGCCAGTATCTTCAGAAGAAGGCATCGATCGACCCGGCCCGGGTCACGCCGGAGGCGCGACTGGAGGACATCGGCGTCGATTCCCTGATCCTTATCGATCTGATGTTCGAACTCGAGGAGTCGCTCAACGTCCGGGTCCCGGACATGGACAGCCGGCCGACGACCGTCGCCGAACTCATCGATCTGTTCGACGCCCTCTCGGTTCCCCAGGCAAAGATCGCATGACCCGGCACCGCGTTGCGGTGACGGGGCTCGGACTCATCGGTCCGTTCGGTGCAGATCCCGGCGCTTCGTTCGACCGCCTGATGGCGGGCGAATCGGCCATTCGCCCTTACATCCCGGAGCCTTCGATCCTGAAGACACCGGTGCCTGCGGTGGTCTGCGATCAGTTCGGCGCCGAGGCGGCGCTCGGCCGCACGACGGCCGGCATGACGGATCGCTATGCGCAGTTCGGCATCGCGGCGGCGCTGAACGCGTGGCAGGACGCCGGCCTGCCAACCGGCTCCCCGCCGCAGGAACGCGTGCGCGGTTCGGTGTGCTGGGGCACCGGCCTCGGCGGCACGCGCGCGGTCGAACTGGCTTACTTCGACGTCCTGCAAAAGGGGCGTACCCGCACCTCGCCGCTGCTGATCGTCATGGGCATGCACAACGCTGCGGCCGCGCACATCGCGATGCGCCTCGGACTGGGCGGGGCGGCCACAACGACCTCGGTGGCGTGCGCATCGTCCGCCATCGCGCTCGGTGAAGCGCTCCGCCTGATTCGCCATGGCGAAGCGGAGATCGTCGTGGCCGGCGGTTCGGAAGCGCCGCTGACAGCGGGCATGCTGCTCGCCTGGGACGCTATGCGGGTGCTTGCGCGCGGCGATGGCGATGCCGCGCGCTCCGCCTGCCGGCCGTTTTCCGCCGACCGTGCCGGCCTCGTGCTGGGCGAAGGTGGCGCGGCCTTGGTGCTCGAGCCATACGAGCGCGCCGAGCAGCGCGGCGCCCGGATCTACGCCGAGCTCGCCGGTTATGGCGCAAGCTGCGACCATCATCATCTCGCGCAGCCGCTGGCCACGGGCCAGATGCGCGCGTTGCGTGCGGCGCTGGACGACGCCGGACTCGCCACTGAGGAACTGGACTACGTGAACTCGCATGGGACGGGTACGGTCGAGGGCGATCCGGTCGAGATCGACGCGCTGCGGCAAGTGTTCGGTGCTCGCGCCGAGGCCGTGGCGGTCAGTTCGACCAAATCGATGCTGGGCCACATGCTGGGTGCCACCGGCGCGGTGGAGGCGCTGATCACGGTGCTGGCGCTGGCGCGACAGCAGGTTCCCCCGACGGCCCATCTGCGCCACGTCGATCCGGCCTGCGAAGGAGTGCGCCATGTCGCCGGCATCGGACAGGACCTGGCGCTGCGCGCGGCCCTGTCGAGTTCATTCGCCTTCGGTGGCTCCAACGCGGTCCTCGCGTTCCGGCGTCACGTGTCTACGCATTAGCGCTGCGCTCACGACGGCAATCACGCCCGATGCAGGTCCAGCCGATCGAACCCTTGATGCTGCCGCTCGACAGCGGCGCCGCTCCCACGCGTGAAGCGGGCCGCTGGCTGGGCGGGGCGGCTTACGGGCAGCGCGCGCTCGTCGGCCAACAACTGGCGCAGCGCATCGGCGCGAGCGCCGCGTCGGCCTGCGCCGTCGTGGACATGGTGCCGCTCTCGGCGGCCCACGGCTTCGCCGAGCTCTGGCGCGTGGTGGGCGACCAGCCGCTGACGCACGGACGTTTCGGCCCGAACGATGAAATCACGTGGTCCGCAGACTCGTCCCTGCTGTTTGCGCACCTGACGCTCGACGAGCGGTCCTTCGGCGACGGCACGCATTGCCGGCTCGAGCCCGCGGCGCACGCGGCCTACAGAGGTCTTTTCGCCCTGCTGCGGCACACCGGGTTCGTGCACCCGATCCGTTTCTGGAACTACCTGCCGCGCATCAATGTCGACGAAGACGGCCTCGAGCGCTATCGCCACTTCAACCTGGGGCGCCACGCCGCGTTCATCGAAGCCGAGCGTCGCCCGGATGGGGCGCCGCCGGCGGCCTGCGCGCTCGGTTGCAGCGGCACCGCGATGACCGTCATGGTGCTCGCCGGGCGCGAGGCGCCAACGGCGATCGAGAATCCGCGGCAGGTGAGCGCGTACCGGTACCCGGCGCAGTACGGTCCGCAGCCGCCGACGTTTTCCCGCGCGGCGCTGTACCGCAACGGCGCCTGCGCACTGCTGACGGTGTCCGGCACTGCGAGCATCGTCGGGCACGAGACGGTCCACATCGGCGACGTCGCCGCGCAGGTCGACGAGTCGCTGCGCAACGTGCAGGCGGTGGTCGATGCCGCCAACGTGGCCGCGGGGCAGCCACTCTTCAGCCTCGAGGGCTTGCAGCTGAAGGCCTATGTGCGCCATGCGGCCGATGCTGACCTCGTGCGGCGTCAATTGAAGCTTCGTCTGCCCCGCACCCCGGTGCCACTGGTTCGGGCCGATATCTGCCGTGCCAACCTGCTGTTCGAGATCGAGGCGGCGGGCAGCGCGCTGCTGCGGGTGGCTTGATGCACGGCGCCATGACGTGCGAAGGCCCGGGCCGGCCTCCGGCGGGAGCCACGTGCGCCGGCCTTCGGCGCTGAACGATGGCCCCGCCGGACCGGGCGAGCGCCCCGCCCATGAGCCTGCTCGAACGCATCAAGACGCAGATCCTGCTCTTCTGGTGCGTCGGATTGCTCGGACTGGGCACGTTTCTCTGGACGCCCATCGCGATGCTGCTGCGGCTCGTGCTTCCGCGCGCACGCGGGCATCGCATCGGCCGCGACGTCGCGCGCCGTTTCTTTGCGTTCTACCTCGCGAACCTGCGGGCCACCGGCTATGTCCGCATCGACCTCGACGGGCTGGCGCCGGTGCTGGACCAGCGCGGCATCATCGTCGCCGCCAACCATCCGTGCCTGCTCGACGCGCTGCTGCTGCTGTCGCGTCTGCCCGATGGCGTGCCGCTGATGAAGGCCTCACTCGAGCGCAGCGTCTTCTGGGGTGCCCCGGCGCACCTGGCGGGCTACATCAGCAACCGCAATATCATGGAAGCGGTGAGAGTGGCCCGCGACCGCATCGCCGGGGGCGCGCAACTGCTGATCTTTCCCGAAGGGACGCGGACCAGCCCGTTTCCGCTGGGGCCGTTGCGGGGAGCCGTTGCGATCATCGCGCAGCGGGCACAGGCGCCGGTGCAGACCGTGATCATTGAGACCAACACGCTGTTTCTATCGAAGGGCTGGCCCCTGTTGCGCATGCCGCCGCTGCCGCTGCACTACCGCGTGCGCCTCGGCCGCCGCTTCGAGGCGCCGACCGATGCCGCACGGTTCATGGTCGAGCTGCGCGAGCACTTCGAGCAGGAGCTGGCGCGCGCCGAACTGCACCCGCCGGCCGTGGACAGCGTATGAGCCCGACACCGTCGAGCACGCACCTGGTGCTGATCCCCAGCTACAACAGTGGCGCGCTGGTGCTGCGCACCGTGCGTGATGCCTTGGCGCAGTGGGCACCGGTCTGGGTCGTGGTCGACGGCAGCACCGACGGCACCGGCGCACAGCTGCAGGCGCTCGCCGCGACCGAGCCGAACCTTCGGGTGCTGCTGCTGCCGGTCAACCGCGGCAAGGGCGCGGCAGTACTGCACGGTTTGCAGGAAGCACGACGCCTGGGGTACACGCATGCGTTGACGATGGATGCCGACGGCCAGCATCCGGCCAGTCACATCGGCGACTTCATGGCGGCGTCGCAGCGCGCCCCCGAGGCGATGGTGCTGGGCGTGCCGCAGTTCGATGCCAGTGCTCCGGCGCTGCGTCGCCGCGGCCGCCGCATCTCGAACTGGTGGGCCAATCTTGAGACGCTCGGTGCGGGTGTGCGGGATTCGCTCTTCGGCTTTCGCGTCTACCCGATCGCGCCGCTGATCGATGTCATGCACGCGCGCCACTTCATGCGCCGCTTCGACTTCGATCCCGAAGCGGCCGTGCGCCTGGTCTGGGCCGGCGTACCGCCGCTCAACCTCCCGGCGCCGGTGCGCTATCTCACCCCTGAAGAAGGCGGCGTCTCGCACTTCAACTACTTGCGCGACAACGTGCTGCTGACCGGCATGCATGTGCGGCTGATGGTCGAGTTCGTACTGCGCCTGCCAGTGCTGCTGGCGCGGCGCCAACCCCTGAACGCTTAAACCGAATGAGTCCAACGACGCCGACCGATGATGTTGTGCACGCGCCACACCGGCCCCTGACCGACTACTACCCCGACGAGTCGGCACGCGCCGGTTTCGTGCGCGGCATGTTCGATCGCACGGCGGGCACCTATGACCGCATCGAACGCATCCTCGCGTTCGGCAGCGGCGTCTGGTACCGCGGTCAGGCCCTGCGTCGCGCCGGGCTTGCCGAAGGCCAGCGCATCGTCGATGTCGGTATCGGCACAGGGCTGGTCGCCCGCGAGGCGGTCAAGATCATCGGCGCTCCCGGACTGCTGGTCGGCGTCGACCCGAGCCCCGGCATGCTAGAGCACGCGCGGGCTGCCTTGCCCGCCGAGGTGCAACTGGTCGAAGGGACGGCCGAAGCGATCCCGTTTCCCGACGCCAGCTTCGACTTCCTGTCGATGGGCTACGCGCTGCGGCACATCAGCGACCTGTCGGTGGCGTTCCGCGAGTTCCATCGCGTGCTGAAGCCGGGCGGACGGCTCTGCCTGCTGGAGATCACGAAGCCGGAAACGGCAATCGGCCGTTCGCTGCTCAAGGTCTACATGCGCGGCATCGTGCCGACGCTGGCGCGGCTGGTCGGCGCCGGTGGCGACACGGTGAAGCTGTGGCGTTACTACTGGGACACGATCGAAGCCTGTGCGCCACCGGAGCATGTCGTCGCCACGCTGCGCGCCGCGGGATTCGACGGCGCACGCCGCTACATCGACCAGCGGCCGATGCCGATCTTCGCCGAGTTCCAGGCGCGCAAGCCGGGCTGACGCGGAGCGCGCCCTCCGCCGCGCCCTGAGGCGGAGTCGTGCGGTTCACCTGCCGTCATCGGCCGTGTCTGCCGCCGTCGGAGTTGACCCCTGTCAACGACGAAGACGGGTTGCCGCCCAGTATGAAACGGCATCGTGCGCTTTCCCGCGCGCCTGGGGGCTGCGCAGAGCCGCGTCCGGAAGGCGGCCGTCCTGAATTCATCTTTCCAGAGACCCGTAGCAAGAAAGAGGCATGCCAATGAACGCAAGGAATTGCTTCGCGATTTCCGCCCTGGCTTTTGTCGGTCTGTTCTCGGGCTGTGCGACGACGACTTCGACGGTCGACGTGCAGCATGCCCAGGCGCCGGCCGTTGTGGCCAAGGGGTTTGCCAAGATCACGGAAGTGAGGGACCTACGGCGCTTCGAGGCGGCGCCCAAGGATCCTTCGACGCCGTCGCTGGAGAACGCGCAGGACTTGAAGAACGCCGCGATCACGTCGCGGGCCGTCGCGCGCAAGCGCGGCGGCTACGGCATGGCCTTCGCCAATGTCCTGCTGCCGGAGGGCCGGACGGTCGAACTCGTCGTGCGCGAAGCGGTGGCGAAGGCGCTAATCGAGCAGGGCTACGAAGTTGTCGACGCCAAGTCCCCGCAGTACGAGAAGGCCCTGCCGATCCAGGTCGACATCGACCAGTTCTGGGCGTGGTTCATGCCGGGGTTCTGGCAGGTCACCGTCGAGTTCCGCGGTCTACTGATGGTGAAGGCCGAGGGCCTTACCGGGCGGAAGGAAGACATCGTCCGCGGCAGCGCGGAGGTCAAGGGCATGGCGGTGACCGATTCCGAATGGAAAGAAGTCGTCGTGGCCGGCGTCAATGACCTGACGAAGAATCTGAAGGCGGTGATCAAGCCCGCCAACTGAATCCGGCCGATTAGCGTGCGGGATCAGTCAGGCCGCCGCGCCTAGCGCAACGCTGATGCGCCCCTCGGCCAGCAGACGCTCGCCGGCACGGAGGCGGAATGCATAGAGCGCGTGGCTCGCATCGCCGGCCAGGCGTTCGGCGTGGATGGTGAGATCGTCCGCGATGTCATCGAGCCGCGGCGCGTGCAGTTCGAGTGCGCGCACCGCGCCGATGTAGCCGGGGCGCGAGGCTGGTGCCCCTGCGCCGCCGAGCAGGGCACCGTGCAGCGCCATCGCCTGGGCCGCGTATTCGACACCGTGCACCGCGGCCAGTTGCTCGCGCGAGCGCAACGGGTTGGCCGGGTCGCGGTGCGAGCGAGCGCGGCACTCGATCGATCCGGCATCCCAGGCCACGACCTCGTGCAGCAGGCACATGGCGCCGGCGTGCGGAATGTGTGCAGCGATGGCCGCGTGATCCAGCGTGCTGCCGCTCACGCCGGACATTCCACGCTCACCAGCAACTGTGGCGGCGCGAGGTACTCGACCACGACCGATCCGGTGCGCCGTTGCGCGAGCATGGCCAACAGCGGCAGGCTGCGTGCGGCCGGATTTCTGGCACGCAGCGTTTCGAGCACGGGATTGGCGCAGCGGTCGGATGCACCATCGCCCAGCGCGAGGCCCAGTCGTGCGATCGCACGTTCCGTGCGGTCGGGAACCAGAACCAGGGCGACGGCGAACGCGTCCGGGATGGGCCGCTTCGCGTGCAAGGGCTCCGGGTAGGCCGTGTCGTAGGCGATCAGCAGTCGCGGCGCCCGGCCGGCATGCACCTGTACGACGGCTTCGAGCAGGCCCGCGGCAAAGCTGGCATCGTAGGCGGCCAGGCTCGTCGATGCCGTCATGGCCTGCGCCGCGATGCTCCAATAGCCCGCCGGGGCGTTGTGCACCGAGTTGTGGAAGCGCGTAGGCGAGATGAATCGCTCGCTCGACGCCAGCACCTCGCAGATCGCGTGGCAGTTGTCGCCGTCGCCGCCGGAGGCCGAGAACACGGTCGCCAGTGACGAGGGCGCCCGACCGGACGCCTCGCTCGCGGCGGTCGCGACAGCCAGCGCAATGCGCACCGCGGCGCCGGTGCGGCGTCGCTCGGCCGGCGGCAACGCCGGTGGCACGGGCAGCGCGCAGCGGGCGGGTTCGTATCCGGCCTCGCCACGCAGCACGGCGGCGGCGTGCGGCCAGTCATTGAAGCCCGGTCCGATGAGGCCGATGCCTTCGACCCATGCGCCCAGCTCACCGGTGTTCGCCGTCGTCACGACAGTCCCAGTACCAGCGCGCAGTTGCTGCCGCCGAAGCCGAAAGAGTTGCTCAGCACGTGGCGCAGCGCGGCGGCTTCCGGCTGCAGCCGGTAGCCGGGCAACAGCTGCGTATCGACGGTGCGCGTGCCGGCGCTGCCGGGCACCAGTCCGCGCTGCAGGGCGATCGCCGCGATCACCGCTTCGATCGCGCCGGCCGCACCGAGCGCATGCCCGGTGGCGCCCTTCGTCGAGCTGCAGGCGACGGCACGGCCGAACACCGCCGCGACGGCGAGCGCTTCCGCCGCGTCGTTGGCCGGTGTGGCGGTGCCGTGCAGGTTGATGTAATCGATCGTCTCCGGCGCGAGTCGCGCGTCCTGCAGCGCCGCCTGCATCGCTTTCTGCGCGCCGAGCCCCTGCGGGTGTGGCGCCGACATGTGGTGTGCGTCGCTCGACTCGCCGACCCCAAGCAATGACACGCCTGAGTCGGCGCGGCCCAGCAACGCGAACGCCGCGCCCTCGCCGATCGAGATGCCGTTGCGCTCCGGATCGAACGGCCGGCACGCGGTTGCCGAAAGCACCTCGAGCGAGTGAAAGCCATACAGTGTCGTCAGGCACAGCGAGTCGACGCCCCCGACAACGGCCGCATCAACGAGTCCGGCCTCGATCATGCGGCGCGCATTGCCGAAGACCTTCGCACCCGACGAGCAGGCGGTGCACACCGCAGTGGCCGGCCCCGTCAGGTCGAAATACGAGCGCACGAACTCGACGACCGAGTAGCTGTTGTGCGAGCGCCGGTAGTCGAGCGCCGCAGGCAGCGCGCCGGTGGCCGGATCGCGGTGCCGGTACGCGATCTCAGTTTCGAGGATGCCGGAGG
>Ga0209254_10000346_pt1 | contig 36077 bp, 34 predicted proteins | sample FrelakmetDIP11DI_FD_187148 | JGI IMG/M metagenome (GOLD analysis project Ga0209254, IMG submission 187148) | Freshwater lake sediment microbial communities from the University of Notre Dame, USA, for methane emissions studies - DIP11 DI (SPAdes)... | ecosystem: Environmental > Aquatic >... | reverse complement strand
CGAACTCGCCGGATATGACGTGCAGGCGCTGCCCATTGCCGACTTTTTCAGCCATCTCAAACTTCCCCCCACTGCCTTTTCTGGAGGTGGAGGTTGTCCCAATGACTTAACGGTTTTTTCCATCTTGACTCATAAGAACGCATGTTCTATAATGGAGGCATGGACACCGAAGCCAAACTTGAACTGGTGGCCGGCAACGCCACTCTTGAGCATGCCGAAGAAAAACGCGGCGAGGCGCCGCCATTCAATTCGGTGGCGGCCTGCGGTCATTCGCCGTTGGAGTTGAAGCGCGCCTACGAACAGATTCAGGCCGGCAGTGTCAGCATGTTGGATACCAAGAAAAATTCGCTGGGCATTCATCACGCCGTCATGCCGGGCGGCAAAACCATCGCCCTGCTCAAGACGATGCTGACCTCAGCCTGCGAGCGCGATTGCTACTACTGCCCGTTCCGCGCCGGCCGCGATTTCCGCCGCGCCACCTTCAAGCCCGACGAGATGGCGCGGACCTTCAATGAATTACAGCGCTCGCGCGTGGCCGAAGGGTTGTTCCTCAGCTCGGGCATTGCAGGCGGCGGCGTGCGGACGCAGGATAAGTTGATCGATACCATTGACGTGCTGCGGAATAAGTTGAACTACCGCGGCTATGTGCATTTGAAGATCATGCCCGGTACCGAGCGTGATCAAGTCCGGCGGGCCATGCAGCTATCCGATCGGATTTCGATCAACCTCGAAGCACCCAACTCGCGTCGATTGGCTGATCTCGCTCCGCACAAAGTCTTCATGGAAGAACTGCTCCAGCCGCTGCGCTGGGCCGAAGAGATTCGCAGGACGCAGCCCGCGCGTCTGGGCTGGAGCGGCAAGTGGCCGTCGCTCGCTACGCAGTTTGTCGTGGGCGCGGTGGGCGAGAATGATCTGGAGATTCTTTCCACCACGTCTTATCTCATCAAGAAACTGCGACTGGCGCGCACATACTTCTCGGCCTTCAATCCGGTGACCAACACGCCGCTGGAAAATCACGCGCCGGAAAATCCGTGGCGTGAGCATCGCCTGTATCAATCGTCATTCTTGCTGCGCGATTATGGCTTCGATCTGGAGGATATGCCATTTACGCAAGAAGGTTTCCTGCCGCTCGACGTCGATCCGAAAGTGGCCTGGGCGCGGCAGAACCTCCACAATCCGATCGAGATCAATCGCGCCGATCGGCGTGAGCTGCTCCGCGTGCCCGGTATCGGCCCCAAAGGCGCCGAAGCCATCCTGGTAGCGCGGCACAAGAACGTTCTGCGCGATCTGAAAGACCTCAAGACACTGGGCGTCATCGTCGCCCGCGCCGCACCGTTTGTGCTGCTCAATGGGCGACGCCCCAGCTGGCAGCTCAGCCTGTGGTAGTGCGCGCAAAATCATTCGTGAAATTCGTGTGATTCGTGTACAATCCCACGCATGACGACGTTATCTCCCCGGCACTTCATCGGTGAACCGATCGAGGTGATCTTCGATCAGCCTCCTGCGCTGGAAAAGAAGCCGCCCTGCCCTAATAGCTTTGTGTGGCAAGGGCAGACGCATCGCATCCTGGCAGAATTGGAGGCATGGCACGATTTCGAACGCAAAGGCCGCATGGCGACCAACATGCGGCCCGATCATGCCGAGGTCGCCTCGGGGCGCGGCTCGTGGGGTGTGGGGCGTTTCTATTTTCGTGTGCGCGTGGAGGATGGAAGGGTATTCGAGTTGTACTACGACCGCGCACCCGCAGGATCCAAACAGCGCAAAGGGGCGTGGTTCCTGCACAGCGAGTTGAGCGAGGAATGAGTACCCAAAGTCTGCGAGACTTCAGATACTCTACTTACACACCAAAACCGGCCGACTGGATTCGCGCAAGACCCGATCGACCGTACCGCCAATGAACGCCTCCACTGCCGGCGGCGAACAGTAACTACCCAGGATGATCACATCGCATTGCTTCTGATCCGACAATTCCAGCAGCGTTTGCGCCACCGGCCCGCGCGGCTGCACAAAGTCGGCGCAGATTTCGTGCAGCTCCAGATACTCCCACGCGTAGCGCAGGCCGGCACGATCAACCCGACCGTGCTCAAAAACCGTTGCAACCGTCAATTGCGTTTTCCATTGCTCGGCAAAATACGCCGCGACGAACAATGCCTCTTTCGATTTCGCGCCGCCATCATACGCCAGCAGTGCTCGTTCTGTCTTCACAGCACAGTCTGGCACAGCCCATACCGGCCGCGTGCAGCGGCGAATCAGCACTTGAAACTCGGCCGCCGGTCCGGCCGAAGATCGATCGCGCGCCATGACGACCAGATCGGCAAGCGACGCGCGTTCGCAGACCCGCACGGCGAGGTGTCCCACCTCGATTGTCAGAGTGCCTTCAATGCCCGCTGCTTTGCAGCGCTGCTCGAATTCAACGCCCAGTTGTTGAGCGGCCTCACCCTCGCGATCGGGTTCCGCATTGACCACCCACAAGCCATGGACTTGCGAGCATTCTTGTTGTGCCAGCAATACCGCCTGATCCAACGCACACCAGTCGCGTGACGCACCGCTGATCGGCACAAGGATTTCACGGAACAGGCAATCGCTATAGCGCGCGGCGAGTTTTGTCTTGCGCCATTGCCCCGCCTGCGGGCCGGGCTGCAGGGGTGCGGGCACGATGGCATTCAAAATCGATTGGCCGGCGCGCACCATCGCCGGCCGTGCGTGCGCGCTGAAGCGCGTTGCCAAAGCTGCCGTGGCGGCTTCCGCCGGGATTTCCCAACCCAACTCGTGTTGCAGCATCAGGCGCTGCTCGGCAATCCAGATATAGAAATCAGCCGCAGTCCGATCGGGAAACTCCCGCAGAATCCCTTGCGCATGAATGGCTTCGGCGATAGGTTGATAAGCTTCGTCGTACCAACGGCAGACCGCCTCTGCCAAGGACAGTTCGCGCTCTTCCGCCACTTCGCTGAAGTAACGATACACCTCGATGTGATCTTCCAATTTGGCGTACTGGCCCGGCACGCTCACGCGCAAGTCCGCGCCGGGCCGCAACCGATCAAGGTGCGTGTAGTCCAGAAACACGGCATACTCGGCCATGAAGATCAGTTCGTCGGGCTGCGCGTCAGGCGACAAAGGAACGCGGGTTTGCACCTCGGTGACATAGGCCGTGATGAATTCAATGCTGAGTTGGCGGGCGATCGACACGCGATGATGCCCGTCCTGCACAAAATACACAGCGCCGATCTGATACACCTCGATCGGCGGCAGTGCATCGATCGAATGCTGCTCGATGAATGCTTTCAGGCTGGCCCAACGCCGCTCATCGCTGCCTTTGCGTGGCAGGAATGAGCGTGTGAAGTCGCTGCAGCGCCCGACCGTGCCAACAATCGCGGCGAGCGGAATGGTCTGCAGGCCGCGCGCCGCGCGCCCTGTCAGTCTGAGCTGCTGCGCGACTTGTTCGTAGGACAGCAGCTCGATTGGCTTGCCGCGCAGCCGGGCGACGATCTGCTGCAGCGCCGCCTGCCGATGCGCGCGCTGGAAATCATTGACGGTTGAACGCGGAGTAAGAAACATCGTGCTCATGTTGAGCTCTACCGCGGACTGACTTGGCGGGCAGCATACCACTTCGCCAAAGTGCGTGGTTTCACGCCTAATAACCACAGCGCCACCAGCGCCACGTTTAACGCTTCCTGCCGCACGATGCCGCGCTCCACAAAGCGCCGCGCCGAGGTGGTAATGGGATAGTCTCGAATCAACACGCGGCGGCCATAGCGTGGCAGGCGCCGCATCAAATCGATATCTTCCATCAGCGGGATCTCGGCATAGCCCTGCAGCTGCTCGAAGATCGAGCGGCGCACGAAGATGCCTTGATCGCCGTAGCGGAAGAGGACGCCGTCAATGGTCGAGCAGAAAGCATAGAAGCGCAGCCACAAGTTATCGACATCGTAGACCAGGGTGAACGAGCCGCCGGCGACGCGCGGATTATCCATCGCTTTTTGCAGCTGCGCCAGTGCGCCCGGTGCGGCGTGTGAATCGCCGTGAAGAAATAACAACACATCGCCAGTGGCACAGCGCGCGCCGGTATTCATCTGCACTGCCCGGCCGCGCGGACCGTCAATGACTTGCGCATGGGGTCGAGCAATCTCTTGTGTACCGTCCACACTGCCGCCATCGACGACGATGATCTCCGCTTCCTGATCTTGCTGCCGGACGCTCGCGATCGTTTGCAGAATATTCTCGGCTTCATTCAAAGTGGGAATGATGACCGAAATCACCCCACCAGCTTCTCCAGCCGATCGACCATATCGGCCAGCACGGCGAAGCCCGCTTCAACCGGTTCGGGCTTCGTTAGATCGACACCCGCAATCTTCAACGCATCGAGTGAATAGACGGAGTTGCCCGCCTTCAAAAAGCGCAGGTAATCTTCCACCGCGCCCGGCGCACCGGACAGCATGCGCTGCGCCAGCGCATTCGCCGCTGAAATGCCGGTGGCGTATTGATACACATAGTAATCGGCGTACAGATGCCCGAAGGTGGCCCAGATGATGCCGTGCCGATCGTGATCGATCTCCAACTGTCCGCCGAAGCCTTCGGCCAACAGATCGTCCATCAACTTCATCAGCGTGTCGGAGGACACGCCTTCGCCGCGTTCGAGACGTTGGTGGATGTCCAACTCGAAGCGCGCCAGCGTGGGCATGAAAAAGAAGTAACGCAGGAAATTCGCAAAGGCTTCTTCCAGCAGAGCGAGTTGGAACTGCGGATCGGCGTGCGTCTCCAAGAGATGTGCGCGCACCAGAGCCTGATGGAAATTCGACGCGACCTCGGCCACAAACAGCGAGTAGTTGCAGTAGACCACCGGCTGATTCTCGAACGTGAGATAGGTGTGCAGGGAGTGGCCGAGCTCGTGCGCGAGTGTGCTGAGGCTGAACAGATCATCGTGGTAACTCATCATGATAAAGGGATGCGTGCCCGGCGCGCCCGTCGAGAAAGCGCCGGCCACTTTGCCCTGATTCGGATACACGTCCACCCAGCGATCTTCCGAACAGCCGCGGCGCACGGCGCGCACGTAATCATCGCCCAGCGGCGACAGCCCCGCGCAAATCCATTCGACCGCCTGCTCATAGGAAACCGTCGACCGTTGCGTGGCGAGCGGGGCCCAGATGTCGTAGAAGCGCAGTTGATCGACGCCCAGCGCCTTGCGCTTGATCGCCCAATAGCGCTGCCACGTCGGCAGGTTATGGCGGAACACGCCGATCAGATTGTGAAAGACCTCCACCGGAATGTTGTCTTCGAACAAACTGGCGGCCAGCGTCGAGTCATGCCGCCGGGCGCGCATCTTGAACACATTCTGCCGGATCGATGTGGTGAGGTTGTTGGCCAGCGAATTCTTGTGCGCCAGATATTCATCGGTCAGGCTTTCAAACGCCGTGCGCCGCACTTCCCGATCGGGGCTCTGGATCAACCCATCGTAGGTCGACTGCGACAGGATGAGTGCTTCGCCCGCGCTCGATCGCGCCGGCTTGAATTGAAAATCGGCGTTGGTCAGCATCGATTCGTTCAGGCCGACCCCTGAAAACGGATCGGCCAGCATGCCCAGCAGTTCTTCCACCTCGCCCGATCGGATATGCGCCTGTTTGCGGAACAGATCGTCAAAGTAGTGCGCGTACACAGCCAGGCGCGGCTCGCTGTTCGACCAACCTCGCAAACAATCGCGCCCCAGGGCGATCAATTCCGGCTCGACGAACGCGAAGGTGGCCAGCACCTGGCCGTGCAGGCTGCGCGCCCGACCCGACATGGCGACGGCAATTTGATCGCTGGAATCCACCGCGCTCGCCATGTCGGCATAGACCATCAACACCTGCGCCCGACGCAGCACCTCGTCGCGTGCTTGCAGACATTCAAGCAACAGCGCGGCACCGTCGGCCAGCTGCCCTTGATACTTCAGAGCATGAACAGACAGTTCAGCGCTGACACGCTTCCATTCGATTTCCCAGGCTTCGTCAGATGGAAAAACACTGGGAGCGTTCCAGGTCACTTGCGGCGGAAGCTCGTTGTGACGCGGCAGAGTTGTTTCAGCCATTCCCGTCCTTTCAAGGTATCACGGATTTCAATTGTTCGGCGCGCCGCTGCTTGACGCTGCTGAATCCCACCAGCCGGCGGCTGCGCTCATCCCATAAACGGAACTTGAGCGACCTCAGGCTGGACAATAGCGTAATAGGCTTGACCGCTTGAAACAGCGGCGAAGAATTGTGGCAGGGCTCCAGATTGTAATTGGGGATGCGCGGGCTCAGGTGATGGACGTGGTGAAAGCCGATATTGCCCGTGAACCACTGCAGCACGCGCGGCAGCTTGTAGAACGAACTGCCTTGCAGCGCTGCGGCGACAAAATCCCACTTGTCATGATGTTCCCAGACCATGCCTTCAAATTGATGCTGCACGTAGAATAGCCACACGCCGGCTGCCCCGGCAAAAAACATGATCGGCACCTGGATCAACAGGTACGCGGGCAGCCCGATCGTGAGGGCGGCCCCCATCACGATCAGCCCCAGGGCCAGGTTTGTCCACCACACGCTGCGCCGTTCACGCTCGCCCGTGACGCCCACGGTCAAGCGATGCAGCACCGCAAACATGAAGAACGGCCCGATCGTAAACGTGATGGGCGGGAAACGAAAAACCCGATAGGCCACCCGCGTCGTCCACGGCGCGTTGAGATATTCGTCGACCGTCATCGTCCACACATCGCCCACGCCGCGCCGATCGAGATCGCCTGAAGTGGCGTGATGGATCGCGTGTGAATGCCGCCAGGCGAAATACGGGGTAAAGGTCATGATACCGGTGATGATGCCCGTCACATCATTGGCGCGCTGCGAGTGGAAGAACGAACCGTGTCCTGCATCGTGAAAGATGATGAACACGCGCGTCAGAAAACCGGCGGCCAACACCGCCAGTGCCAGCGTCAGCCAGTAAGACACGGACAAGCTGTAATACATCAGCACCCACAGCGCCGCATAGGGCGCGAGCGAATCGATCAACTGCCACACGCTGCGCCGCGTGTCGGCCTGCTGAAAATCTGCCACGGCTTTCCGCCAGTCGGTCGCGGCAGACGCGGTACGCTCAGTGGTTTGAATGGTCATGTCTCTCCTCTTTGACCAAACCCGGGCGCCTCGCCAATCGGCAAGGAACCCGGGTTACAACACGCTTGACCTCTGCGGCACCTTAGCCTTCGCTGGTCATGATAAACAGCGGGGTCATTTCAAAACTGTGATAGTACGGGCGATAGCGATCGGTGTTGTAGAAGCGATCGACGTTGACCAGTTTCTTGGTACTGGTCACCACATCCAGCGGGATGTTGTCATAGCGGCCGTTCTTCAGCACCACCAGCCGGCCGTGGATGCCGGAGATAATCAGGTCAAGCGCCAGGTTGCCGTAAGCCATCGGCGCAATAGAATCGATCGCATCCGGATCGCCGCCGCGCACCAGGTAGCCCAGCTTCTGGTTGATGATGTTGATTTCCTTGCCGTTGTTGTACCTGGCCGATCGTTTCTGAATTTCCGACGAGACCAGGTCGCCGATGCCGCCCAGCTTCATGTGGCCATAAGCATCCGTGGCAGCATTTTGGAAGACCATTTCGCCGCCTTCAAACATGGCGCCTTCCGACACGATCACAATCGCATACTTGCTGGGCGCAAGATTGCGATCGTGGACCAGCAGCTCCGTCAACCGGTCGATGTCGAAGCGGTGCTCGGGAATCACGCAGCGATTGGCCGCGCCTGCCATGGTGGGCAGCATGGCCGTGAAGCCCGCATAGCGGCCAAAGACCTCCAGCACCATGATGCGTTCATGCGAACCGGCCGAGGTGCGCAGGCTGTTGACCATCTCGATGGTGCGCGTGACGCACGTGCTGAAGCCAATACAATAATCAGTGCCGGGCACATCGTTGTCCATGGTCTTGGGAATCGCCACCACCTTGAAGCCCTGCTTGTACAGATGCACGCCGTAACTCAACGTGTCATCGCCGCCAATGGGAATCAGGTAATCAACGCCCAGCCAGTCGAGGTTCTTCAACACTTCCGGCGTGAGATCGTTGACATCCTGCTGATACTGGCTTTGCAGTTGCGGGGGCACGCTGTCTTTCTTGACTTTGCTGGGCCGCGTGCGCGAAGTGTGCAGGAACGTGCCGCCCGTGCGTCCGGCGCGATTGACGATCTCTTCCGTCAAGAACTGGAAATTGTTGCTGTTGTCATAGTCCTTCTCGCGCACAATATCGACGAGACCGCCCCAGCCGCGCCGCAAGCCGATGACCTCATAGCCCTCACGCAGCGCGCGTACCGTCACGGCGCGGATCGCCGGATTGAGGCCGGGCACATCGCCGCCGCCCGTCAAAATACCGATCACCTTCTTGCCCGTATTCACATTGACCATGCTCAAACCCTCCGTAGATTTGCTGCCGAACAGCAAAGATGTTGTGCCGGTTAGCTCACGAACGTCGGTACGCTATGAATAAAGCGCCTGATACGCAGGCAGGTGCCGCAGTGTAGCGAGATCGGCATCCTGCTTTGACCATTCCAGCAAATCGGGCCGCAGCTGCAGGGCCTCGCGCAGTTCATTCATGGCCTTTTCATTTTGGCCGCTCAAGGCATAGAAGCAGGCTAGATTATACCGCGCCGCGCCATACAACGTCGGCATCTCGGCCAGCGCCGTCACACTGGTTTCCTGGAGCTGCGTCGCCCGCGTTAGATCACCACGGCGCAGATAGTAGTTGGCGTAGTGCAGTGTGGGATGTTCGAAACCGTTGCCGACGATCATCTCGACCAGCGAACGCTTTTCTTGATCGCTGAAGCGCGCCGGCTGGATCAGATCATCTTCGGACACTGCTGTAATGAGCTTTATGAATTCTGCATGAGCTCGATCGCCGTCGGCCGCAATATCGGCCAGACTCCGATCGTGATTGGTATTGTACACGGCTCGATTGATCGACTCGTAATCGCTGAAGTCGGGCACGGTCTCGGCATGGATCTGCGCGGCGATGCGTGCCACGCTGTTCGCCTGCCAGGCAATGATGTGCGCCAACTCGTCTTTGATGGACCACTCCTCCCACGTGCCAGTGGCAGTGCGTTCGGCCGGGTCGAGATCGGCGATGAGCTGCCGCTGGAATGAACGGCTCAGATCGAGCAGCTGGATCAATCGGGTCTTGAGATCAGCCATGTTGTACTCGCTTGAAGAGGCGGATGGGCGGCACGTGCGGCTCGGTACCTTTGCGCAGACGATCGATGTTCGGACGCAGCGCATACAGCGACAAGAGCAGCGCGCCCACGGCATAGACGATCAGCGGCCAGGGATAGTTGCCGATCAAGACCAACAATACAAATAGCACCACCACGCCAGAGTTCAAGATCAAGGAAGTGAGCGAGGCGATGCGAATGACGAACATGCCCAATACAAAAATCGGTGCGATGAGCAGCAAAGCCGGCGGCCAGAACGCCGTGACCGCGCCCATGTTGGAGATGGTCCCGGCGCCGCCGCGAAACGCCAGGAAGATCGAGGCATTGTGTCCCAGCACGCCGCCCAATCCTGACAAGATGGGTGCCCAGATGTTAGGCAACAGCAACGCGCCAAATGCCACCGCGCACATCCCTTTGAGGAAATCGCCGACAATCGTGAGAAAGCCGCTGAGAAAGCCGCCCGCCCGATAGGCATTAGTGCCGCCCGTGCGGCCGCTGCCTTCCTCGCGGACATCGCGCTCGGTCACTACACCCACTGCCAGAAAGCCGATCGGGATCGATCCAATGAGATAGCCTCCCAGGGCCGCGACGATCAAGCGGACGGGCTCCGGCCACTGGCTGACAGCGTCGAACACCGTGCGGCGCAGATCACTATCCGCCAGGATAAAGGCAAAGAAGAAAATCACGCCAATCCATCCGGCCAAAGCGCTGGCGCGATAGACTTTCCTCTTCATACGGCTCCTCTAATCGGAATGCGCTGCATCAGGATCCAACTACCGCTTCACGCCAGCGCGCCAATCACCAGGCACGCGTTCTGTCCGCCAAAGCCAAACGAATTGTTCAACGCATGGCGCACCTGGGCCTGGCGCGCCTCGTTGGGCACATAGTTCAAATCACATTCAGGATCAGGCTCATCCAGATTGATCGTGGGATGGATGATGCCGGTCTCGATCATCTTGGCGCACGCCACCGTTTCAAACGCGCCAGAGCCGCCGGACATGTGCCCCGTCATCGACTTCGCGGCGCTGATTGGGATGTCATAGGCGCGCTCGCCGAAGGCCAGCTTGATGGCGTGCGTCTCAGCCACGTCGCCCTGCACCGTGGCTGTGGCGTGCGCGCTGATGTAATCGATCTGATCGATGCTGAGACCGGCATCGGCCATGGCCCACTGCATGGCCCGCGCCGACGCGCGCCCTTCCGGATCGGGGTGGCTGACGTGCGAGGTGTCGGCCGACGTGGCATAACCCAACACTTCGGCGTAGATGCGCGCACCGCGCTGCTCAGCGTGCTCCAGCCTTTCCAGCACTACCACCGCCGCGCCCTCCGAGCCCACGATGCCGTCCCGGTTTTTATCGAAGGGACGGCTGGCTTTTTCGGGTTCTGCATTGTGCGTGGAAAAACCACCGATGACGCTCATGCTGGCCAGTGCCAATGGACTTACCTGCGACTCCGTTCCACCCGCCAGCATCACGTCGGCGTGACCGCGCCGCAGCACTTCAGTTGCCTCACCGATCGCCTGTGTGCCCGAGGCGCACGCCACCACCACGGTGCTGGTATATCCTTTCGTATCGAAGTAGCAACTGACGTGATGCGCCGCCATGTTGGGCAGCAAGCGCACCATGTAGAATGGCGACACTTTCATCGGCCCGCGCTCGATCAGAGTCTTGGCCGCATCTTGCGATTCGTCCATCGCGCTGCCGAAGGCCGTGCCCATCAACACACCCACCCGTTCGCGATCGATGCCCGGCATATCGAGGTTGGCATCGCGCACGGCCTGCGCAGCAGCGGCCACGGCCAGCTGCGCAAAGCGCGGCATGCGGCGCGCCTCACGCGCCGGAATATATTCTTCAGGCTTGAAGCCTTGCACACGGCCGGCTACCTGGCACGGAAAACCCTGATCGGCTGCTTCTTGCTGAAAACGCGTCCCCGATCGCCCGTTGATGAGGCTGTCCCAACTGCTCGGCACATCAAGTCCTATCGGTGTCAGCGCCCCCAGGCCGGTAATAACCACGCGTGCTCGATGATTGTTGTTCAAGATCCTGCCTCACGTTAAGATGTCCATCGGCACTTCCTCGACCTGCCCCTCCACAATCGTAAACGCCCGGACAGAAGGCGGAAGTGTCTGCAATGATATAACCACGTAGATCGAATCTGGATACGCTGCTTCGGCGATGTCGGTGGGTGATGGCCCGGTCGGCCCCGCCGGATGCGAATGAAAGATGCCGAGCGGCTCGAAGTCACAGCCGATCATCGCCGCGGCGAATTCCGGCCCATCCATGCGATAGGCCACCGGACTCTGTAAAGCATTGGGCACCGGCCACATCCGATCGACCACCCCGGCCCGACCGGCCAGCAGTCCGCACATTTCCTGCGCGGGATTGGAAAGCACGTGCGTCACCATCTCAGCGTAGAGCGGGTGTGGAAAGGTGAGAACCACCGGAGCCATGGCCCTCATTATACCGCCGCTGTGCATCCTACTTCAAGCCGACATATCGCCGCTTCACGGCCGACGGGGGGCGGCCACCACCAATTCTTGCGGCTTGACTTTTGTTCTGGCTTAAGTATAATTTAGGCATACCTAAATTACTATATAGGTTAACCAAATGGAAAAATTCAGCCCGCCTATCGAAGATTACTTGAAGACGATTTACATGCTCCGCGAGCGCGAGGGGGCAGCCAGCACCACGGCCATCGCCACCGCCCTGGAAGTTACCCCTGCCAGCGTCACCGGCATGCTCAAGAAGCTGGCCGAGCTGAAGCTGGTGCGGCACGTTCCCTATCAAGGGGTGGAACTGACCAAGTCCGGCGAGAAGATCGCACTGGAGATGGTGCGCCACCACCGACTGCTGGAACTATTCCTGATCGAAGCACTGGGCTATTCGTGGGACGAGGTGCACGCTGAGGCCGACGCGCTGGAACACGTCATCAGCGAGGAGTTTGAGGAACGGATGGTGGCGCGCCTGGGCAATCCCACCCTTGATCCGCACGGCGATCCCATCCCAAATAAAGACGGCACGATCGCCATTGTGAAAGAACGTGCCCTGCTCGCCATGCAGGTCGGCGAGTCCGCGCAGATCACGCACATCAACGACATCAATTCTGAAATGCTGCGCTACGCCGCCAGTCTGGGACTGACGCCCACCACGCGCCTCACCCTCATCGAAGCGGAACCCTTCGGCGGATCGCTGCGCGTGAAAATCGGGAAGGCCGAAAAAGCGATCGGGCGGGAACTGGCCGCGCAGATTTATGTGTCGCTAGAAAAATAGTCACATCAACACCTGAGAGGTAAATGCCCATGCCCGATCCCTTTGTTGCCTTAGTCATTGGATTGCTGCTCGTCGCTGGCGGAGCGCTGGCATTTTGGCCAAACACCGGTCTGCTCAACCGCTGGCGTCACGCGCGGCGCGTGACGCAGCGCGTGTTGAGCGAAGACGCGCTGAAACACATTCACCAATCGCAGCTGCAGGGACAGCACCCCACCCTGCAAAGCATCGCGGGTACGCTGCAAATCAGCCCGAATCGAGCAGCCGAGCTGCTGGCTGATCTCGATCAGCACGGACTGCTGATCTTTGAGGGTGATGAGCCGCGCTTGACGCCCGCCGGGCGCGAAGCCGCGCTGCACGTCATCCGCGCGCATCGCCTGTGGGAACGCCATCTGGCCGAAGATACCGGCTTTGCCGAAGCGGAATGGCACCAACTGGCCGAGCACTACGAGCATGAACTGTCTCCGAGTCAGGTCGACGCGCTGGCCGCGCGGTTAGGCCATCCCACACACGATCCGCACGGCGATCCGATTCCCACGCCCGACGGCGAGCTGATCGGGCACGGCGGCCGGCCGCTGACCACGCTGCCTGTTGCTGATCTAGGGCGCATTGTTCACATCGAAGATGAGCCTGAAACCGTGTACGCGCAGCTCGTGGCCGAAGGGCTTTATCCGGGCCAACGGGTGCGCCTGCTCGAAGTCACTCCGCAGCGGGTGCGCTTCTGGGCCAACGGCAACGAGCATGTGGTCGCGCCCATCGTCGCCGCCAATATCTCGGTTGTGCCGGACACGCCAGCCATCGCAATCGATAAGAGCACCGATGAGCCACTGCATCACTTGCAAGCCAACGAGAGCGGAACCGTCGTCGGCATTTCGCCGCGCTGCCACGGCGCAGAGCGCCGCCGCCTGTTAGACCTGGGCATCGTTCCCGGCACCGTCGTGCGCGCTGAGATCGCCAGTCCCAGTGGTGACCCGATCGCCTATCGCGTGCGCGGTGCATTGATTGCGCTGCGCCGTGAACAATCCGATCTCATCCGCATCGTGCGCGGTGACGCGAGCGGCATGCATTCAAACGAGGTTCACGCATGACTGAATCCAACCCGACGACATCGGCCTGCGCCACCTGTCCCGCGCACAACGCCGGCAATCTGCAACGGCTGGGCGTCAACATGGACAACTGGGATTACGTGATCGCGCTGGCCGGGAATCCCAACGTGGGCAAGAGCACCGTCTTCAACGCCCTGACCGGACTGCGCCAACACACCGGCAACTGGCCGGGCAAGACCGTGGCTCGTGCCGAGGGCGGTTTTGAATATGCCGAGAAACGCTTCAAAATGGTCGATCTACCCGGCACGTACTCACTGCTGGCCACCAGCCTCGACGAAGAAATCGCACGCGACTTCATCCTGTTCGGACAACCGGATGTAACGGTCGTCGTCGTCGATGCCACGCGGCTGGAACGCAATCTCAATCTGGTGCTGCAGGTGATGGAGATCACTGATCGGGTGGTGGTGTGCCTCAACTTGATGGACGAAGCGCGCCGCCACAAATTACAGATCGACGATCGCCGTCTGGCGCGCGATCTGAATGTGCCCGTCGTGCCCACCGCGGCGCGTCAGCGCGAGGGATTCGATCTGCTGTTGCAGACCATCGCCGAGGTCGCCGCCGGCCGCAGCGTCGGACGACCGCACCGTCTGCACAACGAACCGCCCGAACTAAAGCGCGCTATTACCACGCTCACGACGCAAATCGATAAGAACTTTCCCGGCCTGCCGAATGCGCGCTGGGTGGCGCTGCGCCTGCTCGACGGCGATGAGCGCATCATCGACGCCGTGAAGAAAAGCGAACTGGGCCAACTGGCCGCACCGGCCAACGTGACTGTTTCGCCAGTGGAAATCGAGGGGGCCGCATGAGCGCTGTGTCGCTGACGAACGATCGATCTTATCCACCGCCCGATCGATCCGTCTCTACCGACGACATCCTGTCCACCGCGCAAGCGCTGCGCTGGGAAGTTGGCGACTTTCACGAGCGGCTGACCGAATTGATTTACACCGAAGCTGCGCGCCTCGCCGATCGCGCCGTTACGCGGCCTGGCCAACCAACACGTTTTGATTTCGACCGCACGCTCGATCGGGTTATCACCAGCCGCGTGTGGGGCTTTCCATTGATGATTGCCCTGCTGGCCGGCGTGCTCTGGCTGACGATCACGGTCGCCAACATTCCGTCACAAATGATCTCGTCGGTATTGATCGGCACGATCTATCCGGCGTTGAAGGACGCCGCGGCGGCTATCGGTCTGCCGTGGTGGTTAAGCGGCCTGCTGATCGACGGGGTGTATCTGGCGACCGCGTGGGTCATCAGCGTGATGCTGCCGCCGATGGCGATCTTCTTCCCGTTGTTCACGCTGTTGGAAGACTTTGGTTACTTGCCGCGTGTGGCCTTCAATCTGGATCATTTCTTCAAGAAAGCGGGCGCGCACGGTAAGCAGGCGTTGAGCATGACGATGGGCTTCGGCTGCAACGCCGCCGGTGTGGTGGCGACGCGCATCATCGACAGCCCACGCGAACGGCTGATCGCCATCCTCACCAACAATTTCGCGTTGTGCAACGGGCGCTGGCCCACGCAGATTCTCATCGCCACCATCTTCATCGGCGCGCTCGTGACACCGGCGCTGGGTGGACTGGTCTCTGCGCTGGCCGTAGTGAGTATCGCCGTGCTGGGCGTCGTGCTGACCTTTGTTATCTCGCGGATGCTGTCACGCACGGTGCTCAAGGGCGAGGTCTCCACGTTCAGCCTTGAATTACCGCCATACCGTCCGCCGCGCATCTGGCAGACGATCTACACCTCGATTATCGATCGCACACTGGTGGTCCTGTGGCGCGCGATCAAGTATGCGGCCCCGGCGGGCGCGTTGATCTGGTTGAGCGCGAATATCACGATCGGCGGCGAAAGTATCGCCGTGCATATGGTCAACCTGCTCAATCCGATCGGCGTGTTGATCGGCCTGAACGGTATTATTCTCGTAGCCTACCTGTTCGCCATCCCGGCCAACGAGATCGTCATCCCGACGATACTCATGCTGACCGTGATGGTCACCCGACAGAGCGGCGTAGGCGCAGGCGCAGGCGTGATGTTTGAGATGGACAACAATGAGACACTGGCGCTGTTGCAAGCCGCTGGCTGGACGCTGCTGACCGCCGTCAATCTCATGTTGTTCAGCCTGATTCACAATCCGTGCAGCACCACGCTGTCCACCATCCGCAAAGAAACAGGCAGCCGCAAATGGACGATTGTGGCGGCGCTGCTGCCGCTGGGGTTGGGCTTTGCCGTGACCTTCTTCGTCGCACAAATCTGGCGCTTATTGGGCGGAGGATAAAGGATCAGACGATGAAATTTGTGATACGCAGCAGTCTGCTCATCATGGTGATGATGGGTCTCGCGGCCTGTGGCCGCCCGATCGCTTCCACGCAGCCCGATGATCTCGCTCAACGTCCCATCAACGCTGTGACCACCATCGGCATGATCGGCGACATTGTCAAGAATGTCGGCGGCGAGCGCGTCAAGGTCACCGGCTTGATGGGCCCCGGCGTCGATCCGCACCTCTACAAAGCCAGTGAAGGCGATGTTATCCGGCTGGGTGAAGCCGACGTTGCGTTTTACAACGGCCTACATCTGGAAGCGGCCATGAGCCGTGTCTTCGAGCGGATGGGCGATCGGATCAAGACGGTGGCCGTGACCGACAACATCGATCGCGATCGCCTGCTCACACCCGACGAGTTCGAAGGCAACTACGATCCGCATGTATGGTTCGACGTGACACTGTGGATGAGCGCGACCGAACGCGTGCGCGATGCGTTGATCGAGATAGATCCGACGCACACTGAAACGTATCGCGCCAATGCCGAAGACTACCTCAACCAACTGGCTGAGCTGGATGACTACGTCAAAACACAGGCCGCCACCTTGCCGCCCGAGAAGCGCGCGATCATCACCGCCCACGATGCGTTCAATTACTTCAGCCGCGCCTATGGCTTCGAGGTGCGCGGCCTGCAGGGCATCAGCACTGCGTCGGAAGCAGGCACGGCCGATGTAAAGGGATTGGCGAACTTTATCGTTGAGCGTAAGATTCCGGCCATTTTCATCGAATCGTCGGTGCCGGTGCGTAATGTGGAAGCGGTGCAGGAAGCCGTCCGCGCGCAGGGCTGGGATGTGCAAATTGGGGGCGAGTTGTTCTCGGACGCGATGGGAACACCGGGCACGCCCGAAGGAACGTATATCGGCATGGTGAAACACAATATCGAGACGGTGGTGGAAGCATTGGGAAAGTAGAAAGTAAGGCGTGAAACGGAAACCTTTGCGTTTCACGCTTCATAGAACAAATTCCGAAAGGATTTACGCCACGGGCTCGAGGCTTCAGCCGGAATCCGCCTAAAGGCTCGACTCCGGAGCGGCGTAAACCAAAACGGAAACTGCTCTACTGGAGACAAATTATGAATTCCACTTCATCCGCCATCGAAGTCACCGATCTCACCGTGGCTTATCACGAAAAACCGGTCTTGTGGGATGTCGACCTCGACGTGCCGCCGGGCGTGTTGATGGCTGTGGTTGGGCCGAATGGCGCCGGTAAAACGACGATGATCAAATCGATTCTGGGATTGATCAAACCCGCCGCGGGTCAGGTGTTGATCTACGGTAAGCCTTATCAGGAACAGCGTAAGCTCGTGGGCTACGTGCCGCAGCGCGGCAGCGTCGATTGGGACTTCCCGACCAGCGTGCTCGATGTGGTCACGATGGGCACGTATGGATCGCTCGGCTGGATTCGCCGCCCGGGCCGATCGGAGCGAGAGAAGGCGCTAAACGCGTTGGAACAAGTCGGCATGCAATCGTTCGCGCAGCGGCAGATCAGCCAGTTGTCTGGAGGTCAGCAGCAGCGCGTGTTCTTAGCCCGAGCGCTGGTGCAAAACGCGCAGGTGTACTTCATGGACGAACCGTTTCAAGGCGTCGATGCCACCACCGAGCGTGCGATCGTATCGCTGCTGCAAACGCTGCGCGCGGCAGGCAAGACCGTGGTCGTGGTGCATCACGATTTGCAAACCGTGCCCGAATACTTCGACTGGGTTACTTTGATCAATGTGCGCCGCATTGCCAGCGGGCCGGTGAAAGACGTTTTCACCGAAAAGAATCTGCGCCTGACGTACGGCGGACGCGTCGCATTCTTAAGCCGCAACGGCTCAAGCGAGCTGGCGGTGGAACAGGACGCATGAAGCAAGATGCAAGAGGCAGGCGGCAAGGAGCATGCCGGAGAGTGTCATGCCGAGCGCAGTTTGCGAGGCATCTCGGCACTGATGAGTTAGCAGCATCGATGAGCAAGAGATTCCTCACTCGCTGACGCTCGTTCGGAATGACACAGCAGTGCTTCCTTGTCTACTTGCCTACTTCCCTACTTGTTTCCTTGTGATGGGTTGGTGCTATGAATCTCTTTGACCTTTTTTCAGACTACACGTTACGCACCGTCGCGCTGGGCGCGGGCGTGCTGGGCATTGTCAGCGGCGCGTTGGGATCGTACGCGGTGCTGCGCAAGCAGGCACTGCTGGGCGATGCCGTCTCGCATGCCGCCCTGCCCGGCATTGCGATCGCGTTCATGTTGACGGGCAGCAAAGCGCCGTTGGTGCTGGTGCTGGGCGCGGCCATCGCCGGCTGGCTGGCAACGTTGCTCATGATCAGCATTGTCAAGACTACACGCCTCAAAGATGACAGCGTACTGGGTCTGCTGCTCTCGGTGTTCTTCGGCTTCGGCTTGGTGCTGCTGACGTTCATTCAACGCACGCCCAATGCAGCCAAAGCCGGGCTCGATAAGTTTCTCTTCGGGCAAGCGGCGACGCTGCTCGCCAGCGACGTGATTACCATGAGTGTGCTGGGCTTGATCGTGTTGGCCTTCGTCGCCCTGTTGTGGAAAGAGTTCAAGCTGCTCAGTTTCGATTCAGCCTTTGGCGCGAGTCTGGGTTTTCGCATGCGCTTTCTCGACGTGGCGCTGACCACGCTCATTGTCGTAGCGATTGTCGTAGGCCTGCAGACCGTCGGCGTGGTGCTGATGAGCGCCATGTTCGTCGCGCCGGCCTCGGCGGCTCGGCAATGGACCGATCGGTTAGTGGGCATGATCGCGCTGGCCGGTTTGTTCGGCGCGATCGCAGGCGTGAGCGGCGCCGTGATCAGCAGCAGCACGTCCAATCTGCCCACCGGCCCGACGATTGTCTTGTGTGTCAGTGCTCTGGTGATCGTCTCGCTGTTGTTCGCGCCCAATCGCGGGCTGGTGTGGAACTGGGCGCGGCGGCAGCGCAACAAGCGCCAGCTACGCATCGATTCGGTACTGGGCGATCTCTACACGCTGTCGCAGCAACACAGCGATCCGCAGCACGCGCACTCCATCTCGGTCTTGCGCGCGATGAATGCGGGACGCGGCGGTGTGCAGCGCAGCCTCGACGAGATGCGTCGCTTGGGCTGGGTGCATCAGGTCAACTCGCACGAATATGTGTTGACGCCGGTGGGGCGCGCGGCAGCTGAAAAGAAAATCGTAAAACGTGAGGCGTGAAACGTAAAACGTGATTTACGCATTACGCTTTGCGCATTCAAGCAATCGAGACAACCATGAGCACCCTTCAGATCGAAATCCAACTCATCGCTGTCGTCGTGGCGGCGGCCTGCGCCCTGCCCGGTGTGTTCCTGGTGCTCCGCAGGATGTCGTTAATGAGCGACGCGATCAGTCACGCCATCTTGCTGGGCATCGTGCTGGCCTTCTTCGTCACAGAGGATTTGTCATCGCCGCTGCTGATCTTTGGCGCAGCCGCCATCGGCGTGCTGACCGTGACGCTGGTGGAACTCATCGCGCGCACCGGGCTCGTGAAAGAAGACGCCGCCATCGGGCTGGTGTTTCCGGTGTTATTCAGCATCGGCGTGATCTTGATCAGCAAGTTCGCAGGCAACGTGCATCTGGACACCGACGCGGTGCTGCTGGGCGAGCTCGCCTTTGCGCCGTTCGATCGCTTCGTGGTGTTCGGCATGGACATCGGGCCGCGCGCGCTCTACTTGATGAGCGGCATCTTAGTGCTCAACCTGCTGTTCATCGTCATCTTCTATAAAGAACTGAAACTCGCCACGTTCGATGTGGGACTGGCCGCTGCGCTAGGCTTTGTGCCCGTGGTCATTCACTACGTGCTGATGGGCCTCGTCTCGATCACGGCGGTGGGCGCGTTCGACGTGGTGGGATCGATCCTCGTCGTCGCGTTGATGATCGCGCCGCCCGCCACGGCCTACCTGCTCACCGATCGGCTCTCGCGTCTCATCGGGTTGAGTGTGCTGATCGGGGCATTGAGTGCCATCACCGGTTACTGGCTGGCGCGCGCGCTCGATGCGTCGATTGCTGGAGCGATGGCGACGATGGCGGGCGTGATCTTCGGCCTCGTGTATCTGCTCGCGCCCGATCGCGGACTCATCGCCATCGCGCGGCGACGCAGGCGGCAGCGTTGGGAATTCGCACAGACGATGCTCGCTATTCACCTGTTTAATCACGAAGGCACGCTCGAAGCTGCTCATGAGAGCCGCATTGAGCACATGGGCGAGCATATGCGCTGGCAGTGGCCGTTCACGCAACGCGTGGTACACTATGCCGAGCAGCGTGGCCTGTTGCGCAACGACAGCGGTTTACTGTCGCTAACCGACGCCGGACGTCAACTGGCTCAACAAACTATTGTGGCATAAGCCTGCGCTGAAATTAGAAACTGACCATGCGCAGAGACGGCCGCCCTATGCCGTTTCACGCAGCGCGCATGGGGCTGCCCGCGCAGCGAATAGCGTTCGGCGAGAAACTGACACCGTGGAGAAAGCATGATTGATCAACCGACTCAGCAAGTCGTCACCATCGTCTCCGGACTGCCGCGTTCCGGCACGTCGATGATGATGAAGCTGCTGGAAGCGGGCGGCCTGCCGCCGCTCACCGATAATCTGCGCACCGCCGATGAAGACAATCCCAAAGGCTATTACGAATTCGAGCGCGTGAAGCAATTGCCTAAAGGCGACGTGGCCTGGCTGCCTGAGGCGCAAGGCAAGGTCGTGAAAGTGATCGCGGCGCTGCTGCCGCATCTGCCCGGCGGTTATCACTATCGCGTGATCTTCATGCAGCGCGCCATGCCCGAAGTGTTGGCCTCGCAGCGGCAGATGTTGATCCGGCGCGGCGAAGACCCGGACAAAATTCCGGACGATGTGATCGCCAAGCTATTCGAGAAACACTTGAAGCAAGTCAACGACTGGGTCAGCCAGCAGCCCAACGTCGAACGGTTAGACGTGAACTATAACGAGATGCTGAAGAACCCGCAGCCGTTCATCGACCAGATCGATGTGTTTCTGGGGGGGCAACTGGATGAAGCCAAAATGGCAACGGTGGTTGATCCCAGCCTGCATCGCCAACGGAAGACGGAATGAGGGATGGAGAGAATGAGGGATAGGGGGACAGATTGATAACACAGACAAAATTGTACTCATGGAACGTGAATGGCATTCGCGCCGCCGAGAAGAAAGACTTTCTCAACTGGCTGGCACAGTGCGGCGGCGATATCGTCGCGGTACAGGAAACCAAAGCCCATCCCGATCAACTCTCGGCGGGCCTCCTCAACCCGATCGGTTATCGCGCTGATTGGAGTTCGGCCGAGAAGAAGGGCTACAGCGGCGTCGTCACCTACTCGAAGGTGCAGCCTGTCGGTATCAAGACCGGATTCGACGACGAGCGCTTCGACAAGGATGGCCGCATCTTGATCAGCGACTTCGAACGCTTTGTGCTCTTCAATATTTACTTTCCCAACGGCGGACGCGGGCCGGAGTGGGTGAAGCACAAACTCGATTTCTACGCGCGCTTTCTGGAAGTGGTGGCCGGTTACACGCAGCAGGGTCGATCGGTCATCATCACCGGCGACGTGAATACCGCCTACGCCGAGATTGATCTGGCGCGTCCCAAGGAAAATGTGAAGCACTCAGGATTCATGCCTGAAGAGCGAATCGCCTTAGGTGAATTCTTCACGGCGGGATTGATCGACACCTTTCGCACGCTGCATCCCGACGAGGTGAAATACACGTGGTGGGATCAGGTCACGCGGGCGCGCGAGCGCAACGTGGGCTGGCGCCTCGACTACTTCTTCGTGACGCCCGATCTTGCACAGCACATCGTCGCCGCCGACATTCACCCCGAGGTTATGGGCTCCGATCACTGCCCGATCAGTTTAACGCTGGATTTATAGTCTCCCCGCTTACCTCGCTCAAGGCGGACGAAAGTCCACCGCACGTTCAGGCTGGATTTTCAGCCAGCCTGAGCAGTCGTCACACAATCGGGCGAATTTCACTTCCGGGGCAAATACTCCGGCGACTGCAAGTCGCAGCAACACAAACACGAAGTCGGCCTGCGCCGACTAGCCGACGAAGGTCGGCTTTGCGCGGTTGTAGGCGCGACACGCGAAGCGCACCGCACGCGCCAAGCGCGCCCCCACCGCGATGCGGCGGACAGGGCGAACCGCCTGCGGTGCACGCCTTGTCCGCGCAGCGGAGGTGCGCCGGGCGGCAGGTGTTTCAATCGCCAGCGCGGTTTGCCCCATGCTGAAATGCACCGCGTGCCATTTTCCCTCTTGACAACGCCCCGCCAACAGGCTTATAATTCTTTCAACATCTGAACAGATACTCAGGTATTAAACTATGGCAAACCGCACCCGCAAACCGCTCGAGTTGGACGATCACACCGCCAGCGACGTGGCCGAACTCTTCCGCGCGCTGAGTGACACCAGCCGCATCAAGTTGATGGCCACGCTCATCGGCGGTGAGACCAACGTGGGCGCGCTGGCCGAGGTCGCTGGTATCAGCGAATCGGCGGTGTCGCACCACATGCGCAGCCTGCGCCAACTGCGCATCGTGCGCGCCCGCAAGGATGGCCGGCAGGTCTTCTATACGCTGGACGATCAGCACATCATCGATCTCTTCCTGCGCGGCGTGGCGCACATTCAAAGCGGCGACTGACATGGCGCACCCGCACCCGCACGCTGATGTGCAGACAACGACGCGCCGCATGGCGCTGGCGCTGGTCATCACGCTGGGCTTTGTGTTCATCGAGGCCGCCGCCGGTCTCATCGCCAACAGCCTGGCGCTGCTCACGGACGCCGCGCACAACCTGACGGACGTCATCGCCCTGGCGTTGAGCTGGTACGCGGTACGCTTGACACTGCGCCCGGCCAACTCAGGCAGGACGTTCGGCTATCATCGCGCCGGAATCTTGATCGCGCTCTTCAATTCCACGACGCTGGTATTGATCGCGCTGAGCATCTTCTACGAAGCGTATCAACGCCTGCTGAATCCGCCGGAAGTGCAAGGCGGCCTGATGACCGTCGTCGCCGCGCTGGCATTCATCGTGAATCTGGGCACCGCCCTGCTGGTCAAGCCTGGCAGCGATCACGATCTGAATCAACGCAGCGCGTTCATCCACCTGGCAGGCGACGCGCTTTCGACGCTGGGCGCCCTGGTGGCCGGGGTGCTGATCATGCTGACGGGCTGGATGATTCTCGATCCGCTGGTGAGCGTCTTCATTGGCCTGTTGATCGTGTGGAATGCGTGGCTGATCATCCGCGAGAGTGTAGAGATTCTGCTGGAAGGTACACCGCGCGATATCGACGTGGAAGTGATGGTCAAAGATATCCAGCAAGTGCCGGGCGTGCGCGGCGTACACGATCTGCACGTGTGGAGCATCACGCAGAACATGCGAGCGCTGTCGGCGCACGTGCTGGTGGACGACGAACCGCTCTGCGTGGGGGCCGGAATCCAGCGCGGGATCAATGCAATGCTGCAACAGCGCTACAACATCGCGCATGCCACCCTGCAACTGGAGTGCATCGGCTGCGAGCCGGACATGCTATACTGCGAATTAAACTCGATCAACCATGGAAAACGCCTCATGGATGATGCGTCATGAATACCGAGCGCAACCAGACCATCTATAAATTGTGGGCGCCCGTCTATGACATGGTCATGGGACCATTCGCCGGCAAGGCACGGCAGCACGCCATCGAGTTGTTGAGGTTACAGCCGGGTGAAAGTGTTCTGCTTTCCGGTGTGGGTACCGGCCTGGATATGCCGCACCTGCGCGCAGGCGTGAAAGCCGTCGGGATCGATCTCAGCCCAGAGATGTTGCGGAAGGCGCAAGGCAAAGCAAACGAACAAAATGTGGCACTATGCGAGATGAACGCGCAGGCACTGGATTTTCCCAACGACAGTTTTGATGTGGTGATTTTGAATTTGATCCTGAGCGTAGTGCCTGATGGTGCGGCAGCGTTTCGTGAAGCGTGGCGGGTATTGCGCCCCGGTGGTCGAGCAGTGATCTTTGATAAGTTCGCGTCGGAAGATGGGCAGATCTCTGCCCTGCGGCGCGGCCTGGGCAAGATCATTGCCTTGTTTGGCACCGATCCCAATCGCCGTCTGAGTGAGATGATGGGCAGCCCGGCTGATCTGGCTATCGAACGCGACGAACCGAGTTTGTTGCACGGGCAATACCGCATCGTGCTGCTGCGCAAGCAGGGCCAATCGGACGAGGCCAGATGAATCAACTTCAGCCGCAGATCGACAAGCTGGCGTCGGTGGTGAAAGGGGCGCAGGAGAAACTGCGCCGGATCGACCGGGCCGTAATCGCCGAGCGGAGCGGCGCGACGATCGATCAAGACGGCAACCTGCGCGTGGAGTTCCTGTGGCGCGAGTACGTGATCGATCGGGCAGAGTGGACAGTGAAGCGCGCCGATGATGCAGCGGTACCACCATCGATAATGCAGAGCCTGATCTTGACGTACTTGTACATGTCCGGCGGGGCACCGCCGATCGATCGGTGGCTGGGTTTCCGTGAGCTGCCCGATGGTTTATTTTACGCGCAAGCATTTCAGGGCTATACCGGCGCAGCCCTCGTCCGCGATCTCAACGGCGACGTGGTGGTTTTCCGACAGGCGAGTGAGAAACTGAAGGGTGAAGCACTCGCCATCGGAGATGCGGGCTACGCCTTTCAAGTGCTGCCGCACATGAAGTTGGCCGTCGTCATGTGGTCGGGTGACGACGAGTTTCCGGCGCAAGCACAGGTGTTGTTTCAAGAGAGCGCACCGCACTATCTGATCACCGAGGGGCTGGCCATTGTCGGAAGTTTGCTGATCGGGCAAATCGTGAAAGCAGCGAAAGCATGAACGATTCACTGGCGATTCAAACGCAGGCACTGACCAAGTCGTATGGCAAAGTGCCGGCGCTGCGAGGTGTCGATCTAGAAGTGAAGCGCGGCGAGGTCTTCGGCTTTCTGGGGCCTAACGGTTCCGGTAAAACGACGACAATTCGCTGCCTGCTCGATCTGATCCGGCCCGATGGCGGCACGCTGCGCGTGCTGGGTCGCGATCCGCAGCGCGAGTCGGTGGCTGTGCGCGCGCAGATCGGCTATCTGCCCGGCGAGCTGCGCCTTGATGAAGGTTTCACCGTAGAAGCCGCGCTGCGTTTCTTCGGCCGCCTGCGCGGCAATCGCGTCGATTGGACTTACGGGCGCGAGTTAGCCGATCGGTTGAACCTCGATCTGCAATTGCGGATCAAGAATCTTTCCAAGGGCAATAAGCAGAAAGTGGGCATTGTGCAGGCGCTCATGCCGCGCCCCGCCCTGCTGCTGCTCGACGAACCAACCGGCGGATTGGATCCGTTGATGCAGCAGCAGGTGCTGCGCGCCATCCGTGAAGCGCAAGCGAACGGCGCGACGGTCTTCTTTTCATCGCACATGTTGAGCGAGGTCGAGGAGATCGCCGATCGGGTGGGCATTATCCGGCGCGGTGTGGTCGTGGAAGTCGCCGATCCACAAGCACTGATCGATCGATCGCTGCGGCGGGTGCGGGTGCGCTTCAAACAGCCGATCGATCTGAGCGCGCTCACGCAGCTGCCGGGCGTCACGTTGATCGATCGGAGTGATGGTGCCAGCGTGCTGCTGAACGTTGCCGGCGATATGGATCAACTCATCAAGACGTTAGCGGCTTATCCGGTGATCGAAATGGACACCGAACGGCCCACGTTGGAAGAGATTTTTCTGACGTATTACGCCGACGATCAAGCGGAGGCCAGATAAAATGATCACCATCATGCGCTATGCCTTGTTGCGCTGGCGCGGCCAGATCATCGGCTGGGGTCTCGCGTTGGCGGCGTTGTCGCTCGTCATCGCCCCACTGTACGAGGCGGTCGTTCAACAACGCGCACTGATCGAGGGCTTGCTGCAGAGTCTGCCGCCGGAATTCATGGTGCTCATCGGCAATCTCGATCGCATCTTCAGTCCCGCCGGTTTTCTAGAAGTGCGGTACTTCTCGATGCTGCCATTGATTCTAGGGGTGTTTGCCGTGATTATCGGCAGCGGGTTGGTCGCCAGCGACGAAGAGAACGGCACGCTGGATCTGATTCTGGCGCAGCCCGTCTGCCGCGTCGAATTATTCATCGGGCGTTGGCTGGCGTTCAGTGTCGCCTTGATCGGTATCTTGTTCATTACGTGGCTGGGCCTGGTCATCGCCATTCGCGGGGCCGCGCTCGATCTGGATGGGCTGGCCGTGGCGTATCCCTTCATTGGACTCTTCGGCCTTCTCAGCTGGTTCGGCGGATTGGCGCTGCTGCTGAGCCTGATCGTGCCCTCGCGCCGCTTGGCCGCCTCACTGAGCGGACTGGTGTTAGTCGCCAGTTACTTCGTTACGACGTTAGCCCAGCTTAGCGCGGATCTAAGCGGGCTTGCCACAGTGTCGCCGCTGACCTACTATCAGGGCGGCGGCGCGATCGAAGGGTTGAACGCCGGTGATTTTTTGGGCTTGCTGCTCATGTCGATTGTCTTCGTCATGATCGGCCTGTGGTTATTTCAGCGCCGTGACATTCGCATCGCGGGTGAGGGCGGCTGGCGGCTGCCCTCGTTGATACAAAAGACCCAGACTCAGTAGATCCGAATTCACGCTCGAGGCGGATGATCATCCGCCATTCCAACCGCTGATTGTGACGCGCAGCGAGTGGGAGCAAAGTCGAATCTGCAAAGACGACATGATGAGATCGTGCGCATGACTGCCTCGAACTTTGTCGCTAGAATGTCAGGCAAATGGCATGACAGACCGGCGATTTGGGAGGATAACAGAATCAGCCTTGATCAACTTACTTGAAGCGAAACAGAATCACCGTGTTGGACGAGGCGGAATTATTAGCGAGCCTGTTGCTGCGCCTGGTTTCTACCATCATGCGCCAGCCGGAACTTGGGAGAAATCGTGAGAGCCGATGTGTTTGCGACTCCATTACTTGACGACCCTGCCGTTCATCGGCATTTCATCCGCAAGGCGGGTGCGCTGTATGGCGTTATCGTGGCATTGGGGTTTACGCTGTTTTTCTGGCTGCCCGATGCACTGGTGCTGCGCGAGGCGCACTATTCAGGATGGTGGATAAAGCTGGTGCTGGGCCCGTTGCTGGCGATCCCCCTGACCGCGGCAATCGGCTGGCTGGCCGCCAGCATGCGCTGGTCGGGTCTGGGCTTGTTGGTCTGGGTGGCGGGCGGTAGTTTACTGGCATGGATCGGCGGGCATGTCCAGTTCGACGGAGTCAGCTGGCTGGCACGCCTGACGGACATTTATCCCAGTGAGCGCATGATGTATGCGTTCACAGATTCCGCCGCAGCCTATACGGGGATTAGCATGGCGGTGGGAATTGGCGCCGGGCTCGTCATTGGTGTGATCGGGTTAGTAGCAGTTGAGCGTGCCTGGGACGCCTCCACTTCCACATACGGCTTCAGCCTCAAATCGATTGTGATGTTAGGGCTGTGCCTGCCAGTGCTGCTCGTGCTGGGGCTGTTGGCTGATTTTCAGATCAATTCCAGTACCCGCGGCGCCATTGCCGATGTACAGCAAGTGATCGAGACCGTGCGCGATCCCAATGCCGATCTGGTGCGCGCCAAACTAGGCCCAATGGCCCGGTATCGCGATCGCATGTCGCCGAATTACATCCTGCACTGGAACACGATCAACGACGAATTGACACGCCTCGCGGTCGATGTCCAGTTCGATACTGGCCTGGTCCTGCGCTGCCCGGTCATGCTGGGCAACGCTTATCTCTGTACTGATCTGGGCGCCAAACTGGGCGAGTGGATGACCCAACTGATTGCCGAGAATGGAGCATGCACCAACTGCGGCCTGGAAATCGCCGAACCGGTGCGGCAGTGGCTCAACACCACGGTGCCGACTCTGGGCGACCTGGAATCCGTAGCGCTGCTGAAACATCACGGCGGCTGGGTGTACTGGCGTGCCACGTTCAACAGCGGCCGGCAGATCGATTGTCGATTTAGCGGCGACCAGCCGATTACTCTGGATTTGTGCGTGGAAGCCAAATGATGGTAGCACGTGCGACATAGCGCGGTGAGTTAGCCGCCCAGATTCAGCACGGAACGGCTGTCTGTTTATCGACGAAAGGAAGCGATCACATGGACGCGGCTGCTCATACGCACAAGCTCTTTTACGATCACTGGCTCGACCCTTTGCCGATCGAGCGGAGCTCACGTCTGCGCGCTGACCGCAGTTTGACCCCGTAGGCATTTCTCCACCCGATCGGCCTGGGCGCTTTTACGCGCCGGTGACCTTATCTTTAGCAGGCGGGCTGATCATCATGTTCAACTTCATTTTCAAGAATCTTTTTCGACGCAAGACACGCACCTTATTGACGGTGCTGGGCATCGCCGTGGGCGTGTCAATGATCGTGGCGTTGGGCGCCATCGGCGAAGGGATGCGCAGCGGCTACGCGTCGATGTTCGGCGGCAGCGGCGCCGACCTGACGGTGATGCAGGCCGGCGCGTACGACATCACCATGAGCGGCGTAGACGAGCTGGCCGTCACTGACATCGCGGCCGTGCCCGGCGTCAAAGCGGCCACCGGCATGATCGTTGGCAACGTCAACGCGCCGGGCGCGGCTTACTTCTTCATCTTTGGCTACGATCCGCACGGCTTCGCGTTCGAGAAGTTCCGCGTGGTCGAAGGGCAGGCGCTGGGCCAGGCGCGCCGCACGGCGGGCAATGTGCGCGAGATCATGCTGGGCCAACAGGCCGCCGAAGTGTTGAAGATGAAAGTCGGCGATCTGATCCGCTTGACGGGCGGCACGTTCAAAGTGGTAGGCATTTACAGCAGCGGCGACGGCTTTGAAGACGCGGCGTCGATCGTGTCATTGAGCGATGCGCAGCAACTGCTGCAGAAACAGCGGCAGGTGGGCGCGGTGCAGGTGAAGGTGGACGATCCGCGCGAGATCGAAACGCTGCGCGCGACATTGGAAGAGCGATTCTCGCGTTTGAGCGTGGCGCAGTCGGGCGACGTGGCCGATCAAGCCCAGATGGTGCAGTACATCCAGGTCTTCGCGGTGATCATCGCGCTGCTGGCGCTGCTGGTGGGCGGGGTGGGCATGACGAACACCGTGATGATGAGCATGTTCGAGCGCACGCGCGAGATCGGCACGCTGCGCGCCATCGGCTGGCGGCGGCGGCGGGTGATGCTGATGATCTTCGGCGAGAGCTTGCTGTTGGGGTTGATCGGCGGCGCGATCGGGTGCGCGTTGGGCGCGGGGATGGTGGCTTTGTTGGGCGCGAACTCAGCTGTCGGGTATTTGCAGGGCACGGTCACACCCGATTTGATCGCGCTGGGGCTGATCACCGCGATCGGGTTGGGGGCGATCGGCGGCTTCTATCCCGCGTGGCGCGCCTCCAAGATGCTGCCCATCGAAGCCTTGCAGTATCAGGGCGGCACGGGCAAGGAATCGATCAAGAAAGTCAGCCGCGTGAAGTCCGAAACGATCCGATCGCTGCAGCGCAGGCGCGGACGCACGTATTTGACGATCACAGGCATCAGTATCGCGCTGGCGTCGATCGTGATGCTGGGCAGCATCACCGACGGGATGATGGCGACCTTCAACGAGATGATGGTCAGCACGGACGTGGAGTTGGTGGCGCGGCAGAAGGACGCCAGCGACATGGCCTACAGCGCCATCAGCGAGAAGATCGGACGGCAGATTGCGGCGACGCCCGGCGTGGAAGCGGTATCCGGCATGCTGATCAACGCGGTGGTAGTGGACGAGATGCCGTTCTTCCTGCTGTTCGGGTATGCACCCCACGAACCGGCGATCAGTCACTTCAAGATCGTGGAAGGGCGCGGACTGCAAGGCAACCGTGAGATCATTTTGGGACGCAAAGCGTTGGAAGGCATGAAGACCCAGATCGGCGAAGTGGTGCGCCTGGGCGAGGTGGGTTTCCGCGTGGTGGGCGTGTATGAGACCAGTGTGTCCTACGAAGCCAGCGCGGGCGTGATCGCGCTGCGCGACGCACAGGCGCTGGCGGGCAAGCCGCGCCAGGTGACGATGTACGGCATCAAGGTGCAGGACCCGGCGCAGGCCGAAGCGATTCAAAAACAACTCGAGGCCGCCCTGCCCGACGTAGCGATCTCGATGGCGAGTGAGTTCGCGGAGAATCTGCCCGACATGCGGAGCATGAACGTGATGATGGTGGGCATCGCTCTGCTGGCGATCATCGTGGGCGGCATCAGCATGATGAACACGATGATCATGAGCGTGTACGAGCGCACGCGCGAGATCGGCACGCTGCGCGCGGTGGGCTGGCGGCGGCGGCGCGTGCTGACGATGGTGCTGAAGGAGTCGGTAGTACTGAGTCTGCTCGGCACGTTGGTCGGATTTGTCAGCGCGATTGCACTATTGTGGCTGATGCAGTCCATGCCGTTGTGGGGCGATTTCATGACAATTATGCTGTCACCCAATCTGCTAGCAATGACGCTGATCATCGCGCTGTTGCTGGGCGCGATCGGGGGAGTGTATCCCGCGTGGCGCGCGTCGAACCTGAGCCCGGTGGAAGCGCTGAGATATGAGTGATGCGCCATGCGGCCCACTCTGCTGAACTACGCAGAGACATGAGCAGTGATGAGTGAACGTCATGCCCGAGTGTCGTTATCGGGCATCCAGAGTGACGAGAACTGGATTCCCGCTGACAACGCGCGGGAATGACGGCAGTCACAGAATCAGGAGGTGGATGATGACGACGTTGCAACACACGCAAGCCAAGTCCTCGAAGCCGCGACTGGAACGATCGGGCGTTAACCGGATCCTGCAGGTGCTGGTGTCCATCGTCATCATGGGATTGGTGCTGTTTCTGTCAGCGGGACAAATAGACTGGATCGCTGCGTGGCTCTTTCTGGGAACGTATGCCCTCTTCATTCTCACCGTGGGCATCTGGGTCGCGCGCAAGCATCCCGACGTGGTCAACGAGCGCGGCAAGATCGCACGCAACGCCAAGCCTTGGGACAAGGTGCTGATGACGATTTACACCGTGATGCTGTTCGTCCTGTTCGGCGTGGCGGGATTGGACGCAGGACGCTATGGCTGGTCGATGATGCCACCGGTGGTCCAGATGGTTGGTTATGGCGGCTTCCTCCTGGCATCGGCGGTGACTTACTGGGCGATGGCGGTCAATCCGTTTCTGGCAACTATCGTCCGCATTCAGGCTGATCGGGGCCACTACGTGGTCACGACAGGACCCTATCGCTACGTGCGGCATCCGATGTACGCAATGATGTTCCTCATGTGGCCGGGCATCGCGCTGCTGTTGGGATCGTGGTGGGCGCTGATTCCCGCGCTGGTGATCATCGTTGTGTTTGTGATCCGTACCGCATTGGAAGACAAAACTCTGCATACTGAGCTGCCCGGCTATGCCGAATACGCACAGCACACGCGGTATCGTTTGATGCCGGGCATCTGGTAGGCACGCGCGCTTACACAAATCAACTGCGATCATTGAATCGCATATCACATGTGAGGTCTATCATGAGAAAACTAACCGTTGTCACCGTTCTGCTGATCGTCACGCTCACGTTGTCTGCCTGTGGATCAGCGCCAACCCCGACGCCCGACGCTTCAACCTCAGCGCAGCCGCTACCTGCTGTCGTGTCGGCGTCTGGCAAAGTGCTGCCCGAGCAGTGGGCCAACTTGAGCTTCCGCGCAGGCGGGCCGATTGTCGAGTTGAAAGCGCAAAGCGGCGATGCCGTGAAAGCCGGTGATCTGATCGCGCAGCTCGACGATGTCGACGCGAAGCTGGCGGTGGCGCAAGCCGAAGCGGCGCTGGCACTGGCGCAGGCGCAGCTGGCCCAACTGAAAGCGAGTGCACGTCCCGAACAAGTCGCGCAAGCCGAGCAAGCCGTGGCGCAAGCCGAAGCCGCGTGGAAAGGCGCGCAGGCGCAGTACGGACAAGTGAAAGCAGGCGCGAACACGGCCGACATCGCGGCCGCCGAAGCGGCCCTGGCCCAGGCAGCGTCGCAGCGCAAGGTGGCGCAGGACACGCACGACAAGACCATGGACTGTTTCAAAGTCCCGGACTATGGCGAGATCTGCCCCGGCCTGGGAACATCGGAAGAGCAAGCGCGGGCTGCTTTGGCGGCCACCGAAGAAGGCTATCGGGCGGCGCAACAGCGCATCGATCAGTTGAAAGCCGGAGCCACCAAGAATGAACTGGCGGCCGCAGCGGCCAACATCAACGCCGGAAAAGCCCAGATGGAACAGGCGCAGGCGCAGCTTGATCTGCTGAAGGCCGGCGCGACCGCCGAGCAGATTGCGGTGGCCGAAGCGGGCGTACAGCAGGCGCAGGTCGCAGTGGATGCGGCGAAAGCGCAGCTCGCGAAGCTGCAGCTGATCGCGCCGTTCGATGGGACGATCGGGACGGTGGCGGCCCGATCGGATGAGACGGTGCAGCCCGGCCAGGCGATCGTCACGCTCGGCAATCTCGGCTCGCTTCGTGTCGAGACGACCGACCTCAGCGAGACAGACATCGCCCGCGTGAAAGAAGGGCAGCCAGTCAACGTGACGTTCGACGCCCTGCCCGGCAAGACCATCACCGGCAAGGTCGCGCGGGTTGCGCCGATGTCCACGCCGGGGCAGAGCGCGGTGAATTACATCGTCACCGTGTCGCTGGATGAGATCGATCCGGCGCTGCGCTGGGGCATGACGGCGTTTGTGGATGTGCAGGTAGGAGAATGACAAGGTGACAAGACGAAGGGATGACAAGGTGATCCGTAGGCGAGATCATCTTGTCACCTTGTCATCTTGTCATGAACCGAGGTTCACCATGACGGAAAACAAAGTGATCGTAGAAGCAATTGGACTGACCAAGATCTACGGCAGCAACAGCGAAGAAGTGCGCGCGCTGGATGAGGTGAATTTCTGCATTCATCAAGCCGAGTTTGTGGCGGTGATGGGCCCGAGCGGCTGTGGCAAGTCGACGCTGCTCAACCTCATCGGCGCGCTGGATAAGCCGACGGCGGGCAAGGTGATCATCGGGGGCCACGACATGAGCCGCGAGCACGACCTGGATAGCTTCCGGGCGAAGACGGTGGGCTTCGTGTTCCAGATGCACAACTTGATTCCCACGCTGACCGCGCTCGAAAACGTGATCGTGCCGATGCAGGGTCAGGGCGGTAGCGACCGGGCCCATCGCAAGCGCGCCGGAGAATTGCTGGCGATGGTGGGCCTGTCCGATCGAGGTCATCACCTGCCCGCGCAGCTGTCGGGTGGTCAACGGCAGAAGGTCGCCATCGCCCGCGCGCTGGCCAACAATCCGGCCATCATCCTGGCCGACGAGCCGACGGGCAACCTCGACAGCGTCAGCGGCGACGAAGTGCTGAACGTCTTCGAGACGCTGCACAGCGAGCACAACACCACGATCATGATCGTCACGCACGATCCGCGCGTGGCGCGGCGCACGCACCGCATCCTGATGATGAAGGATGGTAAAATCATTCACGAAGACATCGTGGGCGATGTGTACACCGAAGACCTGAAGGTGCTGGCGCGATCGGATCTGGGGCAGGCCGTGTTGAGCGGCACGCTGGGCAACACCTTGAGCGACGCCGAGCGCGAGGTGATGCAGAAAGTACTGGAGCGCATCATCCACGAAAATGGAATGCCACAGCCGGCTGGGTGATGTGTCATTCCGACGAGCCGCTTTGCGGCGAGGAGGAATCTCTTGCACTGACTGCTGACGCTGTCGGCAATGAGAGATTCCTCGCCCTCGCCTCGCGCGCCCCCGGCGCAGTGCGCCGGACAGGGCGTGACGGGGCTCGGAATGACACCCTTTGCGTGCCCTTCTTGGAGATAAACCATGCCCGATCCCAAACGCGTCCTCATCCTCACCGCCGATGCCGGCTTCGGTCATCGCAGCGCGGCTAATGCCATCGCCGAGGCGCTGCAAGAAACGCACGGCGACGAATGCACGTATGAGATCGTCAACGTGTTAGACGACGAGCACACGCCGCAATTGCTGCGCGACAGCCAGTCGGATTACGATCGCATCGCGCGCGACATGCCGGACGTGTACAAGTTCGCTTACGAAGCCACCGACGCCAACGCCCCCGCCGCGATCATGGATCGCGGCTTGCAGGCCATGCTGTACGATGCCATGCGCCGCGTATTGATCGACCGGCAGCCCGATGTGATCATCTCGACTTATCCGTTATATCAGGCTCCCTTGGGCGCGGTGTTCTCGCTCACCAAGAAGTTCATCCCGCTGGTCACGGTGGTGACCGATCTGGTAACGGTGCATCAAATCTGGTTCAACCCGTATCCCGATCTCACGGTGGTACCGACCGAAGCCGTGCGCGAATTGGCCATCGCCGCCAAAGTGCCCGCCGAGCAGATCGAAGTGATCGGCATCCCGGTGCATCCGCGCCTGTCACAAGAGACGCGCGACAAAGCGACCATCCGCGCCGAGTTGGGTTGGGATCCCGATCTGGCGACGCTGCTCATCGTGGGCAGCAAACGCAGCAGCCTCTACGTCGATGTGGCGCACGTGCTGAATCACTCCGGTCTGCCCGTGCAATTGATCGTCGCGACGGGCGGCGATGAGGAACGTTACGAGGAGCTGCAAAAGACCGAGTGGCATCGCCCCGCGCACGTTTACAACTTCGTCAAGAACATGCCGACGATGATGCGCGCTGCCGATGCCATCATCTGCAAAGCGGGTGGCCTTACGGTGACCGAATCGCTGGCGTGCGGTCTGCCGTTGATGCTGACGGATGTGATCCCAGGGCAGGAAACGGGCAACGCCGAGTACGTGGTCAATGGCGGTGCGGGTGAGCTGATCGAGGAGCCGTTGCAGGCACTCGAAACGGTATGTCACTGGCTGCTGAACGATGGGCAGCTGCTGAAAGAACGATCGATCAACGCCGCGAAGTTAGGACGACCGCGCGCGGCGTATGATATTGTCGAGCGCGCGTGGGCGCTGGCGCAGCGCGGTCCGATCGAGAAAGAGGCCGAGCAGATTTTGCTTTTGCCGAGATTGATCGAGATGTTCCAGCAGTTCGGGGTGAAGGTGGAGGAAGTATAGACCTCGGAGGTTTCCACGATCCGGCAGGCGCAACTCGACAGAGCACATTTGCTTTCGTCAGACGCATCCAGACGGAATGAAAAAACCTCCGAGGTCGTGCGAATTCGGGTATCATTAGCACCGATCATCCTCATAGGAGTTACGCAGTTGTCATGACTTTTACCGCGAAGGCGCAAAGGGCACAAAGGAAAACCTGAAAATCTCTTCGCGTACTTTGCGCCTTTGCGGTTCAACTGCGTAAGTCCCACTTCATTCACAGGAGCCCCTTGATGAAACCGCGTTGGCTGATGCTGGTCTGTTTGATGATGTTGTCGATCGTGCTGTTGGCCTGTTCGTTGGCAAGTTCCGCCACATCGGCTCCATCGGGCGGGCCACAACCGATCGGGGCCACCACTTCCCCCGAAGCCACGCTGCCGCCCATCGCGCCCGGCACGAAATCGATCCCTACGCGCCAGCCGCCGACCCTCACTCCCGTGGTCCAGGCCAGCGCCACACCCACGCCCACCGCGACGTTGGCCGAGCCGACTGCGACCAGGCCGCCCGTGTCCGCCGGGCCGCTGGACTTCACCATCGGCATCGTGGGCTGCCGGCTCGATCCGGCGCGGGAAGGCGGCGTGATCTTGACGCTACGCTTCGATGCGCAGGGCGGCAATGGCGTGTACACCTACTATCGAGAAAACCAACGGGTGCAACGCACCTTTGAACGACCGGCCACTAAGGGCACGGCGGTAATCGATTCGTATCGTGTGGATTCGGGCGACGGGCAGAGAGTAGAGAGGAAAGAGCGCTTCACCGGCAAGCAATTCGGTTGCCCTTAGACTCATCGCCATGCGTGCTGCAAAGGAGGCTGCGCACGGAGCCCGCGCTGCTCTGATTGTGATCTAACTTGAGAATGCTCCTCCCGCCGTCCTCGGCGGGAGCGGTCGGCGAGGACGCCGACGGGTATGCAGCAAAACTGTTGGGCGCGCTAAAGGCCCCTTCGGGTGATAATCCGCCGTTCCCAACCGCTGGATTTTCATCCAGCGGGAGCGTTGGCGAAAAAGTCACCAACCCTTTTGCGTTATACTCGACGCCGACCAGAGCGTTTTCATGAGCGGTGGTGAACCTGTCATATGATGACCACTGAGCTTGATTCAAAGCCTGAATAAAAGAAGCG
>Ga0209254_10000345_pt1 | contig 36080 bp, 34 predicted proteins | sample FrelakmetDIP11DI_FD_187148 | JGI IMG/M metagenome (GOLD analysis project Ga0209254, IMG submission 187148) | Freshwater lake sediment microbial communities from the University of Notre Dame, USA, for methane emissions studies - DIP11 DI (SPAdes)... | ecosystem: Environmental > Aquatic >... | reverse complement strand
CCCGCGAAGGTTGGTGCTGTTCATGTCCCCACACCCCCGGCCGATCGCCGTGCGATCGGCCACCCCCTGACTCAGGGGGAGTTGCTTGCAGGGGCATTCGTCCTCCGCCAGGGCGCATGCAGCAATGCCGGTGTAGCTCAGTTGGTAGAGCAACGCATTCGTAATGCGTAGGTCACGAGTTCGAGTCCCGTCACCGGCACCAATTACGCAGTGAAACGCACGGGCTTGCCACGACCTGGTACGCACCGCATCGACCCCTGCTGAGCGCGAAGGGCCCCTCGATGGGGCCCTTCGCGCTATCGAAGCGCGGCCCTCGCGTCGCCTGCGCGGCTTCAGCCGCCCCCACAGGGTGCCATCGACAGGTCCGCCTCAGTCGACCAGGATCAGCCGCAGCTCCTTCGGCAACGCGAACACCATGTCCTCCGGCTCGCCATCGAGCTCACGCACCGAGGTCGCGCCTGCCTCGCGCAGCCGCGCCACCACGCCCTGCACCAGGCTCTCGGGCGCCGACGCGCCGGCGGTCACGCCGATGCGCTGGCGGCCGGCCAGCCATTCGGCGCGGATGTCCTGGGCGCCGTCGATGAGGTGCGCGGGCACACCCTTGTTTTCGGCCAGCTCGCGCAGGCGGTTCGAATTGGAGCTGTTGGGCGAACCCAGCACCAGCAGCAGGTCGCAGCTCTCCGCAAGGCGCCGCACCGCGTCCTGGCGATTCTGGGTGGCGTAGCAGATGTCATCACGGCGCGGTCCCTGGATGCCTGGGAAGCGCACCCGCAGCGCGGCGATGATCTCGCGGGTCTCATCGACCGAGAGCGTGGTCTGGGTCACGTAGGACCGTGCCTCGGGGCGGCCGATCGCGATCCGGTCCACGTCCTCGACCGACTCGACCAGCACGATCACGTTGCCGCTGGTGGCGGCGCCCCACTGGCCCATGGTGCCCTCGACCTCGGGATGGCCCGCATGCCCGATCAGGACCACGTCGTGGCCGGCCTTGCACAGGCGCGCAACCTCGATGTGGACCTTGGTCACCAGCGGACAAGTCGCGTCGAACACGCGCAGGTGGCGCGAGCGCGATTCGCGCCGCACCGCCTGCGACACGCCATGCGCGCTGAAGATCACGGTCGCGCCGTCGGGTACGTCGGCCAGTTCGTCGACGAACACCGCACCCTGCAGGCGCAGGCTCTCGACCACGAAGCGGTTGTGCACGATCTCGTGGCGCACGTAGATCGGCGCACCGAAGGCTTCCAGCGCACGCTCGACGATCTCGATCGCGCGATCGACGCCGGCGCAGAAGCCGCGGGGATTGGCGAGCAAGACTTCCATCGCGCGATTCTAGCGCCCGCGTCGAATGGGCATCATCGCGCGCCCGGCGCCGCCGCCGGCTTGGCCGCGAACACGCCCGAGACCACCAGCAGCACCGCGCCCACGGTGATCGCCGAGTCGGCGACGTTGAACGCCGGCCAGTGCCACTCGCGCCAGTACCACAGCACGAAATCGACCACGTGGCCCAGGCGCAGGCGGTCGATCACATTGCCCAGGGCGCCGCCGATGATCAGAGCCAGCGCCGCGCCCTGCACCCGCTCGCCGCGCGGCAGGCGCGCGAGCCAGACGCTGAAGACGCAAGCCACGATCACGGCGAATGCCGAGAGGCCGTAGCGCGTCCACGCCGGCCCGTCGTTGAACAGGCTGAAGGCGACGCCCTCGTTGTAGGTCAGGGTCCAGTCCCAGAATCCGTCGATCACGGGCACGCGCTCGTACTGGCGCAGCGCGCCCAGTGCGATCAACTTGCTCCACTGGTCCAGCGCGATCACCAGCGCCGACAGCCAAAGCCAGTGCAGGCCGGCCCTCGAGGTCGTGGTCGCCATGCTCAGAACCAGCGCCGGACTTCGCCCGGCCCGTCGACGTTGGCCACGCATCGGCCGCAAAGTTCCGGATGCGATGCGTTCGTGCCCACGTCGGGCCGATGCTGCCAGCAGCGCACGCACTTGGGCGCGCGGGTTGCCGTCACGACCACGCTCGCGCGACCGGCGGCCAGCGCGAGCGGTTCCGCGCCGACGCCGTCGACCAGGCGCACTTCGGAGGCGATGAAGTAGAAGCGCAGTTCGTCGGCACAGGGCGAAAGCGCGGCACGGGCCGCCGCATCGACGCCGATTTCCACCTCGGCCTCGAGCGCGCCACCGATCTCCCCCGCATTGCGCAGACCCTCGATCTGCTTGAGCGCGACGGCGCGCAGCGCGCCGAGGTCGTCGAGCAGGGCTTGCGCGGGCCCGTCGAGCGACAGGTCGGCGATCCGGTCAAGATCGGCCCAGGTCGAGAACAGCGCCGAGTCGTGCGTGCGTGCCGGCAGATAGGACCAGATCTCGTCGGCCGTGAACGACAGGATCGGGGCGAAGGCCCGGGCCAGGATCTCGAGCGTCCAGTACATCGCGGTTTGCGCCGAGCGTCGCGCGGGATTCTCCGCGCGCAGCGTGTAGAGCCGGTCCTTGGTCATGTCGAGGTAGCCGGCGCCGAGGTCGACGGTGCAGAAACGCATCAGCTCCTGCGTCAGCACCTGGTAGGCGTAGGTGTCGGGGCCAAAGGCGATGCCCGGTAGCGCCTCCGGGCCGTACACGCGCCGCGCTAGCTGCATCACGCGCACCGCCTGGGCCAGCGCCCAGCGATCCAGCGGCAGCAGCTTTTCCAGCGGCACGGCATCGCGGGCGGGGTCGAAGCCGGCGATGTTGCCGATCAGGAAGCGGCTGGTGTTGCGCAGGCGCCGGTAGCTGTCGGCGACGCGCTTCAGTATCTCGTCGGAGACCGCGATCTCGGCCGAATAGTCGGTCGAGGCGACCCACAGGCGCAGGATGTCGGCGCCAAGCGTCTTCATCACCTGCTGTGGCAGGATCGTGTTGCCCAGCGACTTCGACATCTTGCGGCCCTGAGCATCGACCGTGAAGCCGTGCGTGATCACCTCGTCGTAGGCGGCCCTGCCGTGCATCGCGACCGCGGTCAGGAGCGAAGACTGGAACCAGCCGCGATGCTGGTCGGAGCCTTCCAAGTACATCACGCCGCGCACGTCGTTGCCGGCGCGCGCCAGTTCCGGCCGCGCGTCGATCACGCAGGCGTGGGTCACGCCCGAGTCGAACCACACGTCGAGCACGTCGGTGACCTTGTCGTACTCATCAGCCTCGTCGCCCAGGAGTTCGCGCGGATCGAGGTCGAACCAGGCATCGACGCCGCCCTGCTCGACCTTGCGCGCGACCTGCTCCATCAGTTCCAGCGTGCGCGGATGCGGGTCGCCGCCGCCCTTGCGCGCGAAGATCGCGATCGGCACGCCCCAGCTGCGCTGGCGCGAGATACACCAGTCGGGACGACCCGCGACCATGGCCGCGATGCGCTCCTCGCCCCACGAGGGCTGCCAGCGCACGGCACGGATGGCATCGAGCGCGGACTGGCGCAGGCGCCCCTGCTCCATCGAGATGAACCACTGCGGGGTGGCGCGGAAGGCGACCGGGGTCTTGTGGCGCCAGCAGTGCGGGTAGCTGTGCTCGAGCTTGCCGCTGGCCAGCAGCACGCCACGCTCGGCCAGCAGCGCGATGATGTGTGCCTGCGCCTTCCACACATGCTCGCCGGCGAACAGTTCGGTAGCGGGCAGGAACTGGCCGTTGCCGCCGACCGGATTGAGCACCTCGAGGCCGTATTTCTGGCCGACCTGGAAATCCTCGACGCCGTGTCCCGGCGCCGTATGCACGGCGCCGGTGCCGGTGTCGGTGGTGACGTGGTCGCCGAGGATCAGCGGCACTTCGCGCGCGTAGAACGGGTGTCGCAAGGGCAAACGATCCAGCGTCGCGCCACGCGTCCGCCCGAGTTCAACCCGCGCGGCCACGCCGTAGCGCGTCAGCGCCGCATCGACCAGTGCTTCGACCAGCACCAGCAGCTGGCGTCGCCCGCCGCGCGCCGGCCCTTCGACCAGCACGTACTCGAGATCCGGCCCCAGCGTCACCGCCAGGCTCGCTGGCAGCGTCCACGGCGTGGTGGTCCAGATCGGCACCGCCACGATCGCATCGCCGGCATCGACCCCGAATCGCGCTGCCAGCGCCCTCGGATCGACCGCGTCGTAGGCCACGTCGATCGCCGGCGAGACCTTGTCGATGTACTCGATCTCGGCCTCGGCCAGCGCCGAGCCGCAATCGAAGCACCAGTGCACCGGCTTGGCGCCGCGCATCAGGTGCCCGTTGGCGATGACGCGCGCCAGCGCGCGCAGCATGTCGGCTTCGTAGCGGAAGTCCATGGTGATGTAGGGGCGCTGCCAGTCGCCCAGTACGCCCAGGCGCTTGAAGTCGGCGCGCTGGCCGTCGATCTGCTTGGTCGCGTACTCGCGGCACTTCTGCCGGAACGCGCGCGCGTCGATCTTCTGCCCGACCTTGCCCACGTCCTTTTCGACCGCGATCTCGATCGGCAGCCCGTGGCAGTCCCAACCCGGCACGTAGGGCGAGCGGAAGCCGGCCAGCAGTTTCGACTTCACCACCACGTCCTTGAGGATCTTGTTGACCGCGTGGCCGAGGTGGATCTGGCCGTTCGCGTAAGGCGGGCCATCGTGCAGCAGGTAGGTGGGCCGGCCCGCCGTGTGGGCCTGCAAGCGCTCGTAGAGCGCGGTGTCTTCCCAGTGCTTGAGCACGCCGGGTTCCCGGTTGGCGAGGTCGCCCTTCATCGGGAAGGCGGTCTCCGGCAGCGTGATGGTGTGCTTGTAGTCGGTCGTCATGTCGGATTGCCGGCCGGCGCCGGATGTGGGGCGAGGACCGCGCGCGCGGCCTGCGCGTCGCGGTGGATCTGGGCGACCATCGTGTCGAGGTCGGCGAAGCGTTCCTCGTCGCGCAGCTTGGCCACGAACTCGACCTCGAGGCGCTGGCCGTAGAGATCGCCATCGAAATCGAACAGGTGCGCTTCGAGCAGGGGCTCGACCCCACCCACGGTGGGGCGCGTACCGAGGCTCGCGACCGCGGGCCAGCGCGCGAGTCCAGCGCCCGAGACACGCGCGGCGAAGATGCCGCCCACCGGCGCGCGGCCGTAGGGCACGCGCAGGTTGGCGGTGGGATAACCGAGCTTGCGGCCGAGTTGCTGCCCACGCACCACGTGCCCGCCCATCACGAAGGGCCGGCCGAGCATGGCCTGCGCTTCGGTGAAATCGCTGTCGGCGAGCGCGGCACGGATGCGGCTGGAGCTGATGCGCTCGCCAGCCGACTCCAGCGGAGCGACTTCGCGTGCGACAAAACCGTGACGCTGTCCCAGCGCGTGCAGCAGCGCGATGTCGCCCTTGCGGCCATGGCCGAAGCGGAATCCCGGACCGACCCAGACCTCGCGGGCGGCCAGTCGACCGACCAGCGTGCGTTCCACGAAGGCCTCGGCCTCGGTGGCCGCCAGCTGGCGCCCGAAGCGCAGCATCGCCAGCAAGTCGATGGACTCGAACAACCAGGCGATGCGCTGGCGTGGCGACGACAGCCGCGGCACCGCGGCGGCGCCCTGGAAGTGCTGGCGCGGCAGGGGCTCGAAACTCACCGCCGCCGGCACGCAGCCAAGCGCCACCGCCCGCTCGCGTACCTGCTCGAGCAGTGCCTGGTGGCCACGATGGACGCCGTCGAAGGCGCCAATGCAGACGACCGATCCGCGCACGGCGCGGTACGGTCCGTCCGCGTCCCGGATCAGCCGTTTCATGAGTGTCGCGAGTATAGCAACGGCAGCCGCGGGTCCCGGGCGCTCAGGCCTCGCGCAAATGCCGCGGCCGCATGCCGGTGGCAAGCAGCGCCGCGGCGTAGATGGCCACGCTGCCCGCGACGATCCAGGCGAGGTGGATCACGCGCCACAGCGGCGCCAGCGCCGACCACGCGCCGACCTGGTATCGCGCCCACAGCAGGAACCCGACCATCGCGAGGCTGGCGACCGCGGTGCGCCACAGGAAGCGCGGCCAGCCCGGGCTGGGCCGGTGCGTACCCTCGCGACCCAGCGCGCGCCACAGCAGGACCGCGTTCAAGGTACCGGCCAGCGCTGTCGCCAACGCGATGCCGGCGTGCGCGCCTTCGACGCCGCGCCAGACCAGGAATCCCACGATCGCGCCCATCAGCACGAGGTTGGCGATCACGGTCAGCACCGCGGCGCGCACCGGTGCCCGCGTGTCCTGCCGCGCGTAGAAGGCCGGCGCCAACACCTTGGCCAGCATGAAGCCCGGCAGGCCGATGCTCAGCCCCATCAGGCTCAACGCGGCCATGCGGGTATCGAAGGCGGTGAAGCGGCCGTACTGGTAGAGCGTCGCGTTCAGCGGTTCGGCCATCAGCACCAGGCCCAGCATCGCGGGCACCGAGGCCAGGAGCGCCATGCGCAGGCCCCAGTCCAGCGTGGCGGAATAACCCGCGCTGTCGCCGGCGGCATGGCGTCGCGCCAGTGCCGGCAGGATCACGGTGCCCAACGCCGCGCCGACGATGCCCTGCGGAAACTCCAGCAGTCGGTCGGTCAGGTACAGCCAGGTCTGGCTGCCGGTGGCGAGCAGCGAGGCGGCCATGGTCCCGACCAGCAGGTTGATCTGCGCCACCGAGGAACCGAAGATCATCGGGCCCATCAGGCGGAACACGCGGCGCACGCCCTCGAAACGCAGGTTGAAGCGCAAGCGCGGCAGCATGCCGATGCGCGCCAGGGCGATCCATTGCACGCCCAGTTGGACCACGCCCGCGGCCAGCACGCCCCAGGCCAGCGCCTTGATCGGCACCTGCAGGCGCGGGGCCAGCCACAACGCGGCCACGATGATGCACAGGTTGTGCAGTACCGGGGTCACCGCCGGCACGGCGAAGCGGCCGTAACTGTTGAGGACGCCGGCGGCGAGCGCGGTCAGCGAAATGAAGAACAGATACGGGAAGGTGATGCGCAGCATCTCGCTGGTGAGCGCGAACTTCTGCGGCTCGTCCAGTGCGCCGGGGGCGAACAGCGCCGCGATGCCCGGCGCGAACAGCACGCCCAGCGCGCTCACCAGCAGCACGCCCGCGGCCAGGGCGCCGGCCACATGGTCGAGCAGCAGGCGCAGTTCACGCGGGTCGCCGCGCTCGCGCACCTCGCTGAAGACCGGCACGAAGGCCTGCGAGAAGTTGCCCTCGGCGAAGATGCGGCGCAGGAAATTCGGGATGCGGTACGCGATCAGGAACGCATCCGTGGCGGCCGATGCGCCGAACACGCCGGCCTGAACCAGGTCGCGCGCATAGCCCGACAGGCGCGACAGGAAGGTCATCGAGCCGAAGCTGAGCGTGGAGCGCAGGAGCTTCATGGCGCGGCCGCCGGGAAGCGCAGCAACGGCAGGTCTCGCCCTGCAGGAGCGGCTTCGGCCGCGACAGGCACCAGTCGCGGCTCAAGCCGCGACTGGCCTCGCAATGGGCGAGGGGGCCAGGATTCGTGGCGAATCCCGCATAATTGACCAAAGCCACGCAAATCCGGATACTTACGCCCCTTTTTCCCCCCTTTCCCAGATTCCGGAGTCATCCCTTGGCAAACATCAAATCCGCGAAGAAGCGCGCCCGTCAGGCGGTCAAGCGCAACGCCCGCAATGCCGGCCAGCGCTCGGCCATGCGCACTTCGCTCAAGAAGGCCGTCAAGGCCGCCGACGCGACCGACAAGGCCGGTGCCGAAGCCGCACTCAAGAGCGCTGGCGCCGCGCTCGACCGTGCCGCCGCGAAGGGCCTGATCCACATGAACAAGGCCGCCCGGCACAAGAGCCGCCTGAGCGCGAAGATCCGCGCGATGGCCTGATCGCCCTCGCGCCGCAGGGCGCGATCGCGATGCATCGAAGCCGGCGCAAGCCGGCTTTTTTGTCGGTCGAGGCTCAGGCATCGCCCGCGGACGCGAGTCGCAATTCATCGAGCAGCGCCATGGCGCGCAAACAGATGTCACGGGTGCCCTCGCCGGTCGCGGCCGAGACCACGAACCATGGCGCCTTCCAGCGCAGGCGCTTGACGATCGCCAAGGCCTGTTTCTCGCGTTCCTCCGGCGGCAGCAGGTCGGCCTTGTTGAGCACGAGCCAGCGCGGGCGCTGCAGAAGTTCCGGCTCGAACTGCTTGAGTTCCTTCTCGATCGCCTTGACCTGCGCCACCGGGTCGACCGCCTCGTCGGCCGGCGCCATGTCGACCAGGTGCAGGAGCAGCCGCGTGCGCATCACGTGCTTGAGGAACTGGATGCCCAGCCCCGCGCCTTCGGATGCGCCCTCGATCAAGCCGGGGATGTCGGCCACCACGAAGCTGCGATCGCGCTCGACCCGCACCACGCCGAGGTTCGGGTGCAGCGTGGTGAAGGGATAGTCCGCGACCCGCGGCTTGGCCGCCGAGACCGCGCGGATGAAGGTCGACTTGCCGGCATTGGGGAACCCCAGCAGTCCGACATCGGCCAGGAGCTTGAGCTCCATGCGGATGGTGCGTTCCTCGCCGGGCTCGCCCGGGATGGCGCGCTGCGGCGAGCGGTTGGTCGAACTCTTGAAATGGATATTGCCCTTGCCGCCGAAGCCGCCGGTCGCGACCAGCAGGCGCTGGCCGTTGCGGGTGAGATCGCCGATCTCCTCGTCGGTATCGACGTTGATGATCACCGTGCCCACCGGCACGCGGATGATTTCATCGTCGCCATGCGCGCCGGTCTTCTGCCGGCCCATGCCGTTCTCGCCGCGCCGGGCGTTGAAGCTGCGCTGGTGGCGGAAGTCGATCAGGGTATTGATGCCCTCGTCGGCCACCAGCCACACGCTGCCGCCCTTGCCGCCGTCGCCGCCGTCCGGCCCGCCCAGCGGGATGAACTTCTCGCGCCGGAAGCTCACGCAACCGTTGCCGCCGGCGCCGGCCGCTACGCGGATCTCTGCTTCGTCTACGAACTTCACCGGGGCGTTCCTTTGTACTTGGGGTCTGCGCTTCGTTGGATCCGATGGGCAACTCCACAACCCCTGGCCCGGCGGGGCCGGGCCGCCCCCCTTAAATTAAGGGGGGCTCCGGGTCTGCGCCAGCTTGGGGGGCTTGGCGGGCTGCATGGGGCCGGAATTGTGGCGATTGCGGGCAAATCCGCGTGGCAGCGCCGGAAACGAAAAGCCCCGCGCGAGGCGGGGCTTGTCGGCTCCAGTGAACGGCCAGCCTCAGGCGGACTTGACGCTCACGGTGCGGCGCCTCTCGGCGCCCTTGATCGAGAACTCGACGGTGCCGTCGGTGAGCGCGAACAGGGTGTGGTCGCGGCCCAGGCCCACGTTCTTGCCCGGATGGAACTGGGTGCCGCGCTGGCGCACGATGATGTTGCCGGCGTCGACCGCCTGGCCACCATAGAGCTTCACGCCCAGGTACTTCGGGTTCGAATCGCGACCGTTGCGGGTACTACCGCCAGCCTTCTTGTGTGCCATGGCTATCTCTCCTCGCTACGGTGCGGATCAGCCGGCCGAAATGCCGGTGATCTCGATCTCGGTGTAATGCTGGCGGTGGCCCATCTGCTTGCGATGGTGCTTGCGCCGGCGGAACTTGACGATGGTGACCTTGTCGTGGCGGCCGTGGCCGCGCACGGTGGCGGCGACCGAGGCGCCCTTCACCAGCGGCGCGCCGATGGTGATCTTGTCGCCGTCGCCGACCATCAGGACCTGGTCCAGGGTGACGCTGGAACCGGGCTCGACCTCGAGCTTCTCGACGCGGATCACCTCGCCGGGCACGGCCCGGAACTGGCGTCCGCCGGTGACGAACACTGCGTACATGGCTATTCCTCTGTAGTTATTCTTGGGCTTACGCCGTGAAGAGCCGCGTAGAATAGTGATCATTGTGCGCTGCGTCAACCAGTTAGCGCCGTGCCTGGGCTCCGCGCAGCACTCCGGACTGGCCCCCTCGGGACCGGCCCATGCCCTTCGCGCCGAATCGGAGCGTGTCGGGGACCGCCAGCATCCGGGTGGCGGCGAGTTCCACCGAATGTCTGAGCCGACACCCGGATGGTGGCGGGCACGGACCCCCCCAAAGATCTTCCGCGTCCCCACTCCGGGCCATCTGGCGGGACCCGGAATCCGGCCCGGGGGCAGACAATCCCGTGACACCCTGGAGCGCTAAACTGAAGCGTTCCCCATCCGTCCTCCGGTCCATGGACACGATCCGCATCCGCGGCGCGCGCACCCACAACCTCAAGAACATCGACCTCGACCTGCCGCGCGACCGGCTGATCGTCATCACCGGCCTGTCGGGTTCCGGCAAGTCCTCGCTCGCCTTCGACACCATCTACGCCGAGGGCCAGCGCCGCTACGTCGAGTCGCTGTCGGCCTACGCGCGCCAGTTCCTCTCGATCATGGAGAAGCCCGACGTCGACCACATCGAGGGGCTGTCGCCAGCGATCGCGATCGAGCAGAAGGCGACCTCGCACAACCCCCGCTCCACCGTGGGCACGATCACCGAGATCTACGATTACCTGCGATTGCTCTACGCCCGCGTCGGCACCCCGCGCTGCCCCGACCACGACCTGCCGCTCGAGGCCCAGACCATCAGCCAGATGGTCGACGCCACCCTGGCGCTGGACCCGCAGCGCCGCTACATGCTGCTGGCGCCGGTGGTGCGCGAGCGCAAGGGCGAGCACCTGCAGGTGTTCGAGCAGTTGCGCGCCCAGGGCTTCGTGCGCGCGCGGGTCGATGGCAAGCTCTGCGACCTCGACGCGGTGCCGACCCTGGCGCTGCGCGTCAAGCACACCATCGAGGCCGTGGTCGACCGCTTCCGGCCCGCGCCGGAGCTCAAGCAGCGCCTGGCTGAATCCTTCGAGACCGCGCTGCGCCTGGGCGAGGGACTCGCGATCGTGGCCGACCACGACGACAAGAAGGCCAAGCCCACGCTCTACTCCTCGCGCTTCGCCTGCCCGGTCTGCGACTACTCGCTGTCGGAACTGGAGCCGCGCCTGTTCTCGTTCAACTCGCCGGTCGGCGCGTGCCCGGGATGCGACGGCCTGGGCGTGACCCAGTTCTTCGACCCGGCGCGCGTGGTGATCCACCCGGAACTCTCGCTCGCGGCCGGCGCGGTGCGCGGCTGGGACCGGCGCAATACGTATTACTTCCAACTCGTGTTGTCGCTGGCCAGGCACTACCAGTTCGAGATCGACACGCCGTGGCGCGAGCTGCCCGAACGCATCCGCAAGGCGGTGCTGCACGGCAGCGGCGACGACGAGATCGCCTTCCGCTACCTCTCCGAGAGCGGCGGCAGCGTCGGCCGCAAGCACCGCTTCGAGGGCATCCTGCCCAACCTCGAACGGCGCTACAAGGAAACCGAGTCGCCGGTGGTGCGCGAGGAACTGGCCAAGTTCATCAGCTCGCGGCCCTGCCCCGACTGCGGCGGACAGCGCCTGAACCGTGCCGCGCGCCACGTGTTCGTGGCCGGCAGCAACATGCATGCGGTGTGCTCGCTGCCGATCGACCGCGTGCTGGGATTCTTCGCCGAGGTCGCGCTGCCGGGCTGGCGCGCCGAGATCGCGGCCAAGATCATCAAGGAGATCCGCGAACGCCTGCGCTTCCTGGTCGACGTCGGCCTCGATTACCTCACCCTGCAGCGCCAGGCCGACACGTTGTCGGGCGGCGAGGCGCAGCGCATCCGCCTCGCGAGCCAGATCGGCGCCGGCCTGGTCGGCGTGATGTACGTGCTCGACGAGCCCTCGATCGGCCTGCACCAGCGCGACAACGAACGCCTGCTCGGCACCCTCACCCGCCTGCGCGACCTCGGCAACACCGTGCTGGTGGTCGAGCACGACGAGGAAGCGATCCGCGCCGCCGACCACGTGGTCGACATCGGCCCGGGCGCCGGCGTGCATGGCGGGCGCATCGTGGCGCAGGGGCGCATGGCCGATATCAAGCGCGCGCCGGAGTCGATCACCGGCCAGTTCCTGTCCGGCAAGCGGCGCATCGCGGTGCCGGAACGGCGCCTGCCGCCGGACCCCAAGGCGATGCTGCGGCTGCTGGGCGCGCGCGGCAACAACCTCAACGAGGTCGACCTCGAGATCCCGGCCGGGCGCTTCGTCTGCGTGACCGGCGTGTCCGGCTCGGGCAAGTCGACGTTGATCAACGACACCCTGTTCCGGCTCGCGGCGCACGAACTCAACGGCGCCAACGAGCAGCCGGCGCCGTACCGCGCGGTCGAGGGCCTGGAGCTGTTCGACAAGGTCGTGGATATCGACCAGTCGCCGATCGGACGTACGCCGCGCTCGAACCCGGCGACCTACACCGGCCTGTTCACGCCGCTGCGCGAGCTCTATGCGCAGGTGCCGGAATCGCGCACACGCGGCTACGGGCCGGGCCGTTTCAGCTTCAACGTCAAGGGCGGTCGCTGCGAGGCCTGCCAGGGCGACGGGCTGATCAAGGTCGAGATGCATTTCCTGCCGGACGTCTACGTGGCCTGCGACGTCTGCCACGGCAAGCGCTACAACCGCGAGACCCTCGAGATCCACTACAAGGGCCACACCATCAGCGACGTGCTGGAAATGACGGTCGAGGATGCGCTCAAGCTGTTCCAGCCGGTCCCGGTGCTGGCGCGCAAGCTCGAGACCCTGGTGGCGGTAGGCCTGTCGTACATCAAGCTGGGACAGGCCGCGACCACGCTGTCCGGCGGCGAGGCGCAACGGGTCAAGCTCTCGCGCGAACTGTCCAAGCGCGACACCGGTCGCACCCTGTACATCCTCGACGAGCCGACCACCGGCCTGCACTTCCACGACATCGAGCAGCTGCTCGCGGTGCTGCACCGCCTGCGCGACGATGGCAACACCGTGGTCGTGATCGAGCACAACCTCGACGTGATCAAGACCGCCGATTGGGTCGTGGACCTCGGGCCCGAGGGCGGCGATCGCGGCGGGCGCATCCTCGCGGTTGGCACGCCCGAGGACATCGCGCGCCACCCGGACTCGCACACCGGGCGCTTCCTGGCCCCGGTGCTCGGCATCAAGCGCCGCCAGCAAGCGGCCTGAATCCCAGGCGGAAACTCCCGATGACCGACAAGCTGCTGTCCAGCCTCCCGCTATCGGCGCGCTGGGGCGACATGGACTCCTTCAACCACGTCAACAACGCGGCCTTCGCGACCTATCTCGAAGAGGCGCGGATGCACTGGTTCACGAGCCTGGGCCCGGGCTGGATCGACGAGCGCATCACGCCGATCCTGGCGGCACAGACCATCAACTACCGCATCCCGATCGAGTGGCCGGCCGCGATTGCGGTGGAACTGCGCACGGAACGAATCGGCAGGACCAGTCTCACGCTGGCCTTCCGGATCGTGTCGGCAAGTTCGCCGGTTCGGCACTACGCCGACGGCAGCCACGTGCTGGTGTGGGTCGACCGTGCCAGCGGCCGCTCGGTGCCGCTGCCGGAGCTGGTGCGCAACGCGGCCAGCGCCTGAGCCCCCGGGCTATTGCGGCTCGCGCACCGTGAAGTCCGCGCTGAGCGTTGCCGCACCCTCGACCTCGAATTCGATCGCGACCCGGTCGCCGGCGCGCAGCGCGCGCGTCGGCCGCATCAGCATGAGGTGGTTCCCGCCCGGCGCGAGGCGCACGCTGGCCCCGGCCGGCACTTCGACCGCGTCCAGCGCGCGCATGCGCATCACGCCGTCGTCCATGCGCATCTCGTGCAGTTCCACCGCGCCGAAGTCCGGGCTGCCCACGGCAGTCACGCGCAATGGCGCACTGCCGGTGTTCGCCAGCTCGACATAGCCCGCCAGCGTCTGCGCGGACGGCGGCGCGGCGCGGATCCATGCATCGCGCAGCTCGAGTCCGGCTGCGCCGGCGCACGGTGCAAGCAGCATCGACAGCACGCACAGGATCGCGCGCATCACTCGTCCCAGGTTCCGGTGGCTCGCTATAGTACGTCCCCGACCCCGTTCCGACGTCCAGGACCTTGCATGCTCGACGCCCAGCGTCACGACGCCATCCTCGAACTGCGGCTCGCGCGTCCGCCGGTGAACGCGCTGGACCCGACCCTGGTTCGCATGCTCAAGGACACGATCCTCGAAGCGCCCGCCACCGGTGCGCGCGCGATCGTGCTCTCGGGTAGCCCGGGCGTGTTCTCCGCCGGCCTCGACGTGCCCGCGTTGCTGGCGCTCGAGCGCGCCGCGATGCAGGATTTCTGGCGCGATTTCATCGGCCTGCTCGGCGCCATCGGCCGCTGCCCGGTGCCGGTGGTTGCCGCGCTCACCGGGCACAGCCCGGCCGGCGGCGCGGTGCTGTCGATCTTCTGCGACTACCGCGTGATGGCGCGCTCGACCGACGCGGCCAAGCCTTTCCGCATCGGCCTCAATGAAGTCCAGGTCGGTCTGTCGGTGCCACCGTCGATCCAGTTCGCGCTGCGGCGCCTGCTTGGAACCCACCGCGCCGAACGCCTGATGGTGGCCGGCGCGATGGTCGACGCCGAGACCGCGCTGAGGATCGGCCTGGTCGACGAATTGGCCGAGGTCGCCAGCGTGGTGCCGCAGGCCATGGCCTGGTGCCGCCAGCACCTCGCCTTGCCGCCCGAGGCAATGGCCGAGACCCGCCGCATCGCGCGCGCCGACCTGCACGAGATGCTGGGCCGGGCGATGGCCGAGCCGGCTGAGGATTTCATGGCGCGCTGGTTCAGCGCCGAGAGCCAGGGCGTGCTGCAGGCGCTGGTGGCGAAGCTCAAGACCAGGGGCTGAGGCAGCGTCGCCCTGCCCGCACGCTCACTCCGGGCCGGTGGCGACCGGACGCGAGCGATCGGAGACCCACTCGCTCCATGAGCCGGGGTAGATCCGCGCACCGTGCAGGCCCGCGTGTTCCATCGCCAGCAGGTTGTGGCAGGCCGTCACGCCGGAGCCGCACATCATCACGGTGTCCTGCGGCGGCCGATCGCCGAGCAGCGCGCGGAACTCCGCCGCCAGCAGCGCCGGCAGCTTGAAGCGGCCGTCGGGCGCGAGATTGTCGGTATAGGGGCGGTTGCGTGCACCAGGCACGTGGCCGGCGACCGGATCCAGCGCTTCGACTTCGCCGCGGAAACGCGGCGCGGCGCGCGCATCGAGCAGCGCGATCCGCGAGCCCATGAGGTCGTGCTGCAGCCCGTCGGTATCGACGATCTGCGCGCGCTCGTATTCGAGTGTGCGTTGCACATTGGCGGGCGCTGCGCGCCCGGTCTCGACCGGCAACCCGGCTGCCTGCCACGCTTGCCATCCGCCGTCGAGCACCATCGCCGCGTCGTGCCCGACCAGGCGCAGCATCCACCACAGGCGCGCGGCGGCGAGCGCACCGTTCATGGCGTCGTAGGCAATCACCGGCGTATCGGGCGCGATGCCCCAGGCCGACAGGCAGCGCGCGAAATCGGCGACGTCCGGCAACGGATGGCGTCCGCGTCCCGGGATCGAAAGGTCGGAGAGGTCGCGCTCCAGGTCCGCGCGCTGCGCGCCGGGAACATGCGCGGTGGCAAACAGCGCATCGGCCAGCGCGGGATCGCGGTTGGCGAGGTCGGCACGGCAGTCGATCGCCACGGCAGCGCCGCCGCGCAGCAGCGCCCAGGCCTCCTGCGGACCCACGAGCGTGCGGTTCATGCGTCCTCGCCCGCGCGCTGCCAGCGGCGCGCCAGGTTGAGCAGCATCGAGGCCGTCGCGCCCCAGATTTCGCGGCCACCCCAGGTGTAGACGTGGTAGTGGCGCACGCGCCCCTGGAACTCGCGCGCGCGCTCCTCGCAATGCGTCGGGTCGAGGAAGAAATCCAGCGGCGCCTCGAAGATCTCGTCGACCTCGCGCGGATCGGCCCGGAACGTCGCCCGTCGCGACACCAGGCCAACGACCGGCATGACCCGGAACGCGGTGATGGTGACGAAGGGATCGAGGTAGCCCAGGGCCTCGGTCAACTGCGGCTCGAGGCCGATCTCCTCCTCGGACTCGCGCAGCGCGGCGGCCAGCGGCGAGGCGTCGTCGCGCTCGATGCGGCCGCCGGGGAAGCTGATCTGGCCGGCGTGATGGGTCAGCGCGGCGGTGCGGCGGGTCAGGACGATCTGCGGTTCGCTGCCGCGCATCACGATCGGCACCAGCACCGCGGCCGGGCGCAGGCTCTCGATCGGCGGCAGGAGGTCGGCGAGCTCGGCCACGTTCCAGGGTTGCTCGGTGGGCGGCGTATCCAACGGGTGCGTGGACGCGGCGAGGCGCAGGCGCAGGACTTCGGGCACGCCGCTCATGTGCGTGCCGCCTCGCGTGCCGGCAGCACCTCGCTCATGATCGCGAGGCGCTCGATGTCGGAGAGCTGCGACCATTGCGCGATTTCGTCGCCCGTGCGGAAGCAGCCTTCGCACAGGCCGTCGTGGCCCATCGTGCAGGTGCCGATGCAGGGGGTAATGACGGGATGGGGAGGAATTGGTTGAAACATCGGATTGAAAGCCCTGCCGCATCCTTCTCCGTCCGGGAGAAGTGCCTACCCCGGACTTGATCCGGGGTGGCGCGCAGCGCCGGATGAGGGTCCGGGCACGGTGCAGCGTTGCCTGCTCGCCGAACCCTCACCCCTTCCCCTCTCCCGGGGGGAGAGGGGTCTCTGCACGAAGAATCGACGCCAGCCCTGGCGCCTATTTCACATCGATGAGCTTGATGTCGAACACCAGCGCTTCATTCGGGCCGATGACCGGGGCCTGGCCACGCATACCGTAGGCCTTCTCCGGCGGCAGGAACACCTGCCAGTGGTCGCCGACCTTCATCAGCGGCAGGATGTCCTTCCAGCCGTCGATCACGGTATCGACCTTGAAGCTCGCCGGCTGGCCGCGGGCGAAGGAGCTGTCGAACTCCAGGCCACTCGATAGCGAACCACGGTAGTGGACAGTGACCTGGCTGGTGGTCGTCGGCTTGCGGCCTGCGCCATCCTCGATCACGCGGTACTGGATGCCCGAGGGCAGGACCACGATGCCCTTCTTGGCGCGGTTTTCGGCCATGAAGCGGTCGCTCTTGGTCTTGTTCTCGCGCGCCATCGCCTCGAACTTGACCCGCGCCTCGCCGACCATCTTCTCGCGCATCGCGCCGAGCTGGGCGCGCATGTCGGCTTCGGGCACGGTCGGCTGGCGCTTGGCGTAGCCATCCTGCAGGGCGCGGATCACCGCATTGATGTCGACATCCATCTTCTTTTCGATGAAGTCGCGGCCGATCTCGTAGCCGATCGCATAGCTCACCTTGTTCTTGTCGACCGCAACGGTGGGCGCGGCGGGGCGTGCCTGCTGCTGCTGCGCCTGCGCGCCCTGGGCGGCCGGCGGCGGGGTCTGCGCCAGCGCGGCCGGTACGGCGGCCAACGCGAGCACGGCAAAAATGGAGCGGAAGCTCATGGAACTCTCCGGAACGGAATCGTTAGGAATTCGCTAAGGGGGCCGGGCTGCGGACCCGCGAAGGTCGCGCATTCTACCCAAGGGCACCCCACCCCGCCATGCAGGACCCGCAACAGACCGTGCCGGGCCGCTGAAGTTCAACGGCTTTGCGGGCACCCGGACTAGAATGCGGGCCCGTTTCGTGGAGAGCGCCATGGCATTCCGCAACCTGTTGCAGGCCGACGAGGGCGCCGTACGCACCCTGACGATCAACCGTCCGGACAAGCTCAACGCGCTCGACCGCGAGACCCTGGCCGAGTTGCACCTGGCCTTCGACCAGGCCCGCAGCGACGACGCGATCCGGGTGGTGATCCTCGCCGGGGCAGGCCCCAAGGCCTTCGTCGCCGGCGCCGACATCGCCGAACTGGCGGCGCAGTCGCCGCTCGGGGCGCTGGAGATGTCGCGCTTCGGCCAGGCGCTCATGACCAAGGTCGAGCGCCTGGGCAAGCCGGTCATCGCCTCGATCGGCGGCTTCGCGCTCGGTGGCGGCATGGAACTGGCGATGGCCTGCACGCTGCGCATCGCGGCCGACAGCGCGAAGCTCGGCCAGCCCGAGGTCAACCTGGGCCTCCTGCCCGGCTTCGGCGGCACCCAGCGCCTGCTGCGCCTGGCCGGCCGCGGCGCGGCGCTGGAGCTGTGCCTGACCGGCGCGCCGATCACCGCGCAGCGCGCATGCGAACTGGGCATCGTCAATCGCGTGGTGCCGGCGGCGGAGCTTGCGGCCGAGGTGCAGAAGTTGGCGCTGCAACTGGCCGCGTCGGCGCCGATTGCGCTGCGGGCGGTGCTCGATGCGGTGCTGCTCGGGGGCGAGGCGCCGCTCGACACCGGGCTCGACTACGAGTCGCAGGCCTTCGCGGTATGCGCGGCGACCGAGGACATGCGCGAGGGCACGCGGGCGTTTCTCGAGAAGCGCAAGCCGGCTTTCGTCGGGCGCTGAGGGCGTTCGCAATCTGGAGGGTCCGGGGCCGCCGGCATCCGCGTGGCGGCGAGTTCCACTGAATGTCTGAGCCGACACGCGGATGGCGGCGGGCACGGCCCCCCACGATCGTGGAGACCGGCATTCGCAGCAGCGGTGGCGGTTGGATCAGTGCGTCGTGCCGCGATAGTTGAGCTCACCGGCGGTCACGGCGAGATCGAGCCGGTTCTCCGGCGGCGCGAGCGGGCAGGTCGCATACGGCGTGAACACGCACGGCGGGTTGTAGGACTTGTTGAAATCGACCACGACGACGTCGCTGCCGGGCTTGGGCCGGTCGCTGTAGAGGAAACGCCCGGCGCCGTAGGTCTGCTTGCCGCTGGTGCGGTCGGCGTAGATGAACCACAACTGGTCCGGCCCGCCGTCGACGGCCTCGAGGCGATACTGCTTGCCATCGCGCTCGAACTCGACTGCGCCGGGATTGGGCGTGTCCTCGAGCGTGCCGATGACGTTGGCGATGGGAATGGTCCTGCCCTCCGGATGCGGCAGGAACTTGCCTTCCACGCGCCACGACGGATCGATGTCGTAGTAGTCCATGCCGACGAAGCCGGTGCGGGTGGCGGCAGCCGAATCGCGCACGCGCAGGGCATGGCGGCCCGAACGCTCGATCACGATGAAGCTCACGCTGCCGTGCGCGACCACGCTGGGCGTGCCCGAGTTGTCGGCCAGCAGCGTCGCCTGCGTCGCCGGCTTGCCGTCGACCGTCGCACCGGTGCCTTCCTCCAGCGCAATCGAAAGCTTGCCGTCGTCCGCCAGCGTGAGCGTTCCGAGCCTGGGCGGCACGCCGGCGATCTTCACGAAGGCATCCGCATCCGGTCCGATGACGCTCGCGTCCATGGCGCTGCCGATCACGGTGCGGCCGGGCTCGATCCAGTCCAGCCCCACCAGGCTCAGCCAGCCGTCGGGCACCTGGAGCCGCTCCACGCGCTGCGCGCGCCAGGCTTCGATCTCGGCGCGATGCGGATCGGGAGCGGCGCCAGCGGCGAGGATGGCGGCGAGCAGCAATGAAGTGGGCGGCATGCGGTTTCGTCTCCGGGAATCGGGTGGCGCTCAGCGCCCTCGCAGGAACATGCGGTCGAGCTCGGCCCGCGTCAACTGGACCCAGGTCGGGCGCCCATGATTGCACTGGTCGGAGCGCTCGGTCGCTTCCATCTGGCGCAGCAGCGCATTCATCTCGGCCAGTTCCAGGCGCCGATTGGCGCGGACCGAGGCGTGGCAGGCCATGGTGGACAGCAGTTCGTTCTGGAACTCCTCGAGCCGCGCGCTGCTGCCGTGGGTGGCGAGGTCGCCCAGCACGTCGCGAACCAGGGCCTCGACGTCGCTGCCCTCGAGCACCGAAGGGATGCGCCGCACCAGCACGCGCTCGGCGGCCACGCGGGTGAGTTCGAAACCCAGCGCGGCGAACTCCGCGGCATGCTCGTCGACCGCATCGGCCTCGCGCCGCGACACCGCGACCGGCAGCGGCACCAGCAGCAGCTGCGAGGGAATCGCGCCGCAGGCGCGCGCGTTCTTGAGCCGCTCGTAGGTCACGCGCTCATGCGCCGCGTGCATGTCGACCAGCACCAGGCCGTGCGCGTTCTCCGCCAGCACGAACACGCCGCCCAGTTGCGCGAGGGCATAGCCCAGGGGCGGCGGCGCTCCGTCCGCAACCGCATCGACACCGAATTGCTGGGACGTCCCGTGCTGCGTCGAGCCCGCTGAATACAGGGCAGCGTAGGCCTGCAGCGGTACGGACTGGCCGGGTAGGCCGAGTCCGGACTGGCGCGGATTCCACGCGGCATGCACCGACCCAGCGGACTGCGGCGCTGCGAATCCACCCAAGGCATCAGGCCCGGCCCCGCCCGCACGCGTTTCGGCCAGCGCCTCGTGCAGGCGCCGGAACACGAAATCGTGCACGCGGCGCGAGTCGCGGAAGCGCACCTCGAGCTTGGCCGGATGCACGTTGACGTCGACCGCGCCGGGCTCGATCGTCAGGAACAGCACGTAGGCCGGATGGCGACCGTGGAACAGCACGTCGGCGTAGGCCTGGCGCACTGCGTGGGCCACCAGGCGGTCGCGCACGGGTCGTCCGTTGACGTAGAAGTACTGGCGGTCGGTCTGCGAGCGCGAGGCGGTGGGCGCGCCGATCCAGCCTGCGAGGCGCAGGTCGCCGGCGCTGGTGTCGACACGCAGCGATTGCGCCAGCAGGGTCTCGTCCAGCGTCGCGCCAATGCGCTGTTCCGCGCTGCCGGCGCCCCAGCGCTGCACCTCGCGGCCGTTGTGGCTCAACCGGAACTCGACCGCGGGATGCGCCAGCGCCTGCGTGCGCACCAGTTCCTCGATGTGGCCGTACTCGGTGCGCTCGGCGCGCAGGAACTTGCGCCGCGCCGGCACGTTGTAGAAAAGGTCATGCACCGTGACCGTGGTGCCGACCGGATGCTGCGCCGGACGCGGCAACGACAGGCGCCCGTCCTCGGCATCGATAGTCCAGGCCTGGTCCGCGTCCTGCGCGCGCGAGCTCAGCGCGAAGCGCGAGACCGAGGCCATGCTCGGCAGGGCCTCGCCACGAAAGCCCAGCGTGGCCACCGATTCGAGATCATCGAGGCTCGCGATCTTGCTGGTGGCATGGCGCGAGAGCGCGAGCGTGAGGTCATCAGCCGCGATGCCGTGGCCGTTGTCGCGCACCCGCACCAGCTTCGCCCCGCCGGCCTCGAGCTCGATCTCGATGCGCGTAGCGCCCGCGTCGAGGCTGTTCTCGACCAATTCCTTGACGATCGACGCCGGACGCTCGACCACCTCGCCCGCGGCGATCTGGTTGACGAGCTGTTCGGGCAACTGGCGGATGCGCAAGGACGCGGCGGCCGGGCTAGTGGGCCGCGATCATATCAAGCCGGATGCCGGATGCCGTACGCGCGGCGGCGCGTGCAGCCCTCAGGACTCGCTGGGAATCACCAGCACCGTGCCGGTGCGGACCATGTCGGTGCGCAGGTTGTTGACCCGGCGCAGCTCGCCCAGGCTGATGCGGTGGCGCAAGGCGATCAGCGAGAGGCTCTCGCCACGCGCGACGATGTGCTCGCGCGGGCGCTGCGGATTGGCCGCGATCCAGGAATCGGGTGGCGGCGAGCCGTGGAAGTAGTCGCGGATGCCGTCGAGCATCGCCCTGGCCAGCACGCGCTGGTGGGCGGGGTCGTTGAGGCGGCGTTCCTCGGCCGGGTTGGAGATGAACGCGGTCTCGACCAGGATCGAGGGCACGTCGGGCGAACGCAGCACCACGAAGTTGGCGCGCTGCACGCTGTGGCTGTGTACCTTGCCCACGCGCGAGAGGCTGCGCAGCACGCTGTTGGCGACCGTGTCGCTGGCTCCCAGGGTCGCGCCCTGGGAAAGATCGAGCAATACCGCGGCCAGGGTGTTGTCCTTGTCGTCGAGCGACACGCCGCCGATCAGGTCGGCCTGGTTCTCGCTGGCGGCGAGCCAGCGCGCGGCCTCGCTGCTGGCCCCGCGCTGCGACAGGATGTAGACCGAGGAACCCGAGGCCGCGCGCCGGGTGAAGGCGTCGGCGTGGATCGAAACGAACAGGTCGGCCTTGGCGTCGCGCGCCCTCTGGTAGCGCTGCTTGTGCGGGATGAAGTAGTCGCCATCGCGCACCAGCAGCGCGCTCATGCCGGGCTCGGCGTCGACGGCGATGGCCAGCGCGCGCGCCACCGCCAGGGTGACGTTCTTCTCGCGCGTGCCCTTGGCGCCGAGCGCCCCCGGATCCTCGCCGCCATGGCCGGCATCGATCGCGATCACGACATCGCGCAGCGCGCCGGATCCCGGTGCCGACACCACGCGCGGCGCGGCCGGCGTTGCCGACACCTCGCGCGGATACAGGTCGATCACCAGGCGATGGTTCTTGTTGCCCACCGGCGCGAGCAGGAAGGACTTCGCGCGCGTGCCCGGCGCCACGTCGATGACGACGCGCAACGCACCGGCGGTGGGCTGGCCGGAACGCAGGCCACGGACCCGGCCGTGCGGCTTGGGCGCGCTGTAGCCACTGGCGAGCCGCGCGCCCTGGAGGTCCAGGACCACGCGCTCGGGGTTGTCCAGGGTGAAGAGCTTGTACTCGACCACGCCGCCCAGGTCGAAGACCGTGCGGGTGTATTCGGGGCTTTCCCACAGGCGCACGGCCCGGATATCGGTGGGCGGCGCGGCAAGCGCCAGCGCGGGCGCCAACGCCCACACCATGCCCCAGCGCCGCCAGATCGTGCGTCCCATCCCGGCATTTGACTCCAAACGGGGCGGAAAACGCAAGTCTTTTCCTATTGTAATCCGTAGCCTGCAGCGGATTCTTAATCCGGCTCCGAGGGGTGGGTCCCGGCCACTGCATGCAGGGCCAGCGCGCCAGCCGCCGACGATGCGACCGCATCGAGTTCGCGGCCATCCCCGCAGATGGCCAGGCCCAGCACCAGATCGGCGGCCGGGATCGCGCTGCCACCGCGCTCGGGCCACTCGATCAGGATCACGCCCTCGAGGTCGCGCAGGCCCAAGGCCTCGAGTTCCAGCGGCGAGCCGATCCGGTAGAGATCGAGGTGGTGCACGGTGCGGCCAGACGTGGCATAGGTCTCGAGCAAGGTGTAGGTCGGGCTCTTGACCCGCATGCCCGCGTCCAGCGCCTGCACCAGGGCGCGCGCCAGCGTGGTCTTGCCGCTGCCGAGGTCGCCGCGCAGGTGGATCACCAGTTGCGGCGGCAGCGCGGCCGCGAGCGCCGCGCCGAATGCGCGGGTGTCGTCCTCGGCAGGCAGCGCCAGGCGCAATGCGGCCGTCACGGATTGACCGCATGGCGCAGCGCGGCCAGCACCTCGCCCGCGAGCAGGCCGCGCGCGCCCTGCGCCGCCGCGCGTCGCGCCGCCTCGGCATGCACCGCGACGCCGACGCGCGCGGCCACTGCGGCATCCAGGTGTTGCGCCATCAGGCCGGCGATGATCCCGGTCAGCACGTCGCCCATGCCGCCGCTGGCCATGCCCGGGTTGGCATGCGCGCTGACCTCGATGGCGCCGTCGGGCGTGGCGATCAGCGTGCCCGCGCCCTTGAGCACGACTACCGACTGGTGGCGGCTGGCGAGTTCCCGCGCCGCCGCGTAGCGATCGCGTGCGATGGACGCGACCGTGGTATCGAGCAAGCGCGCGGCTTCGCCCGGGTGCGGCGTGAGCACGGCCTGGGTTGGCAGCGCGCACGGCGCGATGGCCAGCAGGTTGAGCGCGTCGGCGTCGAGCACGATCGGCTTGCCGCTCGCCAAGGCCTGTGTCCACAGGCCTCGCGACCAGTCGGACTGGCCGAGCCCGGGCCCCAGCGCGATCACGCTGGCGCGCGCCAGCAGCACGGGGTCCAGCGCACGCTCGATGCCATGCACCATGAGTTCGGGCCGCGCATTGACGATCGCCGCCACATGCGCCGGACGCGTGGCGACGCTGACCAGGCCGGCGCCGCTGCGGGCCGCCGCCTCCCCGGCCAGGCGCGCCGCACCGGCCATGCCATGGTCGCCACCGACTACCAGCACGTGGCCGTAGCGGCCCTTGTGCGCCGCGGGCGCGCGCGGCGACAGCGCTAGGCGGAGCTCCGCCGGGTCGAGCAAGCGCGCGTCGACCGGAACGCTGGTGACGACCGACGCGGGCACGTCCAGCGCTTCCAGCACGCATTCGCCCACGTGGTCGGCCGCGGCGCCAGTCCACAGCCCGCGCTTCCAGGCCAGGAAGCACACGGTCAACGCGGCGTGGATGCAGGGCTCGAAAGCATGGCCGGTGTCGGCATCCAGGCCCGAGGGCAGGTCGAGCGCCAGCACCGGCACCTGCGACTGCGCGATCGCGGCGATTGCCGCGGCGGTCACGCCCTCGGGCGCTCGCGAGAGCCCGATGCCCAGCAGCGCATCGACCACCAGGTGCGCGCCGACCAGCGCTGCCGGGACATCGGCGGCGACGACGCCGCCTTCGGCCTCGAACTCGGCGCGGGCGCGGATCGCGGCCGTGCTTGCCGGCGTGCCCGTGGTCAGTACCCGCACGTCCAAGCCAGCGACGCGCGCCAGGCGCGCGACCACGTAGCCGTCGCCGCCGTTGTTGCCGCACCCGCACCACACCACGATCCGCTGCGCCTCGGGAAAGCGCGCGCGCAGGCGCCGGAACGCGGCCGCAGCGGCGCGCTCCATCAGCGCATGCTCGTCGGAACCGCTGGCGGCGATCGCGCGGCGGTCCAGTTCGCGCACGGCATCGACGCGGTAGAGGCGGATTTCGGGGCACTGCATGCGCACGATTCTATACTTCAGGAGTGGAAACCATCGCCGACCCTTGCGCCAGCGGCAACGACTACGTTGCGCTGGCCGCCGACATCCGCCGCTGGAGCGCCGAACTGGGCTTCCAGCAGACCGGGATCGCCGGCGTCACGCTCGACGCCGACGAAGCGCGCCTGCTGGCCTGGCTCGATGCCGGCATGCACGGCGACATGGACTGGATGCAGCGCCACGGCTCGCGGCGCTCGCGTCCGGCCGAACTGGTGCCTGGCACCGCCAGCGTGATCTCGGTGCGACTGGACTACCTGCCGGACGGCACCGACATGTGGGCGACGCTGGCAGACCCCTCGCTGGCCTATATCTCGCGCTATGCGCTGGGCCGCGACTATCACAAGGTGATGCGGCAGCGCCTGCAGGGACTCGCCGATCGCATCGAGCGCGAAGTCGGGCCCTTCGGCCACCGGGTCTTTACCGACAGCGCGCCGGTGCTGGAGAAGCCGCTGGCGCGCAACGCGGGCCTGGGCTGGATCGGCAAGCACACCAACCTCATCAACAGCGGCGCCGGGTCGTGGTTCTTCCTCGGCGAGCTCTACACCGACCTGCCGCTCGCGCCCGACGTGCCGGCCAGCGACCACTGCGGCACCTGCAGCCGCTGCCTCGAGGCCTGTCCTACCGGCGCCATCATCGCGCCTTACCAGCTCGACGCGCGCCTGTGCATCTCGTACCTGACGATCGAGCACGCGGGCGCGATCCCCGAGGCCCTGCGTCCCCTGCTCGGCAACCGCATCTACGGCTGCGACGACTGCCAGCTGGTGTGCCCCTGGAACAAGTTTGCGCGCCTGGGCGCCGAGCCGGACTTCCGCGCGCGGCATGGCCTGGCCAACGCCAGCCTGGTCGAGCTGTTCGCCTGGACCAACGAGGAATTCCTGCGACGCACCGAAGGCTCGGCGATCCGCCGCATCGGCCACGCGCGCTGGCTGCGCAACCTCGCCGTCGCGCTGGGCAACGCGCCGTCGACGTCGGCGATCATTGCCGCGCTACAGTCGCGGCGCGAAATCGACGACCCGGTGGTGCGCGAGCACGTGGACTGGGCCCTGGCGCGCCACGGCGCCGGCTGAGCGCATCGGCGCGCCTCAGGAGCGTGCGCGGATCTCGGCGATCGAGGCCGCGGTGGCGGAATCCAGTTCGGCGCCAGCCGCGGTGCCTTCCAGTGCCGGCAGCAGGTCGCGCGCGATGTGCTTGCCGAGCTCCACGCCCCACTGGTCGTAGGAATTCACGCCCCACAGCACGCCGGCCGCGTGGGTGCGATGCTCATACAGCGCCAGCAGCATGCCCAGCGACTCCGGCGTCAGTGCGTCCAGCAGCACCAGCGTGCTGGGTCGGCCACCCGGGCTGCGTTGGTGCGGCTCGCCTTCCGCGCTGCCGCGCATCAGCGCCGCGCTCTGCGCCAGAAGGTTGGCAAGCAATGCGCGGTGATGCGCGACCAGGCCATGCGCAGGCCGGATCGCGGCGACGAATTCGCAGGGCACCACGTCGACGCCCTGGTGCAGCGCCTGCATGAAGGCATGCTGCGCGTTGGTGCCCAGTTCGCCCCAGATCACCGGCACCGCGGGCCGCGTCAGCGACCGGCCATCGCGGTCCACGCCCTTGCCGTTGGATTCCATCTCGAGTTGCTGCAGGAACGAGGGCAGCAAGCGCAGGCGCTCGTCGTAGACCAGCATCGCGCGGGTCGCCAGGCCCAGCGCATTGCGGTTCCAGACATCGACCAGCGCCAGCAGCAAGGGCAGGTTTTCGGCGGCCGGCGCGCTGGCATAGTGCTGGTCCATCTGCCGGGCACCTTCCAGCAACTGGCGGAACACCGGCATGCCCAGCGCGAGCGCGATCGGCAGCCCCACCGCCGACCACAGCGAGTAGCGACCGCCGACCCAGTCCCACAGTGGCAGCACCTGCGCATCCGCCATGCCCCAGGCGCGCGCCGCTTCGGGCTTGGCGGTGAGCACGTGGAAGCGCTGCGCCAGCGCGAACTCGCGCGAAATGCCGCCCTGCCCCATCCACGCCAGCACTGCCTCGGCGTTGAGCAGCGATTCCTGGGTCGAGAAACTCTTGGAGGCCAGCAGCACGCGGGTGCGGGTCGGATCGAGTCCCGCGATCGCGCGCCCGAAGGCCGCGCCGTCGACGTTGGCGAGGAAATGCACGCGCGGGCGACCGTTGGCCGGGCCCAGGGCCTCGCAGACCAGGCGCGGGCCGAGGTCGGAACCGCCGATGCCGATGTGGATCACGTCGATGACGTGGCCCGAGGCGTATTCGGCCTCGGCCTGCGCGACCACCGCGGCCATGCGTGCCAAGGTCGCCCGGGCGGCGCGCGTGGCGTCAGCCGCCGGCGAGTGCTCGCCCGCTGCCGGCGGGGCGGCGCGCAAGGCCACGTGCATTGCCGGTCGCTGCTCGGTCGTGTTGACGCGATCGCCGCGCAGCAGCGCCGCCAGCGCCTCGGCGTGGCCGCAGGCACGCGCGAGATCCTGCAGCGCCTCCAGCGCGGCGAGGTCGAGCCGCTGCCGCGCCAGGTCGACGCGCAAGGGACCCAGTCGCCGCGACAGGCAATCCTGGCGCCCGGGTTCGAGCAGCAGATCCGGCGAGGCCAGTGGCGCAATGCGCGCGGCCTGCGTGGCCAGAGCCAGCCAGGCGACTTCGCGCGGATCGGTCGCGTTCATGCGCGCAGGCTACGCGAGGCCGCGCGCATCGTGGCGCGTAGCGGCCCGATCAGCGCGGTCGACATCATGGGTTCGCACTCCACGGCAGGGTCGGGGCGCGGCTATGGTACGTGGCCGGCGCGGCATCGCCCCATTGGGCAAATTGCGGGCAAAAAAAACCCTCGACGAATTCGGCGAGGGTAGAATCGGAGTGACGATTACCTAAAGAATGCGCCCTGCTGCCGTTGGGGAACGCAGTAAAGCGGTCAACCCACCGGTGTGTGGACACTATCACGGTGTAGTGCGAAAAGCTACAACTGTTGCGCGCTGGCCTACAAATCCTCGAAATCGTTGTTATTTCGCGACATGCCCGGACCCACGCTCGCCACTTTATTCACTGAATCAACAGGTTATCGATCAGGCGCGCGGCTCCCAACCGGGCCGCGATCAAGGCAACCAGCCCCTCCCGGCGGCCCGCATCGGGTACGGAGAGGTCCGATGCCAGGCGGACCGCGGCGTACTCGGGCCGCAAGCCCGCGCCCGCCAGGCGCTCCAGTGCCTGGGTCTCCAGCGCCCCCACTGCGGCGCCGCCACCCACGCCGGCTTCGATCCAGCGCAGCGTTTCGTGGATCGCCGCCGCGCGTTCGCGCTCGGTGGCGGTGAGGTACTGGTTGCGCGAACTCATCGCGAGGCCGTTGGCCTCGCGCACCGTCGGCGCCACCACGATCGTGCCCGGCAGCGCGAGGTCGCGCGCCAGGTGCCGGATCACCAGCGCCTGCTGGTAGTCCTTCTGCCCGAACACCGCGACGTCGGCCTGCGCCATCGACAACAGGCGCGTGACCACCGTCGCCACCCCATCGAAATGACCGGGCCGGAAGGCGCCGCACAGGCTGTCGCCCAGGCGCGGCACATGCATGCGCACGGCGGCCTCGACGCCGAAGGGATACATCTCCTCGACCGCGGGCAGGAACAGCAGGTCGCAGCCGTGCGCGGCGAGGCCCGCGGCGTCGGCTTCCAGCGTGCGCGGATAGCGCGCGTAGTCCTCGCTGGGCCCGAATTGGGTCGGGTTGACGAACACGCTGGCGAGCACGCGCGTGGCCTCCACGCGCGCGCGCGCGACCAGCGAATGGTGGCCGGCATGCAGGTTTCCCATGGTCGGCACGAAGGCGATGCGTTCGCCGCCAGCGCGCCAGGCGGCAACCTGGTCGCGCAATTCGGCGACGGTGTGGACGGTGCGCACGGGCTCAGTACGATTCGTCGGCGGACGGGAAGCTGCCGTCGCGCACGGCCGCGACATAGGCCCGCACTGCGGCGCCGATGTCGCCGCGGCCGGCGAGGAAGTCGCGCACGAAACGCGGCCGCCGGTGCAGGCTCACGCCGAGCAGGTCGTAGGAAACCAGCACCTGGCCGTCGCAGCCCGCGCCCGCGCCGATGCCGATGGTGGGAATCGCGAGTTGCGCGGTGATCGCGCGGGCGAGGCCCGCCGGCACGCATTCCAGCACCAGCAGCGCGGCACCCGCCGCCTGTACGGCGAGTGCATCCGCAACCAGCCGCGCAGCCGCGTCGTCGTCGCGCCCCTGGACCTTGTAGCCGCCCAGGCGATGCACGGACTGCGGCGTCAAACCCAGGTGCGCGCAAACCGGGATGTCGCGCTCGACCAGGTAACCGATGCACGCGAGCACCGGACCCGCGCGCTCGAGCTTGACCATGGCCGCGCCGCCCTCGCCCATCAGGCGCGCGGCGCTGCGGAATGCGGTGCCCGGGTCGGGATAGCTGCCGAAGGGCAGGTCCGCCACCAGCAGCGCGCGCTTGAGGCCGCGCGCCACCGCCTGGCAGTGGTAGACGATGTCGTCGAGGGTCACCGCCAGGGTGGTCGCGCGCCCCTGCACCACCATGCCGAGCGAATCGCCGACCAGCACCGCATCGACGCCGCAGGCATCGAACTGCGCCGCCAGCGTGGCGTCGTAGGCCGTGAGCATGGCGATGCGCCCGCCGCGCGCCTTGATCTCGGCGAGCGTGGCGATCTTCACCGCCGTGCTGGGGGAATTGGCAGGGACGGTCATGGGGCCTCCGGGCCGCGGATTATCGGGCCTGCGGCGCGGCCGCCTCAAGCGCGACGCTGCCCGTCCCTGGCAGGACGGTGGCGCGTTCGGCCGGCGACAGGCGTTGCAGGCATTGCGCAACGCTGCCCAGGCCAGGCACTCGCGCGTCCGGCGCCAGCTCCGCCAGCGGCACCAGCACGAAGGCGCGCTCGGCCAGCCGCGGATGCGGCACGCGGCAACCGGGCAGCGCCAGTTCGCGCTCGCGATAGAGCAGCAGGTCGAGGTCGATCAGGCGCGGGCCCCAGCGCCCGGCGTCGCGCTGGCGCCCCAGCGCGCGCTCCGTCGCCAGCAGGGCCTCGACCAGCGCATCGGGTTCGAGTGCGGTATCGATCTCCGCCACCGCGTTGACGAACTCGGGCTGGTCCAGGCGGCCCCAGGGTGCGGTGCGATGGAACGTCGAACAGCGCAGCAGGCGGATCGCGCCGTCGCCCTGCAGCTGCGCCAGCGCACGCCGCAACTGCTGCGCCGGGTCGCCGAGGTTCGCGCCGAGGCCGAGGTAGACCCCGCCGCGCGGCACGCTCACGGCGGCGGCGCGGCGTCCGGGGCGCCGTTGCGCCGGCGTCCGCCGCGCCGGCGGCGGCGCTTGCGCGGAGGGGCCGCCTCGGCACCGGTTTCGTCGTGCGGACGTGGCGGCAGTTCGCCGGCGTGCTCGCCATGCGACTTCTGCAACGCATCGGTCCACCACTTCGCGAGTTCGGCGATGGCCGGTTCCTCGAGCGCGCGCAGGACCAGGAAATCGTAGGCCGCGCGGAAGCGCGGGTGCGACATCAGGCGCGCGACCTTCTTGCGCGCGTTCTGCTCGAAGCGCGGCTGCAGCGCCCAGATCTCCTGCATCGGGATGGTGAAGCGCTTGGGCATGGCGATGCGCACCGCCTGCTCGCGCACCGTGCGCGAAGCCGCCCGCAACCACGCCGCGTCGGGCTCGAGCCCGCCACCGACCAGGGCCTGGTACTCGGCGTGCGCCCCCGGCCACAGCAGCACGGCGAGCAGGAAGGCCGGGGCCACCGGCTTGCCCTCGGCCACGCGCTGGTCGGTGCCGCGCAGCGCGGCCTCGAGCATCGGCGGGATCGCGCCCTCGCGGCCGTGCATCGCGCCGGCAGCGGACGGCAGCAGTTGATGCAAGAGGCCGCTGGCCTCGAGCCAGCGGAAACTCTCGTGCGCGTGGCCGCCCATGAAGAGCTTGAGCAGTTCGTCGAACAGGCGCGCCGGCGCGGACTCGGCGATCAGCGGCGCCAGGGAATGGATCGCATTCCAGGCCGCGTCCTCGATCCGGAAGCCGAGCTTGGCCGCGAGCCGCACCGCGCGCAGCATCCGCACCGGATCCTCGCGGTAGCGCTGTTCGGGATCGCCGATCAGGCGCAGCACGCGGCGCTGCACGTCCTCGAAGCCGCCGACGAAATCGCGCACCGAGAAATCGCCGATCGCGTAGTACAGCGCGTTGGCGGTGAAGTCGCGCCGGATCGCGTCGTCCTCGATCGAGCCGTAGACGTTGTCGCGCACGATGCGGCCGTCGACCAGGTGGCGATCGCCGGTGCCGTCGTCGTCGTTGGCGCGATAGGTCGCGACCTCGATGATCTCGGGCCCGAACACCACGTGCGCGAGGCGGAAGCGGCGCCCGATCAGGCGGCAGTTGCGGAACAGCTGGCGCACCTGCTCGGGCGTGGCCGAGGTCGCGACGTCGAAGTCCTTGGGGTGCCCGCCCAGGAGCAGGTCGCGCACGGCGCCGCCCACCAGGCAGGCCTCGTAGCCGGCTTCGTTGAGCCGATACAACACGCGCAGCGCGTTGGGGCTGATGTTCTTGCGCGAGATGCCATGTTGTTCGCGCGGGATCACGCGCGCCATGGTCGTACGCGGCGGGCTATCGTCGTTTTTCTTGGGCACGTGTCTGCAGGGCCGCGGGAGTCGTCCGTGTGGTTCGCCGGCGGGGTCGCACCGCACCCGCGCCCCGGGTTGTGGCACGCAGCGAAACGGCTATAATACCCGGCCCGTTTTCCGATGCTCAAGCGTAACGCGCGATCATTGGCAAAACAGGGCCCGGGGGCAAGCCCCCCGCCGGCCGGTTTCGAGCACCCCGCTCCCTTCGTCTAGTGGTCCAGGACACTGCCCTCTCAAGGCGGGAACACGAGTTCGAACCTCGTAGGGAGCGCCATTCTTGCCCAAACGCTCCGACCGGAGCGAACTTCATCGTTTTCTGGGTCCGGGCTCGGAAAGACGCCGCGCCGGCAAGAATGCGTTGCATGTCCCCACAACCCCCAACCCCCTTGACTCGAGGGGGCTGAAGCAAGCCAAGTCTTGGGCCCAACGTCGTCGATTGATCGATTTCCCAGCTGGCGTCATCCCGGCGCACGCCGGGACCCAGTGGCGTGGTGCATCGGTCGGGCGAGTGCGGCGCGCGTCGTTGGGTGGCGGGTGGTGGCCGCGGGCGGGGTGCCGGATAATCGGCGCGGCCACGCCTGCACGGAACGGACATGCCCTTCGTCGTCACCGAAAGTTGCATCAAGTGCAAGTACACCGACTGCGTCGAGGTGTGCCCGGTGGACTGCTTCCACGAAGGGCCGAACTTCCTGGTCATCGATCCGGACGAGTGCATCGACTGCACGCTGTGCGAGCCGGAATGCCCGGTCAACGCGATCTATCCCGAAGACGACGTGCCGGCCGGCCAGGAGGGATTCATCGCCCTCAACGCCGAACTGACCAAGGCCTGGCCGGTGATCACCACGCGCAAGGAAGCCCCGGACGACGCCAAGGACTGGGAAGGCAAGCCGGACAAGCTCCATCTGCTGGAACGCTGAACCGCGGGCGCCGGTTGGCGCCCGCGGCCGTCAGTCCAGGCGCTGCCGCAGGGCCTCGATCACGCGGCGCGAGAACTCGTCGGCGGTGGCGTTGCCGGACTCGTCCTCGATCGAGATCAGGCTGCCCTCGCCAGCGCCGACGATACGCACCACGCGGGTCACGGCCTCGGTGGTCGTGTCCTGCTTGCCGCCGCCGAACAGCTTCTTGAAGAAACCCTGGTCGGTCGGCGCCGCCACTTCGCGTTGGCCCGACACCGTGTAGGTGCCCGCGGTCTCGTCGCGACCCAGGACCGCCGCCACGCCCGAGCGCTCCAGTGCGAAGCCGACCCGCTTCCAGGCGCCCTCGGGCGCATCGGTCACCTGCAGGGACGAGTCCTCGCCCGCGCTGTAGGACGAAGGCACCGCCGGCGGCGGCGTGGGCGGCACATCGGTGCTGGGCGCGCTGGCGGAGATCCCCGCAGCCGGTGGCCGCGTATCGGGAATGGTCAGCGCGGAGCCGGTTGCCGGGGCGTCCAGGTCGGGTGGCACTTCCAGCGGGCGCTCTTCGCGGCTGGTCTCGTATTCCTTCGTCTTGCCGCCAAACCAGCCGCAGCCACCGAGCGCTAGCACAAGCGCAACGATGGCCATCGAGAGCACGGCGACACGGCGGTCGATCCTCATCTTCTTCTCCTTGCGAACGCGACGGGCGTGCGGGTTCAAGCCACGCGGGCGGCAGCCGGATCGGCTGTCGCCTCGAGTTGGCGGATGCGCGCCACACAGGATTCGGCCTCTGCCCGCCATTCGAGGCTCAATTCGACCAGCGGCAGGCGCAAGCCCGCTCCGATGAGCCCCATGCGGTGCAGCAGCCACTTGGCGGGAATCGGGTTCGATTCCACGCCCAGCATGCGATAGACCGGCGCGAGCTCACGCTCCAGCGCCAGTGCGGCGTCGCCCTGGCCCGCGCGCGCCAGCGCGCACAGGCGGCCGAAGGCGCGGGGCACCACGTTGGCGGCGACCGAGATGGTGCCGTCGGCGCCGGCGAGCATGGCGCGGAGCGCGCTGCCGTCGTCACCGCTGAGCACGCAGAAGCCTGCGCGCTTGAGCGCCAGCAGCGCCTGCATGCGCTCGGGCTCGGCGCGCGCCTCCTTGACCCCGACGATGCCGGCGCGGGCGGCGAGCCGGGCCACGGTCTGGGGCAGGAGATCGCAACCGGTGCGGCTGGGCACGTTGTAGAGGATCAGCGGCAGCCCGCCCTCGTCGGCCAATGCCGCGTAGTGGCGATAGAGCCCTTCCTGGGTCGGCCGCACGTAGTAGGGCGTGACCACCAGCGCGGCATCGGCGCCCAGGTCGCGCGCGCGCCGCACCAGGCGCAGCGCCTTGTGCGTGGCGGCCGCCCCGCAGCCGGCAATCACCGGCATGCGGCCGCGCAGCCGCGCCAGCGCCGCGGCCAGCAGCGCCTCGAACTCGGATTCGTCGAGCGAGGCCGATTCGCCGGTGGAGCCGCCCACCACGATGCCCTGGGTACCGGCGTCAAGGTGCAACCCGAGCAGCCGGTCGTAGGCCGCGAGATCGGGTGCGCCGGTGGCGTCGAACGGGGTGACGATGGCGCAGATGCTGCCCTGGAAACGCAAGGTCGCGGGCCGGATCGGAGGGAGGCCGGGATGTTACTTGCGGGGTCGCGGCGCCCACAAGTATTCTGCGGACTTGCCGCGGCGCGCCGTGCAGCGGCGGTTCATGGGGTTCGATCCGGATCAGCGCCCAGCAGTGACTCGCCCCACCGCCAACGAGAACTTCGTTCTCGTCACCTGCATCGCCCCGCAAGCCAAGCCTGCGCTGGTGCCGCTGACCAAGCGCATCAGCGACTGCGGCTGCAACGTGGTCGAGGCCCGGGTCTCGAGCCTGGGCGAGGACGTGGTCGTGGCGCTCCTGACGGTCGGCGCCTGGGACGCGGTGGCCAAGCTCGAATCCGGGCTGGCCCGGCTCGAGCGCGAGGATGGCCTCAAGGTCGCGGTGCAGCGCACCGGAGCCAAGCCGCAGGATGCCAAGCTCATCCCTTACGTGGTCGAGGTGGTCGCGGCCGATCGCGCCGGGGTGCTGCACGAGTTGGCCGAGTTTTTCGCCACCCGCGGCATTTCGCTCGAGCAGGTCAACTCCTCGCGCTATCGCGCGATGCAGACCGGGGCCGAGATGTTCTCGGCCCAGATCACGGTCGGCATACCGGTCAAGACCCACATCGCCGCCTTGCGCGATGACTTCCTCGAGTTCTGCGACCGCCTGAACCTCGACGCCATCATCGACCCGATGAAATACTGAGGCGACCCGACCGCATGCCGCTACCGCTTGCTGCCATCCCTGCCCTCGCCGCCCGCGGCGACGGGTACCGCACTTGAGCACGCGCAAGCCTGCCCCGCCGCCGAAAGCGCGCAAGCCCGCGCCGGCGCGCCCCGCCCCAACTTCCCCCCAGCCGCGCCGGAGCGCCGACCCACGCGCCATGATGTCCGCACGCAAGCGCATCTACGTCCTCGACACCAACGTGCTCATGCACGACCCCACCTCGCTGTTCCGTTTCGAGGAGCACGACGTGTTCGTGCCGATGACCGTGCTGGAGGAACTCGACCATGCCAAGAAGGGCTCGTCCGAAGTGGCGCGCAACGCACGCCAGGTCAGCCGCTTCTTCAACGAGCTGATCGAGGTCAACGGCGCCGGCCAGATCGAGAAGGGCCTCAAGCTGGTGCGGCCCTCGGGCCTGCGCCTGCGCAGCGAATCGCAGATCGGGCGCCTGCTGTTCCAGACCCGCGCCGCGACCACGCCGGCGCTCGCCGACGGCACGGTGCCCGACAACCGCATCCTCGCCGCGATCCTGCAGCTGCGCGAACATCACCCGCAGGTGCCCGTGGTGCTGGTGTCCAAGGACATCAACCTGCGGATCAAGGCCTCGATCTACGGCGTGCCGGCCGAGGACTACGAGAACGACCGCGCGCTCGACGATTTCAACCTGCTCTATACCGGCCACGTCGAGCTGCCGACCGATTTCTGGGACCGCCACCCCGAGGTGCGCTCCTGGTCGGAGAAGGGCCGCACCATGTACGAGGTCAAGCTGCGCAAGGAGGAGGACTGGAACCCGCACCAGTGCCTGTACCTGCCCGGCGAGGAGGAGCCCGAGTTCCGGGTGATGAAGCTGCGCGAGGGCATCGCCACGCTGCAGATCCTCGACGACTACGAGCACGGCAACCATTCGGTGTGGGGCATCCACGCGCGCAACCGCGAGCAGAACTTCGCGCTCAACGTGCTGATGGACCCCGACGTCGACTTCGTCACCCTGCTCGGCACCGCCGGCACCGGCAAGACCCTGCTGGCGCTGGGCGCGGGGCTGGCGCAGGTGATGGACCAGCAGCGCTACCGCGAGATCATCATGACCCGCGCCACGGTCTCGGTCGGCGAGGACATCGGCTTCCTGCCCGGCACCGAGGAAGAGAAGATGACGCCGTGGATGGGCGCGCTCACCGACAACCTCGAGGTGCTGGCCGACCCGCAGGAAGGCGGCTCCTGGGGCCGCGCCGCGACCAACGACCTGCTCGCCTCGCGGATCAAGATCCGCTCGATGAACTTCATGCGCGGGCGCACCTTCCTCTCGCGCTACGTCATCATCGACGAGGCGCAGAACCTCACGCCCAAGCAGATGAAGACCCTGCTCACGCGCGCCGGTCCCGGGACCAAGATGGTGTGCCTGGGCAACGTCGAGCAGATCGACACGCCGTACCTCACCGAGACCACCTCGGGCCTGACCTACGCGGTCGACCGCTTCAAGGAGTGGCAGCACTCCGCGCACATCACCCTGCGCCGCGGCGAGCGCTCGCGCCTGGCCGATTTCGCCTCCGAGACCCTGTAACCGCGCGGATGCCTCGCCCCACCTGTGGGAGCGGCATCAGCCGCGATCCGAGGAGCCTCGGATCGCGGCTGAAGCCGCTCCCACCGGGCAAAAAAAAAGGGCTCCAGAGGAG